>Ga0207675_100003504_pt1 | contig 15313 bp, 17 predicted proteins | sample KBSSwiS42_FD_184305 | JGI IMG/M metagenome (GOLD analysis project Ga0207675, IMG submission 184305) | Switchgrass rhizosphere microbial communities from Kellogg Biological Station, Michigan, USA - KBS Switchgrass S4-2 (SPAdes) (version 2) | ecosystem: Host-associated > Plants > Roots >... | reverse complement strand
GCTCGGCGAGATGCGATACTGTTGTTCGACGGCGTGTTCCTTTCGAACCCCGAGCTCGAAGGTTGCTGGGACCTGACGATCTGGTTGGACGTGCCGTTCGAGGTCACGGTCGAGCGCGCCGTCGCTCGCGACTCGCGAGACGGCGGCGATGCCGCGATTACGCGCGGCAAGTACGAGCGCCGCTACGTGCCCGGGCAACGCCTGTATCTCACACGGTGCCGGCCGCGCGAGCGCGCGGACATCGTCGTGGACAATACCGCGCTCGATCGGCCGAGGGTCCTCAGCCGCCGGAGAGGAGCAAGCGATGGCTAAGACCGTACGAAAGCGCAAAACCCGCGCGCGACCGAACAGCACAACGTCGACGGCGAGCACCGACGTCCTCCGAGAGATCGCGTTGCGGTTTCCGGACGTCGAGGACGCGACGACCGAACGCGGCATCGCGTTCAAGGCGCGAGGGCGGCTGCTCGTGTGCTCGGCGATCAACGAGTCGGCCGACCCGGGCTCGGTCGTCATCCGCATCGGCGCGGAGCAGCGCGCGCGGTTGATGGCGGCGTATCCGAGCGCCCTGTACCTCCCCGATCACTACGCGAAGCATCCCGCCGTGCTCGCGCGTCTCGAGAAGCTCGATCGCGAATCCTTGCGCGACATCTTGGGGGCGGCGTGGTTGTTCGTCACCGAGAAGGCATTGACGCGCAAGCGCTCGGCCTCGCGGCGGAAGCGCTGAACCCGGGGTCCGGCATTGCTGCCGTGGCTTGGAATCTGTCCAAGCTCGAACTTTTCGAGCTCCCTGTAACCAAATTCGGGGCTCGCGTATCTAATGCGTCGGGGAACGGGCAATTCCCGAGACCGCGCTAATAATGCCGCAATACCGATTCAACGTTTTCGGCCGCCTCGTCGTGATCAAGGGCGCGCAAGGCAATTGGTCGGCGTTCCTGCTCGGCACGGACGGCAAGCGCCGCAAGGCCGACTTCGCCGTCCCGAGCGCGCTGTGCGAGCACGAGCTCTGCGGCTATCTGTCCGACCTGTTCCACGAATCGGCGAGCTCGACTCAGCCCGTCGTTACGCGCCTCGACTAGCCCCTCGAATACCTGACATAGGCCGTCAGGTTGCGCCGTGTAAGCTCGCATCAACGAGCAGCGGAGCAACACCATGGCGAGCACTCATCATGCGATCGACTACGTCGAGTTCACGGTTCGCGACCTTGGCGCCGCGAAGCGTTTCTATGCGGCGGCGTTCGGTTGGCAGTTCAACGACTACGGCCCCGAGTACGCCGGCATCAAAGGCGTCGACGGCGAGGTGGGCGGCTTCCGCCAAGCGGCGCAAGTGAGCACGGGCGGGCCGCTCGTGGTTCTCTACTCGAAAGACCTCGACAAGACGCTCGCGGCGGTGCGCGCGGCGGGCGGCAAGATCGTGCGCGAGCCGTTCGCGTTTCCGAGCGGGCGGCGCTTTCAATTCACGGACCCGAGCGGCAACGAGCTCGGCGTCTGGTCGCAGGCGCCGGGCCACTGAGCTCGCGCGGCTTTACCTCCTACGCGCCATCGGCGTACTGTGGCCTCGCCGTTGCTTGGGGAGCGAGGATTGCCGTGAACGTCGCAGCCGTGCGTCGCTTGGCGTTGGCGCTGCCTGAAGCGTCCGAGGAACCGCATTTTCATCTGACGTCGTTTCGTGTGAAGGGCAAGATCTTCGCGACCGTCGCGCCCGACGGTACCTACATGAACGTTTTTGTCGACGACGAGCAGCGCGAGATCATGTGCCGCGTCGACCCCAAGGCCTACGAGACGCTGATGTGGGGCAAGACGGGCTACTTGCACGTGCATCTGAAGGAGGCGAAGGCGGGCGACGTCGAGACGCTGCTGCGTTCGGCGTGGGAACGCAAGGCGCCGAAAAAACTCGTTGCTCAGTCGGGCTGAGACTCGAGGTGATACCGCGATGCGACTGAGGGCTCCAGCGATCGGCGGCGCGGCAGCCGTGCTCGCCGTCACGTTCGTCTGGTACGAGGGATTCGCCCCCCGATGCCAGAGCCGCTTCAACCGCGAGTTCCGCATTGATCTCGACTGAGAAGCGAGTGTCATGAAAGTTCACCACCTGACCCCGATCTTGAATGTCTCCGACATGCAGGAAAGCTTCGATTGGTTCGAGAAGCTCGGATGGCGGAAGGGCTTCGATTGGGGGACGCCGCCGACGTTCGGGAGCGTTTGCTGCGACAAGTCCGAAATCTTCCTCTGCGAAGGCGGACAAGGCGGCCGTGGACACACGGGCTTGCCGATGACGTTCGGACCCAAGTCAGACGAGGCGCTCGAAAAGGGCGTCTGGATGTCGATGTGGGTCGACGACGTCGACGCCGTGCAGAAGCGCTGCGTAGACCAGGGCATCGAGATCACGTGGCCGCCGACGAACATGGCGTGGGGAACGCGCGAGATGCACGTGCGCCATCCCGACGGCCACGTGTTTCGCGTCAGCCAAGGCATAGAAGAAGAGAAGTAGCTTTCCGAGGATGACGACATGCGCCACGCCCCGACGTTCGTTGCGGCCGGTCTCGCCGCTCTCGCGATGAGCACGGCAGCTCCCTCGAGCGCTCAAGGCGAGCGCCCGCGCGTCGAACGCTTCAACATCGATGTGCCCGCCGCCGTGCTGCGCGATCTCGACGAGCGCCTTGCTCGCACGCGCTGGCCGGATCAATTGCCGGGCACCGGCTGGAGCTACGGTTCCGACACCGCGTATCTGCGCGACCTCGTCGACTACTGGCAGAGAGACTACGACTGGCGCGCGCAGGAGCGCGCGCTGAATCGCTTCGAGCACTACCGCGCCACGATCGACGGCACGCGCATTCACTTCGTGCACGCGAAGAGCCGCGATCCGAACGCGGTCCCGCTGTTGCTGCTGCACGGCTGGCCGAGCTCGTTCGTGCAGATGCTCGACATCATCCCGCTGCTGACGGACCCGGCCGCGCATGGAATGCCGAACGCGCCGAGCTTCCACGTCGTCGCGGCGTCGCTGCCCGGCTTCGGTTTCTCCGACTTGCCGACGAAGCCCGGCGTCGGTTTCGCGACGAGCGCCGAGCTCATGTCGAAGCTCATGCACGACGCGCTCGGCTACGAGCGCTACGGCGTGCGCGGCAGCGACTTGGGCGGCGTCATCGTGCGGCAGATGGCGCTGCTGCACCCGGATCAAGTCATCGGCGTGCACCTGACCGGCATCATCGGCTCGGCCGGCGCCGCGCCGCCGTACACGGAAGCCGAGCAGAAATTCATCGACGCCGTCGCGAGGGTCGAGCCCGAGCTCGCGTACGCGCGCTTGCAGACGTCGAAGCCGCAGACGCTCGCGCACTCGTTGAACGATTCGCCGGCCGGCCTGGCGGCATGGATCGTCGAGAAGTTTCGCGCGTGGAGCGACTGCAACGGCGACGTGGAGAGCCGCTTCACGAAGGACGAGCTCATCACGAACCTCATGGTGTACTGGGTCACGGGAACCGCTCCGTCGTCCGTGCGCATGTACTACGACTTCGTGCGCGAGCCGCTGAAGGCCGGCCGCGTCGAGACGCCGGTCGGCATGCTGATGAGCACGAAGGACCTCTTCCCGGCCGCGCCGCGCGAGTTCGGCGAGCGTCTGCTCAACGTGCAGCACTGGGCCGAGACCGATCGCGGCGGCCACTTCCTCGAGTGGGAGGAGCCCGAGCTCGTCGCGCGCGACATGCAAACCTTTTTCGGCGCGCTCGGGCGATAGCAGCTTTTTCGAAAGCGCCGCGCGACGCGGCCAAGGCAGGACGATAATGAGCAAACCAAGAGTTCTGACCGTGCTACTGCTGCTCGGGCTCGCGCAAGGCTGCGGACAGACGCCCGCGCCGAGCGCGGAGGCGAGCACCGCGCCGCGGCCCGATCCGCTCGTCTTCGACACGTGGGTGCCGGGCCCGTGCTCGCCGAACGGCCAGACGCAGGGTCAGTGTCCGCCCGGCGAGCTGTTCCGCGTGCGCCTCACGCCCGTCGCCGAGGGCCTGACGAATCCGCGTCATGTCGCATTCCTCCCGGGAGGCGATCTCTTGATCGCCGAGCTCGCGGGCCGCGTGCGCATCGTGCGCGGCGGCAAGCTCGCACCGGAGCCGGTCGCGGGCTGGCCGGCCGCGGGCATCGTGGCGACGAGCTTGCAAGCCGTCGCCGTGCATCCGCAGTTCGCCGCGAACCGCTTCGTCTATCTCTACTACGTGAAGACCGACGCCGACGGCAGGACGACGACGGCTCTCGCGCGGGCGCAGCTCGAGGGCAGCGAGCTCGCCGACGTCCGCGAAGTGTTCGAAAGCGATGCGTGGATCGCGGGCGGGCCGATCGCGGGGCGCGCCGTGTTCGGGCCCGACGGCAACATCTATCTGACGATCAACGATCACGACAAGAACAACGCGATCGACGACCCGAGCATTCGCATCTTCGCGCAGCATCTCGACAGCGACGTCGGCAAGGTCTTGCGTCTGCGCGACGACGGCAGCATTCCGGCCGACAATCCGTTCGTCGGGCGCGCCGATGCAAACCCCGAGGTGTTCACGTACGGCCATCGCAACACGACGGACTTCGCGTGGCATCCGACGACGGGCGAGATGTGGGCCACGGAGATCGGCCCGATGGGCGGCGACGAGATCAACATCTTGCGCGCGGGCTCGAACTACGGCTGGCCGCTCGTGTCGCTCGGCAAGCTCTACAGCAGGCGCGACGAAGTGTCGGAGCAGCACTGGTATCGCGAAGGCATGGAGATGCCGTACATGTTCTGGACGCCGTCGATCAGCCCGAACTCGCTCGTCTGGTACACGGGCGACAAGCTGGCTCCGTGGCGCGGGAGCCTGTTCGTCGGCGCGTTGAACGGCCAGACGCTACAGCGCGTCGCCTTCGATCAGCCGGCGCCGCAGAGTGAGCGGCGCGACTCGTTGTTCATGTCGTTGGGGAGGCGCTGGCGCCACGTCGCGCAGAGCCCCGACGGTTATCTCTACGCCGTGACCGAGAAGCGCACGCTGGGAACGCCGCCGGATCCGAACGACGCGACGAGCGGAGTCGTCTACCGCATCGAGCCGGCCGGCTGAGCGGCGTTCGCTGAGATCTTAGCCGCGGTGCCCCGGACCGTCGGGACGCGGGTACACGTCGTTGGTCCTGGGAACACTGGGCTGAGCGGGCGGCGGCGGCTTTGGTACCTGCAGCCCAGATGTCTTGCAGCGCCTTCCCGAACACATACTCGCGTGCCGGCGACAGCTTGCCCTTGAACGTCTCTACCCGATTTCAGCAGCCGAATCAAGGGTTTACGCTAGTCGAGCCGCTTGCGCACGCGCGATACGGCGATCGTGAGCATGATCGCGATGAATATGCCGAGCGCCATCAGCGACGGCCAGAGCTCCGTGATGTCGGCGCCGCGCAGCATGATGCCGCGCACGAGCCTGAGAAAATGCGTCAGCGGCAGCGCTTCGGCGACGTACTGCGCGGGTTTCGGCATGCCGGCGAACGGGAACATGAATCCCGACAGCAAGATCTGCGGCAGGAACGTGAAGAACGACATCTGCATCGCCTGGAACTGCGTCTTCGTCAGCGTCGAGATCAAGATCCCGAGCGAGAGGTTCGCCGTGATGAACACGAGCGCCGCGAGATAGAGCTCGGCGAGCGAGCCGCGCAGCGGCACGTCGAACAGCACGTCGCCGAGCACGAGCACGACGGTCGTTTGCACGAGGCCGATGCCGATGAATGGCACGATCTTGCCGACCGTGAGCTCCCACGGGCTGACGGGTGTCGCGATCAGCATCTCGAGGTTGCCGCGCTCGCGCTCGCGCACCAGCGCGATCGCCGTGAACAGCACCATCGTCATCGTCAGGATCATGCCGACGAGGCCGGGCACGGTGTTCACGGCCGCGCGCCGCTCGGGGTTGTAGAAATTCACGACCTCGACGGAGGCGGTCGCGTCGGTCCAGCCCTGGTTGCCGCGCACGGGGAACGCCGCGAGCTGGCGCGCCGCGGCTTGAATGACTTGCTCGGAGCCGTCGACGACGATTTGAATCGCGGGACGGTCGCGCCGTTCTAGCCGCGTCTCGAAATCAGGCGGCAGCACGACCGCGGCGCTGATCTCGCCGGCGCGCATCAGCGCTTCGACCTCCTGCGGGCTCGAGGCGACGTGGCCGATGTGCATGACGCCGGTCGCGGCGAGGCCCGCGACGAGCTCGCGCGAGCGCGCCGTGTCGGCCTGATCGAGCACGGCCGTCTCGAGGTTGCGCACGTCGAGATTGATCGCGTAGCCGAACAGGATCAGCTGCATCGTCGGGATGCCGATGATCATCGCGAACGTCAGGCGGTCGCGGCGCAGCTGCCGCAGCTCCTTGACGACGATCGAGCCGAGTCTACGCAGGCTCACGCGCGTCTCCCCGTGACTTCACCGTCGCCGCGACGAACACGTCCTCGAGGTTCGGCGCGGTCGGCTCGACGGTCGCGCCGCCGGTCTCGCGCAGGCGCGCCTCGAGCCGCTGCTTCAAGTCGCCGTCGCCGCTGCCTAGTACGCGCAGCGACGTGCCGATCTGCGCGACGGCGATGACGCCGGGCAAGTCGTGGAGCGCCCGCTGCGCGCGACGCGGCTCGCTCGTCGTCACGAGCCAGGTGCGGCCCGGCAAGCTCGCGAGCAGGTGTTGCGGCGTGCCGTCGGCCACGATGCGGCCGCGATCGAGGATCGCGAGCCGCGTGCAGCGCTCGGCTTCGTCCATGTAGTGCGTCGAGACGAGCAGCGTCGTGCCCTCGTCGGCCAGCTCGAACAACGACTCCCAGAACTCTCGGCGCGACTGCGGATCGACGGCGCTCGTCGGCTCGTCGAGGAACAGGAGATCGGGCTTGTGCAGCACGGTGCCAGCCAGCGCGAGCCGCTGCTTCTGGCCGCCCGACAGGGTGCCCGCGAGCTGCTTGCGCTGCGACCCAAGCCAGAAGCGCTCGATGAGCTCTTCGATGCGCGGCCGCGCTTTCGCGCGCGGCATGTCGTGCACGGACGCGAGGAACGACAGGTTCTCGTCGACCGTGAGATCCTCGTAGAGCGAGAAGCGCTGCGTCATGTAACCGATGTGCAGTTTCAGCGCCTCGGCGTCGCGCGGAATGCTATGGCCGAGCACGTCGATGTCGCCCGAGGTCGGGTTCAGCAGGCCGCAGAGCATGCGGATCGTCGTCGACTTGCCGGAGCCGTTCGGCCCCAGGAAGCCGTAGACCTCGCGCCGGCGTACGGTGAGGTCGAGATGATCCACCGCGACGACGTGCCCGAACCGCTTCGTGAGACCGGTCGCGTGGATGGCGGTCTCGTCGTTCATCACGGCACCAGGACAGCCGTCACGGGCAAACCGGCAGGCAGCTCGGCCGCGCCGTTGCCGACGTCGAGCAGCAGCTCGGCGCGATAGACGAGGCGGCTCGCATCGTCGCCGGCGAGCGCGTAGTACGGCGTGAAGCTCGGCTCGCTGCGGATGCTGCGCAGCTTGGCCGGGAACGGCGTCGCGACGCCTTCGACGTGGACCTCGAAGCGCGTGCCGGTGCCGAATTCCGTGCGCCGCGGCGCGGGCACGAACACGCGCGCGTACGGCGCGTCGCCGACGAGCATGCTGACGAGCTCGGCGCCGACGGGCGGCTGGTCGCCGGGCCGAAACGGCAGCGCGTCGATGCGGCCCGCGCGCGGCGCGCGGACCGTGAGCCGCTCGCGCGTGAGTGTCAGCGTCTCGAGCGCGGCGCGTGCCGCGGCGACGCCGGCCGATGCTTGCTCGATTTGCTCGGGCCGAGTGCCCTGCGTGAGCTCGCGCAGCTGCGCCTCGGCTTGCGACGTCTCCGCACGGCGCTGGTTGCGCGCCGCGAGCGCCTGGTCGACGGCCGACTGCGCGACCAGCTCGCGCTTGCGCAGCTCCGCGACGCGCGTGTACTCCATCTCGGCGTCCTCCTGCGCGGCGCGAGCGCGCGACAGGTTCGCGCGCGAGGCGTCGATCGTCTCGATGCGCGCGCCGTGCGCGAGCTCGGCGAGTCGCGCCTCGGCCATCTTGAGGTCGCTGTCGGCCTCGGCAATGCGCGCGTCCTGGCGGCGCGCGTCGAGCTCGAGCAGCGCGGCGCCGGCCTCGACTCGATCGCCTTCGGCGACGTCCCAGCGCATGACCGGCTCGGCGAGCTCGGCCGTCACGGCGACGCGATCCCATTCCAGCGTGCCCAGGATCGGCGGCGGGCCTCGCTCCTCGCAGCCGGCAAGCCCTGCTGAGGCGAGCAGGGCGAGCAGCAGGGAACGAGAGTCAGCGCGCATGCTTACCTCCCAATCCGTGATCGAGCAGCGCCAATGTGTGGCGCAGCAGGACGTCGCGGTCGATGTCGTCGGCGTCGAACACGCGGCGCCAGATGTGCTCGGCCGCGAGCGGCATCATCGTCAGGCCCATCAGCGAGACGACGGTGAGCCGCGGGTCGAGATCGGCGGCGAGCTCGCCGCGCTTCTGCGCGTCGGCGAGCGCGCCGGCCAGCAGTTGCGCGACCTGCGGCGCGATCTGCTTACGCAGCACGTCGCGCAGCGCGCCTTTCTCGTTCAAAACCTCGCGCACCCAGAGCGCGGGCCACCAGGGATAGCGCGCGACGACGTCGTGCATGCCGCGCACGAACGCGGCCATCAACGCGCGCGGGGCGGGGCCGGCCGCGAGCAAGCCCTCGCGCAGCGACGCGGCGACCGGCGTCACGCGCTCCGCGATGAACGCGTCGACGAGTTGCTCCTTGCTGCCGAAGTAGTAGTTGACGAGCGCCGGCGTCACGCCGGCCTTCAGCGCGATCGTGCGCAGGCTCGTGGCCGCGATGCCGTCGCCGGCGAAGCAGTCGACGGCGGCATCGAGCAGCCGCTCGCGCTGATTGGCTTCGTCGGCCCGGGGGCGGCCCGGGCGGCGGGGCTCTGCTTTCTTGCGTCGCAATTTTGCGCTCATGTCTCAAATTAAATCACCGTATAAATAATTACAAGGCAGCCGGAGGCGTGTGCTACGCTGAAAGCCGAACCGAGACCCTCCGGAGCGCCGCAACCCCATGATGCGGCGTGGAAAAAGCCGATTGCTTGGGATGTGCTCCAATGAATCGCCGCGCCTTTCTCTACCTCGCGGTCGGCACGGCCGGCTTCGCCTCGTTGCGGGCGGGCAGCGCGATCGGGCAGGCCGCGCCGGTACGAGTCACTCGCGAGGAGCCGGTCGTCTCGCGCACGCAGTTCGACCCGGCCCGCCCGCCGCCCGACATGCCCGAGCTCACGCCGCCCGAGGCCGGAGTCTGCAAGACGACGTTCGAGCTCTCGGCCGGCGTGACGTACTCGGCCGAGCGCCTGTCGCGCACGGCGGCGCGCATCTCCGTCGACGGGCTCGAGATCGTGACGCGCCTCAAGTTCGAGATCTTCACCGCGCAGGGCGCGCCGCCGAAGCTGAGCGCGCACGAGGAAGGGCACCGCGCGATCGGCGAGCACTACTACGAGGATGCCGCGCGCATCGCCGACACGATCGGCCGCCGCCTGATCGGCACGACCTACGACGGCAGCGGCGCAGACCAAGAGGCGGCGCAACACGACGCGTTCGAGAAGGTCGTCGCCGAGATCGAGCGCGCCTACATGGCGCGCATGCGGAGCCCAAGCGCCGCCGCGAACGAGCGTTTCGACGAGATCACGAGCCACGGCCTCGATGCGATCGACGAGGCGGACGCCATCGCGGTCGCGATCGCCGCCGTCGGTGGGCGCTGAAGAGACGATGTGCGATGGCGCTCGCGCTCAGCGCGGAAGGCCCTTCACGAGCACGTAGACGACGCTGAAGATGACGAGCGCGACCGCGACGCCGATCGCGACTCGATCGACGAACGGCAGGCCGCCCGTCAGCCGCCAGCACAGCGCCGTGGCCAGAGCGGGTACGACGAACACGGCCCAGCGGAGCCACGGATCCTTCGATTCCGGCTCCATGCCGTCAGCTCCCATGCACGCGGTGGCGCCGGGGAATGGCGCCACCGCGCGCTTCGCTCAGAAGAAGTCCTCGACGATGCCGCTGACCGAATACTCGATGCCGCCGAGCAGCCCGCCTGCCAGCGCGCCGGGGCCCGCCCCGACTCCGCCGACGGCCGCGCCCGCCAGCCCTCCGGCGAGCGCGCCGCCCGCCACATGCCCGAAGAAACCGCCCCACGTGAACTCTCCGCCTCCGACGAGCGCCGTCTCTACTGCCGTCAACTCCCGTAACGTCGTTGCTGCTGCTGCTTCCATAATTGTTCCTCCTTGAACGACTGGTTTGGACTCGATGCCTCGCGCTCCGCGAGCGCTGCCAGTAGAGCGCCGGCCCGCGGCGGCCGCAGCTCCGATATCTCGGCATTTCAACGAGATTCGCCGGCCTGCGGCGCGGCGGCGCCCCGCGCCCCGGTCACCACGGCCGCGATGCGCCCGCCTTCTAGCCGCACGATGCGATGTGCCGCCGCGAGCGTCTCGCGCCGATGCGCGGCAACGATCCGCGTCATGCCGAGCTGCGCGACGGCCGCGGCGATCGCCGCCTCGCGCGGCGCGTCGAGATGGCTCGTGGCCTCGTCGAGAACGAGCACGGAGGGCTGCGCGTAGAGCGCGCGCGCGAGCAAGATGCGCTGCTGCTGCCCGGCCGACAGTGTCGAGCCCATGAATCCGACGAGCGTGTTGTAGGCCATCGGCAAGGCCGCGATGTCGGAATGGATGGCCGCGAGCCGAGCGCACTCCTCGATGCGGCGCTGGTCTGCGTCGGCGGCGAAGAAGCTGATGTTGTCCGCGACGGATCCCGCGAACAAGCAATCGCCCTGCATCACGCCCGCGACGCTGCGCCGCGTCGCGGCGAGCTCGCGCGGCGGCACGCCGGCGATCGTGACCTCGCCGGCCGTCGGCGCCAGCAGGCCGAGCAAGAGACAGAGTAGCGTGCTCTTGCCGCAGCCCGACGCGCCCACGAGCGCGACGCACTCGCCCGGCGCGACGTCGAGATCGACGCCGTCGAGCACGTAGGGCTCGTGATCGCCGTAGCGGAAGCGCACGCCGCGCACGCAGATCGCGACGCCGGGCGCCGCCGCTGAGACGATCAACCTTCCCGGGCCCAGCTGTTGCTCGGGCTCGGTCAGCACGATGTCGCCGAGCCGCTCGCAATGGAGGCGCAACAGCCGCACCTCGGCGAGCTTGTCGATCAACGTGCTCACGCGCACCGCGAACTGCCGTTGATACGCGACGAACGCCAGCAGCATTCCCGTCGACAGCCCTCCGCCGAGAACGAGGCTCGCGCCCAAGTAGACGACGAGCACGTTCGTGAGGCCGAGCAGCAAGCCGTTGCCCGCACGCAGCGCGAGCCCGAGCCGCTGCACGCGCGAGCCCGCGTTGATTTGCTCGACGAGCAAGCCGAGCCACGCGCCGCGCCGCTCGTCGGCGCGCGCAAAGAGCTTGATCGCGCGCACGCCGCGCGCGGTCTCGATGAAGTGGCTGTCCTGCTTGGCCGCCGCGGCGATCTGCTCGTGCCGCGCGTCGCGGAGCGCCGCGTGCGCGAGCCGGCGAACCGCAACGTAGATCGCCATCGCCGCGAGGCACACCGCCGCGAGCGGTGGGCTGTAGACGAGCATCACGGCGAGCAGCAGCAGCGACATCGCGCCGTCGACGATCGCTTCGACGAACGTCGTCGTCACCGTGCGCTGGATCGCGTCGATCGAGCGGAACCGCGACACGATGTCGCCGAGATGCCGCTTCTCGAAATACGGCAACGGCAGGCGCAACAGGTGCGCGAGCACGTTGGCCTGCCATTGAAGATTCAGCGTCGCTTCGAAGTGCATGATGACGATGCCGCGCAGCGCCGCCGTCGCCTGCTCGAACAGCACGAGCAGGCCGAAGCCGAGCGCGAGCAGCGTCAAGAGATCGCGGTCTGCCGTCACGAGCCCGTGGTCGACGACCCACTGGAGCAGCAGCGGATTCGCGAGCACGAAGGTCTCGAGCGTGGCCGCGAGCAGCAGGATTTGCGCGAGCGCCCCCGCGAGCCCGCGGACGTCGCCGACGAGCTCTCGCAAGCCAACGGCGGGCACGGGTGCGCGCGGCGCGAACCGCGGGCTCGGCCAGAGCTCGAGCGCGACGCCCGTGAACGCCGCGCCGGCCTCGGCGCGCCGCACGCGGCGCAAGCCGCGCGCGGGATCGTGCACCACGAGGCCGCGCCTCGTCACACGGCGCAAAACGACGAAGTGCGTGAAGCTCCAATGCAGCACGCACGGCAAACGCAGGCGCTCGAGATCCTCGAGCTCCACACGCACGGCGCGCGACTCGAGCCCGAGGCGAGCCGCGAGCTGCATGAGCGCCGCGAGCGTCGCGCCGCGCATCGAGACGGCGAAGCGGCGCCGCAGCGCCGCGACGTCGACGGCGTGGCCGTGATACGACGCGATCATCGCGAGGCAGGCGACGCCGCACTCGGCGGCTTCGGTCTGCAGCAGCACCGGCAGCTTGCGCCGAAAACCCAAGCGCAACCGCTCGGCGAGCGACATCGACGGTTTCCTCGCAATCGAAGTCGAGCGCGCACTAGAGCACGCTGCGCGCGGCGGCACAGCTCACGTTTCGCGCGATCTCGCCGAGATTCGCGGCGCGGCTCAGCGACGTGCGTCTCGCTAGCATCGAGCACATGAAGGCGAGCGAGAGCAAAGCTGCGCTGCCGCTCTTTCGGCCCGCGGCGCTCGCGGCGCAGCGCAACGACGGGCGCGGCGGCATCGTGCTCACGCGGCCGTGGTCGTTCGCGATGCTCGGCGGGTTCCTCGCGGTGGTCGCGGGCTCGCTCGTGCTGCTCGCGTGCTTCGGCAGCTACACGGCGCACACGACGCTGCGCGGCCGGCTCGTCGTCGAGCGCGGCGTCGTCGAGGTCACGAGCTCCGTTGCCGGCACGGTCGTCGAGCGGCGCGCCGCCGAAGGGGGGCGTGCGACGGCCGGCGAGACGCTGTACGTCGTATCGAGCGAGCGCTTCCCGCAAGCCGGCGCCGCGACGGGGCTTCAGATTGCCGCGCAACTCACCCGCCGTCGCGCGAGCCTCGTGGGCCAGATCGCGAGCACGGCCGACCTCGAGAGAACGGAGCGCGACGCGCTCGACACGCGACGCGCGGCGCTGCGCGCCGAGCTCGACAGCCTCGAAGAGGCGCTGGCCGCGGAAGTCGGCAAGCTCGATCTCGCGACTGCCGCGGCCGATCGCTACGCGCGGATGCGCGCGCTCGGCTTCGTGGCCGAGGAGCAGCTCGCTCTGCGCGAGGCCGCGTTGCTCGAGCAGCGCAGCCGCATCGAGAGCATGAAGCGCGATCGCGCAGGGCTCACGCGCCTCGGCGCGGAGCTCGACGGGCGAGCCGCGACGCTGCCGCTTCAGTTTGCGCACGCTGTCGCGGAGCTCGAGCGAGCCGTCGCCGGAACCGACCTCGAGCTCGCCGAGAACGAGGCGCGCCGCGCGAGTGCCGTCACGGCGCCGGTGACAGGGACGGTCACGGCGCCGACGGGCGAGATCGCCGAGCCCGTCGAGCGCGGCCAGGTTCTGGCACGCATCGTCCCGGACGACGCCGTTCTGACGGCCGAGCTGCTCGCGCCGAGCCGCGCCGTCGGCTTCGTCGCCGCCGGCAGCGAGGTGCGGCTGCGTTACGCGGCGTATCCGTACCAGAAGTTCGGCCAGGCGCCCGGCACGGTCCTCTCGGTCTCGGAGGCGCCGCTCGCGCAAGCCGATGCGGCCGCGCGCGCCGGCGCACGCGTCGAGCCCGTCTACCGCGTCGTCGTGGCCCTGCGCTCGCAGTCGGTCATGGCATACGGAGCGCCGCGTCGGTTGCTGCCGGGCATGGAGGTAGAAGCCGACGTGCTGCTCGAGACGCGGCGGCTCTACGAGTGGGCGCTCGAGCCGCTCTACGCGCTCGCGGGCCGAGTGCGGAACTGATCTCCGCGGCCAGTGGCTCGGGCGCGAGCCCGCGGGCTATGCTTGCCGCCCGATGACGACAACAAAAACGGCGACGGGCGCAGTCGTCGACTTCATTCAAAGCGCGCGGATCGCCGATTTCCCGGCCGAAGCCCTGACGATTGGCAAACGCTGCATCGTCGACGGCCTCGGCGTCATGCTCGCGGGCTCGACGCAGGATGCCGGTCACATTCTCCACGAGCACGTGCAAGGCACCGACCCGCGCACGGCCGCGACCGTGTTCGGCTCGAAGCCGTTCAAGACGGGCTCGGCCTCAGCGGCGCTCGTGAACGGCACGAGCGGCCACGCGCTCGACTGGGACGATACGCAGCTCGCGACGAGCGCGGACCGCATCTTCGGCTTGCTGACGCACCCCACGGTGCCGCCGCTCGTGGCTGCGCTCGCCGTCGGCGAGCCGCGCAAGATCTCGGGTAGCCAGTTCCTCGAGGCGTTCCTGACGGGCTTCGAGGTCGAGTGCAAGATCGCCGAGGCGATCCACCCGAATCACTACAAGAAGGGCTTCCACTCCTCGGGCACGATCGGCACGTTCGGCGCGGCCGTCGCAGCCGCGAAGCTGCTCGCGCTCGACGCCGAGCAGACGGCGCACATGCTCGCGATCGCGGCGAGCTCCGCGTCCGGCATCCGCGTGAATTTCGGCAGCATGACGAAGCCGCTGCACGTCGGCCGCGCGGCGCAGAACGGCGTCACGGCAGCCGAGCTCGCGGCGCGCGGCTTCACGGGCGGCAAGGACGCGCTCGATCCGCCGTGGGGCTTTTTCCAGACCTTCGGCCACGGCGAAAGCTACGATCCGCAGCGCATCATTCCCGTGCTGGGCAAGCCGCACACGATCGTCTCGCCGGGTGTCTCGATCAAGCCGTACCCGTGCGGCGTGCTCGGGCATCCGACGATGGATGCGATGCGCCGGCTCGTGCTGAAGCACGACGTGAAGCCGGAGCAGATTGCCGCGATTCGCGTGCGCGCCGGCTCGAACATCTTGAACCCGTTGCGCTATCCCATCGCGACGAACGAGCTCGAAGCGAAGTTCTGCCCCGCGTTCATGGTCAGTGCGATCGCGCTGCGGCGCAAAGCCGGAATCCGCGAGTTCCACGACGAGTTCGTGCAGAGCGCGCCGGTGCAGGCTCTGATGCGCCGGGTCGAGCGCGTGCTCGATCCCGAGATCGAGGCGAAGGGCTTCGAGAAGATCCGGAGCACGGTCGAGGTCGACCTCGTCGACGGCCGCAAGCTCGTCGAACATGCCGACGAGCGTTATCGCGGCGGACCCGACTTGCCGTTCACGCGCGACGAGCTCTACGAGAAGTGGAGCGACTGCGCGTCGCTCGTGCTGGCGAAAGAGGGCGTCGACGAGGTGTTCGAGCTCGTCGACGGGCTCGAGAAGCTCGC
>Ga0207675_100003499_pt1 | contig 15323 bp, 13 predicted proteins | sample KBSSwiS42_FD_184305 | JGI IMG/M metagenome (GOLD analysis project Ga0207675, IMG submission 184305) | Switchgrass rhizosphere microbial communities from Kellogg Biological Station, Michigan, USA - KBS Switchgrass S4-2 (SPAdes) (version 2) | ecosystem: Host-associated > Plants > Roots >... | reverse complement strand
AGGCGACCGGGATCGAGCGCCAGACCGGCCGCCTCGGCGACCTCGAGGAGAACCTGCGAACGGTCGCCGCCCGGGCGGGCGCCTGGCCGACCGACGCCCAGCTCACCGAGATCCTGGACGGCCGCGCGGCGATGTACCGGAAATGGTTCGTGCCGCGTCCCGGCGCCGAGGAGATCCTCGCGCGGCTGCGAGCCGACGGCTATCGGCTCGCGCTGATCAGCATGTGCGCGCCCGATGCGCCGGCGATGTGGCGCGCGTCACCGCTCGGGGGGACCGTCGAGGTCGAGGTGTTCTCGAGCGACGTCGGGCTCCGCAAGCCCGACCCCGAGATCTACCTGCTCGCGGCGGAGCGCCTCGGCGTGGGCCCGCAGGCGTGCCTGTACGTGGGGGACGGCTCCTACCGCGAGCTCTCGGGCGCGGCGGCCGTCGGGATGCGACCGGTACTGATCCGCGACCCGCAGGAGGAGGCGGAGATGCTGCGCCCCGAGGTCGAGGAGTGGGACGGCGCGTCCATCGACGACCTGCGCCGGATCCCCGATCTGCTCGAGGCCTAGAGCGCGCCGACGCGGCGAGCGGCGTCGAGCGCGATCTCGCGCTCCTCGGGCGCGAGCGGCCGCAGGGGGGAGCGCACCGCGGGCCGGATCGGAACGCCGCGTGCGACGAGGATCTCCTTGAGCGCGGCGTGGAACGGGATCGGGCCGAGGAGCGTCCGCAGCGTCGAGACCCGTTCGTCCGCCGTCGCGTCCCGCTCGTGCACGAGCGCGGCGACGATCTCGGGGAACGCCGTCGCGAGGCCCGAGACCGCACCGACGGCGCCGTGCTCCAGCCCCTCGAGCACCAGCGGCTCCAAGCCGACGAACAGGTCGAGCCCCTCGAGCACGTAGGGTTGGACCGCGCTCCAGGGTGTGTCGGACACCTTCAGGCCCGCGAGGTTCGGCGAGGTCTCGCGCAGGCGTTCGATCACGTGAACGGGGATCGAGTAGCCCGATCGACCGGCGAACTCGTAGACGTAGAACGGCAGCGGACCGCATGCCTCGGCGGACGCCCGCAGGTGTTCGAGCAGCTCGCGCCCGTCCAGGGGGAAGTACGGCGGGGCGATCACCGCCACGGCGTCGGCCCCGGCCTCCTTCGCGTGCGTCGCCAGCTCCACCGTGTCCGCCGTCGACTGGGCCCCCGCGTGGATCGCCACCTGGAACCCCTCCGGGCGGGCCCGGACGAACCGTTCGGCCACTCGTCGTCGTTCGGGCACCGAGAGCAGGATCCCCTCGCCGGTCGTGCCGCAGGCCAGGACGCCGTCGATGCCCCCTTGGGCGAGGAAGCGCGTGAGCGGTCCGATGGCGTCCTCGTCGAGGCCTTCGCCGCCGTCGGCGAGCGGCGTCACCGCGGCCGCGATCGCTCCGGTCAGCATGCGCGAGATGCTATCGGCCCGGGGTTCCCGTCGCGGACGTCTGGGTAGGGTCACAGCATGCAGGAACGCGATGAGCAGCAACGCTGTCCTGTGTGCGGGAAGGGCGTCTTCGTCGACGTGGTCTACGAGGATCCCGAGCCGGACGAAACCAAGCCCAAGCTCACCGGCGACAGCTACGAGGTCCTCCTCTTCTCGTGCGGGCACGAGGTCCGAGGAACGTCACTCGCGACCGCCGACGCCGAGCGCTTGACCGTCGAGGCGCGTGACAGCGAGGGGGCCACCGACCCGATCGACGAGCCAGGGAACGAGCCCAGGAACCAGCCAACGGACGAACAGGTGGACGAGGAGGAGCGATGATCCGTCTCGAGACCCCCGACCCCGATCCGCAGCCGTCGCCGAGCCCTCAGCCGCCGCAGCCCGCCCCTGCGCCGGACCCGCTCCCGACACCGGAACCGCTCCCGAGACCCGAACCGCTCCCGGGACCGATCCCGACGCCCGAACCTCCGACGCCCGAGCCCTCGCCGCGACCGGAACCGCCGCCGGACTCGGAGCCGCCGATCCGCGCCTGACGGGTCGGGTGGTCTCGGCTCAGTCGAGGATGCGCTCCGACGGCCGCCGCGGATCGTTCTTGCCGTTCGGCGTCGCGAACTGCCGCCGCTCCGTCGAGTCCGCGAGCGCGAGCGTGGACGCGCCGCCGCGGCTCACGACCTCGGAGACGCGGTCGAAGTAGCCGGTGCCGACCTCGGCCTGATGGCGCGTGGCCGTGTACCCCAGCGACTCGAGCTCGAACTCACGCTCCTGGAGCCGGACGTAGGCGCCCATGCCCTCGTCGGCGTACGAGCGGGCGAGCTCGAACATCGACGCGTTGAGCGCGTGGAACCCGGCGAGCGTGATGAACTGGAAGCGATAGCCCATCGCCCCGAGCTCGCGTTGGAAGCCCGCGATCTCGGCGTCGTCCAGGTGCGCCCGCCAATTGAAGCTCGGCGAGCAGTTGTAGGCGAGCAGCTTGTCGGGGAACGCCTGGTGGATCGCATCGGCGAACACCCGTGCGTCCTCCAGGTCAGGGGTCGACGTCTCGCACCACAGGACGTCCGCGAACGGCGCGTACGCGAGCCCACGGGCGATCGCCGTTTCGACGCCGCTCCGGATCCGGAAGAACCCCTCCGCGGTCCGTCCCCCCTCGATGAACGGTCGGTCGTCCTCGTCCACGTCGCTCGTGAGCAGGGTCGCGGACTCGGCGTCGGTCCGCGCCACGAGCACCGTCGGGACGCCCAGGATGTCGGCGGCAAGACGCGCGGCGCTCAAGGTCTTGACGAACTGCGACGTGGGCACGAGGACCTTGCCGCCGAGGTGCCCGCACTTCTTCTCGCTCGCGAGCTGGTCCTCGAAGTGGATGCCCGCAGCGCCGCTCTCGATCAGGGCCTTCGTGAGCTCGAACGCGTTGAGCGCTCCCCCGAAGCCGGCCTCGGCGTCGGCCACGACCGGAGCCACCCAGGTGGTGCCGGTGTCGCCGTTCGCCCACGCGATCTGATCCGCGCGCAGCAGCGCGTTGTTGATCCGGCGGACGAGGGTCGGAACGCTGTTGACCGGATACAGCGACTGGTCCGGGTAGGTCTGGCTGGCGAGGTTCGCGTCGGCGGCAACCTGCCACCCCGACACGTAGATCGCCTGCAGCCCGGCCTTGACCATCTCCACGGCCTGGCCCCCACTCAGGGCCCCGAGCGCGGGGACGTGGTCCTTGGTCGTCATGAGCCACCACAGGCGCTCGGCGCCGAGCCGGGCCAGGGTGTGTTCGACCGTGATCGAACCGCGGAGGCCGATCACGTCTTCGGCCGAGAAGGGCCGCTCGACGCACGCCCATCGGGGGCTCGAGGACCAGTGCCTGCGGAGGTTGTCGGCCTCTCGCCGGATCCGCTCTTCGTACGTGAGATCGATCATGCCGCCTCTCCTTACCCTCGCGCTCGGGTCGGATAACGAGCGACCCTCGCGGCTGCGAGGGTCGGAAGGGGCGCTGAGCAGGCCGGATGCGGCCGCCCGCGGCCCCTCAGGGGCGGGATACGCGGAAGTGCGAGGCGTGGTTGAACGGTCGTTCAATCATCTGTCGACAGTGTCGCACGGTCCTCGCTTGAGGGCAAGGGCGTCTCCCTCGCGTCCGAGCAACCGGCACGGCGGTCGCGTACGAACAGGATCCAGCCGGTCACGGACACGGTCGCGGCGGCGAGGATCAGCAGCCCGAGGGCCAGCAGGAACGCGGTCTGACGATCCACCGCCCGAAGGCTACCCGACGGGAACCTTCGGCCGAGTCGTGGCCGGAACTGGCTTCGTGGCGCCGACGGGGTCGGGGACGGCCGGCCCGAGGCGTCGCCCGCGTCGGGCCACGAGCGCGAGCCCCAGGGCGAGCAACGCGCCGGCCAGCGTCAGCGCCACCCACGTCGAGACCAACGGACGTCGGCCGGGTGGGGTTGCCCTCGCGGCGGCGCCCGCTTCGAGCTCGCGGACGCGGATGGCCAGCTCCGAACGGGCCACCTCGGCCGCACCGAGCTGGGCTCGGAGCTCCTCGTCCGCGCGCTCGGCCTTGCGAACCCGCCGGCGAAGGCTCGACATCCGCCCGTTCAGACGGCTGACCTCCGTGAGCAGCTTCCCCTCGCGCGCGGTGGCGACGATCGAGATCGTTCCGGTCAGCGGCTCGCGGAAGCCCGAGATCGTGCACGGGTCGTTGCAGACGTAGAGCCAGTACGAGCCCCCGCGGAGCTCGGGGACGACGAACGAGGAGCGCAGCTCGAACGTCCTGCCGCGCTCCGGCGCGATCGAGACACTGCCCACCCGCACGGCGTTCGCGGGGATCGGGCGACCCTCCCTCACCACGGTCCGCGAAGGGACGACGAACACGTAGAACGGGCCGCGTTCGAACAGGTGCTGCTTGGCCCGAGGGACGGAGACGTACCCCTCGGCGTGCGCCGTCTGACCCGGTAGGTAGTGGGTCCGATCGAGGTCGAGGTAGGCGCCGCCGTCGGCCCACGCCACCGAGGGCCACCCGAGCGTCGCCCCGACGAGCACCGCGGCGCCGATCCATCGACCTCTGCGCATGCGACCCTCCTCGATCCGGTCACGCCACCGAGCAGACCTGCCGGTGGCTCCGCCGGTTCCCTGGAACCGCGCGGCCCCGCGAGGAGTAGTTGTCATCGAGGGCGTGGAGGACGCGATACATGCTCGAGCGGTCCGAACGGGGAGGTCCAAGATGCTGAGGAAGCTGGTCGTGGCGCTGTCCGTGGCGGCCCTGGGCGCCGCCGCCTGCACGCACGAAACCGGGGACGGGAAGGCCAGCCAGCCCGTGCCTCGCGAGACCCTCCTCCTGGGCACCGAGGCCGGGCCGCTGGTGGTCGAGGTCCCGAGCGGGTCGCTCCTGTTCGAACGCCCGGGGGCCGTCGCGAGCCTCGGCGGCTCGTGGCTGCTCTCGGCCACCGCCTCCGCCGGCTCCACGGTGCTCCAGACCTTCGACGGCGCCGACGCCGAACCGACGTCCGCGGTCCGTCTGGCCGGCAGCCTCGACGTCCGGGTTGTCGCGGAGAGCGGTGGCGCGGTCGCGCTGACGGACCCGCTCCCCGAGGGCTGGGACCCGGAGGTGCCGCTCCCGCGTTCGAGGACGCCCATCGTGGTGGCCGACCCGACCGGAGTCATGGAACCTCGGACCTACGACCTGCGCGGGAACTTCGAGCCGGAGGCGTTCTCGACCGACGACCGGCGCCTGTTCTTGATCCAACACCTGCCCGCGGAGGCGCCGACCGTCTACCGCGTGACCGTGCTCAACCTGCGGACCGGCCGGGTGGTGCCGGTGTTCGGGCCGTTCAAGGGCCCGGCCGAGCGGATGCCGGGGATCCGGCTGCAGCAGGTGCTCTCGCCCAACGCCGACCAGCTGTACACGCTGTACTCGAGCGCGCGGCCCGGCTACGCGCCGCACCACGCCCCCGTGCCGAACGGCGCGACGGTTTCGTTCGTCCACGTGCTCAGCCTCCAGGACGGGTGGGCGCACTGCGTTGGCCTTCCCGAGGAGCTGTGGGACCGGCCCGCGAGCGAGCAGGCGATGGCCACGTCACCGAACGGCCGCCTGCTGTACATCGCCGACCCGACGCTCGGCCTCGTGACCGTGATGGACACGGCGTCGCTCGAGATCCGGACCTACACGATCGATCTCTCGGTCTCCGGCGTCCGGCGAACCTCGGCCGTCGTGAGCGGCGATGGCTCGTCCCTGTTCGTCGCGACCGCGGGCGAGCACCCGGGGATCACCCGGATCGACACGGACACATTCGATGTGGTGCGAAGGTGGGTCACCGACGACGTGTCGGGGCTCGGGCTCTCGGCCGACGGGGAGCGCCTGTACGTCGCGTCCGACGATCGCGTCGAGGTCATGGACGCGACGACCGGTTCCGATCTCGCCGGGGTGGCGGTCGCGAGCCCCGCCCCGATCGAACGCGTGAGCGTGGCCCTGGCCTCGTAGTCGAGGGGCGACGCGCGCCCTGCCCCGGGTCGGTCGGGGCGCGGGTCGGGCAAGATAGGTGGATGCGCCTGCCCGTCATGCCGCCCGTCGCTCCCATGCTCGCGAAGTCGGTCAAGGAGATCCCTGCCGGCCCGTTCAGCTACGAGCCCAAGTGGGACGGGTTCCGCTCGATCGTCTTCCGCGACCACGACGAGGTGGAGATCGGAAGCCGGAACGAGCGGCCGATGACCCGCTACTTCCCCGAAGTCGTGGAGGCGATCAGGGCGAACCTGCCGGAGCGTGCCGTCGTCGACGGCGAGATCGTGGTCCCCGACCCCGAGCTGGGCCGGCTCGAGTTCGAGACGCTCCAGCAGCGGATCCATCCCGCCGACAGCCGCGTTCGGATGCTTGCCGAGGCCACGCCGGCGCACTTCATCGCGTTCGACCTGCTCGCGCTCGGGGATGACGACCTTCTGCAGCGTCCGTTCGCCGAACGTCGGGCCGCGCTCGAGGCCGCGCTCACGGACGCGAGGTCGCCGATCCACGTCACGCCGGCCACGATCGAGGTGGAGGTCGCCCGGCGGTGGTTCTCCGAATTCGAGGGGGCCGGGCTTGACGGGGTGGTCGCGAAGCCGCTCGAGGGGACCTACCAGCAGGACCGGCGTGTGATGTTCAAGATCAAGCACGAGCGCACCGCCGACTGCGTCGTGGCCGGGTACCGGCTCCACAAGAGCGGCCCGGATGCCGTCGGGTCGCTCCTGCTCGGCCTGTACGACGACGCTGGGGTGCTCGCCAACGTCGGGGTGATCGGGGCCTTCCCGATGGATCGCCGTCGGAAGCTCCTCCAGGAGCTGCAGCCGTGGGTCACGACGTTCGACGGCCACCCCTGGGACTGGGAGCAGGAGGTGGCGGAGGCCCGGACGCCGCGGAGCGCCGAGGGCAGCCGCTGGAACCCGAAGAAGGACCTCTCGTTCGTCCCGCTCCGACCCGAGCGGGTCGTCGAGGTCCGGTACGACCACATGGAGGGGAATCGGTTCCGCCACACGGCGCAGTTCGTCCGGTGGCGGACCGATCGCGAGCCGCGCTCGTGCACGTTCGAGCAGCTCGAGGAGCCGGTCAGCTTCGATCTCGCCGAGATCCTCGGCGCCGACCGTTCGGGATAGCGAGCTCAGCCGGCCCGCGCGGCCTTGCGCTTCGCCTCGGCGCGACGCTCGGCCTCGAGGCGTTCGAGGTCGACGTCGCTCGTGTCCAGGTACGTCATGGTCGCCGCGATCGCGCGGTGGCCGGCGGTCGTGTCGATGAGCTCGTGCATCTGCTTGGCGATCCGCCGGTAGGTCGGGTGACCCTGGGGCGACGACCGGAGCTCGATCAGGTGCATCGCCTCCCGGGCACTCATCTGCAGCACGAACCGGATCCGGTACGCCATGGAGACCGCATACTGCGCGACGTCGGGACCCGCCTGGTCCGCGACCGTGGCCCAGGTCGCGGCCGAGTCCTCCATCACGCGGTTCCACTCGTCGGTCATGCCCGCATCGGCGATCACCTTCGGGGTGTCGAACCCGTGCCGCGGCGACAGGCGTTGCCATTCGAGCGTGAGCAGACGATGGCGCTGGAGGTCTCGGAACGCGCCGTAGTCGCACAGCACGTCGAACCGGTAACCGGTGCGTTCGAACGCGCGGCCGGGCTTGTGCCGCCGGTTCCCGCGCTCGCCGACGTAAGCGCGCAGCACCCAGTCTCGTTCGTCGGCGCTCATCGAGTGCGCGAGCGACTGCAACCGGTCGTCGGGCAGGTCGGACGAGGCGTACATGGCGGCGGCGATCACCTTCTCCTCCCCGAGCGGGTCGTAGTCGGTGAGGGTCACGGCCTCGCGGTGGCCCGGCTCGACACCCTCGGTGAACTTCGCGGTGACCTCGAGAGCGGCCTCGCGGGTCTCGGCCAGGTAGCGGGACCAGGCCAGGCCGCGGTCGGGCAGGTCGACGCGCCTGAGGAACGCGGGGATCACCTTTCGGAGCTCGACGAGCATCAGGTCGGCGTACTCGCGCACCTCGGCGAGGGGGTGGGCGTGCATCCTGATCAGCATCTGCTCGAAGGCCTGACCGGTCGCGAACACCCCGAGGTTCGAACGCGTCCCGGCCGGCAGCAGCACCCGGAGGGTGTCGCAGGTCTTCGCCGTGATCGTCGAGCGGTACAGGAAGTCCGAATCGTCCGGGTCCTTGGGGAAGCGCTCGGCGAACAGCTCGAACAGCGGCTGGAACATCCGCCCGTACGCCTCGAACGTTCGCGTGGCGTACGCCAGGTAGGCCTCGCCGGCGGAGCCGCCCTCGATCTCGGGAGGCGTCGTCAGCCGCCAGCGGCCGCCGGGCCGGTCGTCGTACCGCATGTACCGCGTCGACTGCTCGAGGTAGGCCGCGAGGCGCCCCCATTCGATCGCCTTCGCGAGCAGCTGCGATGCCTGTTCGCACGCGAGATGCACCCCCCCGAGCTGCGCGACGGAGTCGTCGCCGAACTCGAAGAACACGCGGTCGAAGAGCTGCTCGGCCTTCCCGACCCTGACGCCCCCGAGCCCGGCGACGGCGCCGGCCTCCAGCGGCTCGGCGAACTCGTCGAGGAACAGGCGGCGGAGCGACTTCGGCGTCCGCGAGTACCGCGCGAACAGCGCGCCCTTGACCACCTCGGGCAGGTTGGTGAGCGCGAAAACCGGACCGTCGAGGTTCGTGAAGTGCGGTGCGAGCCGGGCGCGCTCCTCCTCGGTGAAGTCCTCCTGGACGAACCAGGCCACGACGCCTACCCGCCGGTCCCGCCGGTCCCGCCCGTGGCGCCGGTCGGACCGGTCGGGCCTTCCTCCGCCCCCGGGAACAGGGTCACGGTCGTCCCGGGGTCGACCTGGGTCCCGGGCGCGGGATCCTGCGCCGCCACCTTGTTCCCGAGCGGACACGCGGGGTTGATCGGCGCGGTGTCGCTCGAGATGACCGAGCCGAGCCCCGCCTTGTCGAGCTCGCTCTGGGCCGAGCCGAAGCTCTGGCACCGGACCTCGGGCACGGCGACCTGCTCGGCCCCGGTCGAGACGAAGATCGTCACCGTCGATCCCGGCTCGACCTCCTGCCCCGAGGCGGGGTCGGTCCGCGTGACGGCTCCCTCCGGCACGGTGTCGCTCGGCTCCTCCGTCGGGCCGCCGGGTTCGAGGCCCAGGTCCAGGAGCGCCGCCTGCGCGTCCTCCACCGACGAGCCCTCGAGGTCGGGGATCGAAACTTGATCCGGCGCGGCGACGATCGTCAGGTCGACCTTCGTCCCCCGGTCGACCTCGTCGCCGGCCGCGGGATCCTGCTCCAGGATCGTGCCGGGCTCCTCGGTGTCGTCGGCGGCCTGGACGGGCGTGATCGTGCCGACCTCGAGTCCGGCATCTTCGAGCTCGCCGATCGCCTGGGCCCGCCTGTCGCCGACCACGTCGGGGACGGTGACCAGCACCCCCGTCTGCTGATCGTCGTTGTTCAGGACGTTGACGGCCAGGAACCACAGCAGGGCCCCCAGGAGCGCGATCAGCACGAGCGTGACGACGATCGGCACCCAGTTCGTGCGGCGATCGGGTTCGGTCGGGGCAAGCACCTCGGTCGGGTGCGCTGGTGGGCGGTCCAGGACCTGGGTCGCTCCGGCGGCGAGTAGCGGCGTCGCCTGCACCGGGAGCCCGCGCTTGGCGCGTTCGAGGTCGGAGCGCATCTCCTCGGCCGACTGGTAGCGGTTCGCCGGGTTCTTCGCCAGCGCCCGCAGGATCACGGCGTCCAGGTCGGCCGTGACGTCCGAGTTCAACCGAGATGGCGGCGTCGGCTGCTCCAAGACCTGTTTGGAGGCGACCGCGACCGGGGAGTCGCCCAGGAACGGCGGCCGGCCCGTGACCATCTCGTAGAGCACACATCCGAGCGAGTAGATGTCCGAACGCCCGTCGACGGGCTGTCCCTGCGCCTGCTCCGGCGACAGGTACGACGCCGTGCCGAGGATCGCCGCGGTCTGGGCGACCGTGTCGGCCGTCGTGGTGACCCGGGCGATGCCGAAGTCGGTGACCTTCACCTCGCCGCGCGGGTTGAGCATGATGTTGCCGGGCTTGATGTCGCGGTGGATGACTCCCTGAGCATGCGCGGCCTCGAGCGCCCCGCACACGTCGATGGCGATGTCGATCGCGCGTTCGGGGAGGATGCGTCCGCCGCCCGCGAGGATCTCGGCGAGCGTTCGGCCCTCCACGTACTCCATCACGATGAAGTGCACGCCGTCGTCCGATCCGGTGTCGAAGACCGAGACGATGTTCGGGTGGCCGATGCTCGCCGCGGCCTGCGCCTCGCGACGGAACCGCATCACGAAGCCGTCATCGTCGGCGAATTGCGGAGCTAAAACCTTCACGGCCACGGTCCGGCCGAGCACCGTATCGGAGCCGAGGAAGACCTTGGCCATGCCTCCGCGGCCGAGCTCCCGCTCGACGCGGTACCGCTCCCCGAGGGTTATCGGCAGATCGATCTCCGGAACCTCCCCACTCGATCGTGCTCGGCTCAGGCGCCCAGTCCGGCCTCCAGGACCGCCCTCGCGATCGGTGCGGCGACCTGTCCGCCCGTCGCTTCGCTGCCAAGGCTACCGCCGTCCAGGACGATAACCGCGACGGCGATCCGAGGAGCCTCCGCCGGCGCGAAGCACACGAACCACGCGTGGGGGTTCTCCCCCTCGCCGTGCTGCGCGGTGCCGGTCTTGCCTGCCACGGTGACACCCGGGATCTGGGCGGCCGTCCCGGTCCCCGCCTCCACGACGCCGACCATCATCTGCGTGAGGGCCGCGGAGTTCGCCGGAGAAAGCGGCCGCGAGAACTCCTGCGGCTGGAACTCCGCGATCACGCGCCCGCTCGGGTCTCGGGCCTCGGTGACCAGGCGCGGCTGCATCTCGACGCCGTCATTCGCGATCGCCCCCGCGACCAGCGCCATCTGCAACGGGTTCGCGGCCACGTCCTGCTGACCGATCGCGGAGATCGCGACGGCCGGATCACGGCCCTCGAACGTCTCGGGCGCGGGGAACACCCCCGAGGTCCACGGGATGTCGAACGGCACCAGGTCCTCGCCGGCCTCGGCGGTGAACCCGTACGCGCGCGCCTGCGCGGCGAGCTTGTCGGCGCCGAGCTCGAGCCCCACGGCGCCGAACACGACGTTGCACGACTGACGGAGCGCGTCGGCGAGTGTGATCTGGGAGCCTCCGGAACACGTCGAGCCGCCGAAGTTCTCGATCGTCGCGTCGGTGAGCGGCAGGTCGAGCTCGTTCGGGTTGGGCCACAGGCTCTCCGGGCCGAACCCGTTCTCGAGCGCCGCCGACGCCGTCACCAGCTTGAACGTCGAGCCGGGCGGGAACAGCTCGTCGCTCGAACGCGAGAGCAGGGGCTTCTCGGGATCGGCGTTCAGCTCGTCCCACGAATCCCGCACGACCTCGGGGTCCTGCGAGGCGAGCGGGTTCGGGTCGTAGGTCGGCTCTGAGACCAGGGCGAGCACGTCGCCGGTCGCGGGGTCGATCGCGGCGATCGCGACATCGCCCGCCTCCGCCTGCGCCGCGGCCGCCGCGGCCTCCTGGATCTCGGGCACGAGGGTCGTCACGATCGTCGCGCCCTGCTTGGGCCTGCCGAGGACTAGATCGGTGAGCGTCTGCGGCAGGAGCTCGGCCGCGTCGCCGGTCAGGAAGTCGTTGTAGCTCTGCTCGAGTTCGGTGCGACCGAACACGAACGAGTAGAAGCCGGTCTCGTGCGCGTACAGCTCCCCGTGCGGGTAGCGCCGCTGGAACCGGAGCGCGCCGGGGCTCCTGCGGCTGGACGCGAGGACCGTCGTCCCGTCGGCCGCCAGGATGCTGCCGCGATCGATCTTGTACTCGGCGATCAGCTGTCGCTGCGCGTTCGCGGGGTCCTCGGCGATCCGGTCCGCGGCGAACACCTGGATGTAGTTCACCTGCGCGAACGCGATCAGGAACAACACGAGCAGGGCGAGCCCAAGCTTCCGGATCTGCCGGTCCACTATGCGCCGCCCGCCCGATCTGACCCGCCCACCCGATCTGACCCGCCCACCCGATCTGACCCGCCCACCCGCTACGCCTCCGCCCGTTCGAGCAGCCCGGGGCGAGGGGAACGCTCCCTCGGGGCCATCGGACCGCTGGAGACGCGGACGAGCAGCCCGAGCAGGACGAAGTTCGAGACGAGGCTCGAGCCCCCGTAGCTGACGAACGGGAGCGTGACGCCGGTCAGCGGGATGATCCGCGTCACCCCACCGATGATCACGAAGGCCTGGAGCGCGACGAGCGTCGACAGTCCGACCGCGAGCAGGGTCGAGAAGCCGTCCTGCGCTCGGAGGGCCACGCGAAGGCCCTTGCCCACGAGTACGAGGATCAGCAGCAGGACCGCCGTGGTGCCGAGCAGTCCGAGCTCCTCGCCGATCGCCGCGAAGATGAAGTCGGTCGACGCGAACGGGATCAGACCCGGAGAGCCCTGGCCGAGCCCCGTCCCGACGATGCCGCCGCTCGCCATCCCGAACTCCGCCTGCGCGAGCTGCCCGTAGCCCTGCGCGAAGACCTTCCCCGGATCGAGCGCGTGGAGCCAGATGTCGACTCGCAGCTGCACGTGGTCGAACAGCACCCACCCCGCGTAGGCGCCGATCATGAACAGGATCAGACCGATCACCAGGTAGGCGGCGCGTCCCGTCGCCACCCAGAGCATCACGACGAAGATCCCGAAGTACAGCAGGGAGGCGCCGAGGTCCTTCTGCAGGAACAGGATCGCGAGCGAGGCGCCCCAGGCGAGCAGGACGGGGCCGAGGTGCTTGGCGGGTGGCAGACGGAGCGGTCCGATCCGCGCGGTCGCGACCTGGAGCAGTTCTCGCTTCTGCGTGAGGTAGGACGCGAGGAAGATGACGACCAACACCTTGCCGATCTCGGCCGGCTGGAATCCGATCGGCCCGATCTGTACCCACAGCCGCGCCCCGTTGATCGTCCGGCCGATGCCGGGGGCGACCGGCAGGAGCAACAACACGAGACCGAGCAGTCCGATCGTGTACGTGTACGCGTCGAGCATCCGGGCGTCGCGCACGACGATCAGCGTGAGCGCGTACGCGAGCAGCCCGACGATGATCCACGTCGCCTGCTCGGCGGCCAGCCCGCCCGAGAGGCGGAAGATCATCGCGAAGCCGAGACCGACCAGCACGGCCGCGGTGGGGAACAACGCCGGGTCGGCCCGTGGAGCGAACGCGCGGGTGACGACCAACGCCCCGGCGTAGCCCGCCGCGAAGATCGTGACGTACAGTGCGAAGGTCGCCGGCAGCTGACCGCGCTTCCCGAAGCCCGCGATCACGTAGGCGCCGACCGACAGGATCAACGCCAGGACGGTGAACGCGACCGAGGGCGCGAGCGACGTGCGGCCCCTCGGCGCCGCGGCGCGGCTCACGGGGTGGGTTGCTCGAATCGGCCGACGTCTGCGCGGATGCTCTCCACGATGGCCTCCGCGCCCTCCCGATCATCCGCCGTGATTCCTTCGGAGAGGCGACCTCGATAGATCGCGATGGCCTCGGCCTAGTCCGCGGGGATCGAGGTCTCGACCACGACCGAGTGCAGCTCGAGCCCGGCGACCTCCGCGGGTACCCCGCGGAAGATGGCCACCCGGCCGTTCGAGACGCCGACGAACCACTGGGTGTCGAGGTAGAGGCGGAGCCCCACGAGGCCGAGCACGACGATCGCGAGCGTGACGCCGGCCCAGATCCCCACCTTTCGCCCTACCCCGCGTGACCCGGGTCGCGATGGTTCGGGTCGCCGCTCCGGGGCCGGCCGATCCGTTCGTGACACGTCACGGGGGCTCCGGGCCACCGAGGACTCGGGCGGCGACGGAGGGACCCCGACGCCGACCGTCGTGACGTCGGATCGGTCCGGGGGAGACTCCGGCGGGCTCGGCCGCTCCGTCGTGGGCCGCTGACGCGTCCCGGAGGGGGTGCTCGCGCCGGGTGCGCCGCCGTCGTCGGCAAAGTCGAGGATCACGGCGGTGATGTTGTCGATGCCGCCGGCGCGGTTGGCGCCCTTGACGAGGTTGTCCACCGCCTCCTGAGGGTCCGGGGTCTCGAGCAGGATCTTCCGGATCTGCCCCTCGGGGACCATGCCCGTGAGGCCGTCGGTGCACAACAGGAGCCGGTCGCCCGGCGCGACCTCGAGGTCGCCCTCGTCCACCTGGATGTTCTGGTCCACGCCGAGGGCCCGCGTGAGGACGCTCCGGTGCGGGTGCGTCTCCGCCTCCTCCTCGCTGATCTCGCCCTCCAGAACCATCCGGTGGACGAGTGTGTGGTCCTCGGTGATCTGCTTGAGCTCGCCGCCGTGGAGCAGGTACGCGCGGGAATCGCCGACGTGCACGAGATGCACCCGGTTCCCGTCGATCTGAGCCGCCGTGAGCGTGGTCCCCATCCCCGAGACCTTGCGATCGTGCTGCGAGCGGTCGAACACCGCTCGGTTGGCCTCAGCGACCTGTTCGGCCAGCGATCCCTCTCGCCGCTCGAACATGCCGTGCACGGTCTCGAGCGCCAGGCTCGACGCCACCTCGCCGCCTCGATGGCCGCCCATCCCGTCGGCGACCGCGTACAGGGGCCCGACGATCAGATAGGAGTCCTCGTTGCCCTCCCGGACCTGGCCGATGTCCGTCGCGGCGCCGACGCTGACCCTCATCGCCTGAGCTCCAGGACGGTCTTGCCGATCTTCAGGACGTCGCCGGCGCGGACCTCCATCGGCGCGTCGACCCGGCGATCGTTGAGGAGCGTGCCGTTCGTCGACCCCAGGTCCTCGACGTACCAGGCGCCGTTCTTGCCGTACAGGCGTGCGTGCACCTGGGAAACGTACGTGTCTTGCAGACGGATCGCACATCGGTCGCCGCGGCCGATCTCGGTGGAGTCGCGGAGCTTGACCGTGACGGGCTTGTCGCCCCCCGCATCGTGCACGACGACCTGCGTAGGCGCCCTGCCGCCCTTCGACGGCTTGACGGTGCTCGCCGGAGCCGACGTTCGGCTCTGGGTCGTCGCACCCCGCCTGCGTCCGCCGACGTCGACCGCGACCGAGCGGATCGCGCGGAACACGAAGAAGTAGAGCAGGACCAGCAACGAGTACTTCAACACCGACAGGACGAAGGGCGACACGGTCAGCCGCTCCGGAACTCGAGGTCGGTCTCGCCGATCGTGATGCGGTCGCCGTGCTCGAGCACATGCTCCTGGATAGGCTCGCCGTTGAGCATCGTGCCGTTCGTCGAGCCGAGGTCGATGAGGACGAAGCCGGACTCGGTGCGCTCGATCCGGGCGTGCTGCCGCGAGGCACCGGCATCGTCCACGACCACGTCGCATTCGGGGAGCCGGCCGATCGTGACGGACGGCTTGGCGAGCGCAAAGCTGACCCCGTCGAGGAGGCGGACGAGCG
>Ga0207675_100003498_pt1 | contig 15327 bp, 14 predicted proteins | sample KBSSwiS42_FD_184305 | JGI IMG/M metagenome (GOLD analysis project Ga0207675, IMG submission 184305) | Switchgrass rhizosphere microbial communities from Kellogg Biological Station, Michigan, USA - KBS Switchgrass S4-2 (SPAdes) (version 2) | ecosystem: Host-associated > Plants > Roots >... | reverse complement strand
ACACCCAGGAAGAAGGGAACGCCATCACAGCATACGATATGTAAAAGGCAAAGGTGACCAGCAGTGCTTCTTTAGTGGTGAGCTCACAAGCTATTTTTAAATATGGGATCAGCGTCCCATTGGCCCAGGTCACAAAGCCGAAAATGAAAAATAATGCGCCGATGATAAGCATGGGCATCATATAACTGTGTTTTCTGCTGACGGTTGCTGCGGCTGTAATTGACTGCATTGATGGGGGATTTAACACTGAAAATAATCAAATATTCATTAACCAACGGATCAACCGTTTGCATGAAAATACCGTCTTAAACAGAGTTACGTGATGGTTATCTTTACAATCATCATCTTTCGATGACGGGATATTTAAGATGACAAATAAAATAAGATGTAAAATATGAAAAAGCTCCTCGTAATAAGTGTTTACCTCCTGGCCTGTTTAATGGTCAACGCTCAGAAAAAAAGTAAGGCGGAAGGATGGATTCAGTTATTCAACGGAAAAAATCTTGACGGCTGGACAGTAAAGATCAAGGACCACCCGGTAAACGACAATTTCGGGAATACGTTCAGAGTGGAAAATGGAATAATGAAAGTCAGTTATGATCAGTATGGCGGGGAATTCAAAAACCAGTTCGGTCACATCTTTTACAAAGACAAGTTTTCTGCTTACTTATTAGTAGTAGAATATCGCTTTGTCGGTGATCAAATAAAAGACGGGCCCGGGTGGGCATTTCGCAATAGCGGGATGATGCTGCATGGGCAAACACCGGAAAGCATGTCGGTTGACCAGGATTTCCCCATCTGCCTCGAAGCACAATTGCTGGGAGGCAATGGAAAGGATACCCGAACCACCAACAATTTGTGCACTCCGGGCACCAATGTAGTTATGGATGGGAAATTGCATACAATTCATTGCACCAATTCAACTTCCAAAACCTATCATGGCGATCAATGGGTGAGAGCCGAAGTACTGGTGTTAAGAGACTCGATAATCAAGCACATAGTCGAAGGAGATACGGTGCTTTTTTATGAAAAACCACAGTATGACGGAACCGACAGATGGGTGAAACAGCAAGGCTATACAGCGGGCGCATTAATCAGTGGAGGAACCATATCACTGCAAAGTGAAAGCCATCCCGTTGAATTCAGAAAGGTGGAATTATTTAACTTGGAAAACTATATGGGAGATGCGGCAAAATTGCAGGAAGTACTTAAAAAGCTTAGTACAAGACCGAAATGATCTTATTAAAATAGTCATTTTTGCATTGTCAAACGATTGCGTACACGATTAAAAAACGAGCTGAAATGTGTTAGTATTTTGGGCAACCGTTTGCATATATTCCCGTTGAGTTATTTCTATAATTTTGGCGTGCCTTTGCATCTTATCCTGCAAGTGAAACATTACATGAAGAAAATATTCACCCGTCATTTCGTATTCCAGGTGGTTGTGATTATCCTGTTTATGCTGTATGCGGTCCTGGTTTTTGCATAGCAAAAAAGGAAAAATATCCTAAGACAGTGTCGTATAATTTTCGGGCCAGTATTTGAAAAGTGTCCTGACGGGTTAAAGTCACTGGTTTAATTTACCATTAAATGTCATCGGGACAATTGTAATTTCGGAACCGGGTTTGTATTTTGGAAAACTTTTCATAAACAGTGTTATCGGCAAGCCCGTCCTGGAAATTGTATAATCAAAACGATCATGCCCACTTCAGTTTTATCCGCATATGGAATCAATGGCAGGTCATCAGTAGAAGCTTTTGGCAGCGGGCTGATCAATAATACCTGGAAAGTGATTGCCGGGGACCAGGAGTATATTTTGCAAAGAGTCAACCACGCTGTCTTCAAAGAGCCCGAGAATATTGCCAATAACATAAGCCTGGTTGGCGATTATCTTAGACAAAATCATCCTGAATATAAGTTCATTGCCCCTGTTGTTACACCAAAGGGGGATGAAATGATCCATATAAGCGGTAAGGGTTATTTCAGAATGTTTCCTTTTGTCGCTGGTTCACACTCGAAAGACGTGGTGGAAACTCCCGAGCAGGCCTATGAAGCGGCCACGCAATTTGGGCGGTTCACTCGTTTACTTCACGGAATTGATATTGAAAAATTAAGGCTGACCATACCCTGTTTCCACGATCTGTCACTGCGATATAAGCAATTCCTACTGGCCATTGAAAAAGGAAATAGAGACCGCATCAGGGAATCCGGGGCGTTGATAAAGTCGCTGGTCGCGCATGCTGATATTGTAACGGAATATGATAACATCGTTGCCAATCCTGAATTCCGGCTTCGCGTTACACACCACGACACCAAGATCAGCAATGTTTTGTTTGATAAAAAAGGACGGGGTATTTGTGTAATTGACCTTGACACCGTAATGCCCGGTTATTTTATCAGCGACGTGGGCGACATGATGCGCACTTATTTATCCCCGGTAAGCGAGGAAGAAACGGACTTTGAAAAGATCCGTGTCAGGGACGAGTTTTATACGGCCATTGTACAGGGTTATTATAACGAAATGAAGGATGAACTGACAAAGACGGAAAAGAAATACTTTTTTTATGCCGGCGAGTTTATCATTTATATGCAGGCAATAAGGTTCCTTACTGATTACCTGAACGACGACATCTATTATGGCGCGAAATATCCCACGCACAATTTGATGCGCGCAAAGAATCAATCAATACTGCTTGAGCAACTGTTGAAAAAGAAAGAACAACTGCAAAGCATTGTTGATCTGGTATAATTCAGTTATCGGCCAACAAACCGGCAGGCATATTTTTTTCGAGTCAAAGTTTATCGTCCTTTTTAATTTTGTATGACAATACACGTCATGGGAGTCTGGAGTCAAATAGCCGAATACCTTTATCTTAAAAAGAAGGATCCCAGCCGGCCGAAGAGCAAATGGATCGGTTATATGCATGGTATCAACCGGATTAGCCTGCTGATATTCATTCTTTGCCTGGTCATCCTCGCCGTTAAGTTGCTAAGAAAATAGGGGCTGTTGAATTTGAGTATTGAACTTCGCATTCCCTTCGTTTCGCTCGGGGTGACAAATTCGGATTTGCCTTTTCGCTTCGCCCCGGAGTGACCAATTCGGATTTCCCCCTTCGCTTCGCTCGGGGTGACATTTGGATTTCGGGCTTCACTACGCGGTCTGAGTCAGCCTGTTTATAAGACTTGACTTATCAATCATGCCGGAATAGCGCCAGACAATTCTCCCATTTTGAAAAATAATAAAGGTGGGTACTGCCTGTACCTGGTAAGCCTGCGCAGCCTGTACACTTTTGTCGATATCCACCTTGATAACTCTCGCTTTTCCCTGAACTGCCTTTGCTACCTCCTTTATGACCGGGCTCATCGCCTTGCACGGTCCGCACCAGTCCGCATAAAAATCAACCAGGACCGGCGTTTCTGAATTAATCAATTGGCTAAACGTATCCATTAAATGCAAATTTAGAATACTCAATCACTTATGACTCCAATACTACAGGATTAATGCCAGATTTGCATTCCCCACGGGAAATGTCTGTACTGGCCGCCCCGGCCAATTCAACCGGCAAAATCTGCAATTCATGTCATAAAAACCGCCATTGGCTAACTACCTGTTTGCTTTATGTATTTTCTACACTTTACTTTGTATGGTAATCGGAACATTAACCTTAAATCTTAGTCCAATCTGAAATTTCTTCTCTATAGCAGCAGTTTTCTTATGTGTAACGGCCTTGGATTCTTCCAGGGCTTTCTTTTTTTAAGTCCTCATGAATCGGTAAATAGATTCAGCCGCTTTGGCGGAAGCATGTCCACCTTCACCCAGTATTTGTCTTAAAGCCGCATAGTCGGTCGCTAATTGTGCCTGTCGCTGTTTGTTGGTGAGCAATTCATTTAATTCCTGGAGCAAATTCTTTTCCGTTAACTCATCCTGGATCAGCTCATTCACAACCAGCTTATCCATTATCAGGTTGACCAGGGAAATATATTTTACCTTAATCACCCTTTTCGCAATCTGGTAAGAAACGGCGGAGCCCTTATAGCACACAACTTCCGGAACCCCGAACAGGGCCGTTTCAAGGGTAGCGGTTCCCGACGTTACGAGTGCAGCTTTTGCCTGCAACAATAATGGATAGGTTTGATTTGAAACAGTGGAAACATTGGAATAGGGATGCAGCAGCTCACTATAAAAACTTTCCTCTACCCCGGGAGCTTTGGCAACGATAAACTGGTAGCCAGGGAATGATTTGCTGACCCCCAGCATAACCGGAAGTTTTTTTAATATCTCCTGTTTTCGGCTTCCGGGCAGTAATGCAACAACAGGCTTATCGGAAAACTTCGGCACATCGATCCTTGACCTTTCACCATTTATTACTTCCACCAGCGGATGTCCCACGTATTCTACATCCCAATTCCATTTGCTCTTGTAATAATCCTTTTCAAACGGAAGAATGACGATCATTTTGTCGATGCATTCCTTCATCATTTTTACCCTTCCTTCTTTCCATGCCCAAACTTGCGGGCTAATGTAAAATATTACTTTAAGGCCTTTTTCTTTTGCCCATTTCGCAATGCGGAGATTGAAACCCGGGTAATCGATCAGGATAAGTGCATCGGGTTTAAATTGAAGGATGTCTTCCTTGCAAAACGCAAGATTGCGAAAAATGGTGCGCAGGTTCATCAACACTTCCATGAAACCCATAAAAGCAAGATCACGATAATGCTTCACGAGCTCTGCACCAGCCTGCCGCATTTTGTCGCCTCCCCAGCAGCGAATGACGGCTGAGGTATCCAGTTTTTTCAACTCCCTGACCAGGTTGCTGCCGTGCAGATCACCAGAGGCTTCGCCCGCGATAATGTAATATTTCATAGCCTGTACCCGTGAAGGAAAATTATTTTTTGCCTTGACAATAAATTAAAGTTAGCGAAGATGCAGTCAGCGTGAGCCTGCCTGTTCGGCAAGCAGGGTCAGTTCAATAATTTAAGAACCAATAAGGCAATACCATAAATAAGCGTGACAATGAATATGCCCTTTGCGGTATGGTCACGGTGGGTGTTTATATAGACGGTGAATAGAACAACGTTGGCAAGTAAAGAAAGCGTCCCATTTGACGTGATCAGCCTGTTATCGTTAAAAAATGCGTCCAGAAATTCGCCAAACGAAACACTGGAGAATTTAAAGAAATAAATAAGTACCAGCCCGAGCAATGGGCCTATTAGTCCAAGAACAATTCCCAGCCGCAGGTCATCTTTTTTTAAGATCATTTTTCCAGGTGTTTTCAAGTTGGTCTTTTTGAGAATAGTGCGTCATATCAAATTGGACGGGCACCACGCTTACATAACCATGAGCCAGCGCCCAAACATCGGTGTCTTTTCCTTTGTCAAAATTGACAAACTCACCCGTGAGCCAGTAATACATTCGGCCCGTTGGATCCTGCCGTTCCATAAAGTCTTCCACGTATTTAGCGTAAGCCTGGCGACAAAGTTTAAACCCCTTCAGCAACTCAACTGGTAGAGGAGGGATGTTTACGTTCAGGACGGTATGTTTGTCAAGTTTGGTCGAAAGCATTTTTTCCACCACGATTCTCACGTATTTGCGGGCGCCCGTAAAGTCGGCTTCTATGCTATAATCCAAAAGTGAAAATCCCGCCGAGGGAATGCTTTCTATAGCTGCTTCTACAGCCGCGGACATGGTTCCCGAATAAATCACATTGATGCTATGATTAGCTCCGTGATTGATACCACTAAGACAAAGATCAGGTTTACGATGCAGGACTTTGTCCACGGCCAGCTTCACACAGTCAACGGGAGTACCGGTGCAGGAATAAGCTTCAATGTCGGCAAACGCATTTACCTTATGCAGGCGCAACGGCTGGCCGATTGTGATAGCATGCCCCATGCCGGATTGTGGCTTGTCCGGAGCTACCACTACTATTTTTCCAAGGTCCTTAACTGCTTCTACAAGGTTCATGATGCCTGGTGCCGTAATTCCATCATCATTTGTGATCAGTATCACCGGTTTTTTCTTGTTGCCCCCGGGCTTTACCTTTTTTGTTTCTTTATTGATCTTCTTGGGAGTAGATTTTTTCTTCGTTACCATATTCAGTGGCAAAAATGTTTCATTTTTTCGGCATGTCCAAGTCCTGCAGAGTTTTGCAGAAGAGACAAGTGATCATGCATGCGATCTATGAACGGATTTTAAGCGCGTTTATGCGGATGAGGCCTGCTTATTATCCTGTATAATAAAAAATGTCACTAATAAAAGAAATGGGTAGAGCAAGCGCTGAATTTTCTATTTCAAAAAAAGCTTTTTGCGAATCTAATTAAATTAGTATTTTGCATGCTAAACAAATTAGTTACCATGGCAGTCTCTAACCAAAATCTGAAATATCTCCGCAAGCTGCGTGGATGGACGCAGGAAGAATTTGCCCGTAAACTAAGAATCAAACGTTCCCTGTTGGGCGCCTATGAGGAGGAAAGAGCCGAGCCGAGAACAGAAGTGCTGGAAGTGGTTTGCGATATTTTCAAGCTAACCCTCGACGAATTAATCAGAAAGGATCTAAGTGACAATAAGAGTAACTATTTGGCCAAACGACGGTCAATAAAATTGGCCAGCGGGCGACCAGATATCCCTTTTGTTCCTGTGAAGGCAGCAGCAGGCTATCTTGCGGGGTATGCGGATCCTGAATTTGTAGACGAGTTAAATACATTTACCCTTCCCATGTTATCAGGAGGTAATTACAGGGCTTTTGAAATTGTCGGGGATTCAATGCTGCCAACACCCAGCGGCTCCATCATTGTAGGAGAAAAAGTAGATAAGCTGGATGACCTTAAAAACGACAGCGCCTGTATTGTAGTTTCGCGCCACGAAGGGATCGTTTATAAAAGGGTACAGAAAAGCGGCAGGTCCAAAGAAAAATTCACGTTGGTAAGTGATAACCCTGTGTATCATCCTTACACGGTTAAATCGGAAGATGTTGTTGAAATGTGGAAAGCACAGGTTGTTATCTCCCGAACCAACCAGCATCAGCGCTGGGATATGAGTCAGCTTGCCAATATCGTGAGCGACCTTCAGGAGCAGGTAGTTTCCATAAAAAAGAAGATGAATTAGCGACGATTCCCGGCGAATCTTTCCCAGCAGTTTGCGCTTTTTTGCAGGCAGTCTTCTTACCTTCACGGCTGTCTGTCTATCTTTGTACGTTAACTGTTTTATGCTGTCGAGAAAACTCGTCTGTTTACACCTGTGGATGCTGGTTTCATTTTCCGTATTCTCACAGGTTAAAACATTCCAGGCCGTGAAGACCACAACTCCCCCAAAGATCGATGGGGTGTTGGACGATTCGGCATGGCATAATACCACTGTAGCTACAGATTTCATTCAAAATTATCCGCATTACGGTCAACCGGCTTCGCAAAGAACCGAAGTTAAAGCCCTCTACGACAATACAGCAATCTATATCGCTGCCTACCTGTATGATGATCCCACATTGATCCGAAAGCAGATCACTGCCCGCGACGAAGAGCAGGCAAAGGATCTGGATTTTTTTTCCGTCTTCTTTGATACGTACAACGATCATCAAAACGGGTTTCAATTCCTGGTCACTTCCTCCAACGTCCAGTCCGATGCACGGCTTTCCCCGGGATTTAATGTTGGATTAGGGGACTATGGGGATAAGACCTGGGACGCTGTTTGGGATAGCAAAGTTTCATTCGGAAAGGATGGCTGGATGGTCGAAATGAAGATTCCCTATCTTTCTTTGCGCTTTGCAGCGAACCCTGTCCAGCATTGGGGCATGCAACTGATGCGCTCGGTTCGGCGCAATAATGAAACCACTTTCTGGAATAGCGTTAACCCCGAAGTCAATGGATTTGTAAACCAATTCGGGGTCCTGGAAAATATTGTTGATGTAAAACCTCCGTTGCGACTAAGCTTTTCACCCTATTTATCGACAGGAGTTCGGAGTACACCTGAAGCTGATGGTTTCCGCACGGAATGGCTTCGAAGCGGAGGTATGGATGTTAAGTATGGCATAAATGAAAGTTTTACACTTGACGCTACCCTTATTCCCGACTTTGGCCAGGTCATCTCCGATAATGTGGTGAATAACCTGACACCTTACGAAGTGCGCTTTGATGAATACCGCCCGTTCTTTACGGAAGGAATAGACATTTTCAATAAGTCGGGTTTGTTTTATTCACGAAGGGTAGGGGCAATACCCGCGGGTTACGATTCCGTTGAATCATTGCCGTCATCCAATCCAAATGTGGAGGTAGTCAAAAACTCTGCACGTACTCAACTTTATAATGCGATCAAATTTTCGGGACGAACTGCAAATAAGACAGGCATTGGTATTTTCAATGCCATTGCCGCGCCCATGTATGCGACTATAAAGAATAAAAACACTGAAGAAAAACAAAAGGTCCAAACCGAGCTGTTGACCAATTACAATATAGTGGTGATTGACCAGGCGCTCAAAGGGCGGTCGTATGTAACATTCACCAATACAAATGTGCTTCGGGATGGAAAGGGCAGGGATGCAAATGTTACGGGGCTGGATGTGAGTCTTTATGACAGGGCCAACAATTTTAATGTAAAAGCTTTTGGTCATTATAGCAAGATTTTCGAAAGCGATCCATACGATGGCCTCAATACCCTTCTTCGATTGGGGAAAGTAAGTGGGAAGGTTCGCTTTTTTGTACAGAATAATATCAGTTCACCGGAATATGATCCAACCGATCTCGGTTATTTGCAAACACCTAATCTCAATGTAACGAATGGAGCAATAAGTTATAACCAGTTTACGCCTACTAAAAGTTTCATAAGCTACACTTATTCGCTGGGTGCGGTCTATCGCAGGCTGTTCAGACCGGATAATTTTAGCGATGTGACGCTGGAAGCAACGGGTTCCTGGGTTTTCAGAAATTTTTGGGACGTATCACTCAGTGCTTCTTATCTGCCCGATCAACATGATTATTTTGTAACAGGTAAGCCCTATGATCAGTATGCACGACGGCCACAGTATGGCTTCCTCAGGCTGAATGGTAATTCAGACAGCCGGAAACGTTTGTTTTTTCACTATGATTTTTTAGTGTCTGATTTCTTTAAGAACCCTGAGAAGGAATATTATCTTCTTGCGTCCGGAATCCGCTACAGGTTTGGGGACAAGTTCAGTATGGAGTTGTCGGAAAGCTACGAAGCAGAAACAGATTATATTACTCCTGCCGGCAGAGATGCGGCGGGAACAGCAAGAGTGAATTTTGTTGACTTCAAAGAAGTAAGCTCCATATTGGCGGGCATCTACAACTTTACGCCACGCATTAACCTTACGTTGCGCGTCCGTCATTATTGGAGCAATGTGTCGGTAAATCGCCTTGTATATCTTGATGACGAAGGAAATCCTGATAAAGCCCGGCCTGTTCCATTTACACCATATACCGATAATATCAATTATTTCAATGCCGACGCATTTTTCACCTGGGATTTCCGTTATGGCAGCCGTCTTATTATCGGGTATAAGAATTCAATGGGCGATGACCAGGTTGTCGACCCGGATCGTTATACGAAATATTTTTCCAACCTGGCACAGACGTTTAACTTAAAACACGGAAATGAATTAACTGTGCGGTTTATTTATTTCCTGGATTACAGCCAGCTGAAAAACCAGCGCTAACGTAAAAATTAGTAGGTCCTGGCAGAACTTAGCGGAACTATTTCCCTTTCCACTACTGCGAAAACTTTCTCATTTTTTTGTGGAGCGACCGGGTAGGTCCCGGTAAAACGGCTGAAGGCCGGCAGGATGCAATGATGACTTGTAAAATAAAAGCAGGGAAAATGAAGAGCCTGTTTGCCTTTACCTTTCAGTGTAATGCCGGGGTGGACATGCCCGGAAAAAACGTAGCTGCCGCCGTTGAGCTGCAACTTTGGTTTTAAAATATCATGAACAAACAAAAACTGTTTGATTGGCAGCGGCTCATTATGAACTTTTATATCAGCTTCTTCATACCAGCGATTGTCGAGAATGTCATGATTGCCTTTGGCAAGATGAACGTCAAGTGTTGAAAAGTCCTTTCGCCATTTGCGAAACAGGTCGAGCTCCCGGTTGGCAATGCTGTGCGTCAGGTCGCCGACTATAACCAATCGCTCCGCTTTAAAAAAAAGGACCTGGGCCAGCAACCGATGGAGATCATCTTTATATATCGCGCTCGGTACGCCAATGCCGGCCTTTCGAAAATGCCCTGTTTTACCTACGTGGAGATCGGCAACGATCAAAGTTTTCTCGTCTTCCCAGAACATGGCCCTTTCATTACTCAGGATAAAATGTTCATCGCCGATAATATGTGACAGTAACGTTGCCATAAGGAGGCCACAAATCTATTTAAATTGGAGAATTATTGGAGGTAAAAACCCGAAATGGTCACCCCGAGTGAAGCGAAGGGGGAAATCCGAAGGTCGTATTGAAAATGAAAGTTTCGAATGTCGGCCTTAATTTCATTACAATTCGCCAGTTAATAGTTCAGCTGAGCCTGCATTCTCTTTACCCGATCCTCGAGTTTTTCTGATGAAAGATCTTCTCTTAAACTATCTACTTTAATCGGGAAGCAGAATGGTGTCAATTGTTCGGGGAAGGTGATGACGATGCGGGAATTTTGTATGCGCTGCAGCATATCCCTGAGCCTCGTTTCTTCCATCTGTTGATCAAAAACTTCCTGGTAGGCCTGGCGTATTAATAAATTGCCAGGCTCGTATTCGGTAAATACATTAAATAACAACGACGCTGAAGCCTGGAGGTGTTTTGATTTTATTCTTTCCCCCGGCATACCCTGAAAGACAAGGCCCCCAATCACGGCCACATCTCTGAACTTTCTTCTCGCCATTTCCGTTGAATTGACACTTCTATGTATATCGTTCAGCAGGTCGTCCGGCGAAAAAAGATCATACACATTGGTATCATCCACAGGAATAGGTTGGTCGCTCAACAGCTCAAAACCATAGTCATTCATGGCAAAAGAAAAAGTGATAGGCACGATGCGGCTGATGCGATATGCCAATATCGCTGCCATAGCTTCGTGCACCAGACGGCCTTCGAATGGATACACAAAAAGATGAAATCCATCTTTAGTTTCAATTTGCTCGATCAGCAGTTCATTTGCTTTTGGAATATGCGATACCTTTTCCTGCAATTCAAAGAGCGGTCGGAGCACCTCAAGTTCTCTGACTTTTTTCCTTTTTTTCATCTCCGCCTCACTGCCCCCTTGCCTCCCGATAGCTATCGGGACGCCGCTTACGATAGTGAGTTGTTCTCTAAGCTTCTTTCCCAAATTAGCACTTAATGGCATTCGGCCGCCTTGCCAGCTCGGAACGATTGATTTCCTGGAGTTGCTTTTTCTGACCAATGCAGTCATCTCTTTCGTTGTGATGTACTCAAGGTTTCTGCCGGCAAGCGTAAACACATCACCGGGCTGAAGCCGTGAAATAAACCATTCTTCGATAACACCTACAAATCCTCCGCTCATGAATTTTACCTTCATCATCGATTCGCTCACTATTGTGCCAATATGCAGGCGGTGCCGCATGGCAACCCGCCTGCTGGTGATCCTGTAAATTCCTTCGAGCACTTCTATTTTTCTGAATTCATCGTACTGCTGCAATGCATTGCCACCGGACGTAATGAAATAAAGCAACTGCTCCCATTCATCGCGGGAAAGATGTTTGTAACAATGTGTTGTTACAAGTTCATCATATATTTCGGCTGGTTTGAAGCCATCAGAAATAGCCAGCGTATTCAGGAATTGTATCAACACGTCAAAACACAATATCATTGGCTGGCGGCTTTCTATAAAATTTTGTTCAATTGCCGATTTGAGTGCGGCTGCTTCCACGAGTTCCAGTGAATGAGTTGGAAGGAAATAAATTTTACTGACAGCATCCGGGCTATGGCCGCTTCGGCCCGCGCGCTGTAAAAAGCGGGCCACTCCTTTGGGCGATCCCACTTGTATAACTGTCTCAACGGGACGAAAGTCAACGCCAAGATCGAGACTGGCCGTACAAACCACTGCTTTCAGATTACCGGTGTGCAGGTTTTCCTCCACCCACAGCCGCAGATCCATGTCGATGGATCCGTGATGCAATGCAATGGATCCTGCAAGGTCGGGACATGCATCCAGTATTCGCTGGTACCACGTTTCACTCATCCCTCTTGTATTGATAAAGACGAGCGTGGTTTTGCTTTGAAGAATTATTGGGATCACTTTGTGAACAAGCTTTATACCGAGGTGACCTGCCCACGGATATTTCTCTATTTCGTCGGGGATGATGGATTCAATTTCGATGGTTTTCTTTATTTCCGCTTTTATGATTACTCCTTTCTTTTGAAGGGGAGAAAGTAAAACTTCTTTTGCTTCTTCAAGGTTGCCAATCGTGGCCGAAATACCCCAAACGGACAATTGGCAATAGGCAATAGGTAATTTATCCGTTTCACTTTCATGAATTTTTTCCATGGCATGATTTCCGTTGCCTGTTGCATATTGCAAATTGCCCATTGAGTTGCGACAATTAACTACCCGGGCTATCGCTAATTCCACCTGCACCCCTCTTTTACTGCCGAGCAATTCGTGCCATTCATCGACAGCTATTATTTTTAATGAACGAAAAGTATCGGCATAACCTTTTTGCGCCAGCAATAAGTGCAGGCTTTCAGGCGTGATGATCAGTACTTCCGGCAATTGTCGTTTTTGTTTCTCACGTTCGCTTAAAGTCGTGTCGCCATTTCTTATTCCTATTTTCCAGCTCATCCCAAGTTCCGAGATCACATCTTCCATCGCACGGCCTATATCCTTGGCCAGCGCACGAAGCGGCGTGATCCAAAGCAACTGAAGTCCATTTTTAGATTTTGTTTTGTAAGAAGCCCGGTTGTGATTTATAAAATCAATCAAAGCGCCGAGAAAAACAGAAAATGTCTTGCCGCACCCCGTAGGTGCGTTGACCAAGCCGCTTTCACCCTCGATAATTTTTTGCCATGCCTGTTGCTGAAAAAGAAAGGGACTATGGCTTTTCGAAGCCAGCCATCTTATGATCACACGGTATCCAAACGTTTCTTCAATGCCACTTGACATGATGCAAACTTAATTGATAAATCCCGAGGGGGCGGCTTCTAATTATGCTAATTGATTATGAAATACGGTAATATTACAAGGAAGATTTTTATCGATTGACAAACAGGATACAGACTATGTATTAATGCAGCAAATCCAGGTAGACCATGGGCAGAAGGCCAAATTTCTTTTTAAAACATTTGGTAAAATATGATGGGCTGGTGAAACCTGAATCGAACGTGGCTTGCGAAATATTATGGCCGTACTTTTTCATTCTTTCTTTCGCCTTCTCAAGACGAAACTCCTTAAGAAGTGAATTAGGCGAGTACCCGGATAAAGCGATAGTTTTCCTGTATAATTGAGATTTACTCATTGTCATTGTCTGGCAGTAATCTTCCACATTAAATTCGGGGTCCTGCCAGTTTTCCCCGAGTTTGTCAAATAGCAAACCAAGTAATGCTTCATCACTGGGAGAAAGGGTTAAAAAATCGCTCTGCCGGTTTTGAAAATAATCTTTGGCCACCAGTTCTTTTACGGACGACGAAATACCTATCTGTGATTCTTTAACGATCGCACACAGATGTGTCGCAAATTGCACCGTGTCGCCGAATAGTTTATCGCTTTTAGCAACAGGATCACCTGCATTGAGGGCAATCCTGACACCCGCTGCATCTAAACCAGCTGCTGTTACACCTCTCCGTATTGCAACGGCGCAGGCCACGGCCTTGCCGGCTGATGTAAAAGAAGCGATAAAACCCGCCCCGTCATGTTCGACTTCCATGCCTCCGTATGACGTCAGTTCTTTTCTAATAAGAACGTTGTGCATCACCAGCAAGTCCTTTGTTTTCTCCGTTCCCAACCGGTGCTGCATCAAAACTGGATCGCTGATTGTTGTTACAAGCAAAATGCGAAACGATGGATCGCTGAAAACCTTTAAACCTTCTTCTGAAATTTCTGCTTCGTCAGGATCGGTGATTCGGCCCAGAAAAGATTCAACTACCATTGGATTCACTTCTATGATCGTGTTCGGCACCATCCCGTGCGAACGGCCATGTAATTCTTCCACGGATTCTTTGGTCGGTGCTTCTATGAGACAAAAGACATTGCCTCTTTTTTCATCTATCCAATAGGTCATACAGGTACAGTTGTGCTCATTCTGGAACAGCAAATCTTTTCTGTGAGCCTCGGCCACTTCTTTTGCGGTGGCACCCGGGAGCATATGACGATCCATGTAAAGCGGCATAATAATTACCTGTAAAAATTTAAATGGTATGGACTGCCAATTTATCTCTTTTTAAGGATGCGAAAATAAAATTTTCTTTACGTCAACCTGAAGATTTCAGAGATATATACAAGGAAATTCGTTTACTGAATCAATTTTACCATCTTTTGATCGATTTTTTTTAGCACTTCAAAAATCAGTAACGCACTGATTTATTATTGCCAACTATTGAATGGTTTGTTATAGGTCGACGGTAGTTCAGAAGGCTATCTTTACTTCATCTATTAACTGTTAAAAACTTAATGTTATGAAATTTCTGACAAACCGCTTAAATCTTATCATCGTGGCTTTACTGTTTACCGCTCATGCATCGGTAGCACAAAAAGCAACATCTGACAATTCAAAAACAAAAAATGAAACTACAATGAAAACGTATGTAATTGAACGGGAAATTCCGGGGGCAGGTAAATTAACCGCAGAACAATTAAAAGCGACGTCAATAACCTCTTGTGGAGTATTGAAAGAAATGGGTCCCAAAATTGAATGGATACACAGCTATGTCGCCGGGGATAAGGTCTATTGTATCTATAAGGCACAAAGCGAGGACCTGATAAGAGAGCATGGAAGAAAAAGCGGAATCCCGGTGACAAAGATTACCGAATTGTCTGCTACTATCAGTCCGGCTACCGCGAACCAGTAAGTCGCTGTATTGGCCACAAGTAATTGCGAAGGAGGAACGACCGAAGCACCGGTCATTGCGAGGGAGGAACGATCGAAGCACCGTTCATTGCGAAGGAGGAACGACCGAAGCCCGGTCATTGCGAGGGAGGAACGACCGAAGCACCGGTCATTGCGAAGGAGGAACGACCGAAGCACCGGTCATTGCGAGGGAGGAACGACCGAAGCACCGGTCATTGCGAGGGAGGAACGACCGAAGCACCGGTCATTGCGAGGGAGGAACGATCGAAGCACCGTTCATTGCGAAGGAGGAACGACCGAAGCACCGTTCATTGCGAAGG
>Ga0207675_100003497_pt1 | contig 15329 bp, 12 predicted proteins | sample KBSSwiS42_FD_184305 | JGI IMG/M metagenome (GOLD analysis project Ga0207675, IMG submission 184305) | Switchgrass rhizosphere microbial communities from Kellogg Biological Station, Michigan, USA - KBS Switchgrass S4-2 (SPAdes) (version 2) | ecosystem: Host-associated > Plants > Roots >... | reverse complement strand
GCGAAGGCTTCAGCACGGTGACGATGCCGAGCGAGTTCAGCACCATGTCGCGCGTCCGCTCCGCGTTGGCGGTGATGCCGACGACGCAGTTCGTGCGCAGGCTCTCGACCGCACGCTCCATCGTCGAGATCGACGTGAAGAGCGCGAACGTGATCACCGGCTCCATGACGTTGAGCTGCAGCTGCCCGGCCGAGGCGGCGAGCGTGACGGTGAGGTCGAGCCCGATCACGAGAAAGCTGGTCTGGTTGACGACCTCTGGAATCACCGGGTTGACCTTGCCGGGCATGATCGACGAGCCGGGCTGCACCTGCGGCAGGTTGATCTCGTTGAAGCCGCAGCGCGGCCCGCTCGCCAGCAGCCGGATGTCGTTGCAGATCTTGGTGAGCTTGGCCGACGTCCGCTTCAGCACTCCCGAGAGCAGCACGTAGGCGCCGGTGTCGGAAGTCGCCTCGATCAGGTCGCCGGCGAGGATGAACGCGTGGCCGGTGAGATCGGACAGGTGCTTCGTCGCGAGCTGCGGATAGCCCGGGTGCGCCGTCACGGTCGTGCCGATCGCGGTCGCGCCGAGGTTGATCTCCTTGAGCAGCTCGCGCACTTCGGCGATCCGCTGCACCTCCTCGCCCATCGTGGTCGCCCAGCCGTGGAACTCGGCGCCGAGCGACATCGGCACCGCGTCCTGGAGGTGGGTGCGGCCCATCTTCAGCACCTTGTCGAACTCTTTCGCCTTGGCAAAGAACGCGTCCTGGAGACGGCGGAGCGCCTCCATGTAGCTGCCCAGGCGCAGGATCAGCGCGAGTCGAAATGCCGTCGGGTAGACGTCGTTGGTCGACTGGCCGAAGTTGACGTGGTCGTTCGGGTTGACCACGGCGTAGTCGCCTTTTTTCCTGCCGAGGCTTTCAAGCGCGAGGTTCGCGATGACCTCGTTGGCATTCATGTTGGTCGAGGTGCCGGCGCCGCCCTGGATGAAGTCGGTGATGAACTGGTCGCGCATCTCGCCCGCGATCAGCTTGTCGCACGCACCGACGATCGCGTCGGCGATCGTCGCGTCGAGGACGCCGAGCTCGCGGTTGGCGAGCGCCGCCGCTTTCTTGACGTAGCCGAGCGCCTTGACGAAGTCCGGCTCGGTCGACATCGAGACGCCGGTGATGTGGAAGTTCTCGGCGCCGCGCAGCGTCTGGACGCCGTAGTAGGCGCTCTCCGGCAGCATCTTCTCGCCGAGGAAGTCCTTTTCGATGCGCCCCGCGAGGCTCGACTGCTCTTCCTGACCCATTGCGATGTCCTTTGCAGGTGATCGCAGGTGGTCGAGCTCAGGACATGCCTTCCCTGACCATCTTCCTGCGGATGAAGGCGATCTGCGTCTGCAGCGGCAGGTTCTTCGGGCAGACGTCCTCGCAGCCTAGCAGAGACATGCAGCCGAAGATGCCGTCGTCGTCGCCGATGAGTTCGTAGAAGTCGGCATCGCTGCGCGTGTCGCGCGGGTCGAGGCGGAAGCGGGCGATCTTGTTGATGCCGATCGCGCCGACGAAGTCCTTGCGCATGCGCGCGGTGCCGCACGCGGCGACGCAGCAGCCGCACTCGATGCAGCGGTCGAGCTCGAAGATGCGGTCGGCGAGGTCGGGATCCATCGGCGCCTCGATCCGCCCCAGGTCGAGCTTCTCCTCTTCGACGTGGCACCAGGCCTCGAGGCGCTCGCTGAGCGAGCGCATCCACTTGCCGGTATCGACCGAGAGGTCGCCGATCAGCTCGAAGAAGGGCAACGGCGCGAGCGTGATCTCGGGGCCGACGTCGCGCGTCAGCGTGCGGCAGGCGAGCGTCGGCCGGCCGTTGACGACCATCGCGCAGCTGCCGCAGATGCCGGCGCGGCAGACGAAGTCGAACTGCAGCGACGGGTCCTGCTTCTCGCGGATCTCGCCGAGCGCCATGAAAAGCGTCATGCCGTCGCTCTGCTCGACCTCGAAGGTCTGCAGGTGCGGAATGCTCGCCGCGTCGGCGGGGTTGTGGCGCAGGACGTGGATCCTCAGCGTCTGGCCGCGCTGCACGGGAGCCGCGGTCGCGCGCGGCGAGCTGACGACGATCACGCGCGCTTCGGTCATGGCTGCGGCCTCATTCGCTTTCCCACGAGAACTCCGACTCGGGGAGGGCGTCGGACGGCGAGATCGCCGGTGCCGGGAAGCGCTCGTCAATGCGCTCGTTGCGGCCGCGCAGCGATTCCGGGAGCAGGTGCTCGTAGGGCATCAGCGCGCGCTGGCGGGCGAAGCGGTCGTCGATCTTCGCCTTCGTCGTCTCGACCTCGGCTTGGCGGGCCGCGGTGTCGGGGTGATCGGTGTAGTCCTTCGCGCCGTAACCGCGCCAGCCCGGCGGCAGCTCCATCTTGGTGACGTCGAGCGCCTCGTAGCGCAGCGTCGGCAGCGTCGCGTCGCCCGACCAGCTCGCGAGCGTGCGGCTCAGCCACTTCGCGTCGTTGCGCGCCGGGTGGTCCTCGCGGTAGTGCGCGCCGCGGCTCTCGGTGCGCATCAGCGCGCCGTGGGCGACGCAGAGCGCGAGCTTGAGCATCTTCTTCGTCCGGTATGCCGTCACGAGCTCCGGGTTGGCGCCGGGCGCGCCCGAGCGCAGGCCGATGCGGCGGCTCTTCACGAGCAGCGTCTGCAGCTCGTCGACCGCCTGCTCGAGGTCCTTGCCGGTGCGAAAGATGCCGACGTTGCGGCTCATGATCTCCTGCATGCGCGCCTTCAGCGCGCTCGCGTCCTCGCCGCCGGCGCCGGTCGCGATCGCGTCGAGCCCGGCCTGCTCGCGGCGCACGAACTCGCGGACGACGCCGATCGGGATCGCGACGTCGTTCTCGGCGCGGTCGCAGAAGTCGGCGATGTACTCGCCCACGATCATTCCGGCGACGACCGTCTCGGCGACCGAGTTGCCGCCGAGGCGGTTGAAGCCGTGCATGTCCCAGCACGCGGTCTCGCCGGCGGCGAACAGGCCCTTCAGCGTCGGGCTCTCGCCGGTATGGTTGGTCCGCACGCCGCCCATCGTGTAGTGCTGGGCCGGCCGGACCGGGATCAGGTCCTTGACCGGATCGAGGCCGACGAAGTAGTGGCAGATGTCCCAGACCTCGCGCAGGTTGTGGCGGATGTGCGCTTCGCCGAGGAGGCGGATGTCGAGCCAGAGGTGCTCGCCGAAGCGCGACTTGACGCCCTTGCCCTTGCGGATGTGCTCCTCCATGCGGCGCGAGACGACGTCGCGCGACGCGAGTTCCTTCTTCTCGGGCTCGTAGTCGGGCATGAAGCGGTGCTGGTCGGCGTCGAGCAGGAGGCCGCCGTCGCCGCGGCAGCCTTCGGTCAGCAGGATCCCGGCGGGAAAGATCGGCGTCGGGTGGAACTGCACCGCTTCCATGTTGCCGAGCGTCGCGATCCCGGTCTCGAGCGCGATCGCCATGCCGATGCCTTCGCAGATCACGGCGTTGGTCGTGACGCGGTAGAGGCGCCCGGCGCCGCCGGTCGCGAGCGCGGTCGCCTTGGCGACGTACGCCGAGAGCTCGCCGGTGACGAGGTCGCGCACGACCGCGCCGTGGCAGCGACCGCCGTCGTGGATCAGCGCCAGCGCTTCGGTTCGCTCGAGCACCGGGATCGATGCCGCGATGACCTGATCGCCGACCGCCTGCAGCATCGCGTGGCCGGTGGCGTCGGCGACGAAGCAAGTGCGCCACTTCTTGGTCCCGCCGAAGTCGCGCTGCGCGACCAGCCCGTGCGCCTCGTGGCGCTCGGTGATCGTCACCTTCTGGCCGTTGATGACGACCTGGCGGTCGCCCTTGCGGACGCGGCTCCACGGCACGCCCCACGCCGCCAGCTCGCGCACCGCCTTCGGCGCGGTGTTGACGAACATGCGGACGACGTCCTGGTCGGCGCCCCAGTCGGAGCCGCGCACCGTGTCCTCGAAGTGGACGTCCTCGTTGTCGCCCTGGCCCTTGACGACGTTGCCGAGGCTCGCCTGCATGCCGCCCTGCGCCGCCTTCGAGTGCGAGCGCTTCGGCGGGACGAGCGAGAGGATGACGGTGTCGTGGCCGCGGCGTTTCGCCGCGACCGCCATGCGCAGCCCCGCGAGGCCGCCGCCGATGACGAGCACGTCGGTGTAGAAGACGTTCACCGGCGGCCCTCCGCGCCGGTCGCCGGCACCTGCTGCTGCACCGACGTCCGCTGCCAGCTCGGCACGAACTCCTTGCCGATGCGTGCGTCGCGTCCCATGCCGATCTTGATATAGGCGCCAAGCGTCGCCAGGCCGAGCACGATGAAGAAGACCGACAGCGCCCACTTCAGCGCCTTCAGCCTGCGCCGCGTCGCGCGGTCGTCGTCGCCGGCGAACCAGCCCCACTTGACGGCGAGCCGATACAGGCCGATGCCGCCGTGCAGCTCGACCGCGAACAGCAGCACGAGGTAGAGCGGCCACCAGAGGCCGCTCCAGACGCGGTCGGCCGATGCCCACGGGCCGATCTGCGCCGGGTGCATCATCATCTGATAGAGGTGCACCGAGGCGAGGAAGAACATGGCGAAGCCGGTGACGACCTGCCAGTACCACAGCGTCGTGTCCTCGTGGCGCATCATCGCCATGTGGTCGCGGTACGTCCGGTACTGGCCGTAATTGATCGGGAACTTGCGCAGCGCCAGTGCCGCGTGGACGATGAAGAGCGCGAACACGGTCGCGACGACGAACGAGACGAGGATCGGGAAGGACCTGCCGAAGAAGAAGTAGCCTTCGAAGAACTTCGTCACCGACCACATCGCGTCCTCGCTGATGAGGATCGTCGAGACGAAGAACATGTGGCCCCACATGAAGAGGCCGAGCAGCAAGCCGCTGGCGCTCTGCGCGAAATCGAGCCTAGCCGGCCAGCGGCTCTTCGCCGGTCGGGCCGCGCGCGCTGTCGCGACGGCGCGGATGCGGCGCGGCGGGTGCAGGGTCACCGGAGAATCGCTCGGGAGCGGCTGCATACGGGGATTATTCGCTGCACCCCACGCGGTGAGAAGCGGCGAATGCAGCTCGCTTGACGAGGATCAACTGCATCCCCTCGACGGGCGCCTGTTCGCACGGCTGCCGCTATCGGACGAGCGTCACCGGGACGTCGGCGAGATGGACGACCTTGTGCGCGACCGATCCGAGCACGATGTTCGCGACGCGGCCGAGGCCGCGCGTTCCCATGACGATCGCGTCGCAGCCGAGCTCGCGCGCGCACTCGGCGATCTCGGCCGCGGCGTGTCCGATGCGGACGTGGCTCGCGCACGCGACGCCGGCCACCGCAGCCGGACGCTCGGTGGCGGCGACGATCGCCTCGCCGGCGTGGCGCAGCTCAGCCGCGATCACATCGGGCGACACGAGCTTGCCTGGCCACGGGTGGATCGGCGGCGTCTGCACGTTGAGGACGTGCAGCTCGGCGGCGGGCTGGCCGCGCAGCTCGCCGAGCGCGTGGGCGAACGCGCGCAGCGCGTCCTCGGAGCCGTCGATCGGCACCAGCGGACGTTTCATGACTTCACCGTTCTTTCCTCGCTCGTCGCGCTTCGATTGGACACCCGCCAGACGTGCGCGTCGCTGCTGCACGGGCGTTGTCTTGATCCGTGTCAACGCCGGCGCTCGTGCATCCGGCCGAGCACCGTCGAGAGCGCGAGCCACACCGCCGCGACCGGAATGGCCGCCAGCGCGATCGCGCCGAGCTTCAGCCCGATGGCATGCACGCTTTCGTAGAGCCAGCCCCAGAGCGCGTCCGAGCCGCGGTAGACGACGACGTCGATGAAGCTCTTCGCCTTGTACTTCTCCTCGCGGCCGACGACGGTGAAAAAGACCTGGCGCGCCGGGTTCGCGATCGCGAAGTTCCCCCAGCGCTGCGCGACCTGGAAGACGAGGACGACGGCGAGCGTCGGCGCGACAGCGAGCGCGGCGAAGCCGACGACGAACACAGCCGGCAGCACCGCCGACGCGACGCCGACGCCGAAGCGCGCGAGGAAGCGCCCGGTTGCGAAGAGCTGCGTCGCGAGCGTCAGGATTCCGACTGCGAGGTCGACGCTCGCGAAGATGCGCGTCTGCGCCGCCGCGCCGTGCACTTCGGCAGCGACGACGTTGGCCTGCGCGAAGTAGACGATCGTCGCGCCGAACGAGAGCAGGCACGCCCACGCCGCGAGTCCGAGCAGGTAGGGCGAGCGCACGATCTCGGGAATCGCCGCGAACGCGCCGCCGCCGACGACCTCCTCAGCATCGGGGCGGGGCGCGCTGGCCATGGCAGTGCCCTCGAGACGGTGGACGCAGAAGACCGCGAGCTCGAGCAGGACGAGCGCGACGACGAGCAGGTTCCTCGGTCCGAGCGGCTCGGCGAGCACGATCGTGATCGCCGGGCCGAGCAGCGCGCCGATCGTGCCGCCGGCGCCGATGAAGCCGAACAGGCGCTTGCCCTGCTCGCTGTCGAAGAGGTCGGCCATGAACGACCAGAACACCGCGACCGCGAACAGGCTGAAGACGCTCACCCAGACGAAGAAGACGCGCGCGACCTCGACCGCGGCGATGTCGAGCGTCAGCAGCAGCCAGAACGCGGCCAGGTTGAACGCGAAGAAGTGGTAGACGATCGCGATGAAACGCTGCCGCGGCAGTCGCGCGACGAGCGCGCCGTAGATCGGCTGCGCGACCAGGAGGGTCGCGAACGTCGCAGTGAAGAGCCACGGCAGCCGCTGCACGCCGCCGGCGATCGCCATCTGGTCGCGCAGCGGCCTGAGCACGTAGTAAGCCGCGAGCAGCGCGAAGAAGTACGCGAACGACCAGAGCGCCGCGCGCCGCTCGGCGGCGGTGGCAGGCAGCAGCGCGCCGAGCCGTCCGGCGAGCGCCGTCACGGCGCCGAGCGCAGCTTCTCGCGCAGCTCGGCGGCGTTTGCCTTCGGCCCGTAGCCCGGCGCGCCGCGCTGAAAGCGCCGCGCGTCGGCGAGGTTGCCGGCGACGACCGGCTCGAAGCCGGCGTCGCGGACGAGCTCGCCGGCGATGCGGACCGCCTCGGCGTCGTCGCCGGCGATCGGGATCGGCAGCAGCGGCTCGGCGCGGCCGGCTTCGGCCTGCAGGATCGTGTAGCCGATGGTGTTGAAGGCGCGGACGATGCGCGCGCCTGGCAGGTATTTCTGCGACGTGATGCCGATGCCTTCGCGGTCGGCCTCGTCGACGATGACGCCGTCGCGAGCGGAGACGGCGTTGCCGGCGTCGAGGACGATCTTGCCCTTCAACGCGGCGCCGTAGTCGCGGCCGATGGCGGGCATGGCGCCGTAGGGCACGGCGAGGAGGATCACATCGCCGAACGCGATCGCCTCTTCGACGCTGCCGGCACGCGCGGGCGGGCCGAGCTTCTCGGCGAGCGCCTTGCCTTCGCTCGCGTCCTTCGAAGAGAACATCACCGGATGGCCGGCGCGGACCCACAGCCCGCCGACGGTTCCGCCGATGCGGCCGGCGCCGATCGTGCCGATGCGAAGCTTCCCGCCCGGGGCCTGCGCGACCGCGCGACCCGGCCGGACCAGCGCGGCGAGCGCGAGCGCGCCACCGGCAACGACGATCGTGCGACGGCGAGAGGCGAAGAGATCGGATTCGTGCATCGAGAGCTCCTGCGGACGGCGCAACGATCATCGTTCGGGCGACGCGACCGTGCAACCGCAGGGCTGCTCGCCTAGCATCGACAGCCCGACCCCCGAACACGCGCCATGGCCATGACCCGCCGCGATCTGTTCCACGCCGCCATTGCGCTGCCTGCGCTGGCTGCGCCGCGTCTCGCCGCTGCCGCCGACGCGGTCGGCGGCGGCGAGCCGAAGCGGCGCCTGCGCATCCTCATCCTCGGCGGCACCGGGTTCACCGGCCCGCACCAGGTGGCCTACGCGCTCGCGCGCGGCCACCAGGTCACCCTCTTCAATCGCGGCCGCAGCCCGCACGCGTGGCCGGGCGAGGTCGTCGAGCTCGTCGGCGATCGCAACACCGGCGACCTGAAGTCACTCGAAGGCGGCACGTGGGACGTCTGCATCGACAACCCGACGACGCTGCCGTTCTGGGTGCGCGACGCGGCACGCGTGCTCCGCGATCGCGTCGGCCAGTACGTCTTCATCTCGACGATCTCGGTCTACGCCGCGAACGACAAGGCCGAGGACGAGTCTGCCGCCGTTGCGCCCTACAAGGGTGCCGACGCGATGGCCGAGACGGCGGAGACGCTGCGCGGCCGCATCGGCGAGCTCTACGGTCCGCTGAAGGCGGCGAGCGAAGACGAGGCCCGGCGCCAGTTCGGCGCGCGCACCACCGTGATTCGGCCCGGGCTCATCGTCGGACCGGGCGACGAGACCGATCGCTTCACCTACTGGCCGGTCCGCCTCGCGCGCGGCGGGGAGGTCCTCGCGCCCGGCGACGGTGCGGATCCGGTGCAGTTCGTCGATGCCCGCGACCTTGCCGAGTGGACGATCCGCATGGTCGAGACGCGGACGACGGGCACCTTCAATGCGACCGGTCCGGCGCAGCCGCTGACGATGCGCGCGATGCTCGCCGGCATCGCCGAGGGCGTTCGCGCCGACGCACGCCTCACGTGGGTGCCGACGACGTTCCTCGAGGCCGAGCAGGTCTCGCCGTGGAGCGACCTGCCGGTGTGGGTTCGAGGCGAAGGAGAGAGCGCCGGCTTCGGACGCCGCTCGATCGCGCGTGCGCTCGCCGCCGGGCTGACGTTCCGGCCGCTGCCTTCAACCGCTGCCGACACGCTCGCGTGGTTTCGCGCCCAGCCGCCGGCGCGGCAGGCGAAGCTGCGCGCGGGACTCAGCGCCGAGCGCGAGGCAGAGCTGCTCGCGCGCTGGCGCGCGTCGGCGGCGAGTTCGGCGGGGCGCTGAACGCGCCTGCGTGCCAGGCGCGTCAGGCGCCGAGCACGCGGACGATCGCGATCTTGGTTCCCGCGGGCGCGCCGCGCTGCAGCGCCGACGCTGCGCTTTGCGGCGAGCGCTTGCGCGGGTCGACGGTGAACGACAGCGTCGCCGGCGCCGTCGATGTCCGCACGCTCGCGGCGTCGATGCCGCTCGTCGCGGCGGCGACGCGACGCACTCGGTCCGCATCGATCGCCTGCCCCTGGACGTCGCAGAACACGACGACGCGGTGTTGCGCCGTCGCTCGCTGCACCGTGGCGTGGTCGTAGGTCGCCGCGACCTTGTCCTCGTCGCAGGCGCCGCAGGCGAGCGCGGATGCGAGCGGCAGCGCGAGCAGGGCGGCGACGACGAATCGCCTCATGGCTTCGCTCCCGCCGGGCCGGTCATCGGTGCTGCCGAGCGCGTCTGCGACGGCGCCAGCGACGTCCCGGGAGCCGACGGCTGCGGCTGCGCGCTGCCCTTGGGCTGCAGGTTCTGGTCGGCCCACTTGAAGTAGGCGATGTACTGCTTGATCTCCTCGTCCGAGAGGCCCTGGTTCGGCATCGGCAGCTTGTACTTCTCGAGCTGCGCCTTGGCGTGCGCGTCGCTCTGCAGCATCTGCTCGGGCGCCTTCAGCCAGCGCGTCAGCCACGCGTCGTCGACGTGCTTGGTGACGCCGTAGAGGTCGGGCCCGACCTTGTCGCCGCCTGCAATCGAGTGGCACGCCAGGCACTTCGACTCGAACGCGAGCTTGCCCTGCACCGCAGCCGCGTCGGTGGGCGCCGCCGTCGCCGGAATGTTGTGGTGCTCGGGATCGGCCGCGGAGCCACCCGCGGCGATGATGCCGATCGCGCCCTGCGACGCGTTGGCGAAATGGTGGTCGACCATCACGTAGTTTCCGGCCTCGGGAATGATGGCCTCGACGATCGCGCCGCTGGAAGAGCCGAGCAGCACCGTCTGCATGCCGCGCAACTGGTTGTCGGGATTGCCGTCGATCCAGACGCGGTCGAAGATCGTGCCGACGACGTGGAAGCTCGACGTGTTCGACGGTCCGACGTTGAGGACGAAGATGCGGACGCGCTCGCCGGGCTTCGCGACCACCGGCGACTCGACCAGGCCGTTGTAGCGGCCGTTGAAGACGGTGTAGGTCGGTGCCTTCGCGCGCACGCGGTCGCCGTCGAGGACCTGCAGCATCTGGCCGTCGACCTTGCGCTTCTGCGGGTCGGGCTTGGTATAGAACTCGCTCTGCACGACAGCGTATTCGCGGTCGACCTTGGTCGGATAGCCGCTGCGCGGCTCGACGATCATCATCCCGTACATGCCCGACGCGATGTGCTCGAGCACCATCGGCGTGCCGCAGTGGTACATGAAGACGCCGGCGTAGTTCGGCGTGAACTCGAACGAGATCGTCTGCCCCGGCGCGATCGAGCGGTACTTGTCCTGTGGCGAGACCATCGCCGAGTGGAAGTCCATCGAATGCATCATCGGCGCCGCGGTCAGCTGGATTCCCGGCGCCGGCTCGTCGGACCGGTTGGTCATCGTGAACCGGATCTTGTCGCCGACGCGGGCGCGGATCACCGGGCCCGGTACCTTGTCGCCGAACGTCCAGGCGCTGAAGCGAACGCCGGGTGCGAGCTCGATGATCTTGTGCGTCGTGTCGAGGCGGATCTCCTTGATCGGCGACGGGTCGAGCGGCGCGAGCGTCGCCTCCATGTTGAGCGCCGACCCGGAAGCGAACGCGCCGGTGTGGCGCTCGCTGGAGAGCTTTGCAGGCGGCGGCTGGAAGTCCATCTTCGCCGAGTCGTACGGATCGTCGCGCACCGCGGCGAGCGCTGGCGCCGCTGCGCCGCTCGCCGGCGCCGATGCCGCGGTCGCGGGCGCGTCGGTCTTGCTGCACGCGGCGACGAGCACCAGCGCGGCTGCGATTTCGGCGAGCGTGGCGCTGCCGCGAACGAAGGTGGACGAGAAAAGCGATGCGGTTCGCATGCGGACTCCGGTGCGACACCGCGGTAGCGAACACCGTTGCCGCGGCCGGCACACCGATCTTCGTGATTCGCGCTTCGCAGGGTTTTGCGAAAGCGCAAGGCTGCATCAGCCTGGTGCGCCGTCGAGGCGGGGTCGCGTCAGCACCGGCCAGTAGCGCACCGAGAAGATCGCGAACGCGGCCGACCACAACGCCGCCGAAGCGACGATCGCCGCCATCGTCGCCGCCGGAGCTGCGATCGGCAGCACGACGCGGACGACCGCGGCGAGCGCGACGAGCGCGTAGCTCGCGACGTCGAACGCGTCGGCGCGCAGCGGCCGCGCGGTGTGGCCGCGCGCCGTGCGCGTCATCATGCCGAGGACGAGGCCGCCGAGCGCACCGACCGTGAGCGCGTGCGACGCCGCCGTGCTCGCGACCCAGCCGAGCGCGGCCGCGGCACGCAGTGCGAGGTGGATCGGGATCCAGGCATAGGCGAGGTGGAGCACCCAGACGAGCGGTGCGCGCACGGTCCGCCATGGTCGCCAGAGGATCCAGCGCAGCGCATGCAGCGCGGCAGCGACGAACGCGACCGCCGCGAGCGTGGCGCCGTCGACGGGAGCGAGGTCGGCGGCGGCGAGGGCGACGATGGCGCCGAGCGCGAACCGCTCGAGCTCGGGCCAGCGCTCGGCGCCGGCGTTCGGTAGCGCGTTGTTGGTGAACATCGGGACGACGCGTCCGGCCATCAGCGCCATCACGAAAAGAACGATGTCGAGCCCGACGCGAACGCCGAAGAACTCCGGCACCGCGATCGCGCCGAGCACGGCGAGATGGAAGACCAGGTCGAGCGCTGCGAGCGCGACGAGCAGCGCCACGAATACGTAGTTGCGCCGGTTGCCTGCACCGACAAGCGGGATCGCGAGGCCGATCGCGGCGGCGAGCGCGAACGCCGGGCCGACGACCGCGCCGAGCCAGCCGAACGGCGTCAGCGCGACGCAGCGCGCGGCGAGCCAGAGCGTGGCGAGCGCGGCGAGCGACGCGCCGTGCGGCGTCGGCCGGCCCGACCAATTGCGGCCGGCGGTGAAGAGGAAGCCGACGATGACCGCGAGCGCGAAGCCGAACAGCATCTCGTGCGCGTGCCAGGCCGGCCCGGGCAGATACGTCGCGCCAAGCACGCCCGAGAACTGCGCCGCCCAGAGCGCGATCGAGAGCGCGCCGAAGATGCCGGCGAGCAGATAGAACGGGCGAAAGCCGAGCTGCCAGAGCGCGAAGCCGCGCGCCTGCGCGGCGCCGCCCGCGGGCTGCTGGAGCACGATGAACGGGATCGGCTTGGCGGGGCGGCGAGAGGTCGCGTCGGGCATCGCGGCCATCGTACCCAGGCGCGGCGGCGACCGCCTTGCGAGCCGTCAATGGCGCCCGCGGCGTGCTGCTAATCTACCCGTCCCCTTCACCTGCCCTGCCCGTGAGCGCCCCGACCCACATCGCCGTCGTCGACGACGAGACCGAGATCACCGTTCTCCTCGGCCGCTATCTGGAGAGCCAGGGCTTTCGCGTTTCCCAGCTGCACGACGGTGCGGCGCTGCTGCGGCTGATGGCGAGCGACCCGCCACAGCTCGTCCTCCTCGACCTCGGACTGCCGGGCGAAGACGGCTTCTCGATCGCGCGCCAGCTGCGCGAGCGCTGGCAGTGCGGACTCGTCATCGTCACCGGGCGCGGCGACGCCGTCGACAAGGTCGTCGGTCTCGAGGTCGGCGCCGACGACTACGTCACCAAGCCGTTCGACTTGCGCGAGCTGCTGGCGCGGGTGAAGGCGGTGCTGCGGCGAACGGTCGCGGCGAGCGCGGGGACGGCGAGCACGCGCGCGGTCCATCGCTTCGCCGGCTGGGAGCTCGACACCGCGGCACGCCGGCTGGTCGACGCGCAGGGCCAGGAGGTCGCGCTGACGACCGGCGAATTCGGCCTTCTCGCCGCGCTGCTCGAGAACGCCGGTCGCGTGCTGTCGCGCGACTTCCTGCTCGAGCAGACGCGCGGCCGCGAAGCCGGCCCGTTCGACCGCACGATCGACGTCCAGATCGGCCGCCTTCGCAAGAAGCTCGAGGCCAACGTCGACGATCCGCAGATCATCAAGTCGGTGCGCGGCGCCGGCTACATCCTGGTCGCGCCGGTGACGTCGGGATGAGCGCGCCAGGCCGATGATGATTCCGGCGGACTCGACGCTGCAGAACGGCCCGTCGGTCGACGCGGTCTACCGCACGCTCTTCCTCGCCTACCCCGACGCGCTCGTCGTCGCCGACGGCGCCGGCCGCATCGTTCTCGCCAATCCGTCGGCGGCGGCGCTGCTCGGCTACGACGTCGACGAGCTCGTCGGCCTCGACATCGAGGCGCTCGTTCCCGACGCGGTGCGCGCTCGCCACGTCGCGTACCGGGCATCGTTCAACGAGGCGCCGCGGGCGCGGCCGATGGGCAAGCAGACCGAGCTCGTCGCGCGCCGCAAGGACGGCAGCGAGGTCGTCGTCGAGATCGCGCTCAGCCCGCTCCAGGACCACGGTCATCCGCTCGTCGTCGCTGCGATCCGCGACATCGGCGCGTATCCGCGCATGAAGCAGGCACTGCAGCGCGCGCGCTACAGCGAGCAGCTCGCGCGCGTCGGCCGGCTCGTCGTCGACGCCCGCGAGCCGCAGAAGCTCCTCGACGAGATCCCGCTCGTCGCCGCCGAGGCGCTCGCGATCGACGTCGCGACCGTCTACCTGCTGCAGCCCAACCGGCTCGAGCTGCGCGTCGCCGGAGTCGCCGGCGAGATGCCCGGCGAGGCGATCGGCGACTGCATCCCCAACCGCCCAGACACCTCGCTCGGCTACGTGCTCGCCGAGGGACGGTCGCTCGTCGCCAACGACTACCTCAGCGAGCGGCGCTTCGAGGTGCCGCGCGCGTATCTCGACGCCGGGCTGAGGAGCGCGCTCGCCGTGCCGCTCTCGGACCTCGGCCGCACGATCGGCGTGCTCGCCGTCCGCTCGCGGCAGCGGCGCGAGTTCGGCGCCGACGAGGTCCGGTTCCTCGAATCTCTCGCCAACCTTCTCGCGGGCAGCCTGCAGCGCGTCCACTCGGAGGAGGCACTGAACCACGCCCAGCGGCTCGAGAGCGTCGGTCAGCTGACCGGCGGCATCGCGCACGACTTCAACAACCTGCTCACGGTCATCCAGGGCAACCTGCAGGTGCTCGGCGACCTGCCGAGCCTCGCCGAGGACAGCTACGGCGGCCAGCTGCTCGCCGCCGCGAGCCGCGCGGCGCGCCGCGGCGCAGAGCTGACGAGCAAGCTCCTCGCCTTCTCGCGTCGCCAGGTGCTGCAGCCGACCGCCGTCGACGCCGGCACGATGCTGCATTCGCTCGCCGACATGCTGCGACGAACGCTGGACCAGCGGATCCGCATCGAGGTCGAGGCCGGCGCCGGCACGGGCGCCATGGCCGACCCGGGACAGCTCGAATCGGCGCTCCTCAACATCGCGATCAACGCACGCGACGCGATGCCTGCCGGCGGCACGCTGCGCTTTCGCGCCGAAGTCTGCGAAGAGCTGCCCGACAGCGTCCTCGACGATGTCGAGCCGGCGAAGAACGGCTTCGTCGCGATCACGATCGGCGACTCCGGCAATGGCATGTCGGCAGAGACGCGCGAGCGCGCATTCGAGCCGTTCTTCACGACCAAGGAAGCCGGTCGCGGCACCGGTCTCGGCCTGAGCACCGTCTACGGCTTCGTCAAGCAGTCGAAGGGCGCGATCACGCTCGACAGCGTCGTCGACGAGGGAACGACGGTGACGCTGTACATCCCGAGGCCTGCGACGCCGGCCGCCGTCGCCGTCGACTCCGCCGTCGCCGGCGTCGTTCCCGAGGGGCTGGCGGTGCTGCTCGTCGAGGACGACCCCGAAGTGCGCGACGTCATGCGGCGCTTTCTCGAGAGCCTGCGCTGCAAGGTGCTCGAGGCGCCGAGCGGCGAGCAGGCACTGCTCGCGCTCGGCGGCGACGACCGCTTCGACGTCCTGCTCACCGACATCGCGCTCGGCGCCGGCATGCGCGGCACCGAGCTCGCGGCGAAGGCGCAGGAGCGCTTCCCGGCGCTCGCGATCGTCCTGATGTCGGGCTTTCCCGCCGAGCTGATCGAGGCCGACCGCGACTCGCCGCTCGGCTGGGAGCTGCTCAGAAAGCCGTGCTCGCGCGAGGAGCTGGCGCAGGCGATCGCCCGCGTCGTCGCCGCATCCTGAGCGGCCGGCCGCGGCCTACTGCAGCGTCGTCGGCGCGAGGCACCGCTGGATGAACGCGGACAGCGCGTCGACGTCGGGGATGCGGATGTCGCGCCGTCCCTTCTCGGCGAACTCGATGACCTCGTCGCGCGCCAGCCGCGACAGCGCGCGGCTCACCGTCTCGAGCGTCATGCCGAGGTAGTTGCCGATCTCGGCGCGCGTCAAGCGCAGCGTGATCTGGTCAGAGCGCAGGCCGCTCTTGGCG
>Ga0207675_100003496_pt1 | contig 15330 bp, 14 predicted proteins | sample KBSSwiS42_FD_184305 | JGI IMG/M metagenome (GOLD analysis project Ga0207675, IMG submission 184305) | Switchgrass rhizosphere microbial communities from Kellogg Biological Station, Michigan, USA - KBS Switchgrass S4-2 (SPAdes) (version 2) | ecosystem: Host-associated > Plants > Roots >... | reverse complement strand
GGCCGCGACTCCCACCGCGCCTTCCTGCGCATGATCAACGACCCCGACCAGCGCGCCGAGTTCGAGGCCGACGTCGCCGCCGTCGCCGGCAACACACTGGCCAACTGCCACGGCCGGGAGGCGAACCTCACCAGGCCGCCCGCCGCGATCTGCAGCGGACCGGCGCTACCGCCGCCGTCCACCGGTGCCGGCGCCACGTCGGGGTCGACGCTGAACAGCTTCGACAGCAAGCTCGCGCCGGTCACCCCGTCACCGCGGCGTGATGGACCTTCGTCGTCACCGCCAACACACCGCCCGAGCACGGGTCAGTGTCGCAAACACCCTCGATCACCCACATCTCCCACAGTGGCCTGTCGCGTTCCAGCGGAGCCGTCGCGATGTGTCCGCAAACCTCGGCCAATTCCCGTCGCCCTCCCGGCGACGACAAGCCGATGCGCAGCAGATGACGATCGAGGTCGAACGCATCGTCCTCGACCCACACCGGATAGTCCAGATTGAGTTGGCTGTCGGCCAGCTTTGCCCGGAACTCAGGTATCGCCGCGATCCTTAAGGCCAGCTCGTCGCGAAGCCGATCGATGGTATAGCCACCGGGCACCGTTGAAGTGTCTAACAAGGATCGAGCACAAGTGCAGCGGCTAGGCGCATTGACCACGCATCGAAACCGATTGTGCCGAAACACAATAAGTTCCGACGACTGGCATTCGTACCCACGTATGCCGGTAAACCGGCGGCTGGCCTCCTGTTACTGCGCCGCCGGTGTCAGCACACTGAACATCGCCCCCTGCGGGTCCGTCAGGACCGCTGATCGTCCGACCGTTGGGATGTCGAACGGCTCGACGGCGACCTGCCCGCCCGCAGCGCCGGCCTGCGCCGCAGTGGCGTCGGCGTCCGGCACCGCGAAGTACACATGCCAGTGATTCGGCACGCCGGGCATCGGCGGTTCCATGCAGCCACCGACTTCCGTCCCACCCACCTTGATCAAGTGGTATGTCTGCCCCGGACCCATCTCCATAGTCCCGCTGCCCACGCCGAGTACCTCTTCATAGAACGCGAGCGCCGACTCCGGCTTGTCGGTGATCAATTCATTCCAGATGATTGCCCCCGGTTCGTTGACCAGCGTCGCGCCGATGTGCTGATTGGCCTGCCACAGCCCCACGACCGCACCGGTCGGGTCGGCGACGAAGGCCATCGTGCCCGCATCGCCGACGGCCATCGGCGGCATGAACACCTGCCCACCCGCGGGCGCGACCTTCTCGACCGTCGCACCGATGTCGTCCACCGCGATGTACGTGTTCCACATCGGCGGCCTACCCTCCGGCGCTCCGGGCGGCATCGGCGCGATCGCTGCGACGGTTTCGCCGTTCAGCAGCGCCATCGAATACGCGCCGCCCTGCGGCATCGGCCGGTCGTCATAGCTCCAGCCCAGCAGCGACGCGTAGAACTCCTTGCCCGCAGCCTGGTCGGTGGTTTGCAGGTCGACCCAGCTCGGCGTGCCCTGCTCATACTCGGTTCTCTTTGGCATGACAGACCTTTCGTTAGTTGGCGGCGGTTTGGACAACGGCCGGTTGCCGGCCGGTGAACGCGATGAGCCGATCGAGAGCGTCGACGTCGACCGCGGTAGCGACAGGATCCGCGAATCTCCCGGCACGCAGCTGAGGGGTGACGATCTTGCCGGCCAGGCCCTGCACATAGTTACACACCGGCTCGGAGACGACAACGTGACGATCGGTGGCCATTGCGAAATCCCAAGCGTGCACTAAGAATTCGACGGACAGGATGCCGACTGCAGCCGTTGCGGGTAGCTGAGTCGACGCTAATTCGACCGTACCCTCCAAGCCTTTCTGACGCCAGGCCTCAAGCGCCGCATCGGCCGCATCGGCGACCTGGGTTTCCAGCGCCGCGTCCACGTCGCGTTCCGGCATCTGCGCACCCGCGGCCGTGCCGATCCTCGTCACCCCGGTCAGCAGATGATCGGCCAGCTGCGCCACGGTGTATTCACTGCACGGCGTCTGCCTCGTCGGGTCGGACGAATCCAGCCCGCGCAGCACATGCTGCAGGACCGCTAATGTCGCCTCGGCGCAGGATAATTCGTCGATTGGATCGGGCGCGGCCGCCCAGTCATCGGGTCCAGCGTCGCCGTCACGTCCCGCATCCACAAGCCGTCCGAGGAAGTGATTCCACCCCTCGGCGTGGCGCACCGCCTGCTCGTCGGTCAGCCCGTCGTGGACTAGTCGTACCTCGGTGCCGCCGTCGACCGGCGTCAACGTGACCGTCACGGTCGACGCGCCTGGAGGCAGGTCGGCGTCCTCTTCCCACCCGAACGTGAACATCATGCGCTTGCCGGGGTCCACGTCGACAATCGTGCCCGCCGCGTGGTGCCCCGGATTCACGGTCCATCGGTATCCGCCCCCGGCGCGAAGGTCCACCCGTGCGGCGACAGTAAGCCAGCGTCGCAGCCGCTCCGGCTGGGTGACGAGGTGGAATGTGGCCTCGGGGTCCAGCGGCACAACCACAGATTTGTCAAATGTCATGGCGGAGTCTCCTTTTGGGATGTGTTGGCGTCGGCGACGAGGCGGTCGAGCTCGTCGCTCCAGAACGAATCGAACAGCGCGCGAAGCTGCTGCACCCCGCGCTCGTCGAGCCGGTAATACCTCTCCCGGCCCTGCTTGCGGGCGGTGACAAGACCGACCTCGGCGAGGATCCCCAGATGTTGCGATATCGCCGAGCGGGTGACTGAAAACCGCGATGCCAGTTGAGTGACGGTGAGCTCGCCCGCTGCAAGAAGCTGCAACAGCCGGCGTCGCGTCGGCTCCGCCGCGACTTCCAGCATGTCAGGCACACGTCAATACGTTAGCCGTCGCTAACGTATCGGTCAACGGTGGGATCCCACCGGCCAAACGTCTGTGTTCATCACGTCGGACGCCGACAATCACCAAAATGGATCGCCATGAGGTCGGTGACCTGTCCAAGTTCGAGAGCAAGGAGGCCTTTCGCGAGGCGTTCCGCGAGCACTTCCCGTACAACGGGGCGGAGGCGACCGTCAGTCGTAAAGCCAACGAGGTGTGGACACTTCGTGAGCTGCAGCCCGGCGACACGGTGATCGCGAATCGCGGAACCTCCGAGGTGGTCGGCGTGGGAACCGTCAACGACGTCGGGTACAAGTGGCGCCCAGAGCGTGCCGAGTACCAGCACACCGTCGGGGTCGACTGGGATACCTCGGCCGCGCGAAAGATCACGCCGGTCAAATCCTGGGCGACGACCACCGTGTCGAAGGTGTCGGCCACCCTTTTCCGCGACATCCTGGGAACAGGCACGGCGCCCGTCTCCAAGAAGACAGTCGAGCCTCCCCGCATCTACCTCGAGCTCGAACGCGCGCTCGAGCGGCGCGGCCAGGCCGTGCTCTACGGGCCACCGGGCACGGGCAAGACGCACACCGCACGCCGAGCGGCGGTCTGGTTGCTCGAGGGAGGCAGCTCGAACGAGCGCGCCGCCGCGCTATTGGGCGACGACACGGCTCTGCTCGAGCGCGAGAAGCAGCTGAGTTCCACCCGTGCGCCGTCGCGCCAAGTGTGGTTCGTTGTGGCCAGCCCTTCGCAGTGGCCGTGGAGCAGGTTGTTCACCGACGAGACGGTCGATTTCAAATTTGGTCGGTTGCAGCGCAATTACCCCAACGTAGGAGCCGGTGACCTGGTGGTCGGCTACGAATCGACACCGTCGAAACGCATAGTGGCGCTGGCACGCGTCACCGACGAGTACGACGCAGAGGAGTCGCCGCGCATCATCCTCGAGCCAGTCACTCGTATCAAGGACGGCTTGACATACGAAGAATTGCAGGTCGACCCCGTGCTCGCAGAGAGCGAGCCTATGAAATTTCGTTGTCAGGGAACGCTTTTCGCCTTGTCACCAGTCGAAGCAGATCACCTCTTGACGCGCCTAGGCGAGCGCGACGTGCGCGTCTCCTCTGTCGTGGCGCCCAGCGTGCAACGACTCACGCGCATCACCTTCCACCCGTCATACTCATACGAGGACTTCATCGAAGGCTTCCGGCCGAAGCAATCGGCGAACGACACGCTCGATCTGGTTCTGGTCGACGGAGTGTTCAAGCGTGTTTGTGACGCCGCGCGCGCTCACCTCCACATGCGCTATGTCGTCCTCATCGACGAGATCAACCGCGGCAACATCCCCAAGATCTTCGGCGAACTGATCACCCTGATCGAGAAGGACAAACGAGGGCTGCCCTTCCAATTACCGCAGAGCGGAGTCAATTTCGAGGTCCCGCCGAACGTCTGGATCATCGGCACGATGAACACCGCCGACCGCAGCGTGCACCTCCTCGATACTGCGCTGCGTCGTCGATTCACGTTTCTGGAACTAATGCCGGAACATGATCTGCTCGAGGGCTACACCGCAGGCGCGCTGGCGCTCGACGTCTTTCTCGACGGGCTCAACGAGAAGATCCGTCGCCGGTTCGGTCGCGAGAAACAGGTCGGCCACTCGATGTTCTACCACGGCAGCGAGATCGTCGACACCCCGGAAGCTTTCGCCGCCATGTTCCGCTTCGAGCTTCTGCCGCTGCTGCAGGAGTACCTCTATGAGGACTACCGCGAACTGAGAGATCTCCTCGGTGACGTCATCGACGCGGATGCACAGCGACTTGCCGCCGACGTTGTTGATGACCCCGACGCGCTCTGCGCGAAGCTGGCGGTGAAGTTCGGCGCGAGTGCGTCCGCCTGACGATGAAAGCGTACATCCTCGACGAGTACGACACCAAGGTGTTCGACTGTCCTGCACCGACACTCGCCGACAAGCACCTGCGGGACAGTCTGGCCGCAGGCGGTGACGCCACTCCGCGGATGGATGTGCGGTTCCTGGCCGGCGGCCAGATGGAGGTGACGACTTACTCCTGGGTCGGGGTGGTGCGCTTCTCCTCGGTCGAAATCCGGGTCGTTCCCAAGCTGATCGGCGGCAACCTCCGCGTTCTGCGCATGATCGAGTACGCGCAGGACGTCCGACTCATCGCGCGGCTCCGGACCGACCGTTCTCTGCCCGCCGAAGGCACTGACCTGTTCGACCTCGTCGTGATGCTGCTCGCGGAGGAGACCAAGAAACTGATCCGCGACGGGTTGATTCGGGACTACCGGTCGGTCGAGGACAGCCTGCCTGATGCGCGGCCGATTACGGATTCGCGAGCAGTACCTGCGGCGCTATGGGCAGCTGCACCGAATCGAGTGCGCCTTCGACGAATTCGACGGCGATGTGCCCGAGAATCAACTGCTGGCCGCAGCGTTACGCGCCGCCGAACCGCGCGTTCGCGACCTCGGTGTCCGCAACGATGCCCGCGTATTCGGGAGCATCATGGCCGAAGTGTGCGACGCGCGCACTCGCGACGCCGACTGGTATTCCAGAACCATCCGATACGGCCGCCGAAACACCCGATATCGACCGGCACACGAACTGGCGAAGATTGTCCTCAAGGGTTTGGCGCTCACCGACCGTATCGACAAATCCACCGTCAACCTGGCCTCGTTCATGGTGGACATGAACGCGGTCTTCGAGCAATTCGTGACTCGACTCGTCAGCGAATCCCTTGCCGGGACGAACCTTCGGGCACACGCGCAACAGACGGTACGCGCGGTAATCCTCGACGAGGAGTCCGGTGAAACCTACAGCAGGATCCGGCCAGACCTCATCATCGAGGACATGACGACCGGCCGTACGGTGCCGATCGATGTCAAGTACAAGCTCTACAGCGACAAGAAGTTGAGTTCCGCTGATATCTATCAATCGTTCGTCTACGCCTACGCGGTTGACGGTTACTCGTCCGCCCCGCGGGCCGGTTTGATCTACCCGTCGATGAATGCCAAATCTGGCCCCGCCCTGCGCGTCAAACCACTCGTCGACGCGCAGCCCGCTCGGATCCGGGGCGCGGGCATCGCTGTTGCTGCGATTCTCGATGCTTTGAGCGACCTGGACAAAAGCCACGTCTACGCGGAGATAATCGCGATGATTCGCGAAGTCGCGGGCTTGCACCAAGAATCTGCGATCAACATCTAGGCTCCGCAGTCCGACCCGCAGCCAATCTAAGCGCGAGTAGTAGTGCGCAACGCTGCGCCTGCCCCTGCGGCGCCACCCCCTCCGCCGCCCGTCGCACCACCGCCCCGCAGGTAATGTCGCCGTGGTACCCGATTCCTAAGAAGCCACCGTGGGGCCGAGGCCGCTCGTGCCACGGCGACTAGCGGAACTCAATCGCGGGTTTCGCGCACCGCCAGGACATGCCACCGGTCGGGCACACCCTTCAATTCGTAGCTGCCGCGGTCGTCGAACGCGAGTCTGGACCCGAGCACCAGCGGTGGGATCGCACCCGACACGAGGACTTCGCCAGGCGCCGCGAGCGCCATGATGCGGGCAGCAATGTGCACAGCGATGCCATGAACGTCGCCATCGACCATTTCCACCTCGCCGGTATGCAGGCCACTGCGGATCGGCAGGCCGAGGTCGTCCAGCGCGTCGCGAATCGCACACGCGCAGTTGATCGCTCGCGCCGGGCCATCGAACGTCGCCAGGGCCCCGTCGCCAGTGAACTTGACGACCGCACCGCGCTCGGCCGCGACGTGCCGCTCAACGACGCGGTTGTGCGCGTCGAGGGCCGTCGTCCACGCGTCGTCCCCCACCGCCGACGCGCGTTCCGTGGACCCCACGATGTCCGTGAACACCACGGTCGACAGCACGCGATTGGTTGGCGCGGCGCGCCGCCCGCCTGTCAGGAACGACTCGATTTCATCCAGTACCCGATCGGTGTCGCCCACGAACCACTCATGGTCCTCGCCGTCGAATTCCACCAAGCGCGCGTGCGGGATCCGCGCGGCGACATACCGTGCATGTTCAGCCCTCACGTGGCGGTCACCTGTCCGCTGCAGGACCAACGTCGGCGCCTGAATGCTCTCGAGCACCGGGCGCACGTCCGTGTGCAGGAACATGGAGTAGACCGCCTTGAAATATCCGGGACCGCCGGCAAGTCGCTCACCGCGTGCCCACCACCGCCGCCTCGCCGCGTCACCCGCCCAACTGGGCGCCAGCAAGTCGACAGTCGCACCCGTTCCTACCGTCTTTCCGAAGGCGTCGATGTATCGCGCCACCGCAGACTCCGACATCGCGAACGGTTCGTCCGCTGTGCGCAGGAAGTAGGCGAATGGGCTCCATAAAACCAGTGAGCGGACGCGCTGGGGATGGCTCGCAGCTAGGAGCATGACCGGAAGCGTCGACTCCGCCATCGCGAACACCGAGGCGCACTCGATTCCCGCCGCGCCGAGCACCGTGACCAGTCCATCGGTCCACGCCTGCATTGCTGGACGGTCGTGCACCGGCACCGCATCGGAGCTTCCCATACCGAGCAGGTCGGTCAACGTCAGACGGCTGAACGATGCCATCCGCCGCAGGTGTCGAGCGACGGAGGGCTCGTCCCAGAGCAGATCGATCGGGAACGTGGCGGTAGGGACGAACAGCAGATCGGGCCCGCCGTCACCGACGACCTGATACGCCAGGTTGACGTCACCGTCCCGCGCATAGACGGTATCGGGGATGGCCGCCATGCCATGAGCATGCCACCCGGAACAGGCCCGGCAGCCCGGTTCGCTGATACGGCCCTCACCCGACCGGACATCTCGACATCGGCAGATTCCTCACGGAAAGTATGGACCACCCGATCGCTTGTGCCGCAGAGCATCTCGCGTCACACCTCAGTTGCAGGCGCTGAACCGCCGCGGCACACCCGCAGGTATTCGGCGTAGTCCCAGGACGCCAAGAAATCTTGGGCCGCGTGCACCCCACGGTTGTACAGCGCGTCGCGCTCCTCGGCGCTGATGTCGAAATCCAGCGAGCCGACCGACTCGGCAGGAACGAAGATGGTGCGTCGAACCGTGCAGGGGTCATCGACATAGGCCGCGTCCTGATCGCTGATCAGCGTTTCCAGCGCCCCGAACGCCAGTGACAGCGGACCCCGGATCTGGTGCGTCGGCGGCATGCCCGGCGGTGCAGAAAGTCGAATGCCGAATGTCGGCCATCGCGGCGCGTCGCTGCTGTCGAACAACTGCACCGGGAAATTCGACAGCAGTCCTCCGTCCACCCACGTCGCACCGCTGATTCGCACCGGCTCGAACACGAACGGCACCGCCGACGAGGCCCGCACCGCCCTCGGCACTGAGAACTCATCGGGATCGACGCCGTAATTCGCCAGATCCCACGGGATGCGGACCAACCTGCGCCGCGACAGGTCACTGGCGGTGACCACCAGCGACCACGCATACTGCTGCGCCTGCTCGCCGGTGCGCAAGTCACCGAACGTGCGCACCCCGAGATCACCGAGCAGCCCGGTCAGCAAGTTCTCCAGGTAGTCGCCCTTGTACAGCCCGTCCCTCGCGACGAGTGACAGCGCCGGGCCCACGATCGGTATCCGCGCGAGCAGAGTCGGGTCGGCGAACTTCGAGTAGTCGATGCTCTGAGCAAGCTCGTCGAGTCGCGACAGCGGTTCCCCAGCGGCCTGAAGCGCCGCCACCATGGAGGCGACGACCGCGCCCGCACTCGATCCAGCAACCCGCGGAAATCCATATCCAGCGGCCGCCAGCGCATGCACCGCACCGACCAAGCCGATGCCTCGGACACCGCCGCCTTCGCACACCAGATCGGCCCGGACCGTCGCGTTCATCCTTCAACCCTCTACCCAATGTCGTTACTCGGCATGTGTTTTCAGCAGAGCTGTCGCAAATGATCCTGGTCCTGGGCGGCCATTCCGCGCCAGCGGATGCGGAACCGTGACCGCGCCGAGTTGACTTCGCTACCTCGAAAGTCATCCGGGCCCAAAACGATTGTTTTATGGTTGAAAAACTCACGGCCCGGACACACTCCGAGCAGTCTGACCGCTCAGCCGAGAGGATGCAGTGACCGAACTCGCGCAAGCGCTTGTCGGGGGAATTCTCATAGGCGGTCTGTACGTCGCCATCAGCATCGGCTTCTCGTTGTCGTTCGGCGTTCTCGATGTCGTCGACCTCGCGGTCGGGATGTGGGTGGTCATCGGCGCGTTCGCCGCGGTCGTGGCCAGTGACAAGCTGGGAGTAGACGCGTTCCTGCTGCTCCCAGCCGTCTTCGTCGTCTTCGGAATCGTCGGCTGGCTCATCGCACCGCTGATCTATCGGGTCCGGACAAGCAAGTACGCATTGCCTGCGCTGATGGGGCTGGCATTCACCTTCGGGCTCGCCACGCTGATCCGCGGCGGCCTGCTCACAGTGTTCGGCTACACGCCCCGCACCGTGCACACCGAATTCTTCTCCGGCAACGTCGAGCTGCTCGGCATCACCGCACCCGCGATCCGGGTGGCCGGCTTCGCCTTCGCCGTCATCGCCACCGGCCTGTTCCTGGCGTTCGTGTTCTACACCCGCACGGGTCTCGCGATCCGGGCCACCGCACAGAGCAAAGAGAACGCCGGACTGATGGGTGTCGACGTGAAGCGGATCAGCAGCCTCGTGTACGCCATCTACACCGGCCTCACCGCGATGGCCGGCGCGCTGCTAGGCGCCATCTACGCGATGACCCCCGAGGTCGGCCTGCGCTACACCCTCTTCGCGTTTTTCGTCGTGGTGCTGGCCGGGCTCGGCTCGGTGTTCGGGGTAATGGCCGCCGGTCTGTTTCTCGGCGTGCTGCAGTCGTTGGTGACGACGTATGTGGGCGCCGACTACACACTGCTGGTGGTCTTCGGGGTGCTGTTCGTCGCGCTGCTCCTGTTCCCGCAAGGCATCTCACGGCGGGGGTTGGCATGAGCAGGCCCGCCTCCGGAGGCAACGCGGTACTCAACCTCGGCGTGCTGGCCGTCGTCGTCGCTGTGCTGTGTCTGCTGCCGATGATGACGACGCCTTACTACCTCCGCGTCGCCACCGGCGTCGCCTTGTGGGCCGGAATCGCCTTGTCCTGGAACGTAATCTGCGGTTACGCCGGCTACATCAGCTTCGGTCATGTCGCTTTTTTCGGCATCGGCGCATACACCACGGCGATCCTGATGCAGCCCAATCACGGCTGGAACTTCTGGGCGACGCTTCCGGTCGCCGCCGTGGTCGCAGGCGCCGTTGCGGCGCTGGTCGGCTGGCCCGCGCTGCGGCTGAAGGGCGCGTACTTCGCCATCGCGACCTGGGCGCTGGCCGAGGCGATCCGTCAGCTCACCACAGTCCTCGGCTTCACCGGCGGCTCTCGCGGGCTCACCACGCCGATCCGCCTGAACGACAATTTCTTCTTCTATACGATGCTCGGCGCCGCGGCGATCGCCTACGCCGTGTGCTATCTGCTGCTGGAACGGTCCCGGTTCGGTTTCCAGGTAAAGGCAGTGCGCGACAACGAGATTGCCGCCCGCGCGCAGGGCATCAACACCACGATGGTCAAGATCTGGGCGTTCGTGCTGAGCGCGGTGATCCCGGCCGTGCTGGGCGGCATCAACGCATACTGGATCACGTTCATCAACCCGGCCAGCGTGCTGAACACCCTCATCACCGACCAGCTCGTCGTGATGGTGCTCGTCGGCGGCCTCGGGCACATTTGGGGCCCGGCGCTCGGCGCCACCGCGATGTTCCTGCTGGATGAGCAGATGCGAGTCAGCTACGGCGAGACGACCGCCTACATCATCATCGTCGGAGCGCTGGTGATGGCGGTCGTACTGTTTCTGCCCGACGGGCTGGTCAGCCTCGCGCGGCGAGCACGACGAATGCGCCTGGTACGCCAGCTGCTCGGCCGCGCCCGCGACGACATCGCGCCGCGCCGGACGGACAGCGTGACCGAGGAGGCCAGCCCATGACGGTGCTGGCAGTCGACAACCTGTTTCGCTCCTTCGGCGGCATCCATGCGGTCGACGGTGTCACGTTCGACATCGAGCAGTCCGAGATCGTCGGCATCATCGGGCCGAACGGCAGCGGGAAGAGCACGTTGTTCAACCTGCTCACCGGCGCTCTGAAGCCCGACGCCGGCACCATCATGCTGTTCGGCCGCGACGTCACCCGACTCGCTCCCTACAAGATCGCCCGGGTCGGCCTGGGGCGCACCTTCCAGATCCCGGCCCTGTTCGTCAATATGACTGTGCGGGAGAACCTTTGGACCGCTGCAGTGAAGTTCGACTGGAACAACGCCCGCGATGACGCGAACGCGGTCCTGGAGCGGCTAGAGCTCACCCACGTCGCTGACGACCTGGCGAGAAGCTTGTCCGGCGGGCAGCAGCGGCTGCTCGAGATGGGCCGGGTGCTGATGCAGAAGCCGAAGGTCGCGCTGCTCGACGAGGTCGCCGCCGGTGTACACCCGCGACTGCGCCAGATCATGCTGGACGCCATCCGCAGCTTGCGTGACGCGGGCACGACGTTCCTGGTGATCGAGCACGACATGGAGCTCGCGCAGGACATCTGCGACCGGATCATCGTGATGGATGCCGGAAAGATCGTGGCGCAGGGCAGCTTCGAAGAGATCTCGCACGACCCGCATGTGATGGAGGCGTATCTGGGGGTGTCCGCGGATGAGTGAACCCCCGGGCAGCGACTCCCGCGAGAGCGTCGTCACCGTCGAGGACCTCGACGCCGGGTATGACGGCGTGCAGGTCCTCCACCAGGTGTCGATGACCGCCCGCACCGGCGAGGTCACCTGCATCTTCGGGCCGAACGGCTGCGGGAAGAGCACCCTGCTGAAGGCGATGGTGGGAGTGATCGACCCGTGGGCGGGCCGCATCAGTCTCGACGGCGACGATCTGACCCATCTGCCGTCGCATCGCACTCTCGGCCGCGGGCTCGCGATGATGCCGCAGGGCGGCGGCGTGTTCCCGCAGCTCTCGGTGCGCGACAACTTGCGGATCGGCGGCTACACGATCCGCCACCGCAAGCAGCTGGACCGGCGGATCGATGAGCTGCTTGAGGCGTTCCCGCGGCTGCGCGAGCGGTATGACGTGCAGGCCGGCCAGCTGTCCGGCGGTGAGCAGATGATCCTGTCGATCGCCCGTGCGCTCGTCCTGAATCCACGGTTTCTGCTGTTCGACGAGCCGTCCGCCGGCTTGTCGCCCAAGCTCGTCGGTGACGTCCTGGTCCGCGCGGCCGAGCTCGCCCGACGCGGGGTGGGCGTGATCATGATCGAGCAGAACATCCGCGAGGCGTTGCGGGTGGCCGACCGGTTGTACGTCCTGGTGGGCGGGCAGAACCGGTTCGAGGGCACTCCCGCCGACGTGGAGGATGACCGCGAGCTGATGCACCTATATCTCGGGGGTCGCTGAACGACGCCCGGTAACTGTCCGCGACCCGCGAGGGCGACTGGAGAGGAATGATTATGTCCAACAACATCAACCGTCGACGCTTTCTGACCCGGGCTGGGCTGGTAGCGGGCGGCGTGGTTGCCGGCCCGAGCCTGCTTGCCGCGTGCGGCGGCGGCCAGCAGGGCGGCGGCGGGGCGACCGACAAGTTCAAGGTCGGCGCCGTGCTCGAACTGTCCGGCGAATCGGCGACCGGTGGACAGATCGCCCAGCGCGGATACCAGCTGTGGGCCGACACGGTGAACAAGGCGGGCGGACTGGCGATCGGCGACAAGAAGTACCAAGTTGATCTGATCGTGCAGGACTGCAAGAGCGATCCCGCCACCGGCGCCGACGCGACGTCCCGGCTGGCCACCGAGGAAGGCGTGAACGCCATCTTCGGCGCGTACACCAGCGGTGTGCAGCTCGCGATGGATCCGATCTGCGCGAAGTACCGGGTGCCGTGCATTGCCGGCTCGGCTGAGTCGCCCGGCGTCTGGAAGAAGCAGCCCGCGTTCACCTTTGGCGTCATCCCCGCCGTCGACACCACGGCAGACCGTTCGATCCAGTCCATCGTGGACACCGCGAATCCCAAGCCCGTCACGGCGGCCGTCGTCGGCGCCAACGAGCCGTTCTCCGACGACACCGCCCAAGGATTCCGGTCGGGGGCTGAAGCAGCGAGGCTCAACGTCGTGCACTTCTCGCTGTTCCCGCCCAACGCCGACCTGGCACCGGTCGCCCAGGTGGTCGCGGCGCAGAAGCCTGACATTGTGGCGGTCGGCGGCCACGACGTCCTGCTGGTCGACTTCGTGAGAGCGATGGCCGCGACCGGCTACACCCCAAAGGCGATCATCGAGCACTACGGAGTCACCGATGCCTCCTTTGCGAAGGCGCTCGGCAGGCAAGCCGACGGCGTGATGGGCATCTCGGTCTGGTTGCCGACCGCGACTTTCAAGGACGACCTGTTCGGCTCGGCAGGCGACTATGCGAAGGCGTTCGAGCAGCAGCACGGCTCGCCACCGGATTACACCGCCGCCGGGTGCAGCGCCGCTGGGCTGGTGCTACAGACGGCGGTCGAGAAGTTGGGTGAGCCGCCGTCGCTGTCCGAGGACGCCCGGGGCAAGCTGAACGATCTGATCGCGGGCACCGACCTGCAGACCTTCTACGGACCAATCAAGTTCGCATCCGAGGGCGACCACTTCCACAACAACACCGCGCTCAACCCGATGCTGGTCCAGATTCAGGGTGGACAGGTCAAGGCGATCGCGCCGCCGGAGTCGGCGGAGGCGAAGATCATCTATCCGCTCGCCCCGCTGGGGTAAGCGCAGCATGGGGTGCGGTGACAGTCTGCCGGGCACTTTGCATGCCAAGTCCGGCATCTGGACCAGTCGTCCGAAACCGCCTCTTGCAGTGCTGTTTTCAGGTGAGATTTAACGGTAAGGGCTCGTCGCTCGCGTTCCTGCCCCTCCGCGTCGGGCAGCTCGTCCTATTCCGACGATCCCGGGCACTCCGACGAACAGCCTGCTTTGCCCGGCTCTGAGCGACAGTGTCGCCAATTACCTTGACTGCCTGGCTATTCAGCGACAGTGTCGTCCAAAGCCGGGCCGTTCACATACTGCGACGGCGGGCTCAGGGTCGGAACTGCAGGATCCGGTCGTCGCCGTCGCGAGGGCTCCCCCGACCGTCGCCGTTGCAGGTGGTGAACCACAGCGTGCCGTCCGGTGCGGCGACAACAGTGCGCAGTCGACCGTATCGTCCGACAAACAGCGGTGCCGGATCGGCCAACGAGCCGTCGGCGCCGACGCACCGCTACGCCGCCGCAATGTCGGTGAGCCTGGAACTGCTCGACCCCGAACCGCACCGCGACGCGCTGTTCACCGCGATCAAGAAGGAACGCGAACAACTGCGGGAGAGCCGGCGCCGCGCCTACGACGAACTGGCCCGCATCCTCAACACGTTCGACACCTCGTTCCCCGACTGGTCACCGAGCAGGCGCCCGACGCGATCCTCACCCTGCACCGCGTCGCCGAGCAGGAGGGCGTGACGTTGTTGTCGCGCCGACGATCAGCCGGGTGGCGGTGGCGGTGGCGGTGGCGGTGGTGGTGGCGGTGGCGGTCCGAAGAAAGGCAAGGTAAACGGCGGCAGCCCCGGAATCTCCACCACAGGCATGCCCTCCGGAGGTGGCGGTGGGATGTCCGGCGGGCGCTCGACCGGACGTGGCGGCGGTGCCGGCGCAATCCCGTTGCTGGTGTTGATCGTGATGATCGACCCTGGGAAGGTCTGACCGCTCGGCGAGGTCCCCACGACGGTGCCATAACGGGCTGAACTGTTCACCGATGTCGGCTGGTCGGCGACCTGGAAACCGGCCTCCTTGAGGCGCTGACGCGCCGCATCCACGTCCAGGCCGGACACACTCGGTACCCGGCCGCCCGGCGCGCCCTCGACGTAAAGCGGGTCGGTTGGCGGCAGATGCACTTCGCCGAAATTGGTGGCGATCGGCTTCATCGCCTCGAACCAGGTACGTGCAGGCTCGTTGCCGCCGTACAGGTCACCGCTGCCGCACGCACGCAGTGGGAAAGAGCAGATGCCGGACGGCGTGGTGGAATCGGCGAAGATGTAGTTCGCCGCGGCATAGCGGTTGGTGAAGCCCACGAAGCCCGACGACCGATGCGACTCGGTGGTGCCGGTCTTGCCGGACATCGGCAGATCCCAGCCGACGGAGCCGGCCGCGCCCGCCGCGGTGCCGCCGCCCTTGTCGTCCTTGCTCAACGCGTTCGCGAACGTATTCGCCAGTCCTTCGGGCACCGCCTGGTCGCACGACGCGATGGTGTACGACACCTCGTTGCCGTGGCGGTCGAAGATCTTGTCGATCGGGTTCGGCGGACACCACGTCCCACCGGAGGCCAGCGTCGCCGCCACATTGGCCAGCTCGAGCGCGTTGAGCTGGAACGGGCCCAGGGTGAACGAGCCGATGTTCTGTCGCTTGATGAAGTCGGCCAGGCTTTCGTTGCTTCCCGGGTCGTAGGCCCGCGCCG
>Ga0207675_100003495_pt1 | contig 15331 bp, 10 predicted proteins | sample KBSSwiS42_FD_184305 | JGI IMG/M metagenome (GOLD analysis project Ga0207675, IMG submission 184305) | Switchgrass rhizosphere microbial communities from Kellogg Biological Station, Michigan, USA - KBS Switchgrass S4-2 (SPAdes) (version 2) | ecosystem: Host-associated > Plants > Roots >... | reverse complement strand
AAGGCATGTGGGCAGCGCCCGATCGCATGGCCGACATGCTCGAACAGAAGATCGGGCATCCGCAGGCCGGCGCGACGACTGCCTGGGTGCCGAGCCCCACGGCGGCCACGCTGCATGCGCTTCATTATCACCAGGTCGACGTGTTCGCAAAGCATGCGGAACTGGCGCGTCGTCCGACTCCATCGCTGGCTGCATTGCTGACTATCCCGCTGCATTCAGGCGCGACGTGGTCGCAGGACGAGATCCGCGAGGAACTCGACAATAATGCGCAGGGCATTCTCGGCTACGTCGTGCGTTGGATCGATCAGGGTATCGGCTGCTCGAAAGTGCCGGACATTCACGACGTCGGCTTGATGGAAGATCGTGCGACGCTGCGTATTTCCTCCCAGCACATTGCGAACTGGTTGCTGCATGGCGTGTGCACCGCCGAGCAGGTCGACGCGGCGCTGCAGCGCATGGCTGCCAAAGTGGACACTCAGAATGCGGGGGATTCGCTGTATCGCCCGATGGCTCCCAATTTCGCCAGCAGCATCGCATTCAAGGCAGCGCGGGCGCTGGTGTTCGAAGGCGTGAAGCAGCCGAACGGTTATACCGAACCGTTGCTGCACAAGTTCCGCGCGGATGTGAAAAAGCTCCGCTGAGTTCCTGCACAGAATGAATGCTCCGTCGCCAGCGCCCGAAGCCTATCGATCCAGTCATTCCCGCCTGCCCCTGCCCAAGGGGTCGTTGATAGGCTTTGGCATTGCCATCGTCGCAGTGGTGATCATCGCGGCGCTGTCGTTCCTGTCGCTGCAGAGTTCGAACAGGACCGCAGCACGGGTCATGCATACGTTCCAAGTGCTCGATGGATTGCGGGACCTGCTGTCCACGATCAAGGATGCCGAGACTGCGCAGCGCGGATTCCTGTTGTCCGGCAACGAAACCTATCTGGAACCGTATACGGGCGCGACGTTCGCGTTGCCGCGTGTCTTTTCCGATCTGGAAACGCTGGTGAAGGGCAGCACTGTGCAACGCCGTCGGCTCGCGACCCTTCGTGAGCTCGTGGACAACAAGATGCAGGAGCTCGCCCAGACCGTCGAATTGAAACGGGCGGGCAACAGCGAAGGCGCGCTCGCCATCGTCAATACCGATCGCGGCAAAGCAGCCATGGACAAGATTCGCAGCCTGATCGGCGACCTGCAGGACCAGGAGCGCAGCGAGCTGCTCGACGGGCAACTCGATTCGCAGAATGCGTCGAGGATCACGCTCATCGTGACCTGGGGCGGTTCGTCGCTGCTGCTGTTCCTGATTATCGCCGCCGCGATCGCTACATCGAGAGAGTTCCGTGCGGGCGAAACACAAGCGTGGCTGCGAACCGGGCAGATGGGCATGAGCATGACCGTCCAGGGCGAACAGCGCCTGGACCAGCTGGGCGAAAAAGTACTGTCGTTCCTGGCCCGCTATCTCGATGCACAGGTGGGAGCTCTATACATAGCGGTCGCGCCCGATGAATTCCGCCGCGTCGCAAGCTATGCCATACCAGCGAACGACAACAATCTCGCGCGTCGTGGCGACGGCCTGATCGGACAGGCGCTCAAGGAGAATCGCGCCATCCAGGTACGCGACATTCCCGATGACTATCTTTTCATCGAGTCCAGCGTCGGCCGCGGCAAGCCGAAAGCAATCCTGGTGGCGCCGGCGTCCGTGGAGGGCGAGGTCAATGCCGTCGTGGAACTCGGCTTTTTCCGCGCCATCGACGAAGCGGACCTGGAATTGCTGACGCGCCTGTCCGAGTCGCTGGGCATCGCGGTGCGTTCGTCGAAGGATCGGTCGCGTCTCGAAGAACTGCTCCTCGAGACGCAGCGCCAGGGTGAGGAACTGCAGACGCAACAGGAAGAACTGCGCGTCACGAACGAAGAACTGGAAGTCCAGGCGCGCTCGCTCCAGGAATCCCAGTTGCGGCTGGAACATCAGCAGGCCGAACTCGAACAGACCAATTCGCAGCTCGAAGAGCAGGCGCAACTGCTGGAGCACCAGAAAGACAACTTGTCGAAAGCCGAAGCGCTGGCGACCGATAGGGCGGCGGCGCTGGAGAAATCCAACCAGTACAAGAGCGAGTTCCTGGCCAACATGAGCCACGAGCTGCGCACGCCGTTGAACTCGACGCTGATCCTCGCGAGGATTCTCGCCGACAACAAGGCCGGCAATCTCAGCGACGAGCAGGTGAAATACGCGGAGACCATTTCGAGCGCGGGTAACGACCTGCTCGCGTTGATCAACGACATCCTGGACCTGTCGAAGATCGAATCGGGCAAGGTGGAAGTGGTCCCCGAAGCGGTGACGGTCGAGCGCAGCGTCGACACGCTGCTTCGTTCGTTCAAGCCGCTGGCCGACCAGAAAGGCCTGAAACTGTCGCTGGTCCTGTCGCCCGGTGTGCCGCAGCGCATGGAAACCGATTCGCATCGGCTCGGGCAGATCCTCAAGAACCTGCTGTCCAACGCGCTCAAATTCACATCGAGCGGCGAAGTCTCGCTGACCGTACGGGCGGAATCCGCCAGTACCATCGCATTCTCGGTTCGCGATACCGGCATCGGCATCGATCCGAGCCAGCAGGACGTGATCTTCGAAGCGTTCAGGCAGGCGGACGGCAGCACGCATCGCAAGTACGGCGGCACCGGGTTAGGACTCTCCATTTCCCGCGATCTCGCCCGGCTGCTGGGCGGTGATATCGCCGTGCAGAGTACTCTGGGAGCAGGCAGCGAGTTCACGCTGACGTTGCCGGTTGTCTACCAGGCGTCGCTGGCAACGCCGCGGCCCGTGCCGGTGGAGACGCATGCTCAAGCCGCGGCACCGAAGAGCGCAGGCGTTCAGCTGCGAGCAGCGTCGTCGGCGGGTTCGGTTTCGCTGTCCGCCGCCGAGATTCCCGACGATCGCGATAACCTGCCGGCGGGCTCGCGGGTCATTCTCATCGTGGAAGACGACATCCGGTTTGCCGCCATCCTGCGCGATGTCGCCCACGACATGGGCTTCAAATGCGTCATCACGCATTCCGCCAACGAGGCGTTGTCGGCTGCGATGCATTTCATTCCCGATGCCGTTCTTCTCGACATGCAGCTGCCGGATCATTCCGGCCTCGGCGTGCTCGACCAGCTCAAGCGCAATCCGCGTACGCGGCACATCCCGGTTCACGTGGTCTCGGTGGCGGACCTTTCGCACGAAGCGTTGGAGCTCGGGGCCGTCGGTTACGCACTGAAGCCGGTCAAGCGCGAGGCGCTGATCGAAGCGTTTGGCCGCATCGAGTCCAAGTTGACGCAAGGCATGCGCCGGGTACTCGTGATCGAGGACGACGAGCGGCAACGTCACAGCATCGAAGAGCTGCTGTCCGATAACGACGTGGAGATCGTCGGCGTGCAGACCGCAGGCGAAGCACTGCGCAGACTGCAGGAGACCACCTTCGATTGCGTCGTGATGGACCTGAACCTGCCGGACCTGAGCGGTTACGAATTGCTGAAGAGCATGGCCGAACAGGAGGAAGTGTCGTTCCCGCCAGTCATCATCTATACCGGGCGGTCGCTGACGCGTGACGAGGAGATGCAACTGCGCCGGTTTTCGCGCTCGATCATCATCAAGGATGCGAGGTCGCCGGAGCGCCTGCTCGATGAGGTCACGCTGTTTCTGCATCGCGTCGAGGCGAAGCTGCCACCCGAGCGGCAGCGCATGCTCAAGGTCGCCCGCGACCGGGATGCTACGCTGGAAGGCCGCCGGGTACTCATCGTCGAGGACGATGTTCGCAACGTGTTTGCATTGTCGACGGTGCTCGAATCCCGTGGCGCGAATGTAGTCATCGCCCGTAACGGCAAGGAAGCGATCGAGGCAATGACGCGCAGCAAGGCCAATGCAGCCACTGCGATCGACCTGATCCTGATGGACATCATGATGCCGGAAATGGACGGATTCACCGCCATGCGCGAAATCCGCAGCCGGCCGGATTGGGGCAAGGTTCCCATCATTGCGCTGACCGCCAAGGCGATGAAGGACGACCAGGATAAATGCCTGGCGTCCGGCGCCAATGACTATATTGCCAAGCCCCTGGACGTGGAAAAGCTGCTGTCGCTGATCCGGGTGTGGATGCCGAAGTAACAGGTACCTGAGTGTGGGCGATGCAAAAGGATTGAGGAAGTCCCTCGGTCGCGCGTCGGAATGATATGCGGCGTCCTCTCATCGACAGCCGGTTCAGCACTCCCGCAAGCCGGGGAGCGTCGCACCCGCGTGGTCGAATTTGTCAACGGTCCGAGGGCGACGGTATGCTGGCCTTCCCGTCTCATTGTGCGTGCCTATGAAGATGCATCCGCAGCTTGGTCTGCGGTCGGTGCGCATGCGACTTCATCGCGATTGCTGGAGATGCGGCGCGATGCACTGGATCGTGCGCGTCCCAAGAGCGGTTGGTGGGAACGTCGTTCGATCGCCGCCGCGTTGCTCCTGGTCGTGCTCCTGCCTGCTCTTGGCGTCGGCGGTTGGTATCTATGGCAGGTGCGGAGCACGCACGAGTTTGAAACTGCCCGGGGCGAACAGCGAGTGATTGTCCTGCCGGACGGATAGATTGTTCTGGGATTTATCCGAATTCCGACGTAATTTTTCTGCCCCGCGTTCTCCGCGTTCTCCGCGCGCCATATTCTTGAAGTCCTTTCAGTCGGCACTGCCGGCGGCTATTGCTGTCATTCGGCGCTGCAGTACTCACGAGTTTTGTGGCAACGTCTGGCGTTCGAAGGATATAGGCGCGCGGAGAACGCGGAGAACGCGGGGCAGAAAAGAGAGATAAAAAAGTATTGAGGAACGCGCAGGCTCGCGCGTCGTAAGTGGCAAGTCCGCAGCATTGCGGACGGAGATGCCACTCATCATGACCCGGCCGCTGACGCTTGGCTGGAAAATCAGCTACTCGCCGCTGTCTGTCGCTATCGTCGCGGCTGCGACTACTTCAACATCGCACTGAGCATGCTGGTCACGCCCGAGCCGCCGGCCTTGCCGATGTAGTCGGTAACGGTAGGCGCGAACGCTGCGACCGTCTCCGGCTTCATTCCCAACTTGCCGAGTGCGCCATTGAGGCCGGCGAGATTGCCGAGCGGTCCGGCAACGGCTCCCAGCTGCTTCGCCGTGTCCATGTACTTGGTGGCGCCAGGCACCAGCGACGTGACCTTGTCGAAGTCGCCCTTGGCGAGCTTCTCTTTCGCCAGCGTCAGGTAAGAACCGATACCGCCCTTGGCCTGGTTCTCGGTGATCCCGAGCTTGCTCATCAGCATGCTCGTCAACGGGTCCTTGAGCGCCCCCGCCAGGGATCCCAGGGTGGAGCCCTGCGCGTAGACGCCAGCAGGAATGGAGATCAGTGTCAGCAGGGCAATGCGTCGGTTCATGAGCGTCTCCTCGCCATTCGTGTGCAGCAGGCGGCGGAGTATATCGAAGGGGGTGTCGGCGAGTCGTCAGTCGTCGATTTCCAACTGCAAGCCGTTGTGCTCGTCGGGTTGCAGGAAGCCCTGGCGTTCGAGCAGCCAGATGTTGCCGACGGCGGAAATCATGTCCGGGCGGGGCAGCGGACGGCTTTTGTCGGCCAGGCCGATGGAGGTGAGCTGGCTGAAGACATCCGTCAGCAATTCCGCCGCCCGCGATTCGCGCACGGCTTTGGAGTACAGGCGGTCGGAATCTTCGGTCAAGGTGGTCATCAGGCCGTCGAGGTCGCCGAAATCCGGGGTCAGCGTGACTTCGATGCCATGCTGCTGGTTCTTCTGCCACATCGCCGATAGCTGCACTAGCCTGAGCATGAAACGTCGTTCGCGATCGAGTTGAGAGTGGGGCCGGCGCGCCGATCGGGTGCCGGGAAGACAACTGTATGCGCACCGCAGCGCCAGGTAATTCGTAGAACCCGCAGTGACCCCCGGCCGAATCCCCTAAGATGGCCGCATGCTCGTCCTCGCCATCAACTGCGGCAGTTCGTCGATCAAATGCTCGCTGATCGATAGCGAATCGCTGCGCCGTTCGTTCGACTCGCAGGTCGAGAATATCCACGGCGATCACGCGGGTACCATGCAGAAGCTGCTGGACGAACTGCAGCACGCGTCGGGCGGTAAACAAGAAGCGGTCGCGCATCGGATCGTGCATGGAGGCGACCGGTTCCTCGAGCCGACGCGGGTCACCGATGACGTGCTGGCGAGCCTGATGGGTTTGAACGAACTGGCGCCACTGCACAATCCACCGGCGATCGCCGCCATGCAGCTGGCTCGTGCCGCGCTCGCGTCGATCCCGCACGTAGCTGTTTTCGATACGTCGTTTCATTCGACCTTGCCGCCGCATGCCTGCGAGTACGCGTTGCCATCCGACGTACGCAAGCGTTACGGCATTCGGCGCTATGGATTTCACGGCATCAGTCATGCCCATGTCATGGAAAGCGTCGCCGCCCACCTCGGCAAGCGGGCGGACGAACTGCGAATCGTCTCGTGTCATCTCGGCAACGGCGCGAGCGTGACTGCAATCGAGTGCGGCCGCAGCGTCGAAACCAGCATGGGAATGACGCCGCTGGAAGGCCTGGTGATGGGAACGCGCTCGGGCGATATCGATCCGGGTGCGCTATTGCACCTGCTGCATTCGGGCGACTACGACGCAGACAGGCTCGACAGCCTGCTCAATCAGCAGGCGGGCATGAAAGGACTGGCCGGCACGAACGATCTTCGCGACATCGAACGTCGTGCCGCGAACGGCGACGAATCCTGCAAGGTCGCCATCGATATCTATGCGCATCGTGTGCAGAAATACATCGGTGCCTACGCCGCCGTGATGGGTGGTGTCGATGTCATCGCGTTCACCGGCGGAGTCGGCGAACACAGCGTATCCGTGCGAGCACGAGTGCTGCAGCGGCTGGAGTTTCTCGGCGTGCAACTGGATGACAGCCGCAATCGCGCTGCCAGTGTCGGGCACGATCGCTCCAGCGTGTCTATTTCCCGCGATGGCTCACCGGTGCGTGTCGTCGTGGTCCAGGCCGATGAAGAAGCCGCCATGGCGCAAGCGGTGGCGGCGTTGCTCTCAAACTAGGTTCGTACATTCAGCGATGCCGCAGGCAGCGTCGCGCTGAGGCCGGGGAACACGAGTTTCCGGAACAGGGCCGTCAGCTCCTCGGGCGAAAGATGGGCGCGGCTGCCGATCCACCAGATGCCGAGCGACCACATGGCCCCGGCGACATACTGCACCACCGCTTCCGTCGCCACGGATTTCCCTCGCGTACCGCGTTGTGACAGCAAGTCCTCGCGAACGAGATCGACCAGCCTGCGATGCAGGTGCTGTTCCACCGTCGCATGGCCGGCGCGGCCGACATTCAAGTAGTAGATGCTGCGGTGACTGTCGATGTGTTGAAAAAACGGCAGCGCAAAACCCAGGGTCTCTGCCGGCTTGGCCCGCGAGGTGGCGGTCGATTTCCAGGCGTGGCGCAGCCCGGTCTCCAGCCTTGCGATGCTGCTAGCCAACAGGTCCTCCTTGCTGCGGAAGTGCGCATAGAAGGTCGCGCGGCCAACGCCTGCCTGGTCGAGCAGATGCTGGACAGTGAGTTTCTCGAAGCCGCGTTCGATCATCAAGGCAACGAATGCATCGAGCAGCAGCTCCCTGGTTCTCAGCACGCGGCGATCAGCTTTCTTTGCTGGCATGGGGTCGATTCCGAACAGATGAGCGGTGCTTGTTCGGAATCGAACAAGTGCCTGGCATCTGTTCTTCGCATCTGCGTTCCCGAACAGTATGTTCGCCATCAAGATGCGACAAAGGAGAACACAGTGCAACTAGGAGCCTGTCCGGGTAATGGACATTACCCGGACAGGCTCCTAGCGGCGATGACCCGGGTACGCGAGGCGCAGGTCCTGATCCGGCTGCGGGGCGTCTCGAAGACTTACGAGACATCCGCCGGCAAGTTCGCGGCGCTCGACAACGTGAACCTCGATATTCACCAGGGCGAGTGCGTCGCCGTGGTCGGCAAGTCCGGAAGCGGCAAGACCACGCTGATCAATGTCCTGACGGGAATCGACACGCCGTCGTCCGGTGAGTTGCACGTCGCAGGGAGCGCCATGCACCAGCTGTCACAGGAGGAGCTGGCCGTGTTTCGCGGGCGCACGATCGGCGTGGTGTTTCAGTTTTTCCAGTTGTTGCCGACGCTGACCGTGATGGAAAACGTCATGCTGCCGATGGACTTCTGTCATGCATTCCCTGCCGCACAACGTCGCGGGCGGGCGCTGGATCTCCTCGATCGCCTGGGTATCGCCGATCAAGCATCCAAACTTCCCGCGGATCTTTCCGGAGGCCAACAGCAACGCGCAGCAATTGCACGAGCGTTGGCGAACGATCCGCCAATCGTCGTAGCGGATGAGCCCACCGGCAATCTCGATTCGAACACTTCCGAAGACGTGATGCGCTTTCTGGCCGCACTGGCGGTCGACGGCAAGACCGTGCTGACCGTCACCCACGAGCGCGATCTCAGCCGTTTCTTCACGCGCACGATTACGCTGCGTGACGGCGCCGTGCACGCTGATCATGCTTCGGTAGCGCCATGATGACTTCGCGCTGGCGGAAGATTCTCGGCGACATTCGATCGGCACGTGGCCGCTTCGTCATGATGACCGTAGCGATGGCCGCGAGCGTGTGCGCGGTGACGGCGATTCTTGCGGCTTACAGCGTCCTGACTCGCGAAGTGAGCCGCAACTATCTCGGTACGAATCCCGCCTCGGCGCAACTGAAGCTCGATCGCGTCGATGACGAACTCGTACGCGCTGTCAGGAGCAGGCCGGATATCGCGGACGCTGAAGCCAGTTCCAGCGTGTTGGCGCGAATCGAGGTCGGCGAGAATGAGTGGCTGCCGGTCAGGCTGTTCGTGGTTCCCGATTTCCAGAAGCTGCGTATCAATGCGTTTAGAAAGCAGTCGGGAGCGTGGCCGCCGCCACTCGGCACGATGCTGATCGAGCGCAGCGCGTTGTCTCTGACGCGGCATAGCGTCGGGCAGACGGTCACGATCCAGACACCCAATGGAAAGCCGTATCGCCTCGCCATTGCCGGGCTGGTTCACGACCCGGGACTCGCCCCCGCGTGGCAGGAGCAAGCGGTCTATGCATTCATCACTCCCGCGACACTGGCAGCACTGGGTGAAAGTTCCGACCTGCAACTCCTCAAGATTGTGGTGAGCGCCGATCCCGGCAGCGTGAAGGCAATCGAAGCAGCAAGTGCGAGCCTGGCGAGTTGGTTGAACGCAGGCGGTCATGCCGTGCGGGAAATTCGCATCCCACCGCCACGCATGCATCCGCATCAACGACAGATGACGGCGGTCATGATGATGCTGTTGATCTTCAGTTTGCTGGCGTTGCTATTGGGAGCGGTATTGGCGGCCACGGTCATCTCCGGGTTGCTCGCGCAGCAAGTGCGCCAGATCGCAATCATGAAAGAATCGATCGATGACTACGGCGTGGTGCAATCGTCTCTGGCTCGGGGGCGTTTCGGTCGGGCCCTTGGTCAGATAGTCCTGCGCGTGCGGAGTGGGGACGCAGCACTGACGCTGGCTATGCGCAACACCTTTCGCCGCAGAGGTCGGTTGACCTTCACGCTGGCCTTGCTAGCCACCGCGGGAGCGATGTTCATCGCCAGCAGCAACTTGAAAGCCGCATGGGAGAGAAACATCGCCGAAGCCGCTGCGGGCCGTCACTACGACATGGAGATACAGTTGCAGAAACCGGCGCCCCAAGCGCAGGTTCTCGATCTCATTCGTGCGATTCCTGGCGTGCGCCGAGTGGAGCCGTGGAGCACTACGGCGGCAGCCGTGGATCGCGGCAACCATCTCAATATTTCCCGCACTTACCCCGACGGCGGCCACGGGAGTTTCGCGTTGCGTTCAACCGCGCCGCGCAGCGATTTCGTTTCTCACGAGCATCTCGAGGGACGCTGGCTCCAACCGGGCGACGACGAGGGAATCGTGTTGAACGGCCTGGCGCACGCCAGCCTGTTTCCGGGCGCCAAGATCGGCGATGCGATTTCGCTGTCGGTCGGGGACCGTCCGGTTCGCCTGCGACTGATGGGCATTGCACAGGAACCGATGACACCCGCTGCGGGCTACATCACACCGGAGTTCTTTGCCAAGGCTACCGAGCTGGCCGGCCTCGTCAATGCTGTTCGCATCGCACTGACCGGAGACGCCGCGGCCGATCCGGTATCCCAGCAGATCGTGCGGGCATTGGAACGCGAGCACGTAGGCGTCAAGCTGGTCTTGACCGAAAGAACTTTTGGCATGGCACAGGGCGGCCACATTCATGTTCTGGTGTTCGCGCTGGCGTTCATCGCCACCATGATGGCGGTCGTTGGAATATTGGGACTCGCATCGGCGTTGAGCACGAGCGTCATCGAACGCACGCGCGAGTTCGGCGTCATGCGTGCCATCGGTGCCCGTTCCGCGGATGTACGAAAGATTGTTCTGACCGAAGGTCTCTTCACGGGACTACTTAGCGGTCTCCTTGCCGTGCCGCTTTCAGTACCGCTGTCGATGCAGGTAGGCAACGTCATCGGTTCTATTTCTCTACAGCCGCTGTCGCTCACGTTGTCGTGGGGCGCGGTGGGAATCTGGTTTGCGATCGTCCTCGCCGGAGCGGCAGCCGCAAGCGTGTCTCCAGCAATACGGGCATCGAGACTCGCCATCCGCCAGACGCTGGCTTACGTGTGACGAGTCACTTACCGCGAGCCGCTGTCTCGGCATCGTCTGCCTCACTGGTCGACGGAGCGGCTTGGCCCGTCGCTCCCCATTTCCACTTGCGCACTTCCGGCATGTCTTCGCCGTGCTGCGTGACGTACTCTCGATGTTCGACGAGCTTGTCACGAGTGCGCTGGCGTAGATGCGCTGCGCGTTGAGCGAGGCCTGGTACGAAGTCGATAACGGATTGCACCAGGTGATAGCGATCCAGGCCATTGAGCACCGTCATGTCGAACGGCGTGGTCGTCGTTCCCTCTTCGTTGTAGCCGCGCACGTGGAAATTCGCATGATTGGTGCGACGGTACGTCAGGCGATGAATCAGCCACGGATAGCCGTGATACGCAAAGATCACCGGCTTGTTCGTAGTGAACATGACGTCGAACTCGGCGTCGGACAGGCCGTGGGGGTGAGCGTACGGCGATTGCAGCGTCATCAGGTCGACGACGTTGATGACCCGGACCTTCAACTGCGGCAGCCACTCGCGAAGAATGCTCACCGCCGCCAGCGTCTCCAGGGTCGGCACATCGCCGGCACAAGCCATCACTACATCGGGTTCGCCGTCGGCGTCGTTGCAGGCCCAGGGCCATAGTCCGATGCCGGTGCTGCAATGCTTGATGGCATCGTCCATGGACAGCCACTGGTGCGACGGCTGCTTGCCGGCGACGACCACATTCACGAAGTTGCGGCTGCGCAGGCACTGGTCGGTCACGCACAACAAGGTATTCGCATCCGGCGGCAGGTAGACGCGGATCACTTCCGGCTTCTTGTTGATGACGTGATCGATGAAACCAGGATCCTGGTGGCTGAAGCCGTTGTGGTCCTGTCGCCAGACATGCGACGACAACAGGTAGTTCAGCGAGGCGATCGGCCGGCGCCAGGGAATGCGGTTGCAGGTCTTCAGCCACTTGGCATGCTGGTTGAACATGGCATCGATGATGTGGATGAACGCTTCGTAGCAACTGAAGAAGCCATGGCGGCCGGTCAGCAGGTAGCCTTCCAGCCAGCCTTCGCATTGATGTTCGCTCAATACTTCCATGACGCGGCCATCGGGCGAGATCCTGGTATCCGTCGGCAGGATCTCCGCGACCGACATGCGTGTCGTCGCGTCGAGCACGTCGTTCCAGCGATTCGAATTGAGTTCGTCCGGGCTGAACAGGCGAAAGTTACGGCTCTCCTGGTTCATTCGCATGACGTCGCGCAAATAGCTTCCCTGAACTCGCGTGGCTTCGGCAATCGCACCGCCGGGCTGGGGCACCTGGGTCGCGTAGGAACGAAAATCAGGCAACCGCAGATCGCGCAGCAATTCTCCGCCGTTCGCGTGCGGACTCGCTCCCATGCGCCGCGGACCATGAGGAGCCAGTGCCCGCAACTCGGGATGCAATTGCCCGGTCTGGGTGAACAGCTCTTCTGGTTTATAGCTGCGCATCCAGGTTTCGAGCCGGTGCAAGTGCTCCGGATTTTCGGCCAGCTCGGCGAGCGGCACTTGGTGCGAGCGCCAGTTGTTCTCCACCATCTTGCCGTCGACGGTGTCCGGTCCCGACCAGCCTTTCGGCGAACTCAGCACCATCATCGGCCAGCGCGGACGCTGCTTGAAACCGTTGGATCGTGCATCGGCCTGGATTGCTCGAATGCGTTCGACGATCCGGTCCAGCGTCTTCGCCATGGTGAGATGCGGTCGGGGATCGCCTGCATGCGCATCGACATAGAACGGCTCGTAGCCGTAGCCCGCGAGCAGCTGCGTCAATTCTTCGCGTGGAATTCGTGCAAGCAGCGTCGGCCCCGCGATCTTGTAGCCGTTGAGATGCAGGATGGGCAGCACGGCGCCGTCGGTCGCCGGATTGAGAAATTTGTTCGAGTGCCAGCTCGTGGCCAACGGCCCGGTTTCAGCTTCGCCGTCGCCGATGATACAGGCCACTAGCAACCCGGGATTGTCGAAAGCTGCTCCGAACGCATGCGACAAGGCGTAACCGAGTTCGCCGCCTTCGTGGATCGAGCCCGGTGTCTCCGGCGCAACGTGGCTGGGAATGCCGCCCGGAAACGAGAACTGCCGGAACAGGCGGCGCATGCCCTCCGCATCCTCGGAAATATCCGGGTAGAACTGGCTGTACGTTCCTTCGAGGTACGTATTGGCGACCAGCGCCGGCCCGCCATGACCGGGACCGGTGACGAACAGGGCGTCGAGTTCGTATTTGTTGATGACGCGATTGAGATGCGCGTAGATGAAATTCAGCCCCGGCGTGGTTCCCCAATGTCCCAGCAATCTCGGTTTGACGTGCTCGATGCGCAGCGCTTCCCGCAGGAGCGGATTGTCGAGCAGATAGATCTGGCCCACCGACAGGTAGTTGGCGGCCCGCCAGTAAGCATCGATGCGGTCGAGATACGCAGGTTCCAGTGTCGGATCGGCGGATGACATCGGCAAATCCTCATCGACGGGTCGTGGCGAGCCGGTCGCAGGCCAAGCGTAGCGGACGGACGTTGCGAAGGGAGGGGACATTCAAAAGGGGACAGATTTATTTTTCGCGTCGAAAAATAAATCTGTCCCCTTTTGAATCGGGACACGCGCCGGTGCGCGTGTCCCATCGAACCGAGGCTGACTAATCCTTGGTGCTGGCGACGGTCAGCTGGTTTTCCACATCGACCACGCCCTTCACCGAGCGGGCGTCCTTCTCGGCCTTGGTCTTCTCGGCGATCGAGGCGACGGTGCCGGTCAGCACCACCACACCGGACTTGGTGTTGACGGTGATATCGTGGGCCTTGGTTTCCGAGTCCTTCACCAGGTCGGCTTTCACCTTGGTGGTGATCCAGGCGTCATCGACCTTCTTGCCGGTCTTTTCCATCTTGTCGCCCTCGGCCAGGGCGGCGGTGCCGATCAAGCTGCCGGCGAGAATCGATACAGTGAGCAATGTTTTCATTTTCATGGCGGTCTCCTTCGAGTGACTACGGACGTGCAGTAAACGGCGAAGGCGACCCGGAGTTCCCATGCAAAGAGGTCACTTATCCGACATGAACGGAACAATGCGGCGATTGCAGCATTGTGGATACACCGTCGTTTGCCGACGGCCTGCAAGGTATCCCACGGCGAGTTAAGTTGCCTTCCGTATCGGAAGCGGTATCTTCGCCAGCGGCGTTCGAGCAGGAGCCGCCGTCGATGCATGGAATTTTTCCTTCAGTCCTCCTGGTAGTTTGCACACTGGCTCTGGCGTCCGCCGCCGGTGCTGGAATTCCCGTTGCCGCCGTCCCGAAGAAATTGGTCGTGCACGAATGGGGCACGTTCACGTCGTTCCAGGACGGGAGCGGCAAGACCATCGGCGGCATCAACGTAGACGATGAGCCGGTGCCGGCGTTCGTGCATCGCATCGAAGAAATGACCGTGACGGCCACGGACGCCATACCCGCGGACGTGAGCAAGGGCACGCCGAGTTGCCATCCCGATGTGACCTTACGGCTGGAAACTCCGGTGCTGTATTTCTATCCGCGGCCGGGCTTCGACGCGAAAACTCCCATCGACGTGAAGGCGGAGTTTCCGGGCGGCTGGCTGACGGAGTTCTATCCCAATGCCAAGTCGGCCGTGCCGGGGTTTCCGAAAACGCTCGAGCCGTCCGATCGCGGCTCGCTGCAATGGCGTGGATTGCATTTGATCTCGCATCCGTCGGCAGCCTTGCCCGAGACGTCCGAGCACGTGTGGCTGGCGCCCCGCAAAGTGAAGTCGACTGTCGTAGCGACCGACGATGAACGGGAGAAGTATCTTTTCTATCGCGGCGTCGGTAATCGGGAGTCACCGCTGGTCGTGCGCAAAAGCGGCGACCTGTTGACCGTCACTCGACGCGAAGGCGAGAAGACACTGACGAAGTTGCCGCCCATGTGGCTGGTCCAGGTCAAGCCGGACCGCCGGGTCTGGTATCGAGTCGTCGGTGGACAAGGCAACAAGGCGACGGTATCGAGCGCCGATCGCGGCGATGAAGCGGGCGACCTCGATGGCTTGCGCAAGAAGCTGGCGGTTGCCCTGACCGCGCATGGATTGTTTGCCGACGAAGCGCACGCCATGCTGGATACCTGGAAGCGATCCTACTTCGCCAGCGAAGGCGTCAGGCTGCTGTTCCTATTGCCGCAGCCGTGGACCGACGCCAACCTGCCGCTCACTTTTTCCGATCCCGTCGACAAGGTTCGCGTGATGCTGGGCCGTATCGAATTGGTGAGCACGCAGCAGCAAGCGACTCTCGAACAATTGTATGACCTGCCGGAGAGTGCGTTCGCAACACCGCCGCTGAGTCCCACCGACGTAATGGTCGCCCGCAACCTGGGCTTGTCGCAGGCCGACGCCTATCGCAAGGCCGGCCGCGACCTTCCGGAACCGCTGCCCCTTTACGATAAGCTCGGCCGCTTTCGCGACGCACTCCTGATCCACGAATGGCATTCGACTGCCGACCCGGTCCGCCGCTCGCGCATCCAGACGATCATCCGCAAATACGGCTCATGCTCGCCGGTGCTCAAGGAATAGAGTTCGCACTGGAAACGATCTCGCCGAATTTACAGCGCTGGCTCTTTTTCTGCCCCGTGTTCTCCGTGTTCTCCGTGCGATATATCTTGAAGCCGTCTCCGTTG
>Ga0207675_100003492_pt1 | contig 15345 bp, 15 predicted proteins | sample KBSSwiS42_FD_184305 | JGI IMG/M metagenome (GOLD analysis project Ga0207675, IMG submission 184305) | Switchgrass rhizosphere microbial communities from Kellogg Biological Station, Michigan, USA - KBS Switchgrass S4-2 (SPAdes) (version 2) | ecosystem: Host-associated > Plants > Roots >... | reverse complement strand
AGACGCCGAGCATCCCTGAGGCCGTGAGGCAAGGGGGCTGACGATCGAGGCACCACGACCCCGCGACCAGCGGATCCGGGACACCCGCGCACGGCTGCAGCACGACGTCGACGCCTGGTTCGCCACGTCGGGGGACGACGGGCCGCACCTGGTGCCGCTGTCGTTCCTCTGGCACGACGACGCCCTGCTGATCGCCACCGAGGACGCCAGCCCGACGGCGCGCAACCTGCGGAGCGGCGGCCAGGTGCGCGTGGGGATCGGCCCGACCCGTGACGTGGTGCTGGTCGAGGCCGCAGCGAGCGTGCTGGACCGGCTGGACGCGGCGACCGGGGACTCGTTCGCCGCGAACACCGGGTTCGACCCTCGTCAGTTGGACAATTACACGTTCTACCGCGTCGTACCCAGCGAGATCCGGGCCTGGCGCGAGGTGAACGAGCTGGCCCACCGGTTGCTGATGCGCGACGGGCGCTGGCTGGACGCCTGATCGGGTCGAGTGCCTAGGTTGTCGCCGGGGCAGCACTCGCCACGGTTAAGTTGACATAATGCACCTTATCGGCGATTACTCGGAACCGAGATGCAGCAGGGGTTTCCTCCGGACCGCTCAGTCCGCGACGTACGCCGCCAGGTGCTTGCCGGTGAGCGTGGACTCCTTCGCGACCAGCTCCGCAGGTGTGCCCTCGAACACGACCCGGCCGCCGTCGTGGCCGGCGCCCGGGCCGAGGTCGACGATCCAGTCGGCGTGCGCCATCACCGCCTGGTGGTGCTCGATCACGATCACCGACTTGCCGGAGTCGACGAGCCGGTCGAGCAGGCCGAGCAGGTTCTCGACGTCGGCGAGGTGCAGCCCGGTGGTCGGCTCGTCCAGGATGTAGGCGGTGCCCTTGCCGGCCATCTGGGTGGCCAGCTTGAGGCGCTGCCGCTCGCCGCCCGACAGCGTCGTGAGCGGCTGGCCGAGGCGGAGGTAGCCGAGGCCGACGTCGGCCAGCCGGTCGAGGACCTTGTGGGCGGCCGGCGTCCGCGCCTCGCCGGCACCGAAGAACGCCTCGGCCTGGGCCACGGACATGCCGAGCACCTCGCTGATGTTCTTGCCACCGAAGGTGTACTCCAGCACCGACGCCTGGAAGCGCTTCCCCTCGCACTCCTCGCAGGTGGACTCGACCGTGGCCATCACGCCCAGCTCGGTGTAGATGACGCCGGCGCCGTTGCAGGTCGAGCATGCGCCCTCGGAGTTGGAGCTGAACAGCGCCGGCTTGACGCCGTTCTCCTTGGCGAACGCCTTGCGGATCGGGTCGAGCAGTCCGGTGTACGTCGCCGGGTTGCTGCGTCGCGAGCCCCGGATCGCACCCTGGTCGACCACGACCACGCCTTCGCGGCCGTCGACCGAGCCGTGGACCAGTGAGCTCTTGCCGGAGCCGGCGACGCCGGTGATCACGCAGAGCACCCCGAGCGGGAGGTCCACGTCCACGTCCTGGAGGTTGTGCGTCGACGCCCCGCGGATCTCCATCACGCCGGACGGCGGACGCACCGACGGCTTGAGCGTGGCCCGGTCCTCGAGATGGCGGCCGGTCGTGGTGTCGCTGGCCCGCAGTGCCTGCACCGTGCCCTCGAAGCAGACGGTGCCCCCATCGGTGCCGGCGCCGGGACCGAGGTCGATGGCGTGGTCGGCGATCGCGATGGTCTCGGGCTTGTGCTCCACGACGAGCACGGTGTTGCCCTTGTCGCGCAGCTGCAGCAGAAGGTCGTTCATCCGCTCGATGTCATGCGGGTGCAGGCCGATCGTCGGCTCGTCGAAGACGTAGGTGATGTCGGTGAGCGAGGAGCCGAGGTGCCGGATCATCTTGGTGCGCTGCGCCTCACCGCCGGACAGCGTGCCCGCCGGACGGTCCAGCGAGAGGTACCCGAGACCGATCTCCGCGAACGAGTCGAGGACATGTCGAAGACCCGTGAGCAGTGGGGCGACCGACGGCTCGTCCAGGTCCCTGACCCAACCGGCCAGGTCGCTGATCTGCATCGTGCAGACGTCGGCGATGGTCTTCCCGTTGATCTTCGACGAGCGGGCCTCCTTGCTGAGCCGGGTGCCCTCGCACTCCGGACAGCTGTCGAAGGTGATCGCCCGCTCCACGAAGGCGCGGATGTGGGGCTGCATGGCGTCGACGTCCTTGGAGAGCATCGACTTCTGGATCTTCGGGATCACGCCCTCGAAGGTCAGGTTGATGCCCTCGACCTGGATCCTGGTCGGCTCCTTGTAGAGAAGGTCCTGCATCTCCTTCTTGGTGAAGCTCTTGATCGGCTTGTCCATGTCGAAGCCGGCACCCTTGAAGATGCGCCCGTACCAACCGTCCATGCTGTAGCCGGGGATCGTGAGCGCGCCCTCGTTCAGCGACTTGGACTCGTCGTACAGGGCGGTCAGGTCGAAGTCGCTGACCGAGCCCATCCCCTCGCACCGCGGGCACATGCCCCCGAGGTAGACCACGTTGCGCACCACGTTCTTCTCGACCCGGCCGCTCTTCTCGGTGCTCATCACCCCGCTCGCCTTGCGCGTCGGGACGTTGAAGGAGAACGCGGTCGGCGGCCCGACGTAGGGGTCACCCAGCCGGCTGAACAGGATCCGGAGCATCGCGTTGGCGTCCGTGGCGGTGCCGACGGTGGAGCGGGGGTTCGAGCCCATCCGCTCCTGGTCGACGATGATCGCAGTGGTCAGGCCCTCGAGCAGGTCGACGTCGGGCCGCGACAGCGTCGGCATGAAGCCCTGCACGAACGCGCTGTAGGTCTCGTTGATCATCCGCTGCGACTCCGCGGCGATCGTGGCGAAGACGAGCGAGCTCTTGCCGGAGCCGGAGATGCCGGTGAACACCGTCAGCCGGCGCTTCGGGATCTCGACGCTGACGTCCTGGAGGTTGTTGACGCGCGCCCCGTGCACGCGGATCAGGTCATGGGTGTCGGCGGGGTGCGTGGCCTGGCTCATCGGGACTCCCCCTCCCAGCGGGCGAAGTCGCACAGCTGCTGCTCGGCGGGACTGCTGGTCACCCGGGCGATCGTGCCACACCGGCGGTCAGGGTGCTCTGCCCTCACTCGGGCTTGCGCCAGACCGAGACGTGGCGCTCGCTCTCGGACGTGAACGGGCTTCGGTCCCAGTCCGCCCAGCGGGACTCCGGCACCAGCCCGGCCAGCTGCGCCATCAGGTCACACTCGGCCGGCCAGAGGTAGCGGAAGCTCCCGGAGTCGTAGCGGATCGAACCGTCGGCCTGCTGCCGGTAGTGGTGCGAGGTGGACTGCTGCGTGACGAGGTCGTAGGTGTCGAAGACCAGGTGCCCGGGGTCGAGGGTCACCGGCACGGCCCGCTGGCCGGGTGACAGGCCACGGATCGCCGGCACCCACAGCTCGATCACGAACCGTCCACCCGGGGACAGGTGGCGGGCCGCGTTGCGGAAGCACGCGACCTGCTCCGCCTGGGTGCGGAGGTTGGAGATGGTGTTCCACACCAGGTAGACGAGCGAGAACTGTCCGGACACGCTTGTCGTCGCCATGTCGCCGACCACGACCGGAAGCGCGCCCGCACCGACCTTGCGCCGGAGCTGCGCCACCATCGCCGTGGACAGCTCGATCCCGGTCACCGGCACGCCACGGGCGGCGAGCGGGACGGCGACCCGTCCGGTGCCGATCGCGAGCTCCAGCGCGGCACCCGTGCCGGCGAGCCCGGCCAGCACGTCGACCACCGGGTCGAGCACGTCGGCCGCGAACATCTCGGCGGAGTCGGTGTCGTAGCGCTCCGCCGTCTCCTCGTCCCACACCTCACTGCTGGTCATCGCCTCGCAGCCTGACGTGGCCGGCGGACGGTGTCGAGCGGGTTTTCCCCGGGCGGGCTCGTAGGCTGCGACGGTGCACGTCGCCGCGCTCATGCGCTACCCGGTCAAGTCCGTGGTCGGCGAGGACCTCACCGCCGTGAACGTCGACAGGCGCGGTGTCGAGGGCGACCGCCTCTGGGCGGTCCGCGACGCCGACGACGGCAAGCTCGGCAGCGGCAAGAGCTCCCGCCGGTTCACCAAGATGGACGGTCTGCTCTCCCTCTCCGCGTCGTACGACGGCCCGACCCCGGTCGTGGCGTTTCCCGACGGCACCAGTGCGCGGGGCGACGACCCCGCCGTCCACGAGCTGCTGAGCCGGCACCTGAGCCGGGCGGTGCGCCTGGCCCGCGAGGACGACGTCCCGCACTTCGACGAGGCCGACCTGCACCTGCTGACCACGTCGTCGCTGGCCCGGATCGCGGAGCTGTACGGCCGCCCGGTCGACGTCCGGCGGGCCAGGGCCAACCTGCTCGTCGACAACGGCACCGACGCCGGGTTCGACGAGGACGCCTGGCTCGGCCGCACGCTGCGGATCGGCGACGTCGAGCTGCGGATCCTGCGCCCGATGGAGCGCTGCGTGATGGTCACGATGCCGCAGATCGGGCTTCCCGAAGCACGTGGCCTGCTGGCCCGGATCGGCGAGGCGAACGAGACCAACCTCGGGCTGGTCGCCGAGGTAGTCGCCCCCGGCCGGATGCGCCTCGGTGACCGGGTGGTCGTCGAGCCGGGCGCGACTGGGTGAACCGGGGGGTGCAGGCCGGTCGTGGGAGGCGCGGGTTCCCCACGGTATGCAGGGATGACCGCGACATCTCGGACAACCACGTGTGGCTCCCACGATGAACCGGCGCTCCCCACGACGTGCTCGGTGTGGGAAGCGCAGGTTCGTCTGCATACCGTGGTGAACCCGCAGCCGCAGCCAGCCGCAACCACCAGCGGTCACCTCCCCCGGCGCGACGCCCTGACCCGGGTCACCGTCTGCTGGACGTTTCTGACCGCCGCGCGGCGCCGGGGCTCGGGTGGCTCGGGCGGACTTCCGTCGGCGACCAGATGCACGTCGGCGACGGTGGTCAGCCGCGGGTGCTCGTGGTCGTCGCCGGGCACCACGCCGGTCGCCCACCAGATGCGCAGCCCGTCGGGCACGACCTCCAGGGTCGCGAGGTTGTTGTCGAACCAGGGCCCCTTGAGCAGCCGCCACCTCATCGGTGCCGCCGGCACCTTCGCCGAGCGGGCGACCACGTGACCGATCGGCCCGGCCACGCCGTAGGAGAGGAACGCGGTCGCGAACCGCCACTTGCGCGCCAGCGGGTTGCGGATCGGTGAGCAGACGGCCTGCAGGATCCGGCTCCCCTGCGCGGTACGACGGGCGCGTCCGCGCGCGAAGGCCTCGGAGACATAGCTGTGGTGCACGTCGCCGGAGAGGAACGTGATCGTGCGCGGTGCCCGGCCCCGCCGCCCCTCGGAGACCTCGAGGACCGTGCGCGCGACCCGCTGGAAGGCGTCCTGGAACGCCGCCCAGTGCTCGAGGTCGACCATCTGCCGGATCTTCTCGCCGGGCGTCTCCAGCCGCCGACCCCACGCCCCGTGCGCCAGTGCCTCGTTGAACGCCTCCACGTAGTGCAGGCCGGGCGCGAGGAGGTAGGGCAGCGACGTGCCGATCAGCAGATGGTCGACGTCACCGCGGAGCTGCTCGTCGAGCCAGACGAACTCCCCCTCGTCGAGCAGCGAGCGCTGCTCCGGATCGAGCACCCGTGCCGCGCGGGAGTCGACCACGACCAGCCGCGCCTGGGTGCCGAGCTCGCGCACGTAGCTCCACCGGTAGCTCTCCGGCTCCTGGTCGGCTCGGGCGGCGAACGCGTCGAGTGCGTCGCTGACGTCGGCCTCGCCCGGGCCGTCGTGGTCGCGGACGAGACGCCAGACCGGGTCCTCGGCACGCTCCTCCGGCGTCATGTTGCCCAGGTGCTGGTAGACCCAGTACGACGCGAGGCCGGCCACGATCCGGCCGTGCCACCAGGAGGTCTTCTCCATCTCCTCCTTCCACGCCAGGGACGTGTTCCAGTCGTCGCGGATGTCGTGGTCGTCGAAGATCATCAGGCTCGGCAGCGTCGAGAGCAGCCAGCGGTTCGCCGGGTCGCTCCACGCCAGCTTGTAGAGGTGGGCGTACTCCTCGTAGTCCTTGAGCTCCTTGCCCGGCTCCTCGTCGACGGACCGCCGGGACTCGATGAACTCCTGCATCTCCTGCGTGGTCTCGTCGGCGTAGACCTGGTCGCCGAGGAACAGCAGGAGGTCCGGCCACGCCATCGCGTCCGGGCTGCGATCGGGGTCGTCCTCGCCGGCGTGGGTGACCCCGGCCATCCGCAGCGCGTAGGCGCGCATCGCATCGACACCGTGGGTGCGGTTGCCGTGGGCGTCGTGTCCGACGCTGGTGCGGCAGGAGCCGAACGCGAGCCGCAGCGGCTTGTCCGGCTCGAGGGTGGCCAGCACGGGCTCCGGGTACGTCGTGTCGGCAGGCGGCCACGCCGGGGTGCCGTCCACCTCCACCGCGTAGGGGGTGTGGGTGCCCTGCCCCAGCCCGTCGATCTCGAGCAGCGCGTAGTGGTGCCCGTGCGCGGCGAAGGTGCGCGCGGAGAACCGCTGCTCCCCCGCCACGACGGTGACCTCGGCCGAGGCGCCGGTCTCGACCCACACGCAGGCCCGGGTCGTGTCGACGTAGCGGACGAGGGGTCCGAGGACGAGGTCGCTCATGGGCGTCATGCTTGCGCACTCCGGCGTATCCTGACCACACACACGGGAGGCTGGCGCATGGACATCGACGACAAGCCGGACTATCGGCACCTCCCCGAGCCGATCCGGCTCGAGGACACCCGTGCGGAGCTCGACACGCGCGACGTACCCGACCCCAATGGTGGACGCGACCCGGAGCGCGACTTCTTCCTCCGCTACGCCGCACCGATCTGAGTGCCGCCACCCGACGCCGGAGCGGTCGTCGACCGGCTCCGGGCGGCGGGCTGCGTGTTCGCCGAGGACGAGGCGGTGCTCCTGCTGGACGCGGCCGACGGCCCGGAGGACCTGGGACGACTGCTCGCGCGGCGGGTCGCCGGTGAGCCGCTGGAGCACGTGCTGGGCTGGGCCCGCTTCCGGGGCCTGCGTGTGCTCGTCGGCCCCGGCGTCTTCGTGCCTCGGTGGCGCACGGCGTTCCTGGTCGACCTCGCACTCGGGCTGCTGGCCGAGCGGTCGCACCCCGTGGTCGTGGACCTGTGCTGCGGCACCGGCGCGATCGGCGCCGCCGTGCTCGAGGAGGCGCCCGGCGTCGAGCTGCACGCCGCCGACCTCGACCCACGGGCCGTGGCCTCGGCGCGGCTGAACCTCGAGGCCCGCGGGGGCCGCGGGGGCCGGGTCCACGAGGGGGACCTGTACGACGCGCTGCCGGGCAGCCTGCGCGGCCGGGTCGACGTGCTCGCCGTCAACGCGCCCTACGTGCCGACCGACGCAATCGCGACCATGCCTCCCGAGGCGCGCGACCACGAGGCGCGGATCGCGCTCGACGGCGGCGGTGACGGCCTCGACGTCCACCGCCGGGTGGCCGCAGGCGCGCCCGACTGGCTGACGCCCGGAGGGCACCTGCTGATCGAGACTGGCGTCGCCCAGGCGCCGGTGGCCGCCGACCTGTTCCAGCGCCACGGGCTCCGGGCCACGGTCGCGCGCTCGGAGGACCACGACGCCACCGTCGTCATCGGCACCACCTGAGCTCGCCTCTCCGCGAGATGGCCCCCGCGACATGGCCGCATCACACCACTGCTGGTCCTTTCGACTTATCTCATATCTGGCATTACGGTGTCCGGCGTGAACCACGACTACCTGAGCCGCATCGGCACCCTGATCCGCGACGCGCGCAAGCACCGCGGCTGGACGCAGCAGCAGCTCGCCGACGTGCTGAACACCAGCCAGAGCGCGGTCAACCGGATCGAGCGTGGCCACCAGAACCTGACCTTCGAGATGATTGCCCGGATCGGCGAGGCCCTGGACAACCCCATCGTCCAGCTCGGCGCCGGCCCGACGCACCTGCGCGTCACCGGCCCCACGACACTCTCCGGCAGCATCGACGTGAAGACCTCCAAGAACGCCGGCGTCGCCCTGCTGTGCGCCGCGCTCCTCAACCGCGGGCGGACGACGCTGCGGCGGGTGGCCAAGATCGAGGAGGTCCACCGGCTGCTCGAGGTGCTCGAGAGCATCGGCGTGCGCACCCGCTGGCTCAACGCCGACAACGACCTCGAGATCGTGCCGCCGGCGAACCTCGACCTGGCCGCGATCGACGCTGCGGCCGCTCGTCGTACCCGCTCGATCATCATGTTCCTCGGACCGCTGATGCACCGCGACACCAGCTTCGAGCTGCCGTACGCCGGCGGCTGCGACCTCGGCAAGCGCACCGTCGAACCCCACCTGACCGCGCTCCGGCCGTTCGGTCTCGAGGTGGCGGCCACCGACGGCAGCTACCACGCCCGGGTGCACGACGACGTCTCCCCGCAGCGCCCGATCGTGCTCACCGAGCGCGGTGACACGGTCACCGAGAACGCGCTGATGGCCGCCGCGCTGCACCAGGGAACGACCGTGATCCGCAACGCCAGCTCCAACTACATGGTCCAGGACCTCTGCTTCTTCCTGGAGAAGCTGGGGGTGAAGATCGACGGCATCGGGACCACGACGCTGACCGTGGTCGGGTGCACGGAGATCGAGGCCGACGTCGACTACGCGCCGAGCGAGGACCCGATCGAGGCGATGAGCCTGCTCGCCGCGGCGATCGTGACGAAGTCGGAGATCACGGTGCGGAGGGTGCCGATCGAGTTCCTCGAGATCGAGCTCGCGCTTCTCGAGGAGATGGGCTTCGGCTACGACCGCTCGCCGGAGTACCTCGCCGCCAACGGGCAGACCCGGCTGGTCGACATCACCACCCACGCCTCGCCGCTGCACTCCCCCCACGACAAGATCCACCCGATGCCGTTCCCCGGCCTCAACATCGACAACCTGCCCTTCTTCGCGATCATCGCGGCGACGGCCGAGGGCAACACGCTGCTGCACGACTGGGTCTACGAGAACCGGGCGATCTATCTCACCGACCTGACCAAGCTCGGCGGCCGGGTGACGCTGCTCGACCCGCACCGGGTGATGATCGAGGGACCGACCCACTGGTCCGGGGCCGAGATCGTGTGCCCTCCCGCGCTGCGGCCGGCGGTGGTGATCCTGCTCGCGATGCTGGCGTCCAAGGGCACCTCGGTGCTGCGCTCGGTCTACGTGATCAACCGCGGCTACGAGGGCCTGGCCGAGCGCCTCAACCAGCTCGGCGCGCAGATCGAGACGTTCCACGACCTGTAGCCGCTGCTCGACCACCTGAAACCTGAGTAGCAACCCGGATGTGGCGGCCGGTGGTTTGCGGGCACCATCGGGTCCATGGCCGTGAATACTGCACGCGTGGCGCCGACGAGGACCCCGCGCACCGGGTTCGCCTACCTCGACGCCGTCCTGGACCAGCCCGGCTCGGTGATCGCGATGGCCCACCGCGGTGGCGCGATGCACGCCGAGCTGGTGGGCCTTGAGAACACGCTCGACGCGTTCCGGCACGCGGTGAGGCTGGGCTACCGCTACCTCGAGACCGACGTGCACGCGAGCCGGGACGGCGTGCTCCTGGCCTTCCACGACGCTGTGCTCGACCGGGTGACCGACCAGATGGGGCCGCTCGCCACGCTGACCTCCGAGGAGATCGGGCGGGCCCGGATCGCCGGGGCGCACGCCGTACCGACCATGGCGGAGCTGCTCGAGGAGTTCCCGACCGTGCGGTTCAACATCGACCTCAAGGCGGAGGCGGCGGTCCACCCACTGGCGGCCCTGATCGAGCGCACCGCCGCACACGGACGGGTGTGCGTCGGGTCGTTCTCGCCCCGGCGGATGCGCGCCTTCCGCGCCCTCACCGCCGGCCGGGTCGCCACCTCCGCGACGCCGCCGGAGGTGGCCGTGGTCAAGGCGGCGCCCTGGGCCCTCGCCCGCACGCTGCTGCGCGGTCCGCACCGGCCCGCGGCGTTGCAGGTGCCCCACAAGCGCGGGCGCCTCACGGTCGTCACGCCTACCCTCGTCCGACGTGCGCACGCCGCAGGTCTTCACGTGCACGTGTGGACCGTCGACGAGCCCGACGAGATGCACCACCTGCTCGACCTCGGGGTCGACGGACTGATCACCGACCGCACCGACCTGCTGCGGGACGTCCTCGTGGCCCGGGGACAGTGGAGGGACCCTCGATGACACACGCGGCGCCCACGAGCATCGCCGATCTCGGCCCGATCGACCGGCTGCGTCAGCAGAAGGCCTGGAACTGGTACGACTGGGCCAACTCGGCGTACTACACGACGGTGCTCACGGTGCTCTTCGCGCCGTACATGATCACGGTCGCCGGCAACGCGGCGGGCTGCGCCGACGCCGACGACACCTGCAACAAGACGGTGGGCCTGCTCGGGCTCGACCTGGCGGCGGGTTCGCTCCCCTTCTACCTGACCAGCTTCGCGACCATCGCGAGCGCGTTCGTGCTGCCGGTCGTCGGCGCCTTCGTGGACCGCTCGCCGCGCAAGAAGTGGAACATGGGCGGGTTCGCCTTCGCCGGCGCGTTCTTCGCCGCACTGCTGTTCTTCCTGGAGGGCGACAACTGGCAGCTCGGCGCCATCGCCGTGGTGCTGAGCAGCATCCTCGGTGGCTGCTCGCTGGTCGCCTACTACGCGATCCTGGTCGACATCTCCACCGAGGACGAGCGCGACCACGCCTCCTCACGGGGCTGGGCCTTCGGCTACCTCGGCGGCGGCGTCCTGCTCGCGATCAACCTCGGCGTCTACCTCGGCCACGACACGATCGGACTCGGCGAGGCGATGGCGGTGCGGCTCTCGCTGCTCTCGGCCGCGCTGTGGTGGGCCGGGTTCACGATCATCCCGCTGGTGCGCCTGCACAACTACGCGCCGGTCAACGTGGTCGCGGCCGAGGGCACCTTGTTGCAGCGCAGCTTCGGTCAGCTCTTCGCGACCCTGAGGGACCTGGGCAACTACCCGATGACACTCACCTTCCTGATCGCCTACCTGTTCTACAACGACGGCATCCAGACCGTGATCTACGCGGCCTCGACGTACGGCGAGAAGCAGCTGAAGTTCGACAAGACCGTCCTGATCGCGACCATCCTGTTGATCCAGTTCGTGGCGTTCGGCGGGGCGCTGTTCTTCGGGCGGATGGCCGCGCGGTTCGGTGCCTACCGGTCGATCCTCTACGGCACCTTCGCGTGGATGGTGATCGTGGTGGTCGCGATGTTCCTGCCCGAGCGCAACGCGCTCCTGTTCTACCTCGTCGCGGTGGCCATCGGCATCGTGCTCGGCGGCACCCAGGCGTTGTCCCGGTCGTTCTTCAGCCTGCTGATCCCGCGCGGGCGGGAGGGCGAGTACTTCAGCCTGTACAGCGCCGCCGAGCGCGGCACGTCCTGGTTCGGCACGCTGCTGTTCGGCCTGATGTTCCAGGTCACAGGGTCCTACCGGCCGGCGATCTTCGCCCTGATCGTCTTCTTCGTCCTGGGCGTGTTCTTCCTGCTCCGGCTGGACCCGAAACGCGGGATCGAGGAGGCCGGCAACCGCCTCCCGGCCGTGGTCTGAGCCTCGAAGTGGCGCAAAGCACGCTTGCAGGGGTGGCGCTGGGGGAATCATCGGAGTACGACAGTCGTTGAGGGATGACGAAGGGTCCTATGCCCTTCCCATCTCGACATCGGGTGCGTGGCACCCCTTCGAGACCCCCGACTTCGTTGCCGTAGCAAACCAATTGTGGGAGGTGCTCCATGGCAGAGCGCACACTTCGAGGAGCCCGTCTCGGAGGCCAGAGCTTCGAGGACGAGCGTGGAATCGAGTTCGCCGCCCGGCAGCAGGTGGGCTACGCCTGCCCGCAGGGACACCGGTTCGAGATCACCATGTCCACCGAGGCCGAGATCCCGGCTGTGTGGGAGTGCCCGCGCTGCGGCGCGGAGGCGCTCTCCGTCGACGGGATCAAGCCCGAGGTGAAGGCGGAGAAGCCGGTCCGCACGCACTGGGACATGCTGCTCGAGCGCCGCTCGGTCAAGGAGCTCGAGGACATCCTCACCGAGCGTCTGGAGCTGCTCCGCGGCGGCGAGATCGGCCCGGCGCACCTCCACCGGCCGCGCAGGAAGACCAAGGCCTGAGCGCCGGCCCTCGCGGCCGCCTCAGTCGACGACGTCGCCTCGGACCACATCCGGTCCGGGGCGATTGTCAGGTCCGGCCGGTCCACCCGGCGCGCCGCCGCCGTACGAAGCCGCGCCGGGGAAGGCCGTCACCGTGAGCCGGCGGCTGACGAAACCGGCCAGCGCCCTGCGCCCGATCGGGCGGGTGAACGGCAGGATGCAGAGCGCGCCCACGATGTCCAGCACGAAGCCGGGCGTGACCATGAGCAGGCCGCCGACCAGGATCAGCATCCCGTCGGCGAGCTCCGTGGCCGGCATCCGGCCCTCGTCGAGCGCCGAGCGCAGCGCCCGCCACGCGCGCGCGCCCTCCCGCTTGACCAGCCACGAGCCGAGCACGCTGTCGGCGATCAGCAGCAGGATCGTCCACCACGGGCCGATCGCCTGGCCGACCTGGATGATCACGTAGATCTCGACCAGGGGCACCAGGACGAACGCCGCCAGCAGCAGCCACCTCGGGAACTTTCGCTTCATCACACGCCCTTCCAGCGGTTCAACGAGCAGACGGCGCGGAATGTTTCACGCCGCTCGGCGGGAGAGACGCTCGCGAAGCTGCCGGCGACGCTCCGAGAGCCCCCAGCGGGTGATCCGCCGTAGCGACTCGGTGGCCACGTCGCGGGTCATCTTCGAGTCGCCCCGCACCCGCTCCACGAACTCGATCGGAACCTCGACCACGCGCAGCCCCGCTCGCAGCGTGCGGAACGCCAGGTCGGCCTGGAAGACGTAGCCGTAGGACGAGACGTCGTCGAGGTCGATCTTCTCCAGCGTCGTACGTCGGAACAGGCGGTAGCCGGCGGTCGCGTCGCGCACGTGGATGCCGAGCAGCAGCCGCGTGTAGAGGTTGCCGCCGCGCGAGAGCAGCTCGCGCGTGAACGCCCAGTTGGTCACGCTGCCACCGGCCACCCAGCGAGACCCGATCACCAGGTCGGCGTCCTCGAGCGCGGCGAGGAGGCTCGGGAGCTGCTCGGGCTGGTGCGAGCCGTCGGCGTCGATCTCGCCGATCACGTCGTAGTCGCGAGCGAGCGCCCATCGGAAGCCGGCGAGGTAGGCCTTGCCCAGGCCCTCCTTCGTCGGTCGGTGCAGCACCTGGATCCGTGGCTCCTGGGCGGCCATCCGGTCCGCGATGGCGCCGGTGCCGTCGGGTGAGCTGTCGTCGACGACGAGCACGTCTGCGTGCGGGACCGAGGCCAGGATCCGGCCGACCAGCCAGGCGAGGTTGTCGGCCTCGTCGTAGGTGGGGACCACCATCAGCAAGCGCTGCACGGGCCGACCCTATCCAGCCCGCCTATCCAGCCCGGCGTCGCTGCCAGGCAGGATCGGGGGGAGCCGCGTGAACCTTCGGACCGCACTCGTCGTCGCTGGGGGCGGCGAAGCGGGTGCGTTGTCTACTGGCCACGTTCTCCCCCCGTGTTCTCCCGACCCCGCTGGCGCGACCGGCCCCTTGGACGGATGCTGCGCGACGTGGCACTCGACCCGCGCTCCGACCCCTGATCCGACGCCCAACCAGGTCGTTCTGCCTGGAGGAACGAAGCCGCACTCTGCCATTGGCCCCTATACCGCTGTCAAGCGCTGCGTGACCTGCGCGAACGCCGCAAAGCCGCAGGTCAGAAACGTGTGCGAGAGACGAACGGCGGATGAAGAAAACCGTTGCAGCGCGGCGTGTCGTACCCGACACGCCGGTCAGGTCCAGACCCGTGCTCAGGGCACGACGACGGTGCCGATGGCGGTCGTCGCCACCACCGGATCGGGCAGCATCGACGCCGCCGACGACGACACGTCGGGCGTGCCGCGGCCGACCACGGTGGCGGTGAAGCGGATCTCTCGGGACCGGCGGCCGACGCGGACCAGCTCGGCGGTCACCTCGAGCAGGTCGCCTGCCCGGACCGGCGCGCGGAACTGCACCTCGGCGTACGACGCGAACAAGCCCTCGTCGCCGTCACTGCGGATGCAGAGCTCGGTGGCGACGTCGCCGAAGAGTCCGAGGGAGTAGGCGCCGTCGACCAGGTTGCCGGCGTAGTGGGCGTGGGAGTACGGCACGTAGCGCCGGTGGGTGACGGTCAGTCCCACATGCCCGTCGGTCGAGCCTGTCGAGGCCATCTCAGGACGCCTTTCGGTGGGTGGGTTCGGTGGAGTGTCGCAGCCTGGCGACTCGCCGCATCTAGCTGGCCGTGATCCGGTGCACCATGAAGCTGGCCACCTCGCCCGGGGTCGTACCCCGGCCGAAGACGCGGTCGACGCCGAGGTCGTCGGCCATCGCCTCGTCGAAGCGGGGACCGCCGACGACGAGCAGCGGGCGCCGCTCGGCGGGGAACGCCTCGCGGAAGGCGGCCGACATCTCGCGGGTGTTGAGCAGGTGGGCGTCGCGCTGCGTGACGACCTGGGAGACCAGCACCGCGTCCGCCTTCTCCTCGATCGCCCGCTCGACCAGCTGGGGCACGGCCACCTGGGCGCCGAGGTTCACGACCTTGAGCTCCCGGTAGTACTCCAGCCCCTTCTCCCCCGCGAACCCCTTGATGTTGAGGATCGCGTCGATGCCGACCGTGTGCGCGTCGGTGCCGATGCAGCCGCCCACGACCACCATCCGGCGCCGCAGCGCTCGCTTGACGGTCGCGTTGACCTCCTTGGGGGTCAGCAGCGGGTAGTCACGCTCGACCACGACCACCTGCGAGGGGTCGACGAGGTGGTTGACCCGTCCGTAGACCACGAAGAACGTGAAGTCCGGTCCCATCGGCTTCGCGTGCACGACCAGGGCCGGGTCCATGCCCATCTTGTTCGCGAGCTGCTGGGCGGCACCCTCGGCGGTCTTGTCGTGGGGCATCGGCAGCGTGAAGGACATCTGGACCATGCCGTCGCCGGTGGTGTCCCCGTACGGCCGCAGGAGCTTCGTCATGACACGCCGTCCAGGGCCTCGGTCGCGGGGTTGAGGTACGTCCCGGCCTTCCGGGCCACGCCGTCCAGCCCACGGCCGCCCTCCGGGGGCCGCTTCATCAGACCGAAGGTGCCGTCGGCGATCGCCGAGAACAACGGGGGCCACTGCCCCTTCGGCTCGGCGGTGATCCGCTCGAGCAGGTCGATCGCCTCGCCCAGCACGACGCGGGCGCGCTCGGCGATGAGGCCGTCGGGTGCCGGCCGGAAGTCCTCGGCCAGCCCGCCGGCGGCGTCCATCACGTAGCGGACGTTCTGCAGCGCGAGGTCGCGGTCGGAGAGCCACGGCGTGACCACGGCCTCGGTCATCATCCC
>Ga0207675_100003487_pt1 | contig 15371 bp, 15 predicted proteins | sample KBSSwiS42_FD_184305 | JGI IMG/M metagenome (GOLD analysis project Ga0207675, IMG submission 184305) | Switchgrass rhizosphere microbial communities from Kellogg Biological Station, Michigan, USA - KBS Switchgrass S4-2 (SPAdes) (version 2) | ecosystem: Host-associated > Plants > Roots >... | reverse complement strand
GCACGGTCGCCGAGAGCTGCGGCGCCGACCGTGCGCTGTCGTTCGACATGGGCGGCACCACCGCGAAGATCTGCTTCATCGACGATTACGCGCCGGAAATTTCGCGCAGCTTCGAATTCGGCCGCATGTACCGGTTTCTCAAAGGCAGCGGCCTGCCGATCCGCATCCCGGTGATCGAAATGGTCGAGATCGGCGCGGGCGGCGGCTCGATCGCACGAGTCGACGATCTCGAGCGGGTGCAGGTCGGGCCCGACAGCGCAGGTTCCGAGCCCGGTCCCGCGTGTTATGCGCGCGGCGGCGAGCATGCGACCGTGACCGACGCCGATTGCGCGATGGGCCTGCTCGACCCGCAGCGCTTCGCCGGCGGCAAAGTAGAGCTCGAAACCGCGCGCGCCGAAGCCGCGGTGACGCGCGACATCGCCAAGCCGCTCAAAGTCGACGCCGCGCTGGGCGCGCTCGCGATCACCGAAATCGTCACTGAGAATATGGCGAATGCCGCGCGCGTGCACGCGATGGAGCTCGGCAAGACCGTCGAGAACTACACCGTTATCGCATTTGGCGGCGCAGCGCCCCTGCACGCCGCGCGGCTCGCCGACAAGCTTGGCGTCAAGCGCGTCGTGATTCCGGTCGGCGCAAGCGTTGGCTCCGCGCTCGGCTTTCTGACCGCGCCGGTCGCATTTCAGGCAGTGCGCAGTTGGTACCAGTTCATCGCGAACCTCGATGTCGGGCACGCGAATCGGCTGCTCGACGAAATGACGAAGCAAGCGACCGGAGTCGTGCGAGTCGCCGCTGCCAACGCGCCGCTAACTGCAACCCGCCTTGCTTACATGCGCTACGCCGGTCAGGGCCATGAGATTGCGGTGACGCTGCCATCGGGCAAGCTGACCGCGAAGGACACGGTGAATCTCAAGCGCCGCTTTGACGCCGCTTATAAGGTGCTGTACGGACGCACGGTGCCGACCATGGACGTCGAGATCATGAGTTGGTCCGTCACTGTTTCAACCAAAGTAAAGCGCGCAGCCAAGGCACGCGCCCTGCCCCGCAAGACGGCGAAATCGTCGGCGAAGCGCCGCATTTTCGAGCCGACGCTCGCACGGTGGCGTGAGGTTCCGGTCTACGAGCGCGCGGCACTCGCGGGTGGCGCGCGCATTGCCGGCCCCGCGCTGATCGTGGAAGACCAGACGACGGTGCTCGTGACCGCGAATTTCGACGCGTCGGTCAACAGCGCCGGCCATATCGTGCTCGACCAGAGGAATAAACGATGAGCAAACTCGCCGATATACATATGCAGGTGATGTGGAACCGCCTGATCTCGGTCGTCGAAGAGCAGGCGCAGACATTGGTGCGCACCGCATTCGGCGCGGCGACGCGCGAAGCGGGCGACCTGTCCGCCGGCGTGTTCCTGCCCGATGGACGCATGGTCGCGCAAGCGGTGACCGGCACGCCGGGCCACGTCAATTCGATGGCGGAATCGGTGCGGCATTTCCTGAACGAGTATCCGGCGGCCACCATGGCCGACGGCGACGTGTACCTGACCAACGATCCGTGGAAAGGCACCGGCCATCTCAATGACATGACGATGGTCACGCCGATATTCAAGCGTAATAAGGGAAATGCGCGCATGGTCGCGTTATTTGCGTCCACCGTGCACGTCGTCGACATCGGCGGGCTGGGCCTCTCCGCCGACGGCACGCAGGTTTATCACGAAGGACTGTTCCTGCCGCCGCTGAAACTGGTCGAGCGCGGGCGCATGAGCGACACCGTGCTGCGCGTAGTGCGCGCGAACGTGCGCGAGCCGGTGCAGGTTGAAGGCGATTTGTACGCGCTCGTCGCGTGCAATGAAATCGGCGGGCGTCGGCTGCTCGCGATGATGAACGAGTACAAATTGCAGGGCATCGAGAAACTTGGCGAGCATGTGATTGTGCGCTCGCGCACGGCGATGTTGGCGGCCGCGCGCGAGTGGCCGCGGGGCAGCTGGTCGTATTCGATGACCATCGACGGCTACGATGCACCGATCACGCTCGTCGGCAAGCTCACGATTTCGAAGACCGGCATCGACATCGACTTCACCGGCACAAGCCCGTGCGTATCCAACGGCATCAACGTGCCGAAATCCTATACCGACGCGTACACGTCGTTCGGCGTGCGCTGCATCATCGGCGGCCACATTCCGAACAATGCGGGCTCTCTGTCAGTCGTGCGCGTTTCGGCGCCCGAAGGCTGCATCGTCAATGCGCCGTTTCCGCTCGCGGTGGCGGCGCGCTCGACCATCGGCCAGATGCTGCCCGACGTCGTGTTCGGCTGCCTGCACCAGGCGCGGCCGGATCAAGTGCCGGCGGAAGGCACGTCGTCACTGTGGAACGTGCGGCTCGCGGGCGGCCAGACGTTCAAAGGCGTCGATCCCGAGCAACTCAAAGGCAAAACCCGCTTCAACGTGGTCGGCTTTAACACGGGCGGCACCGGCGCGCGGCCCGGCAAGGACGGCTTGTCCGTCACGTCGTTTCCGAGCGGCATCCGCAATGTCGCGGTGGAGATCATGGAGACGCTGTCGCCGGTCGTGTACTGGAAAAAGGAATACCGGCCAGATTCCGGCGGCGCCGGCGAGCACCGCGGCGGCCTCGGCCAGATCATGGAAATTGCCAATGGCGAGGACGCGCCGATGATCATCTCGGCGACGTTCGACCGCATAGTGCATGCAGCGCGCGGCAGCGCCGGCGGCAAAAGCGGTGGCGCCGGACGCCTGAGCCTCAAATCGGGCACGCCGATGCGCGGCTTCGGCCGCCAGGTAATACCGGCCGGCGACCGCGTGGTCGTGGAGACACCCGGCGGCGGCGGCATCGGCGAGCCGCAAAAGCGGCTGCGGGAAAAAATTCAGCGCGATGTCGAGTACGGGCTGGTGTCGGCGGAAGAAGCGACCGGCGTCTATGGATACGACCCCAACGAAATCAAACAGTAGATTGAAGGTTCACGGTACGTGAGCCGGAACTGGCAGCATTGCCGGAAAGTAACGCCATGGAAGGAGTGAATTGACCGAGCGTCCCGCGAATCATCTCAAGCTTGCTCTCGGGGCGATGTTCCTGCAGCAGACGTTCATTTCGCTCGGCAAGTCGCTGCCGGCCGTCATTGCGCCGGCGATCATCGCCGACCTGCGACTGGCACCGTCGTGGATCGGCATTTATTTCGGCATCACCGCGATTGCCGCGCTCTTCTCGCAACTCGGCTGCGGCAGCTTCATCGTGCGCTATGGCGCGCTGCGCATGAGCCAGGTCGCGCTGGTGCTGCTGGCGGTCGGCACCGCATTCCTCACCATGGGGTCCCCCTGGATCCTGGTTCTTTCCGCGATCGTCGCCGGCGGGGGCGCCGCGGTATCAACGCCGACGAGCTCGCACCTGCTCTCGCGCTGCTCGCCGCCGCAGTATTTGCCGCTCGTGTTCTCGATCAAACAGACGGCGGTGCCGGCGGGTCTGCTCATTGCCGGCATCCTCGCGCCGCAGTTCACCGAATGGACCGGCTGGCGCACGACGATGCTGATTACCGCCGCCGCCTGTCTCGTCTTCGCGGTTGTGCTGCAGCCGTTGCGCAAAATGTTCGACGACGACCGCGTGCCGACGCGCACGTTCAAGTTCTCGGATTTCAAATCGACGTTAAATGCGGTAATGGCCACGCCGCGCCTGCGCGCACTTTCGTTCGCCTGCCTCGCCTTCAACGGGGCACAGACCGTAATCACCGCGTACTTCGTCGTCTATCTCACGACCATCGGCTACACGCCGGTCGCTGCGGGTTTCATGTTCTCCATTGCAGTCGCAATTGCGATTCCGGGGCGCATTTTGTGGGGTTGGATCGGCAGCCGCTATGTGTCGCCGCGCGTCGTGATGGCAGGACTCTCGCTCGGCATGGCGGGCAGCGCGGGGCTGCTCGCGCTGTGCGATGCCGGCTGGCCCGCGCTGGCAGTCGGCATGGTTTCCTGCCTGATCAGCGTCACGGCACTATCGTGGCACGGCATACTCCTCGCCGAAACCGCGCGCGCTTCGCCGGAAGATATGCGCGGCGGCGTAACGGGCGGCGTGCTGTCGTTCGGCCAGGTCGGCGCGCTGGCATTGCCGGTCGCGTATTCGGGACTTCTCGACACGACAGGCAGCTACGGCATCGGCTTCATCGTATGCGGGCTGCCGGCGCTGTTCGTGGGCATTCAGCTTTTGCGGCAGCGTTGACCATGGATCGCGCACGCGAGCTGATCTGCGTCGCGTTAATGTTGAACGCGTGGCCGACTTTCGCGCAATCGTATCCAGCGAAAACCATCCGCATCGTCGTGCCTTATCCGGCCGGCGGCGGCGTAGACATTGCGGGGCGCGCGATCGCGCAGCAACTCGCCGCGAACTTCGGTGTATCGGTCATCGTCGACAATCGCCCGGGCGCGGGAGGGACGATAGGGACCGATCACGTCGCGAAGGCGGCGCCAGATGGCTACACGCTGCTGGTCAGCGGCCGCGGCCCGCTCGCCGCGGCGCCGCTGACCAACCCTAATCTGCCGTACGTGACCGCGCGGGACATCGCGGCGGTAAGCAACCTCGTCACGGCGCCGTACCTGCTTTCCGCGCATCCGTCGGTGCCGGCGGCCAATGCGCGCGAATTGATCGCGCTCGCGAAAGCGCAGCCCGGCCGGCTCAACGTCGTGTCGGGCGGCGCGGGCGGCGGGCAGCATATCGCGGCGGAGGAATTCAACCTGCTCGCGCACACGCGCATGACGCATGTGGCGTACAAAGGCACGGCGCCGGCAATCACCGACCTGATCGGCGGCCATGCGGATCTCGGATTTCTCGATGCCGCGGCGCTGCCGCAGATTCTGTCCGGCCGCCTGAAAGCGCTCGGCGTATCGGGCACGACGCGCTACGAACCATTGCCGAACGTGCCGACAATCGCCGAATCGGGATTGCCGGGGTTCGTGTCGATCACATGGTATGCGCTCCTCGCGCCGGCCGGCACGCCGCGCGAAACCATCGCCCGCCTCAATGCGGAAACGGTGCGCGCGCTCGCCCAGCCCGACATGAAAGCAAAACTGCTGACGCAGGGATTGATTGCGAACTCGAGCACGCCCGAGAAACTGGCGGCGGACATCAAAGCGGATCAGGAACGGCTGGCGAAGCTCGTGAAAGCGACGGGAATACAGCTCAATTAGCCGGCACCGCGGCCTTCGCCGCCTCGCAAATCGCGCCCGGCGTCGTCCACCACACTTTTTCCCGGTGCGACGCGATGTGCTGGAGCGCGCGCCGCAGATGTTTTAGCCGGTAAGGCTGGCCGACGAGATAGGGATGCAGGGCGATGCCCATCACGAGCGGCTGCGCTGCCGACTGCCGCAGCATTTCGTCGAAGTTGTCGACGATGAGATTGGAGAAATCGCAGGCATCCATCTGGCGCGCGATGATCATCGGGATGTCGTTCAGTTCCTGCGGATACGGTATCGACCACAGCGGCTTGCCCGAACGCGTCTGGAACGGCACAGGCTGATCGTCGTGGCACCAGTTCAACGTGTACGTGTAACCGGTTTCGACGAGCAAATCAGACGTGACCGCACTTTCCGAAATCCACGGCGACAGCCAGCCGTGCGGCGTGACGCCCGATTCCCTAACGATGCGGTCGCGGCAGGATTCGAGCAGCTTGCGCTCTTCGGTCTCACTCATCTCGCCCTGGCGGTCGGAGTTAGTGTGGCCGTGGCCGACGATTTCATCCCCGCGCTTCACGCATGCGGCAACCACGTCCGGGCAATAGTCGTAAAGCGACGTATTGATGAGCGCGGCGGCCGGCACTTTGAGTTCGTCGAAAAGTTCCAGACAGCGCCACACGCCGACGCGGTTGCCATAGTCGCGCCACGAAAAATTGAGCACGTCGGGTTCGGGACTTTTCGGTCCGAGCGCCGCGCCGAGCCCCGCGCCGAAATCGAAATGCTCAATGTTGAGCGCCAGATAGACCGCGAGTCGGCGCCCGCCCGGCCAATCGTATTGCGGGCGCCCCGTAATGGACGAATACGAATAGCGGGTGTGCTCTTTTAGTGCGCGCTGCACTGACTTGGGGCGTGGCTTAGAGTTTGGCGAGACCGGCGCGCACCATCAGCCATTCGGCGCTGTCGTTCCAGACTTCCATTTTCACGATTTTGCCGCGGCTCACGAAGTAGCGGTCAACGTAGCGGTTGCCTTCGAACGGCGTGCCGTCGGTCCACTCGCCGTAGAGCGTTCCCGTCTGGTATACGATGGTTTCGTCGGCGCTGCCGCCAACCACAACGTGCGTTGGGCCGAACTTCTTTTTCACCCACTTATAGCGGGCTTTGTTGAACGCGGTCGCCTCGGCCGGGTCGTGCATCAAGCGGTTGCCGGTAAAGCGAATTTCCAGGTTCGGGGCGCAGTAGGCGCGCGCTGAATCCGGGTCGGGGATCATGTGCAGCCGCAGGTACTCTTCCACGATTGCAACGGGATTGTCGGCGGGGGGTGCAATTTTGGCGTTCACAGGAGTATGTTAGCAAACCCTATGCCACTGGCACATCGATTGCTAGAAGCTTCCCCGTTACCCAACCGGAGGACCTCCCCATGAACCATTGGACACGCCGTACCTTTATTGGCGCCGCGCTCGCCGCTTTGCTGGCCCCCGCCCTTCCCGCCTTCGGGGCCGACACGATCAAGATCGGTCTCGTGACCGCCCTGTCGGGCCAGTCCGCGCGCGCGGGTGAAGCATTGACCCGCGGCCTCACCATCGCGATCGACGAATTGAACGCCGCCGGCGGCGTGCTCGGCCGCAAGTTCGAGCTCGTCACGCGCGACGACGAAGCGGTTCCCGCGAAAGGCGTCATCGCCGCGCGCGAGCTCGTCCATAAGGAAAAGGTGGCGGTGCTGTTCGGCGGCCTCGACACGCCGGTGTCGATTGCGATCGTGCCGATCATGAATGAAGCGAAGGTCCCGTTTATGGGACCGTGGGCCGCCGGCACGCCGATCACGAAAAACGGCGCCGACCCCAATTACGTTTTCCGCGTTTCGGCTGTCGATGAACTCGTCGACCGCGCGATCCTGCAGTACGCGCAGAAAACATTCGGCACCAAAAAACCGGGCTTGATCCTTGTCAACAACCCCTGGGGTCAGTCGAACGAAGAAGGCCTCAAAGCTGCAATGCAGGCGAAAGGCGTCGTGCCCGCCGGCATCGAGAAGTTCGAAGGCAATGATGTCGACGTCGTGCCGCAACTGACGCGCCTCAAAGCGGGCGGCGCCGACGCGCTGTTTCTCGTCGGCAACGTCGGACCGTCGGCGCAGGTCGTGAAATCGCTCGACCGCATGGGCTGGAAAGTGCCGATCGTTTCGCATTGGGGTCCGGCGGGCGGCCGCTTCACCGAGCTCGCGGGCCCGAGCGCGGCGGACGTGCACTTCGTGCAGACGTACAGCTTCTTCGGCAAACAGCGGCCGGTCGGCGACAAGGTACTGAAGGCGCTGATGGCCAAGTATCCGGACATCAAAGGCGCGGGCGACGTCACGCCCGCGGTCGGCGTCGCGAACGCTTACGATGCGATGCAGCTCGTCGCGCTCGCGATCAAGAACGCCGGCTCGACCGACGGCCCGAAAATCCGCGAAGGGTTTTACAAGATCGCGACCTACGATGGGCTCATCAAGACTTATTCGAATCCGTTCGGTCCCGGCAGGCACGACGCGATCACCGAGTCCGATTATGTGTGGACGCAGTTCATCGACAACCAGATTCTGCCGGTCGGGATGAAGAAATAATCGCTGTCACGCGTATCATGACGGCGGCCGCTCAAGGCGGCCGTCGCCGTTTCAGGGATCCGAAAACAACATGCTCGTCACCTCCGCGCTGATTACCGGTCTGGGCCTCGGCAGCATGTACGGCCTGCTTGCGCTCGGCTTTCACGTCACGTACGCGGTATCGGCGACGGTCAACTTCGCGCAGGGTAGCTCGATGATGCTCGGCGCAGTCCTGACCTATACATTTGCCGTGCGGCTCGGCTGGCCGCTGCCGCTCGCCGCGGCGCTCGCGCTCGCTCTCTGCGCGCTCTACGGGATGATCGTCGAAATACTCGCGGTGCGTCCATTTGCGAAACGCGGCTCGAATGCGTGGCTGATGGCGACGGTCGCGCTCGGCATCGTCGCCGACAACACGGTTCTCTTCACATTCGGCAAGGAACCGCGCGGATTCCAGATGCCCTGGGCGACCGGCTCGTTCGAAGTCGCGGGCATTACACTTTCGCCTCTGCACGTCGTCATTCCGGTCGCCGGACTCCTGCTCGCCGCCGCGTTGAATATCTTCTCCACGCGCACGCGCGCCGGCAAAGCGATGCTCGCGGTCGTGCAGAACCCCGACGCCGCGCGCCTGATGGGCATCAACGTGCAGGCGACGATCCTCGGCGCGTATGCGCTGTCCACCGTATTTGCCGGCGCCGCGGGCGTGCTCATCGCGCCACTCTTCAATGTAAACGCTGACATGGGCACGCTGTTCGGGTTGAAAGCTTTTGCGGTCGCGATTCTCGGCGGCATCTCGAGCGCGTGGGGCGTGATGCTCGCGGGCATTCTTTTTGGCTGCATCGAGGCGCTGATCACCGCGCTGCTCGGCTCGACCTACACACAAATTCTGACGTTCGGGCTCGTGATCGTCGCGCTCGCGGCGATGCCGACCGGTCTCTTCGGCCGCGCGGCAGTGAAAAAAGTATGAAGCACGCGCCGCTGGCCGTGCTCGTCGCGATATTTGCAGCTGCTTTTGCTTTTACCGCGACCGCGAACAGCTATTACGTGTTCGTGATGGCGACGCTCGCGCTCACCGCAATCGCCGGCATCGGTCTCAATATTCTGCTCGGTCTCGCGGGCCAGGTGTCGTTCGGCCACGTCGGCTTCTACGCGATCGGCGCGTACACGGTCGCGATCCTCACGACGACCGCGAAAATTTCATTCTGGCTCGCGCTGCCCGCCGCGATTGCCCTGTCCGCGCTCGTTGGCGCGCTGCTCGCATTGCCTGCCTTGCGCGTGCGGGGCCCGTATCTCGCAATGGTCACGATCGCGTTCGGCTTCGTCGTCGAAAACGCGACGGCTGAATGGCGCGGCCTCACCGGCGGCCAGAACGGCATCATGAGCGTGCCGACGGTGCAGCTTTTCGGCACCAGCTTCGGCGAGCGCGGTGTTGCTCTTTTGTCCATTGCGTTGTGCGCACTCGTGCTGTTCGGATTCGCGCGGCTCGCACGCTCGGCTTGGGGTTCGTCGATGCGCGCGGTAAAAGATTCCGAAATCGCCGCCGAGTCGATCGGTCTGAATCCGGTCGCAGTCAAAGCGCTCGCGTTCACCCTATCCGCCGCCTGCGCAGGACTGGCCGGTGCGCTGTTCGCGCCGCTGTCGGGATTCGTGACACCCTCGAGCTTCGCGTTCATGCAATCAATTCTGTTCGTGCTCGTCGTGATCGTAGGCGGCGCGGGCTCCGTAACCGGCCCGCTCGTCGGCGCGGCCATTGTCGTGCTGCTGCCCGAGGCACTGGCGGGTCTCGCTGAATACCGCTTGCTGTTTTTTGGCGCGCTGATGCTGATGGTGCTGTGGATCGCGCCCGACGGCATCGTCGGCGAAGTGCAGCGCTGGCTGCGGCGACGCCAGCCGCCGGCGCTCGCAACGCCGGGCGAGCACGAACTATCAGCCCGCACACCCGTTTCACTCGCGGTTACCGATCTCACGATCGCGTTCGGCGGCGTGAAAGCGGCAACGGGCGTGACGCTTACGGCGGAAGCCGGAAAAATCACGAGCCTGATCGGACCGAACGGCGCAGGTAAAACGACGGTACTCAATATGCTCGGCGGCTTTTACCGTCCCGACAAAGGCTCGATCGACCTCGGCGGCGCAGCGCTCGCCGGCCAACCGGCATGGCGCGTCGCGCGCGCGGGAATCGCGCGTACTTATCAGACTTCGCAGCTCTTTGGCAGCCTGAGCGTACTGGAGAACCTGGTGATCGCATCGCCGCAGCGGGCCGGCACCGCGCGCGAAGCCGAAAAGCTTTTAAGCTTCGTCGGTTATCGCGGCAACCTGCACACGCAGGCCGCCGATCTGCCGCATGTCGATCGGCGACTCGTCGAGATCGCGCGTGCGCTCGCCGCACAACCCGCGGTGCTCCTGCTCGATGAACCTGCCGCGGGACTTTCGCGTGCTGACAAGGAAGAGCTCGCACAGCTGCTGGCGCGCATCGCGCGCTCCGGCGTCGCGGTGCTGCTCGTCGAGCACGACATGGCGATCGTGATGGGAATTTCCGACCACGTGGTCGTGCTCGATGCCGGCACGCCGATCGCGAACGGCACGCCGCGCGAAGTGCAGGAAAATCCGGCCGTACGCGCGGCCTATCTGGGCAGCGCTCATGCGCGCCCGGCGCCTCGCGCAGCCACTACGGACGCCGGCAACGCATTGCTCGAAATCGGTCAGCTCGAAGCGGGTTACGGCGCGGAGCCGGTGTTGAAGAGCATCGACCTGCGCGTGAACGAGGGCGAACTCGTCGCGGTCCTTGGCGCGAACGGCGCCGGCAAGTCCACGCTCATGCGCGCAATCTCCGGGCTGCATCGTCCGGTCAAGGGCCAGATCGCTTTCCAAGGCCGCGACCTGGGTGCACTGCGCGCGCATCGCGTCGTCGGTCAGGGCGTGGTGCTCGTGCCCGAAGGCCGGCAGGTATTTCCGGAATTCTCGGTGCGCGATAACATCCTGCTTGGCGCGCATCTGCGCAAACAGGTGACGGATGCCGAGATCGAAGCGCTGCTCGATCGTTTTCCGCGTCTGCGCGAACGTGTCGATCAGCGCGCCGGCCTGCTGTCGGGCGGGGAGCAGCAGATGCTGGCCCTCGCGCGCGGTCTCATTTCGCGGCCGCGACTGCTGCTGCTCGACGAGCCTTCGCTCGGGCTTGCACCCGCTGTCATTGACGATCTCTTCGTTTCGCTGGGACGTCTGCGCGACGAACGCGTCACCATCCTGCTCGTCGATCAGATGGCGGGCTTGGCCCTGGCACTCGCCGACCGCGCGTACGTGATCGAAGGCGGCCGCGTGGCCGCGCGCGGCAGCGCCGCTGACATCGCCGCTGACGGCGCACTCGAAAAAGCCTATCTCGGCGCGAGCTAATCAGTCTGCAGTGTGCCGCGTCTTTGCTATCGCGCCGGAACTAACCGACACTTTCCGCCATAACCGCGGTCAAATGTGCTCAAGGCGGGCTTTTCTTCATGGCAATTCATTTCGACCCCGCGCAATTCTTGCGCGTTACCGGCGACGCAGTCGTCGCGGCCGACGCTGACGGGGCCATCGTTTTCTGGAACGCCGCCGCCGGGCGCATTTTCGGCTACGCGGAAGCAGAAACGCTCGGGCGCTCGCTCGATCTCATCATTCCGGAGCGGCTGCGCGAGCGCCATTGGCAGGGTTACGGCCGCGTCATGAACACCGGCGAGACCCGCTATGGCAACGACGTGCTGCGCGTGCCGGCGCTGCACAAGGACGGACATGCGCTGTCGATCGCATTTACCGTTGCACTGCTGCGCGGCCCTGACGACTCGTCATGGATCATCGCGGCGACCATCCGCGACGAAACCGCGCGCTGGCAGGAAGAGCGCGCGCTGAAACAACGCGTGGCCGAGCTAGAAGCCAAATCACGCGGCCAATAAGCTCCTCCGTGCAAAAACGCATCGTCGGTTTTCATCAAGACGAAGAACGGCACTGGGTCGCCGAGCTCGAATGCGGCCACATGCAGCACGTGCGCCACCAACCGCCGTGGATCAACCGGCCGTGGGTCGTTACGCCTGAAGGGCGCGCGCGCGTGCTGGGGAGCGCGCTCGAATGCAAAACCTGCGACGACGCTGTCCGCGGCTCGTCACCAGCGTGATCGATGCACGCTAGAATAGCCGCCGGATGCCTGTCCAACTCAAATCGCTTTTGCCTGCAACGCTGTGCGCGCTATTCCCGCTTGCATGCGGCACCGCGTTTGCGGGCATATATCCGGATAAACCGATCCGCCTGGTGTGCCCGATTCCGCCGGGGGGCACGACGGATCTTGTCGCTCGGCTGCTCGCGCAAAAACTCACCGAGTCGCTCGGCCAGCAGGTGATCGTGGACAACCGCGGCGGCGCCGGCGGCATCATCGGTACCGAAATGGTCGCGCGTTCGGCGCCGGACGGCTATACGCTCTTGATGGGCTCGATGACGACCCACGCGATCAATCCGGCATTTCACAAGAGCCTGAGCTACGATCCGGTGCGCAGCTTTCAGCCGGTGAGCCGCATCATCGCCGCGCCGCAGTTGCTCGTCGTTCATCCGTCCGTTGCCGCGAAGTCCGTAAAGGAACTGATCTCACTGGCGAAAGCGAAACCCGGTCAGCTTACTTATGCGACGGCCTCGATGGGTACCGCGCCGCATCTCGCTTACGAACTCTTCAAAAGCATGGCGGGCGTCGACATCGTGGGCGTTCCCTACAAAGGCAGCGGGCCTTCCATCGTGGACCTGGTCGGCGGGCAGGTGCAGTCGATGATCACGGGCATCCTCGTGCTGATGCCGCACGTTAAAAGCGGCAAACTGCGCGCGCTCGCGGTAACGAGTCCGGCGCGCGCGCCGGTGATGCCGGACCTGCCGACGGTCGCGGAATCGGGACTACCCGGTTTCGACGTGCGGGTGTGGTTCGGCGCATTCCTGCCCGCAGGCTCACCGAAATCCATCGTCACGCTGCTGAACGAGCGCATTCGCAAAATCGTCGAAGCGCCCGACGTCCGGCAGCGCCTGATCGACCAGGGCGCCGATCCGGTCAGCGACACGCCCGAACAATTCGGCGCTTATGTGAAAACCGAACTCGCGCGCTGGACCAAGGTCGTCAATGATACCGGCGCGCGCATCGAGTAACAGCACCTGGAGGACACTATGAGTTACAAGCTCAACCCGCTGACCGGCCACGAGACCGGCGCGGAGATTGTCGGGCTCGACCTGACCGCGCCGGTCGACGACGCGACGCGCAAGGCGCTCAACGCGGCCTTCGCCCAATATCATGTGCTGGTGTTTCGCGACCAGAAAATGACCGCGCCTGATTTCGCGCAGGCAGGCGAAATCTTCGGAACCATCATGTCGCAGCACCACAAGGACATCCGCGCGACCGGCCATCCCGAAGTATTCGAGATTCGCAACGAAAAAATCGGCCCCGGCAAATACCGGATCGCGGGCGAATCGTTTCACACCGATCATTCGAACCACCCGGTCCCGCCCAAGGCGACCGCATTGTTCACGGTTTCATTGCCGAGCTATGGCGGCGACACGCAGTACGTCAATATGCATAACGCCTACGACGATTTGCCGGACGCGATGAAACGCCGCATCGACGGCCTGCGTGCGCTGCACGTGTGGGAGAGCAAATTCAGCCCGCGCAAGCTGCGGCCGCTCGCGGAACAAAGCAGCAAGGCCCTGCCGCCGCCGGCCCTGCATCCGATCGTGCGCCTGCATCCGGAGAATGGCCGCAAAGCGCTTTATTTGAATCCGGTGCGCATGGAGTCGATTCAGGGCATGCCGGACGATGAAGCCCAGGCGCTGATCAAGGAGCTGATGACGCACGCGACGCAAAAGAAATTCGAGTACCGGCATCAGTGGCGCTACGGCGACATGGTGATCTGGGACAATCGCAGCGTGATGCACCAGGCGAATGGCGACTATGACATGAACGAGCTGCGCCATCTTTACCGCATCATGATCGTCGGCGAGCCGGTGCTTGCCGCCGCCGGCGCTGCCGCCTGACAAGCGCCCGAAAAAAAAGCGCCCGCCAAAGCGGGCGCGCAAATTTAAAACCGGCGCCGGTTACTTCAGCTTCTCAAGCACCTCGAGCATTTCGTCGTTGGGCACGAGACCGCGCGGATCGGTGACGCGCGCGTAAACGACGCTGCCGTTCTTGTCGACGATGAACCACGAACGTTTCGAGCGCAGATAGCCGCCGATGCGCGCGGGGTCCTGCGCCAAGGCAGGATCGTCGTTGAGCACGCCGTATGCGCGCGACATCTGCCGGCGCACGTCCGACAGCAGCGGATACTTCAAGCCGAGCTTTTCGCCCCATGCCTTGTTGGCGTCGTTGAAATCGACACTGATGCCCAGAACCTGGGCATTCGCGGCCTCGAACTTGGGAAGATCAAGTTGGAAGGCCAGCGCTTCCTGCGTTCAAGTGTTGGTGAACGCGCCAACGTAAAAGAACAGCACCACCGGCTTCTTGCCGGCGAAATCGGCGAGCTTGATTTCCTTGCCCGTCGACGACGGCAGCCCGAACTCGGGCGCCTTCTGCCCGACATCGATCGCGTGCGCCGCGCCGGCGGCGAGACCAAAACCGAGCAAAATTCCGAAACACAGATTTCTAAAGCGTTGCGACTTCATGCGAGTCCCCTTCTCTTCTGTTGTCGTACGAAAACAAAAATACCACTGCGAAGCAGCTCAACCGGGCGGCTTCGCCGCGAGCGCCTTAACGTAATTGCGAAATTCCGGGCTCTGCAAATCGATCTTGCCATAGCCGCCCGCCACGACGTTGCCGCTGCGATCGACGATGATCGTCCACGGCGCGACGCGCACGCCGACCGCGCGCGCGACACCCATATCGGGATCGAGCGGCACGGGCAATGTGTAACTTTTATGCTCGGCCAGGAACGGCTTCACCGATTTCTCGCCGTCGCCGTCAATCGAAACGGCGATAACCGGCACGCCGCTCTTCTTGTACTCATCATGTGCCCTCTGCACGGAGGGCATCTCACCGACGCAGATGTCTCACCAGGTTGCCCAGAAGCGGGCGATGAGCACCTTGCCTTTGAATTCGTCTGCCCGCACTTTGCCGCCGCCCGGTGTTGCGAGATTGAATGCCGGCAGATGAACGGGCTTGGTGACGGCGGTGAGCCCCGCTGGGAGCGCGGGAAGTTCGGCCGCCGCTGCGGAAAATGCCAGCGACGCGAGCACTATTGCGGCGAGCACGGGGGCCCGGAATGCTGAGGTAATCATACTTTCTCCAAGGTATTGGATGATTGCAGTCAACATAGCAGAGTGCCTCGTTACTCACAAGCATCCGCACTGCCGTAAGCAAACGCGCGGCGCCGCACTTTTATTCCTGCAATTGAGGCCCGTTATCGCATGGAAGCGTGGCCAAAAGGAAGCCGGGGCACCATTGTCAACGGCGGACTACTCGCTCATACTGCTGCGGCGTTCCAGTCATGCCATAGTCAAGCTGCGCTGCTCTAGCGGCCAGCACGGTCAGCGACCGATATTCGCAGGGGGGCACATGTTCAGACGGAAAGTTGCGCGGGGACTGGTGATTTTCCTCGGTTGCGTCGCGCACGGCACGTTTGCGGCGCAATACCTGAGCACGCCGATCGTGCGCGT
>Ga0207675_100003481_pt1 | contig 15380 bp, 13 predicted proteins | sample KBSSwiS42_FD_184305 | JGI IMG/M metagenome (GOLD analysis project Ga0207675, IMG submission 184305) | Switchgrass rhizosphere microbial communities from Kellogg Biological Station, Michigan, USA - KBS Switchgrass S4-2 (SPAdes) (version 2) | ecosystem: Host-associated > Plants > Roots >... | reverse complement strand
GGAAAAGGCCACTCTGACCGTGTTGGGCGGCACGCTCGATCTGCCGGTGCGCCCGCCGCGCGACATCGATGCGCTGCCGCTGCTGCCAGACCCGGAGACGGCGGCTCCGGAGCAGTCGACGGTGATCAGTCCCGGTGTCGTGCGCATCGACCGCATCGGGCTCGAACTGGGAGCGGAGCGCAAATCGATGTTCCACATCGAGGAGGACGATCCCCTCAGCGCGGTCGCGGAGTTGTGGCGGGCGGAGACGATCGCGCGCGACGCGTGGCGGATCCGGATCGAGACCCTGATACGGTTGTCCTGCACCAAAGATACTTTCCGGCTCGAGGCGACGTTACGCGCTCGAGAAGGCACGAAGGACGCTTTTCATCGCGAGTGGGATTGCTCGATTCCCCGCGACTTCATGTGAGAGGCGAGCGTGCCCCGGCCAAACGAGCGCCCGGGACACGCCAGAGCAAACGCCCAACTACCGCTTCTCGATGCCGGCGCGGTCGATCACCTCGGTCCACTTGGTGATGTCGCCGCGCATCTGCGCGTCCATCTCGGCCGGCGTGCTGGCCTTGGAATCGATGCCGAGGTCGAGCAGGCGCTTCTTCACGTCGGGCTCGGCCAGCACCTCCTGCATCGCCTTGTTCAAGGTCGCGAGGACCTCCGGCGGCGTGCCGGCCTTGGCATAGATCGCATTCCAGGAGGCGGCCTCGAAGCCCTTCACGCCTTCGCCGAGCGCGGTCGGCACGTTGGGCAGCGCGGGCGAGGGCTGCGGCCCGGTCCAGGCCACGGCGCGCAGCTTGTTGTCCTCGAGGCCCGATTTCAGCGCCGCATAGAAGTCGATCACCATCTCCACGTCGTTGCGCATGAGCGCCACGATCGCGTCCGGCGTGGTGCGGAACGGCACGATGACGACATCGAGGCCGCTCGCCTGCTTGAAGTAGTTGGCGGTGAGGTTCTGCACCCCGCCCGCGCTGATGGTGCCGATGTTGAGCTTGCCCGGCTTCTCGCGCCCGACTTTCAGGAAATCGCCGAGTGTCTTGAACTCGGATTGCGCGTTGACCACCATCAGGCAGTCGAAATAGCCCATCGACGAGATCGCCACGAAGTCCTTGGTCATGTCGAGCGGAAACTTGTTGTAGAGCGGCACCGAGCTCGCGATGCCGCCCGTCATCAGCAGCAGCGTGTAGCCGTCGGCCGGCGCGGAGAGGACGGCGCGGCCGGCGACGATGCCGCCCGGCCCCGGCATGTTCTCGATCACGAAGCGCTGGCCGAGCTTGTCGCCGAGCCGCTCCGCGATGATGCGGGCGGTGATGTCGCCGACCCCGGCGGCGCCGAGCGGCAGCACCAGGCGCACCGGCCGTTCCGGATATTTCTGCGCCGAAGCCGCCTGCGGCAGCGCGACCAAGGCGAGCGCGGCCGCGGCGAGGGCAAGGACTTGGCGGCAAAGGACTTGGCGGTAAAGGACTTGGCGGCTGGTGAAGCTACGCAACATGGTGGTCTGTCTCCCGGTAATATTCATCCTTGCGAGCATCGGCTCGCGGTCCAATCGGTCCTCACGATGTCGTGAGATGCATCGGCCTAATCTGCCCGAAATCCCGGGGCAAGCCGAGGGGCGGCAGGCGGGCCAGGCAGGGGCGTCGACGACCCCCATACCACTGCGGTCTTCCGCCCGCTATATGGGCGCTGAGGGATGGCGGCCTCGGCCTGATAGTGGTTTTCTTGACGATGGTGATCCGGGCATGAGCACGATGACATCGGACATGATCCGGGCCCGCCCGGTCACGACCGCGGCGCTGGCCATCGCGCTCATCGGCGCGGTGACCATCCTGGGCGCCTGGTTCTTCCAGTACGGGCTCGGCCTCAAGCCGTGCCCGCTCTGCCTCGAGCAGCGCTACGCCTATTATTTCGCGATCCCGCTCGCGGTCATGGTGGCGCTCGGCGACCAGGTCGGCGCCTCGCGCAAGGTGCTCATGGCCGCGCTCGCCGCCATCACCCTCGGCATGCTGTGGAACGCCGGCCTCGGCGTCTATCATTCCGGCATCGAATGGAAGTGGTGGCCGGGCCCGCAGGAATGCTCGGGCGCGCTCGACGATCTCGGTTCCGCCGGCGGCCTGCTCAACAAGCTGCAGTCGATCTCGGTGGTGCGCTGCGACGAGGCGGCCTGGCGCTTCCTCGGGCTCTCGCTCGCCGGCTACAACGTGATCATCTCGCTCGCGCTCGCCACCATTGCGGCCTGGGCGGCGAAGATGGAGTGGCGGACGGGCGCGCGTTCGGCGCGTTAGCGCCGAGGCGTTTTGTGATTTGACTCGTTACACGAATCATATATAAATTGGGTATCATCACACAATTGGGTGTCGGATCGATCGGCGCGGCTTTGACGTGCGGTGGCACGCACACGTGTCCGCGCTGTCATTCCGGGTCCCGAGCGAAGCGAGGGAGCCCGGAATCCAGTAACCACCGGCTGCGATTACTGGATTCCGGGTTCGCGCCTTCGGCGCGCTCCGGAATGACGACTGTTCGTGTTGCGACTGACTGCGGACTCGTCGGAGCTCATTGTTCTCATTGTTATTCATTGTTTTGCGGCCGGCGATTTTGGCGCCGGTCGGCTTACGGACGGCAACACAGGAGGAGGATTCAACGCGTGGAAACAACGAGTTGACCGCCGCCGCCCGCGCGCGGACGACGCGATTTTCGGGCGCCGCCGCATTGTTATTTCATTGTTATTAACAATGACCCGCGTGTCCCGGGCGAGCCGCTAATCCGCAGTGATCTTCGCCGCCCGGATCACGTCGCCCCAGCGCTCGGTCTCGTCCTTGATGAAGGCCTTGATCCCGTCGGGCGCGCCGCCGATCGGGGTCATGTTCATGCCGCGCAGGTGCTCGGCGGTGTCCGGCTGTTTGAGCACCTCGTTGATGCCGGCATTGAGCTTGGCGACGATCGCGGCCGGCGTCTTCGGCGGTGCGGCGAGCGCGTTCCAGGTGTCGGAGCGAAAGCCCTTCACGCCGGCCTCGTCCATGGTCGGCACCTCGGGCACCGCCGGCACGCGCTCCGGCGTCGTCACCGCGAGCATCTTGGCCCGCTTGGCCTGGACCTGCTCGCGCACGGAATCGAGCTGGAAGAACAGGAGATCGAGATGTCCGGCAATGAGATCGTTCACCGCCTGCGCGGTGCCGCGATAGGGCACATGGGTGAGCTTGGTTCCGGTCAAGCGCGCGAACAGCTCGCCGGTGAGATGTGGCGTGGTGCCGACGCCCTGCGAGCCGAAGTTGACCTTGCCGGGATTGGCCTTGGCATAGGCGATCAGTTCCTGCACCGAGTTGGCCGGGAAATCCGTGCGCACCACCAGCGTGTTTGGGATCGAGGTCATGATCGCGAGCGGCTCGAGCGCGGCGGGATCGAAGTTGAGCTTCTTGTACATCACCACGTTGGTGGTGAGCGGCGCCGGCTGCGCCGCCAGCAGCGTGTAGCCGTCGGGCTCGGCACCCGCGACCGCCTCGGTGCCGAGATTGCCGCCGGCGCCGGGCCGGTTCTCCACCACGAACGGCTGGCCCCACAATTTCGCCAGCCGGTCCGCCACCACGCGCGCGGCGATGTCGAGGCCGCCGCCGGGCGGGGCTGACACGATGATCTTCACCGCGCGGTTGGGATACGCGGCCGCCGGGTCGGGCTGGGCGTGCGCGGGCGGCGCGACGGGCGACGTGGCGAATGTGAGCGCAACGACGGTGAGCGCGAGCACGGCCAGGGCGGAAAATTTCGGTAGCATCGATCGACCTCGGGGGGCTGCCAACAGCGAGCCGCCAAGGTATTCTGTACCGAAGAAATTGTCTTGCCGCGTCCGGAACGGGCGCGGGCGAAGGAGGAAACAATGAAGATCGTCCAAACCGACGAGATCCCGCTCAAGCGCGGCCTGGAGCATCGCGGCGGCATTTTCCACGGCCGCATCATGGTGGAAGGCGAGCCCGGCGCGCTCGACAATTTCCAGCTTTCGTTCGGCCAGATGGGCGGCGATTTCAACTCGCCCCGCCACCGGCATAATTTCGAGCAGATCCGCTACCAGCTCGAGGGCGTGCTCGACTACGGCCGCGACGGCAAGCTCGTGGCCGGCATGGTCGGCTACTTCCCGGAGGCGGTCTATTACGGACCGCAGACCCAGGATCCCAACATTCCCTGCAAGACCATCGTGCTGCAGTTCGGCGGCGCCAGCGGCAGCGGTTATCTCTCGCAGGCCGAGGTGCAGGCCGGCATGCAGGCGCTCAAGCGCGAGGGCGAGTTCAAGGACGGCGTGTTCCGCCGCCGCGCCGACGTCGAGGGCAAGCGCAATGTCGACGGTTACCAGGCGATCTGGGAGCATGCCAACGGTCGGCCCATGGCCTATCCCAAGCCGCGCTATCCGCAGCCGATCTTCATGGATCCCGCCAACTACGATTGGGTTTCGGTCGAAGGTTCTCCCGGCGTGAGCGAGAAGCCGCTCGGCGTGTTCACGGAACGGCGCAGCGAAGCCGGCTTCGTCAGGCTCGATGCCGGCGCGCGCTTCACCGCGCGCGGCAAGGGCGTCTATGTCGTCACCCGCGGATCAGGTTCGGTCGACGGTCAGCCGCTGCGCGCGCTGACCACGATCTATGTCGACGCTGGCGAGACCGTCACCTTCGCCGCGCAGGAGGACACCGAGCTCCTGCATTTCGGCCTGCCCAATCTCGCCGGCCTGCGCATGCCTTCGCACGAGCAGGTGCACGTCGAAGCCGCGGAGTAGGGGCCGAGCTTTCTCGTCCGACCGGACCTACGCCGCCTTGGGCGCCGGCAGGTCGCCGGTGAGCGCCTGCGCCATGCGCTCGATCAGAGCCAGCACGTCGGGATGCTGCTCGGGCTTCCAGCGCGCCAACATGTCGGCGAGACCCTGGCGGCGCGCGGCGACCACGCGGTCGCGCAGCGCGATCCCGGCCGGCGTAAGCCGCAGCGGTCCGTCGGTGTGCTTCTCGGCAATGCCGCGATCGCACAACGCATCCAATGGAGGCTTGAGTTGCTGTTCCGGAATCTTGAGCTCGGCGCTAAGCGAGGCGAGCGTCATCGGCTCGCGCTCGCCCAGGCGTGCCAGCATCCACAGTTCGGGCGGCGGCAGGTCGATGCCGACGCGTCGCGCCAGATCGGCATAGACCCGCCAGCGGTTCTCATGCGCCACCAGCACCGTGACGATGCGCTCGAGCTCTTCCAGCGAGGTGGCGTCGCGCGGCATGGCGAAGCTTTCGCCCATGCCTTCGGGCGCCCCACCTTCGCGCAGCGGGCTCTCGTGCAGCAGCCATGCCAGCGCGAAGCCGAAGGCCGAGACCACCGCCGCCGCCAAGAACACCGGCTGCAGCGCGGCCATCACAGCGGTGATGTATTCCAGGTGCAGGCTGGGCGGCAGGCCGCGCACCGCCGACGGCAGCACGGTGGAGAGAAATTCCATGCCGGGCCCGGCGAGCTGCGCATGCAGGCCGTTGGCGAAGATCGCGCCGAACATCGCGACCCCGAGCGCGCCGCCGAGCGAGCGGAACAGCATGGTGCCGGAGGTCGCCACGCCGAGATGCTTGTAGTCGACGCTGTTCTGCACCGCGATGATCAGCACCTGCATCACCATGCCCATGCCGAGCCCGAGCCACAGCGCGTCGATCGCGGTGTGCCAGGGGCTGCTCTCGATCGAGAGCAGCGACAGCGCGCCGAGCCCGAACGTCATGGTGGCGGTACCGATGATCGGGAACAGCTTGTAGCGGCCGAACCGGCTGATCAGGCGCCCGCTGATGATCGAGGTCACCAGCATGCCGAGCATCATCGGCATCAGCATCAGGCCCGAGGTCGACGGGCTCACGCCCTTCACTACCTGCAGGTAGATCGGCAGGAACGTCACCGCGCCGAACAGCGACAGTCCGACGATGAAGCCCACGCTGCTGGAGACCGCGAAGTTGCGGTTGGTGAACAGGCTCATCGGCAGGATCGGCTCGCGCGCCCGGCGCTCGACCAGGACGAAGCCGACGGTCGAGAGCACGCCCGTTGCAGCCAGCGCGAGCACGAGCGGAGAGTGCCAGGGAAACAGCGTGCCGCCGAGCCCGGTGAACAGGATGATGGTGCTGAGCGCGAGCGTGAGCAGGACCGCGCCGGCGTAATCGATCTCGTGCTGGCGGCGGGTGGAGCGCGCCGGCAGCACCGCGGCGATCACCACCAGCGCGAGGATGCCGGTCGGAAGGTTGATGTAGAAGATCCAGCGCCAGCTCAGGTGGTCGACGAAAAATCCGCCGATCAGCGGGCCGACGATGGTGGCGACGCCGAACACCGCGCCGAAGAAGCCCTGGTAGCGCCCGCGCTCGCGCGGCGGGATCAGGTCGCCGATCACCGCGATGGTGACGACGATCAGTCCGCCGCCGCCGATGCCTTCCAGCGCGCGGAACAGGATGAGCTGCAGCATGTTCTGCGCGATGCCGCACAGCGCCGAGCCGGTGAGGAACACCACGATCGCCACCTGCAGCACGATCTTGCGGCCATAAAGGTCGCCGAATTTTCCATACAGCGGGCCGGCGACCGTGCTGGTGAGCAGATAGGCCGTCACCACCCAGGAGAGATAGCTCAGGCCGCCGAGCTCGGCGACCATGGTCGGCAGCGCGGTCGAGACCACGGTCTGGTCGATGGCGGCGAGCCAGAGCGCGAGAAACAGCGCGCCGAACACCGCCCAGATCGATTTCTGATTTTGGTCTGCAGCCATCCTTACTCGGGACAATGGCGCACAAAAACGCGAGGTTCAATGTGAATGGGGATGCGCGGTTTCACGGGAGTGCCGTGTCCCGGATGCGACGCAGCGCGAAACGAAGTGGAGCGGTGCGTCGCTGCTCCGGGACCGTAGCAAAGGCGGTGTGTGTAACGGTCCCGGGTGCGCAACGCATCATTGCGCTTCGCTTCATGCTGCGCAGCGCCCGGGACACACGTATTACGCTCCACAGAATGAGTCCGGCGCGCCGACGATCGCCACGACAATGGCGCTTACGGATCCAGCTCGGTGTCCCAATAGAGATAGTCGAGCCAGCTGTCGTGCAGGTAGTTCGGCGGGAAGCGCCGGCCGTTGCGGTGCAGGTGGTTCACGCTCGGCTGGAACGGCATCTGCGACGGCCACATCTTGGCCTCGTTCATCGTCAGGTTGCCCTTCCTGAGATTGCACGGCGAGCACGCGGCGACCACGTTGATCCAGGTGGTGTGGCCGCCGCGCGAGCGCGGCAGCAGGTGATCGAAGGTGAGGTCGTCGCGGGTACCGCAATACTGGCAGCTGAACTTGTCGCGCAGGAAGACATTGAAGCGAGTGAACGCAGGCTGGGTCGCGGGCTTCACGAAGGTCTTGAGCGAGACCACGCTCGGGAGCTTCATCTCCAGGCTGGGGCTGTGCACGGCGCGGTCGTACTGGGCGACGATGTTCACGCGCTCGAGAAATACCGCCTTGATGGCGTCCTGCCACGACCACAGCGACAGCGGGTAGTAGCTGAGCGGACGAAAATCCGCGTTGAGCACGAGAGCGGGGAAGCCTGATGGCGACACATGCACGTTCACGGCTGCGTTCCTGTCTCCTCATTCCCCCGCGGACCGAAGCGTGGCCGTAGTCTATAGAAGAGCGTGACGGGATTGTGAAGCCTGCCCCGGGGCTTATGGCGCGAACGCGACGGCCCGGCGCGTTCCCAGGCCCGTAATTGACAGGCAAAATGCGGGCTTGGCGGGCCGGGAATGCCTGGGCTTGCATGCGACCTGAATGTCAGGCTTGCGAAAACGGAAGGTGCCGGGAATGCCGCGAATCACTCTCGTCTGTCTGGTCGGCGTATGTGCGGTGCTCCACGCCGGCGCCACCGCGCATGCGCAGGCCTATCCGACCAAGGTGATCAAGATGATCGTGCCGGCGGGACCCGGCGGGCCGACCGATGTGCTGGCGCGGCTCGTCGCCGACCGCATGGCGGCGGCGCTCGGGCAGCCCGTCATCATCGACAATCGCGGCGGCGGGGGCGGCGCGATCGGCGCCAAGGCGGTGGCAGCAGCCGACCCCGACGGCTACACGCTGCTGTTCGGCAACACCGCGACGCTCGCCAATATCCCAGCGATCTCGAAAAGCGCCGGCTACGATTCGGCCAAGAACTTCGCCGGCGTCGCCAAGGTGATGGACTCCTACCAGGTCCTCGTCGTCAGTCCCAACCTTCCGGTGAAGTCGGTCGCGGAGCTCACCACCTATGCCAAGGCCAACCCGGGCAAGCTCAATTACGGCGCCGCCGGACCGATCAACCTCACCAATCTCGCGGGCGAGCTCTACAAGCTCAAGGCCGGGCTCGATTTCGTGGCCGTGCATTTCAAGAGCGGCGCGGAATCGCTGACCTGCGTCGTCGGCGCTCAGTGCCAGCTCACCATCGACAACGTCACCGCCGTGCGCGCACTGATGGAAGACCGCAAGCTGCGCCCGCTGGCGGTCACCAGCGCCCGCCGGCAAAGCGACTTCCCCAACTTGCCGACCATGATCGAGGCCGGCGTCCCCGACTATGTGGTGACGAGCTTCTTCGGCGTGGTGGCGCCGTCCGGCACGCCCGCGCCGGTGATCGCGCGGCTCAACGCCGTCATCAACGAAGCGCTGCGCACGGAGGCGGTGCAGGCCGCGCTCAAGAAGCTCGGCGCCGAGCCCACGATCGAGAGCCCGGAAGCGTTCACGCGCTTCATCGCCGCCGAGATGCGCAAGTGGACCGAGATCGCCGCCATCGCCGGCATCAAGGCGGATTGATTTACGCCCCGCGCACGCGATCGATCACCGCTGTGGCGTCGGCGACGACATCGCCATGCCAGGCGATGTGCTGGTCGGGACGAACCAGCACGAGCTTGCTGCGGTAGAGTTCCTCGGGAGGTTTCAGTTGCATTATCTTCAGCGGCACGCCGCGCATGGCGGCGGCGGCTTCGAACGCGCGGGCACCTTCGGGCGCGCCAAAATCGATCAGGGTCAACCCCTTGCCAAACTCGTCGTAGACCGCGCGCTTCGGCGCCAGCCAGAAATGCGGTGCGCGTGCGCCGGGACGGTCCAGAGGCGTGTAGGTATCCCAGCTGTCCGGTGGGCCGCCGTCATCGTGGTCAGGCCAGATGATGGGGGAATGCTCGTAGCGCTCGCCGAACTGGATGCCGACGGTGAGATACTGCGCGCGGTCTTCCTCGATGATCCTGGCGCCGAAGCCGCGCCGCGCGGCGTCGGCGCTCGCGCTGTCGTCCTCGAAGCCCGGCGGCAGCACCCAGCCGTCCATGATGCGGGTGCATCGTACGCCCAATTGCGAATTGCGCACGCCGATGGGACGGCGCTCGACCTCGTAGCTCTCGACCAGTCGCGGGCCGGCCCAGCCCTGGTGCACGGCGGCGAGCTTCCAGCACAGATTCATCACGTCACCGATGCCGGTGTTCATCCCGAGCCCGCCGAGCGGAGTGAACAGATGCGCGGCATCGCCGGCGAGGAACACGCGCCCCGACTGATAGTGCTCAGCCACCAGCGCGAGCCCGCCGGTCCACGGCCCGCCGGAAATGATCTCGAACGGCACGTCGGCGCCGATCATCCCGCGCACCACCGCGGGCGCGTCGACGGCGCGCCAGTCAGTGCCGGGCGGCACCTGGTAATGGATGACCCAGGTCTCGCGCCCGTCCTGGGAATACATCATGCCCCGCATCTCGGGATTGATGATCCACGTCATGTTGGTCGGCGGCCGCTGGCTTGCCGCCATCAGCGTGGCCGAGCGGATGAAGAAGGACAGCATGGTGCCGCCCATGAATGCGCGGTCGGTGGTGCCGTCCTCGCCGATCATGGCGAAGCCGAGCGCGCGGCGCACCGTGCTGCCGGCACCGTCGATGCCGAGGAGATAGCGCGCTTTGATCTGCCCGCGTTCGCCGGTTTGCGCGTGCTCCACGTCGGCGACGACATGGTCGTGCTGTTCGGTGAACGATTGCAGCCGCCAGCCGAAATGGATTTGCGAACCCGCCCCGCGCTCGGCGCAGCGCCGCAGCACCCGCTCGAGCACGATCTGCGAGACATTGTTGGGGATCTCCGGCGTCGGCCAGTCCGAGTAGGGCCGCGGCAGGCGGCCGAACTCATGGCCGCAGAAACGCGTCACATAGGCGGAGGCGCGCGCGACGTCAGGCGGCAAACCTTCCGAGCGCAATTCGTCGGCGATGCCCAAGCGCCGGAAGTGCTCCATCGAGCGCGCGTTGGTGTTGTTGCACTTGGGATGTTGGGCCGTGTCCAGCTTGTCCGTGACCAGCATGGCGGGGACGCCACGCCAGTTGAGCTCGATCGCCGCCGCCAGGCCGACCGGTCCGCCGCCGACGACCAGCGCAAACGTCTCAGCTTCCATCATCTGCTCTCGGTTTCGTATGGCTTGCCCGCGGCGGGGATCAACCTGCGCGGGTCGATCTCAATCGACCCGGAATCGGCGCTAACCTGTTGGCGCCTTCGGTGCGCGCCGAGCGAGGAACTCGCCGCCGTGGCGCAACCCTTCCTGATCGATGCCGTGGCCGATGCCGGCGGACAAGTGCCACTCGACCGGCACGCCGAGCGCGGCCAGCCCGCTCGACGCCTGGAACAGCGCCTGCGCCGGGATCAGCTCGTCCTGGTCGCCGTGGATGAGCAGGACCGGCGGCCGCGATTTGATCTCGGCCGCGAGCTTGTCGGGATCGGCATCGGGCGGGACGACCAGCAGCCCGGAGTAACCGACGATGGCAAACGGCGCTACCGCGCGCCGCAGCCCCACATGCAGCGCCATCATGGTGCCCTGGCTGAAGCCGACAAGCGCGAGCGCCGAGGGCGGCAGGTTGCGACGCTTGAGCTCGGCGTCCAGAAAGCTTTCGAGCACCGGCGCCGCCTTGTTGGCCCCGAGCCAGCGCTCGTTGGGATCGCGGAAGGTGAGCGGGAACCATTGCTTTCCCACGGGCGCCTGGCCGCACGGTTCCGGCGCGTGCGGGGAGACGAAGGCCGCATGCGGCAGCAGACCCTGCCATGCGCGGCCGATATCGATGAGGTCGTTCCCGTCGGCGCCATAACCGTGCAGGAATACGATCAGTTGGCGCGCCGGACCCGAGCGTGGCTCGAGTCGCGGTCCGTCGAGTTCAGGCATTTGTCCTCCGCTCGGTCGGCGTCGCCGGGATCGGGGCGCCTTCGCGTTGCTTGGTCGTGCGATAGTACGACCACAGCATGTAAGCGGCCGCGCCCCGCCACGGCCGCCACGCCTCGGCGAGCGGCCCCATTTCTTTCGCGGTCGGGCGCGCGTCGAGTTCGAGCAGCAGCCGCGCCGCTTCCTGCACAGCCAGGTCGCCTGCCGGCCAGGCGTCGGCGTGACCGAGGCAGAACAGCAGATAGATGTCGGCGGTCCAGGGACCGATGCCGTGCACCGCCGTCAGCGCCGCGTGGGCGTCATCGGCTGGTTTGGCAACGAGCGCGGGGAAGTCGAGTTCGCCGCGATCGATCGCTTTCGCGATCGCCTTGAGCGTGCGAATTTTCGACCCCGACAGGCCGGCGCGGGCGAGCTTGGCCGAACGCGCGCGCAGCATCGTGGCATGATCCAACGGATCGAATGCCTCGGTGAGTCTTCCCCAGATCGCTTTGGCGCTTGCGGTCGAGAGCTGTTGCGAGACCACGATCGATGCAAGGCCGGCGAATCCGTCCCGACGCCGTCTCAAAGGGGGCCGACCGGCGCGCGACAACACAGTAGCGAAGCGCGGATCGATCCTGACCAACTGGGCGATAGCGTGATCGAGGTCGGCTTCGGTGTGGATGAAAAAGGACATGACCGGCGCGAAGCATCTACAAATGTCATCACAACGCAACCCTTTTTCTGACCCATCACCGGGCCTGCGCGCATGACCCGTCCCGTGTTCCGCTTCGCGCCGTCGCCGAACGGCCGTCTGCATCTCGGGCATGCGCTTTCCGCGCTGATGAATTTCGAGATGGCGCGTGCTGCCGGCGGACGGTTCCTGCTGCGCATCGAGGACATCGACGCGGCGCGCTGCCGGCCGGACTACGAGCAGGCAATCTATGACGACCTGGCGTGGCTCGGCATCACGTGGGAACAACCGGTACGGCGGCAGAGCATGCATTTCGACGATTACCGGGCGGCGCTGGCGCGTCTCGATGCGCTCGGCTTGGTCTATCCGAGCTTCGAGAGCCGCGGCGAGATCGCGGGCCTGGTTGAAGCGCGCGAAATGCTTGCACCCTGGCCGCGTGATCCCGACGGCGTGTCGCTTTATCCCGGCGCTGCGCGCACGCTCTCGCCGGCCGAACGCCGGCAACGGATGGAGACCGGGGTGCCGTATGCGCTGCGTCTCGATATGGCGGCGGCTACGGCACGAACTGGCGCGCTGACCTGGACCGAGAGCGGCCGGGACAGCGAAGCCGGCTTGGTCGCGGCGGCGCCGCAGGCCTGGGGTGACGTGGTGCTGGCGCGCAAGGACATGCCGACCAGCTATCACCTCGCGGTCGTGGTCGACGACGCGCGTCAAGGCGTCACCGATGTCGTGCGCGGACAGGATCTGTTCTGGTCGACCAGCGTACACCGCGTGCTCCAGGCGCTGTTCGGCCTGCCAGCACCGACCTACCACCACCACCGCCTGATCCTTGATGCCGAAGGCAAAAAGCTATCCAAATCGACGCGTGCGACCGCCTTGCGCTCGCTGCGGGAGAGTGGTGCTACTGCCGCCGACATCCGCCGGATGGTCGGGCTGTGACGGCCTGTGGCCGGCGGCTCGGCGCCGTGGCAATCTCCCCCTGGGGGTGCGATGCCTAAACGAAAGACAGCTGCCGGCAAGAGTCGTGGCAAGCGTCGCGGCGAGCGCGCCGCGCGTCCCGGCGCCGCCGCGTCCCGCACGCGGGCGATCGAGGCGACGCTGGCGGATATCGCCCACGAAATCAGGACGCCGCTCACCGGCATCCTCGCGCTGGGCGAACTGTTGACGACGTCGGAGCTCGGCGAACGCGAGCGTGGCTGGGCGGCGGCGATCAAGAGCACGGCCGAGCATCTCGCCCTGCTCACGTCGCTCATCGTCGATGCCGCGCGCGCCGATGCCAAGGGCCTGGTGCTGCGGCGCGAGCTCATCCGTCCGCGCCGTTTCGCCGACATGGTCGCGGCCTCGCTCGCCGCCCGCGCGGAGGCCAAGGGCATTGCGGCCGAGGTCGACCTGTCGAGCGAGCTGCCCGAGGCGGTGATCGGCGATCCCTTGCGGTTGCGGGCGGCGCTGGAAAATCTGATCGACAATGCGGTGAAATTCACCGGCCGTGGCAGCGTGAGCCTCGCCGCGACCAGCGAGACGGCGGCGCGCGGAAAGGCGCGGCTCGTCTTCGTCGTGTCCGACAGCGGCATCGGGCTCAGCGCAGCCGAGATCAAGCGGCTGTTTCGACCGTTCGCGCAGGCCAACGAGGCCGTCGCGCGCCGTTACGGCGGCGCCGGACTCGGTCTCGCCTTCGTCAAGCGGATTGCCAAAGCCATGGGGGGCAATCTGACCGTGACGAGCAAGCCGGGCGGTGGCAGCCGGTTTCGCCTCACCGTGACCGTGGACAAGGTTGCCGAAGCACCCGGCGCGGCAACGCCGGACGGCACCGCGCCGCTTGGCGCGCCGGTGCGCCCGCTCACGGTTCTGTGCGCCGAGGACAATCCTTACGGTCGCGTCCTGCTCAACACCATCCTCACCGAGCTCGGCCATCGCGCCGATTTCGTCGGCACCGGCGGTGCCGCGGTCGAGGCGGTGGCGCAGGGGCGCTACCACGTCGTGCTCATGGATGTGACTTTGCCGGATATCGACGGCATCGAGGCGACGCGGCGCATTCGCGCGCTCGCCGATCCCGTCGGCCGGGTGCCGATCGTCGGCGTCTCCGGCCGCGGCAATGCCGCCGACGAGGCGGCGGCACGTGCGGCCGGAATGAACGGCTACCTCGCCAAGCCACTGAGCCCGAGCGCGCTCACGCGCGTGCTCGGTTCGGTCGTGCCGCCGGAGGCGTGAGCGTTATCGCGTGGCTTCAGTAGGTGACGCCGACCGGCGCCCACCCGAAGCGATAGTTGATGCCGACTTTGGCGACGTGGATACGCTCGCGGATGCTGGTGTCGAGGGCAAAGAGGCCGGTCGTGTCCGTGAAGCGTACGGCGTGGGAGCCGAAGTCGAGATAATTGTATTCGACCTTGGCGGACCAATTGTCGGTGAAGGAATATTCGATGCCGCCGCCCACCATCCAGCCCCAGCGGGTCTCGTTGGCCCTGTACGCGGCGATCGAGGTGAGTTCGTACTTGTCGTTGGCGAAGGCAACGCCGCCCTTGCCGTAGAACAGCACGCGGTCGAGCGCGAAGCCGAGCCGGCCGGCGAAAGTGCCGAGCGCGTCGACCTTGGCGCGGCAGTTCGCCGCGACCCCGACGATGCCGGTGACGCATGCGGTGTTGCCGGTAAGATCAGCCCAACTGGCGTCGGCCTCGACGCCGAAGACCCAGGAGCCGGCCTGGTAGTTGGCGCCGATCTGGCCGCCGGCGAGGCCGCCGCTGATGTCAATATTGGTTCCGGGCGGACCGAAGAGCGCTCCGCCGAACACGAAGGGCGCGATGGCCGCGTCCTTGCGCCCCCAGGCGCCGCCGCCATGGGCGCCGAAATAGAAACCGGTCCAGGTGAAGATCACATAGTTTTGCGGCGCGCGGTACGCCACCGGCAGATCGGCGGCTGCGGCGGGCTGCAGCGCAGCGGCGAGCGCGACCATGCTGATGCCAGCGAGAATGTGCCTTTTCATTGGATCCCCCCCGAACTTACGACACGACGGTCGAAACGGCGGCGAGCGTCGCGAGCAGGGATTAACGCTCGCGTCGGCGTGGCGGCGAGTCAAGCCGCACCCGCGGTGCGCGGCCCGCGGCGGCGCCGGGCGGACGAGCCCGGGGCGTCTCTAGGAGATTGAAATGATTGTTCGTTTCGATCGGCGTTGCAATCGCGCCACGGTGCAGAACTTTCAGCGCGGCGAGGGCGGGAATGCCCGGAATTCGCTACGCCGCGGTTCGATCGACGATGCGCACGATGTCGGCCATGATGCGGTTGAGCTCGAAATCCTTGGGCGTATATACGGCGGCCACGCCCGCCTGCTGCAGCATCTGTGCGTCTTCCGGCGGGATGATGCCGCCGACCACGACCGCGACGTCGTCGAGGCCGGCGCTTTTCAAGCGCGCGACCACGTCCTTCACCAGCGGAACATGCGAGCCCGACAGGATCGACAGTCCGACCACATGCGCGCCTTGTTCGCGCACCGCTTCGACGATCTCGGCCGGCGTCAGGCGGATGCCTTCGTAGACCACGTCCATGCCGGCGTCGCGCGCGCGCACCGCGATCTGCTCGGCGCCGTTGGAATGCCCGTCGAG
>Ga0207675_100003480_pt1 | contig 15383 bp, 7 predicted proteins | sample KBSSwiS42_FD_184305 | JGI IMG/M metagenome (GOLD analysis project Ga0207675, IMG submission 184305) | Switchgrass rhizosphere microbial communities from Kellogg Biological Station, Michigan, USA - KBS Switchgrass S4-2 (SPAdes) (version 2) | ecosystem: Host-associated > Plants > Roots >... | reverse complement strand
GTCCTCCTGGCAGGCTGCGCCGCGCTCGACCGCGCGCAACACGGCCTGCACGTCGAAGAAACCGCGCTCGGCAGGGGCGATGGGAGTGAGGCGCAGGCCCAGATGGAACTGCAGGATGCCGAAGAGCAGGAAGGTGAAGCCGTCGTGGCGCGAAAAGCCTGCCTGGAAAGCCGCCTGCTGAATCTCACCTTCGGGGTTGGTACCGTATCCAGAGAGCACGTGGCCCACGTCGTGGAACACGGCAAACTCGGGGATACCGTTGCGCTCGCCGGGAAATGCAAAGCCATTGTCGCGGTAGTGCTGGTACAGGCCGTGCCCGAGGGTGCCGGCACGGCAGTGAGCCAAAGCGTGATAGCGCGCCGCGAGCGCCGCATCTTCGCCGCCCAGGCCCACCAGCGGTTCGAGGAACTTCAGCCAGCCGGGGAAGTTCTTCTGTGCGCTCAGCACACCGCGGATGCGTCGAACCATGTCGAGGCGCGCCAGCAGGGCGTGGCCGTGGCTCAGCTCGTAGAGCACGCCCAGACCCGCTTCCGGTGTCTCCAGCGCCTCCGCCAGGTCGCGGACGGCCTCGATGCGCGCCTCGCTCGGCGTACCTTCCACGAGCGCGGTCACGATCGCGAGCTGCAGTGCGCGCTTGCGCCGATGCGGATCGGTCAGGGTGCGGGCGAGCTCTGCCGGTGCGATGGGCTCGAGCTGGGCGGCGCGGAGCGCCACGCCGTGAATGCGGGCGAGACCTTCGATGATGGCCTCCTCCGCAGCGGTGACGGCGCCATCGGCACGGGCAACTCCGCGCAGCGCGCGAGCTACGAGCACGAGCTCTCGCTCAGTGAAAATCCGCAGGTCCATAGCTGTCCTTCTTTCTTTCTGTTTTTCGGGTGAGCGGCGAGTGCTGCCGGATCGGCGGCACTGGCGCCGGACTTTCGGCAGCTGCCCGGGTCCTGTGCCTGGGCGTTTGCCGAGCGATTCGCCCCCGCAGAGCGCCAAGACTCGCGGCGTGCAGCCCAAAGAGAGCGAATGGGAGCGGGGCGATCCGACACGAGGGCTGCTTCGGCGAGGGTTCGCTGCTCGCTCTTCAAGACTCGTGCCGAGAGCGATTGAGCGGGATGCGCAGGAACACACTGTCCACGCGCCGATGGTACGCGCGCCTGGCGCAGCCCGTGCAAGGCGGGCTGCAGCCAAGGAGGCTTTGCATGTCCGACATCCACAGGGGCGCCCTGCGCCCCGGCAATCTCTGCACGCTGCCGAGTCCCAACTTCGCCGTCGCCGGAGCGTGGCTCGCGATCGCCGCCGGCGGCTTCTGGCTGTCCTGGCTGCTGATGCCGGGCGTCGGCGTCACCGATACCTCGACCATCTTCGCGCTGGTGGGCCAGCACCGCCGCCAGGTGTACGCGTCGGTGATCCTACAGTTACTCTCCGCAGCCGCGTACGCACCCAGTGTGCTCGGGCTCGTCGCCTCCAGCCAAACCTCGCACCCGAAGACCATGCGATTCGGGTGTGCGCTCCTGCTCGTGGGAGCGATGGGCTCCGCCGCGGATGCCATCTTTCACCTGGTCGCTGTGGAGATGACGGCGCCCGGCATCGACCGCGCTGCGATGGCAACCGTGATGCGCCGCCTGCAGGGCCCCGATCTCCGCCTGCTACTCCCCTTCGTTGCCGCCCTCTTTATCGGGCACGTGGTCGTCGTCGCCGCTCGCAGCAAAGCCGATTGGGGTGCAAGGTGCGCGTTCTGGCTGCTCGCCTGCTCGCCGGCGCTGGCAGGATTCAGCGCGACTCTCGCGCGCTTCGAGTGGGTGTCGAACAGGGTCGTTGGTCTGACCGTGCTCGGCATTTTCAGCAGCAGCCTCGCGCTCGTCGGACTCTCGATGGCAAGGGTCGAGGGCGCGCGCAGTGGTCAGGACCCGGCCTGCGTCCAGCTACCGGTGCACGCGGGGTCCACGATTCCCTCGCGCACGAGCTCGAGGTGAGTGCCCGGCGCGTAGCCAGTCACTTGCTTGAACGCCCGATAGAACTGCACGTAGCTACCGAAGCCCACGTCCAAGGCAGTTCGCAACATGTTACCGGGTCCGCCCTGCCCGTAGTCATGAATGAAGCGCTGCACGCGATGATGATTCCTGTACTGAACCAGACCAATGCCGAAGGCCTCCGTGAACAGGCGTGAGAGGCGCTCCGGGCTGAGCTGAAGGATCGGCGCCAGCACTCCACGAGACGCGGAGCACTCAGCTTCTCGAAGCAGGTTTGCCGCCCGCCGTACCGCTGGATGACAGCTAGCCGTTGGGTCCCGCGGCGCAACGGGACACCTACCCGACCACGCGAGCGCCAGCACGGCCTCGAGAACTGCGTTGAAACGTGCTGTGTTGGGCCGGAGCAGTCCCTCCCGGGAGTGCGCGCAGATGCGGGCCAGGACGTCCGATGGGATGGCCGTGACGAAGGGTGCGTCGAGCCTCTTCAGCTCCGCCAGCGCCAGCTTGGCGGCGGACCTGAAATCCAAGGCTGACGCGCCTGCCAAGGGGGCGGTCACGCCGTACGCCGAATCCTCGGTTCGAAAGCTGTAGACCCAGATCGAGAGATCGTCGGTCGAGTGGAGCAGCTCGTGCTCCATATGAGGCGGAATCCACAGAGCGCTCGGCGCAACAACCCGCTGCTCGCGATCGGGAAACCAATAATCGACCGCTCCCCTGAGGACGACGTTCAGCTCCAGCTCGTGGTGGAAATGGCGACCAAAACGAGTGGACGCCGCAGTGGAGTACCAGAGCCCACCAACAGCCTCAGGCGGGCTCGGAAGTGGCAGGAGAACGGGCGCCATGCTCTTGACCAACGAAGCACGCCTGGCTTCGCGAGTCTAAGCTTCGCTCCCCGATTTCTGTACCTCGGTGCTGCGCGGCCGCCGAGCCTGTTTCAAAACGGCGCCCTCCGTCGCCGCCGAGCCCCGAGCAGGCCTGCCCGCCCCCCCATGAGCAGGCTGGCACAGTCCCGGGCAGATGAGCCAGAGCAGCGGCGGCGGGCAGCGCCCTCCCGTGTGCGCGGCGCTCAGGGTGCGTTGCCGTCCCAATCGTAGCCAAACAACCCCGCGCTGCTCAGCAGGCCCAACAGATACACGGCCTCCTGGTAGTAGCGGTACTGGCCGCTCTGTTGATTTACGCTCCAGGCGGCACGGACGAAGTCGTTGCGGTTGGGCGCGGTGGAGGCGAGGGCTCCTGCGCCGAGTGTCGAGGTGAGCGCCGTCGAGCTGCCGCCGGCGGCGTTGCTGCCGTCGACTGCGAAGAGGGCGTTGACGACATTGTCCTGGTTGGCGTTCAGCTGATTGGCGAAGAACGCATGGTACTTGTTGGCTTGTGTCGTGAAGCGCGGGTCCTGGCTGAACCAGGCGTAGTCGACCGCCATGTTCATGATCACGCGCCAAGCGTCATAGCGGAACTGCGGGCCGCCGGCGTTCGGCGTGCCATTGAAGTTGGCGTAGTCGGGATGTAGACCCGTGTTGGCATCGGCGGCATTGACGAGCAGGCGGCGGCTGGCGTCCGCGATGGTGTTCCAGCGCGCAGCGTCGCCAGCGGGGCCATCGAGTGCGAACAGCTCGTAGAACGCGGGCAGGTTGTAGCTCGGGTCAGTGAAGGTTGCGGAGTTGCCCGAGGGAAAGAACACCACCAGGTTGTTGGCGGCGTTGAACAGGGGCGTGTTGCCGTTCGCCGAAGGGTTGCTGATCAGCGCATGCGAAATGGTGTCCGCCTGCTGCTTATAGTTCACGCTCCCAGTGCTGCCCCAGCGTCGATCAGCGAGGTAGAGCGCGGCCGCAAAGTACTCGTCGCCGTCCGGCGCGGGGCCCGTGTTGGCGTTGAAGTTGACTTGCCAGTTGTTGGGGTTGGCGGAGTTTACCGAGCCGCGCCAGCGGAAGGCCCCGCGCCAGCTCGTCTGCCCGGCGTTGGCGGCGAACTGCATGTAGGTCTGCGCGAACTTCCAGAGCTTGTTGAACTGATCCTGCAGATTCATCTGCACGGCGATCATCATTCCGTAGGACATGCCTTCGCTGCGGACATCGTTCGAGTCGGCGGCCCAGATGAAGGCCAGGCTGCGATCCTGCGGCAGCTCGTAGTAGACGCGATAACCCGTGTCGCGTGTCGGCGTTGTCGATTCGTTCGTGCCGATGCCGTAGAAGCGGTTGACCGCCTGCTGCACCTTGTCGTCCACCTGGTCCACCGGCACGCCGAGCAGATCCGTGAACAAGTTGGCAGTGCCCTTCGTGGGCCGCTCGAGCGTGCCCGTGCCCGCGGCGGGCATCATCGCCGGCGCGTTGGGCTGCATACCGGGAGCAGCAATGGCGCCGTTCATGTCCGTGCCCCCGGGCGTGCTGCTGGGGGTGAGCGCGATGGCGCCGGGTATCGTCTCGGGATTGTTGTCGCCCGCGGGCGCGGGATCGGCGGTGCCAGCCGGCGCCGGCGCGCTCTCTGCGCCGTTCGGCGTCATGGTGGTCTGCTGGTTGTTTGTGGTTGCGGGCGAAGAACCGAAGGGCGCCAGCGACGAAGTGCCGCGGTCGCTGCCTTCTTCGCCAACGCCGCAGGCTCCGGTGAGCAGAGCTAGCAGCGTGGAACACGCAGACAGGGAGTGATTTCGGAAAGAGAGCTGGGACAAGCGACTGCCTCCTGAAGCCCGCACGCTTCGGGGTGTGGAAACGATTCCGTCCAGTCTACGGAACCCCGACGACTGGGCAATGGGGTCCGTGACGCGAGTCGCGCCGACCACGATCTGGCGACGCAAATCCAGATCTCGGTGGACCACCGAGCACATCGATGGAACGACGTGCAGGATCAATCCTGCCGCATCTGATTTTGCATCGCCGGCGACAACCAGGCTCCATCCTCCGCAACACCGAGCGCGCGTCGCTTCCGCCCGCTTCGTTCGAACGCTGACCGGCCGTGGGGAGCGCTTCTCATTGCTGTTTGACTCGTCATTGCTGTTGAAAAGACCCTGGAATCGATTCCAGAATCGCGTCGCGCGACGCGTGACGTGCGGTTTAAAGTTTGCGTCGCGCGCGGCGCGCGACGTGGCTTTCAAAGCAAGTGAGGAATAGCGTGATGCGAGACTTCTTAGCCCTCGGTATGGCTTGTTCGGTCGTGGTCGCCGCCATGGCGGCGTGCGGGGACGATACGGACCATGGCAACGGCTTGGGTGGATCGGGAGGCGGCGCAGGCAGCGCAGGCGGCGGCGGCGCGAGTGGCATGAGCGGTGCGGGTGGAAGCGCTGGTAGCGGCGGTGGTGGTGGTGCTGTCGTCGCACCTCCCGCTCCTCCGCCGGATGTGTCGCCGCAAGCTACCTGTACGGGCTGCATCGAGCTCATTGCTCCCGTGGTCGGGCCGAGATCGGACGGCAACGTGGCGGACGAGGCGAGCTACATTTTCACCCTGGGAGCGCCGACCGACTTCAGCAACGCCGTGATCACCTGGCGCATCGCGGCGGTTCAACCCAATGCCAACTACACGGTGGTCATCTTTGCTCAAGACGGTCAGGCGCTGGGTTTCGCGGGCGCATACGCCCAGACGGCACTGGATCCGGCAGCCTTCCCTGCCAATCAGTTCCGAGACGTCTCGCTCGATCTCACGAAGGTCGCGTCCGTGGGTGGCGATGCGGGTGCGCCCGACGCCGGCAACCCCGACGCTGCCGATGGTGGAGTCGATGCGGGAGATGCTGGCCAGGGACCTCTCAGCCCTCCGGCCACGATCATCGGCGCCTTCGACAAGTCGCAAATCCTTCAGATGGGCATCTTCGTCGGCGTCGACCAGCTCTTCAGCGGCAGCGTCACGGTGCGCGTGGCCGTCGATCAGGTGATCATCGCGGGCGTGCCGGGCCAACCCGACCGCACGTTCACGACGGGCGCTGAAGGCCTGAACATCAATCAATACAACGTACCGCCCGGAACGCCGCCTCCAACCCATCATCCGTGAAGCAAGCGCGTCGCGGTTTCGGCGCGCGCGGCACAGTCCACGCCCGAAACCGCGACGGTCAAGGTCTGCGCGTGCGCGGGCGGACGGCCTCGCCGACGAGTCAGCGGACAATGCCTCGAAGCTCGTCAGCGGGCTGGCAACGTCGCCCGCACGAACGCGACGCCGGGCAGGGGCTGGCCGCCGCCCACGCTGACGTCTACGGCGGCCTTCGGTAGATCTTCGGCTGCCAGTGTGAAGCGCACCTCTCGACGCTCGCCGGCGCGCAGCGCGAGGCGCGAAAACCCGCGCAAGCTGCGGATGGGCGCCCGAGGTTCGGGCCCGCCCGTACCCGAGACGTAGAGCTGGACGACCTCCTCGCCGTCGCGAGCCGAGGTGTTCTCGACCGTCGCCCGAACCGAAGCCCCTTTCGGCGTCGCTGTCGCGCTCAGGCCCGAATACGCAAAGCTCGAGTAGCTCAACCCGAAGCCGAAGGGATAGAGCGGGGCGTGCTCCAGGTAGCGGTAGGTGCGGCCCTTCATCGAGTAGTCGCTGAACGGTGGCAGCTGATCTGCGCTCGCGTAGAACGTCACCGGGAGGCGCCCCGCGGGGTTGTTCGCCCCGGCCAAGGTCTCGGCGATCGCCGTGCCGGCCTCCTCGCCGCCGTACCATGCCTCGAGCAGCGCGGCCGATCGCTGCGCCGCGGAGCGGGCCGCGATCGCGCTGCCGCTGGTGAGCACGACGACGACGGGCTTGCCGGTGGCGATGGCCGTCTGGACGAGACGTTCCTGCGGCTCCGGCAGGTCCAGGCTGGTGCGGTCGCCGCCGACAAAGCCGGGGATGTTCAGCGCTCGCATCTCTTCCCCTTCCAGCTCCGCGCTCAGACCGACGAAGACGATCGCGACATCGGCGCTCTTCACCAGCGCTTCGGCCTCGGCCAGGGCCGCGGCGGCGGGCGGGATCCAGCGCAGTTGCAGAGTGCCCCCAGACCCAGGCTGCCGGTACTCGACGCGCAAGCTATGTCTGCGGCCGCGCTCGAGCCGCACGCGCACGAGCGCGCCCCCCACGCGCGGCCCTGCCGGCGCCTGCGTCGAGGTCAGCTGCGTGGCGGGGCCCGCCCCGATCTGGAGCTCTCGGTCGTCGAGGAACAAGCGCGCGCTGGCCGTTCGATTCCACATGCCGGTGCGGACCGCCAGCTGGTATTCGCCCGTCGTCGGCGGCGTCAGCGTGCCGGTCCAGCGCACGGAGTATTTCTCGTCCCCGACCGCCGCGAGCACGGCCGGATCTTCCATGCTCAGCTCGAAATAGGGGCGTCGCTCCGCTCGGCGGAGCTTCGGCGCGCCGCGCAGGTCGGGATTGTCGAAGTATTCGGCGAGCACGCCGCGACCCGCGCCCGACCCCGGCGCCAGGAATTGCGTCGGCACGAGCGCCGGCGTGCTGGCGCTGTAGGGGGCACCGAGCGCATAGCGCACTCGCGCGGCCGTGAACTGGCGCTCCAGGCCTTCGAGCGGCGTCACCTGCTTCGACGAGATGCCGTGGTAGTTCCCGAGCAGCGCGATGGGGTCGTCGGCAGACGGCCCGATGACGGCGATCTCGCGGATCGATGGGCTCAGGGGCAACACGCTGCCTTCGTTCTTCAGCAGCACGATCGACTTGCGCTCAGCCTCGCGCGCCACCTGCCGGTGCGCGCTCGAGTCGTTCTCGGAGAGCGGGATCTTGGCATACGGGACGCGCGCGGGAGGATCGAACATGCCGAGCCGGAAGCGGGCGAGAAACAGCCGCGCGAGCGAACGGTCGAGCAGGGCTTCCTGGATGCGGCCACTCTTCACCTCATCGATCAGCGACGCGTACTCGCCGCCACACGTCAGGTCGGTGCCGGCCTCGACGGCCGCCGCGGCAGCAGCGCCCAGCGTGGGCACGTAGCGATGGTTGCGCTGGATATCGTTGATGGCCCCGCAGTCGCTCACGACGTAGCCCCGGAACCCCCACTCGTCCCTCAGCCGCTTCTGCAGCAGATCCGTGCTGGCGCAGCCGGGCGCTCCGTTCACGGCGTTGTACACGCACATGATCGACTCGGCCTTGGCCTCGACGACGGCCGCTCGAAATGCCGGCAGATAGGTGTTGACGAGGTCGTATTCGCTCACCCGCGCGTCGAAGCCATGCCGCTCCGGCTCCGGGCCGCTGTGCACGGCGTAGTGCTTCGGCGTCGCGACCACCTTCAGGTAGCGGGGATCGTTGCCCTGCATGCCCCGGACGAATGCGACGGCCATGCGCGCCGTGAGGTAGGGATCTTCGCCGTAGGTCTCCTGTCCGCGCCCCCAGCGCGGATCGCGAAAGATGTTGATGTTCGGCGACCAGTACGTCAGCCCGGCAGTGCGCCCCGGCAGCGTCGCGCCGGGGTTGGGGCTGTCGGGGGCGGGCCGGCTCAGCGCGTCGTTATACTTGGCGCGCGCCTCCGTGGAGATGATGTCTGCAACGCGGTACATGAGCTCGGTGTCCCAGCTGGCGGCGAGCCCGATCGCCTGCGGGAAGACCGTCGCGCGGCCCTGAGCCACGCCGTGCAGCGCCTCGTTCCACCAATTGTAGGCAGGCACGCCGAGACGCTCGATCGCCGGGGCTGTGCTCTGCATCTGGAGCACCTTCTCTTCCAGCGTCAGGCGCGAAACCAGATCTGCGGCGCGGCGCTGCGGCGGCAGGTTGGGATCGCGGAAGGGGGCGTCGCCTGGCGGTCGCCCGCTGGCGATCGAGCTCGTCAACCAGAGCGCAACGCTCAACCAGGAATGGATCTTCATGGTCATCGCCAACTGCTCCGCCCATGTCTGTGGCGAGGCGCGTGGGAATCGACGGGCGCTACTGGTCCACGAGCGCGTTGCGCTGGAGCGTCACGCGGTTGTCCGTGCACAGCGTGCAGGTCGGACCGAAGAAGAACTGGCGATTCGCCTCGTCGTCCATCAGGTTCACCCTGAACCAGGCGGTGAGCGCGAAGAAATCGGGGCCCTTGCTGCCGTTCTGACCCAACCAGCTGCCATGGTCGGCGGCCAGGTTGTTCATGAACAGCGCCGGTTGATCCGTCACGGCATTGAAGGTATTGGCCACGCCGTCACACGGGACGGTGGTGTCCCGTCCGCCGCAGATGAGCAGCGCCGGGCCGTGGAGGCTGGTGAGTGCTCTGGTACCGGACACGGTCGCGATCGCGCTGATGCGCGGGTCGGCAGCAGCGATGCAGGTCGACGCTCCGCCTTCCGAGTGACCGAGAGCGCCGATGTGGGCCGTATCGAGATGGTGGAAGTACGGACTCGTCGAATCCTGCGCCTGCTCGAGCAGCCAGTTCAAGCCGGCGATGGTCGGCAGCGGCTCACCTCGAGAGGTCGTGGTGCTGAGCGAGGCAATCACCACGAAGCCGTGCGAGGCGAGCTGATTCATCAGCCCCGGATAGGTGCCGCACCAGGTGTTGGTGGCGGGGTTGACGATGCATTCCGGCGGGTGCTGTTCGGGATTGTCGCCGTGACCATTCGCCCAGACCAAGATGGGGTGGCAAAGCCCGCTGCTCTCGAGATTGCTCGGGCGATAAATGTTGAACCGCTGTTGCACGTTGCCGTAGACCGGATCCGGGAGAAAACCCGCGAGTGGGCCGATGTTCTTGTCGACGCTCACCTGGAACGGTCCCGCGCTCGTGGGATCGGCCGTGGGCCAGGCTTGGCCTACACAGCCGCTCGGCACCGTGCCCTCATTGCCGGGTGCGCCAGCGCTGCCAGCTGGCGCGAGCGCGGTGCCACCCGTCTGCCCCTCGGACGTGGCCATGTCCACGGCTTGCGGCCCCTCTGCAGCAGAGGCCGCAGTGCCTGTCGCCATCGTCGGCGCGTTGGTTTCGCTGGGACCCTGGGCTGCAGGCATCTCAGCGGGAGCGCCCGCAGCGGGAGCGCCCGGCGCAGGGGAGGAGGGTGACGCCTGCGACGTGATCGGTGAAGGGGCATCGCCCGAGCAGCCAAACAAGGCGAGAGGCAGCACAGAGCCAACGAGGTAGACAGAGACTGTCCGGCGCAAGCCGAAGGAAGCAGCTCGTGAGGTCCATCGAGTCATCATGAGGAGAACCTTTCGATGCGGGTCCGAGTCGATAGTGAGAGGTACAGCTGAGCCGAGTGTCGCGAGCAGTTCGAGACCTGGAGAAGTAGCCCGAAAGCTGGCGCGGACGGGAGACGTACCCGTCACGCCCAGACTCGAACGCTCACGCTGAAGAGAACGTTCAACGTTGAAGAGATACCAGACAGGAGGCCGCCCACCGCGGGCCTGCTGCGCTCGAGGTCCCCGTGCCGGTGCGCGGCGGGACCTGGAAACGATGCCAGTACGCTAACGACTCTTGCCCTGGGCAGCAATGGGCTTCTGCGCTTTCGCGGCAGAGGTCAGCGTTCTCGAGCGTCAGGCAGCGGCGACGAGCAGCGTGGTTGCAAGCTTCGCGTTCGAGCGCCAGCAAGACCTTGCTCGGTGCTGGCTGCGCCCTTCGAGAACGAGCGCAATGTCGTGCACGCGACCCGATCGCGAACGACGCCGGACGCAAATCGACGCGAAGCCCGGCAGCGGATGGCGCACTCGAGTAGCAAAGCGGCCAGGCGTGCTGCGAAGGCGGAGCGCGCGCTACCTCAGGTTGTGTGCGTCACTGCTGGTTGCCGGTGCCCTCGACGGCGCGAGAGGCGAGCGCATCGTTCACTGGCAAAACACGTCGACGCCGAATCCCCTCACGCCCTGGCATAGGCCATCGATCACAGCGCATTGCGAGCCGCCAGCGCCTTGAGCGCCGCACGGTGCCGCTTGCCCACCGGGCCAGATCAGGGTGGTGTTGCTGTCATTGCAGGGGGGAGTGCCCAGGTCCTCGCAAGCCGGAAAACCGGTGAGGATGTTGTTGATCACTGGACCCCCGCCCACACTGCGGAACGTCGGCTCCTCCCTGTTGTTGCAGTTGAAGTCGAAGCCGCCACAGCCGTTGCGCGCCGTCACGAAGGACTGTGTTTGGCCTGGAAACGCGAGCGCATCCGTATCGCAGCAGTCGTTGCCCTGGAGCACGAACCTGCCGCCGGCGGGCGGTGCGGTGCCACAGCGGCTGATGGCGGTACTGGAATTGCCGAAGCCATCTCCGTCACCGTCGCTGAACCACTGGGTGCAGCCGTTGAGGCACGGCGTGCCGCCGGGCGTGCATGCCTGACCGTCGTTCAAGCGGCAGGACCCGCCGCTGGAGGTCTGCCCGGCGGGGCAGTTGCACTGCTGGCACGGGCCCGTGCAATTGCAGCACTGCGAATCCGCGCCCGCCGAACAGCGCTGGCAGTCGGGGCCCGCGTCGGGCACCAGCTCGTGCACCACGCCGGCGACCGCGTCGCAGCGATCGATCGTGCAGGGATCGCCGTCATCGAGCTTCTGGATCTTGCCGCCGATGCCGCACAGCTCGCTGTCTTGGACGCCGATCGAGAGCGCCAGGTCGCCGTCGCTGAAGCTGATCACGGCTTGTTCGGTGCGGAAGTCGTATGCGACCGACGTGGTTTGCTCGCGCGCGATGCTGAATGACTGCAGCTTCGGCGACAGCAGGCTCGCGCTCACGTCCTCGAAGCCGGTCCCCAGCTGACGCTCCAGATGCCAGCCGTCGAGCAGCTCGATCTGATAGTCCCCGACCTGCAGCGGATGCCGGAGCACGAGCGTGTCCGGAGCATCGTCGGTATGCAGCGTCAGCGACTCGGGCCCCGTGACGTCGAAGTTCGCCGCGCGCAGGCGATACGCGATGGCGTTGGCCTCCGTGCGCAACGGCAATGCGACCGAGCCCTGCTCGGCGCGAACCGGCTCCACGACGGTCGTCGAATCGACGGCGCAACCGCCCCATGCCAGGGCAAAGAACAAACAGACCCAGCCGGCTCTCATGGCACTCCCTCCATTGATATTCATCAGCGCGCAGGCTTACGGTTCACCAAAAAGACCACCCTGATCGATACGCACGTAGCCGTCACATCCGCGTCGCCTCGCTCCGGGGTCGCCCGGAAATCGGTGCGCGCCGGGCGGCCCCGGGGCATGGGACACCGCAGTTCACCGGCAGTACACGTCTACCCCGAATCCGCGCGCACCCATGCATCCGCCGTTGAAGACAGCGCACGCCGAGCCGCCAGCGCCGATCGCGCCGCACGGTGGCGCTTGCCCACCGGGCCAGATCGAGACGGTGGTTGTGTCATTACAAGGGGGGCTGCCCAGGTTCTCGCAGGCCGCAAAACCGGTGAGGACGCCGGTTACCGTCAACCCCCCATTCTGCGAAAGTCTCTCTGGAGCGTCGGTGCTCACACTGCGGATCGTCTTGGTCTCCCCGTTGACGCAGTCGAAGTCTCCGCCGCCACATCCGTTGCGCGTCCTCAAGAACGATTCTGTCTGCCCGGGCTTCGCATCCGGATCCGTGTCGCAGCAGTCGCCGCCCTGGCGCACGAGCCCCGCTCCCGGCGACGTGGTGCCACAGCGGTTGATGGCGGTGCCGGCACCGAAGCCATCTCCGTCGCCGTCGCTGAACCACTGCGTGCAGCCGTTGAGGCACGGCGTACCGCCGGGCGTGCATGCCTGACCGTCGTTCAAGCGGCAGGACCCGCCGCTGGAGGTCTGCCCGGCGGGGCAATTGCATTGCCCGCGTCCATTGCAGCCGAGGTTGCCGCAGTTGACGCCGCAGGCGCCGCAGTTCGCGCCGTCCGTCTGGAAGTTGACGCAACGAGTGCCACCGCAGGCGTTGGGGTTGTTTCCCGAGCACTGGCAGGTGCCAGCGACACAAGAGCCGACAGAGCAGTTGTTCGCCTGAACGTTACATGCCTGCCCGAGACCCACGTTGTTGAACACGCAGGTTCCCTGCGGGTTGCAGACCTGTCCGTTGGCGCAGTTGCCACGCTGGCCCGAGGCAACCTGGGAACAGGTACCGTTGTTGCACTGCTGGCACGGGCCCGTGCAATTGCAGCATTGGGCGCTCGGGATGCAGACGTTGTTGCCGCAATCGCGCGAGGCGCTCGCCGGACAAACGCAGGTATTGCTCGTCGAGCTGCAAGAGCTGCGACCGCCTGCCGCGAAGCAGCCGTTGGCGTCGCAACAGGCTCCTGCTTGGTCTCGAATGCAGCGGCCATCCTGACAATCCACGGTCCCCGCCGGGCAGCCGCAGGTACCGCCCAGGCATTGCTGCTGGCCCGGGCAGGTCCCGCAGCACTCGTTCGGCGGCAAGCACTGGCGACCGCCGCCCGGGCATTGCTTGCACTGGAGCCCATTGGCGCAAGGCAGGCCTGAGGTACTGCAGGCCGAGCCCTCCTCCAGCGTGGGCGCCTGACAACCCTGCCCATCGGGGCTGCACTGATCGCCGGGCGCGCAATTTTGCAGGCAGCACACGCGATCGTTCACGCCGTTGCCGCCCAGCTTCTGCTCGCAGTTGCCGCTGCCGCACGCGGTGTCGCTGGTGCACGCCTCGCCCTCGGGCGAACGGCACAGGTCGACGCCGAAGCACACCGCGTTGCTGCCATTGCCGCCGCAGCGCTCGCGGTCCACCTGGTCCGTGCAGGTGCCCATGCTGCACTCCTGGCAGCCCCTGACGCAGCTGACGTTGCAGCACACGCCGGCTGTGCACACGCCCTCGCGGCACAGGGCACCGGTCGCACAGGACTCGCCGGGGCCGGCGAACTGCACGGCGCTGCCCGTCATCTTCAGCGTGGCGGACTGCCCGCTGGTCGCGTCCTTGACGACCAGGTCGCCGGTGCGCGCGCCGACGGCGGGCGGACGGAACTGCAGCGACAGCTGGCAGCTCAGGTGGCCGGCGACGCTCTGGCCGTTGCAGCCGTCGTTGACGACCCTGAAATCGGTTGGGTTGCTGTTGCTGGTCTCCAGCGTGCCCGTCGGCAGATCGCCGCTGTTCTGGATCGTCCAGGTGAAGTCGTTGCGCGGATCCGTGGCCGCCTGCGAGCCGATGCTGGCCGTGCCGAAGTCGCGGTTGCCTTCCGCCACCACGCCGGCCGGGCTACGGCCCTGGCCGCTGAGCGAGAGCGCTGCGCCGCCGGCGCCAGGCGACTGGATCGAGAGCGTGGCGCTCACCGCCTCCGCTGCTTGCGGGGTGTACGTGACGCTGAAGCTGCAGCTCGAGCCGCTCGCCAGCCCCTGCCCGCTCGTGGTGCAGTCGCCCGGATCGATGCTGAACAGCGGGCTCGAGGCGGTGATGCTGAGCCGCCCCGTGGGCGCCGTGCCCGGATTGCTGAGCGTGAACTGGACCGTCTTCGACGTCTCGATACCGACGTCGCCGAAGTTCGGCGACTGATCCGCCGCGGCGGCGAGCACCAGCGTGCCGCCGGGAGTCACTTCGCCGTAGAGCAGCGCGCTCGCGTTGCCGCCGTCGCTCGCCAGGCGCAACAGGGCCACCGGAAAGCCAGGCTCCGCGGGTTGGAAGTTGATGTTCAGCGCGCACGAACCCTGAAAGCCGATCGGTGCGCTGCAACCGTTGTCGACGGAGAAGCCCGGCGGCGCCCCGCCGCTGGCATCTACCAGTGCGGCGACCGGCGGCGGCAGCGGCTCATCGCCTCGATTGAGCACCGTGATCGCGGCTTGATAGACGCCGCCGCTGAGCACGTGGCCGAAGTTGATCTCGTCTTGCACGAGCTCGAGGCGCGCCGGCGCGACAGCGAGGCCCGTCAAGCTCGAGCTCGCGCTCTTTGCCAGCGGCGAACGGATGCTGATCGACCCGTATTGCGCGGCGCGGCGCGTCGGAACGAGCTTCACCGTGAGGTTGCAGCTGGCGCCGATGCTCTCCAGCGCCGTCTGCCCGCTGACGCATTCCCCGGGTTGCTCGCCGGGCACCAGCGCAAAGTCGCCGCTGACGTTGACCGTGAGCGGACCCGTCGTCTGCCCGCTGCCGTTGGCGATCGTGAACAGCTGCGTGCGCTCGGCCCCGAGCAGCACCGATCCGAAATCGCTGGAGCTGCCGGGGGCCGCCGCCAGGCTGAGCGCTCCGGGGTCGAGGCCCGCGCCCTTCAACTGCACGACTCGCGGCGCGCCGTCCTGCACCGACAGCGTGAGCGCTGCGCTCTTGTCGTTACCCACGGTCGCCGGGCGGAACTCGGTGATCACGTCGCACTCGGCGCCCGCGGGCAGCATGCGACCGTTCGAGCAGTCGCTGGTCTGGATCGAAAACTCGCCCATGCCGTCCAGCGCCACGCCGAGCAGCAGCAGCGGCTCATCCCCCTGGTTGGCCAAGCGCAGCGCGCGCTGCCCGGCGTCGCCGAGTGCCACGCCGTCGAAATCGAGGCTCTGCTGGGACACCGCGAGCGTGCCCGCCACCACTCCGCGGCCCACCAGCGGCAGCCCGATGCTGCCAGCCGCATCGGAGGTGACCACCAGCATCGCGTCGGCCGCGCCGCGCCGGCGTGGGCCGTAGGTGAGATGCACGTCACAGGTCTGGCCCGGATCGAGCGACGTCTGCCCGTTCACGCAGCCGCC
>Ga0207675_100003479_pt1 | contig 15384 bp, 10 predicted proteins | sample KBSSwiS42_FD_184305 | JGI IMG/M metagenome (GOLD analysis project Ga0207675, IMG submission 184305) | Switchgrass rhizosphere microbial communities from Kellogg Biological Station, Michigan, USA - KBS Switchgrass S4-2 (SPAdes) (version 2) | ecosystem: Host-associated > Plants > Roots >... | reverse complement strand
CCTGAGACCGCGCCGCGGTGTTCGCGTCGGCCGCCGCGGGAGCGGCCGCGTGCTCCGGCGGGCCCGCCGGAAGCGTCAGGCGCACGGTGGTCCCCCGGGGGCCCTCGACGATCGCGGCGCCGCCGCCGTGTCCTGCCGCGATCGCCAGCACGATCGCGAGGCCGAGCCCCGCGCCGTCGCCGGAGCGCGACTCGCTCGCCCGCGTGAACCGCTCGAACGCCCGCGCGGCGAGATCGGGGCCGAAGCCGTCGCCCTGATCCGTGACGTCGATCTCGACGCCGTCCGGCGCGGCCCGCGCGCGGAGGTCGATGTCGCCGTCGCCGTGGCGGATCGCGTTGTCGACGAGGTTTGCCAGCGCCTGGCGGATCCGCAGCTCGTCGGCCATGACGACGAGGTCCGCCGGGGCCTCGACGTGGATCGCCCGGCCCCGCTCGGCCGCGCGGTCGACGAACCGGTGCCGCGCGCCCACGAGCAGCCCGGCGACGGGCAGCGGCTCGGGCCGCATGGGCAGGCGGCCGTCGGCGGAGCGGGCGAGGACGAGCAGGTCCTCGGCGAGCGCCGCGAGCCGGTCGCACTCCTCGACCGCCGCGGCGAGCGCCTCCCGCTGCTCGCCGCCGAGCCCGCCGCGGCGCAGGACGCCCTCGAGCTCGGTCTTGATCACCGCGATCGGCGAGCGCAGCTCGTGGCTCGCGTCGGCCACGAAGCGCCGCTCGCGCTCGAACGAGCGGCGCAGCCGGTCGAGCATCTCGTTCAGCGTCTCCCCCAGACGGCGGATCTCGTCGCGCGCGGGCCCGAGCGGGAGGCGCTCCGGCTCACCGCTGAGGGAGATCGCGGCCGCGCGCCGGCGCATGGTGTCGACCGGCCGCAGGCCGACCGTCGCCAGCGCGTAGCCGACGAGCGAGGCGAGCACGACCGCGATCGAGCCCGCCACGACGAACGCCCGCACCAGCGCGCTGAGCGCCTCGTTGCGATCGGTGAGCGCCTCGCCGACGGCGACGACGAGCCGCCCGTCGCGGCCCGGCGCCGGCTGCGCGAAGATCCGCGCCGTGTCGTCGAAGCCGGGCAGCCGCCGCTCGACGACGATGGGTCCGCGGGCCGCCCGCCGCAGGTCGGCGCCGCTCAGCGCGGCGACATGGACGGCGCCGAGCGCGAACACCATCCGCCCGTCGGGCCGCAGCAGCTGGGCGAGGCTCTCGTCGCGCTCGCCGAGCAGCCCGGCGTCGCTGACGCCGAGCGCGGCGCCGCGGTCGAGCAGCGAGATCGCGGCGGTCATCCGCGTCTGCAGGGCGCCGTCGATGGAGTCGTTCATGTCCGACCGCATCTGGACGAACACGAAGCCGCACGCGCTCGCGAGCACCACGACGACCGCCAGCGCGAACGCGAGCGTCAGACGGATGCGGATCGGCAGGCGGTTCACGCGCCGCCGTCCCGGCGCAGCCGGTAGCCGAAGCCGCGGACCGTCTCGATCGACTTCAGCCCGAACGGGCGGTCGATCTTCTCCCGCAGGTAGCGGATGTAGACCTCGACCACGTTCGAGCGCTGCTCGTAGCCGAGGTCCCACGCCGCGTCGAGGAGCTGGAGGTGGCTGAGCACCTGGCCCGGGCGGCGCATGAACGTCTCGAGGAGCGAGAACTCCCGGGCCGATAGCACGATCTCGACGTCGTCGCGCCAGACCTGGCGCGTTGCCGGGTCGAGGCGCAGCCCGCCGACCTCGAGGACCGTCGGCCGGGCGACCGGGCCGCGGCGCGCGAGCGCCCGCAGCCGTGCCAGGAGCTCGGCGAGGGAGAAGGGCTTCGTGACGTAGTCGTCGGCCCCTTGGTCGAGGCCGCGGACCCGGTCCTCGATCGCGTCGCGCGCGGTCAGCATGATGATCGGGACCCACACGTTGTCGCGGCGCAGGCGGCGGCAGACCTCGACGCCGTCGAAGTCCGGGAGCATCACGTCGAGGATCAGGACGTCGTACTGCTCGCCGTGCGCCATCGCCACACCGCGGGTCCCGGTGTTCGCCACGTCCGCGACGATCCCCTCGGCCCGCAGGGCGCGCGAGATCGCGGCCGCCATACGGAGTTCGTCTTCGACGAGCAGTACTCGCATGAGCCCGGATTGTCACCTCAATCTGAGACCCAGATGAGACGAATCTTAAATGAGTGCCGCAGGAGTACTCCAGGGGTCGGAACGCCTTGCACCACGGGGTTGGTTCCTGTTACTAGAAACTGCGATGTGGGGGGATCACCCAGCAGCCTCCCGGCGACGGCCGGGCGGGATGCTCTTGGCATGCCGAGAGGACACGACCGGCGCGGCGCCCGGCGGACCGCGACGGTGGCCGGGGGGCTGAGCGCCGGTGGCCGCCCGCCCCACCCGCCTGACCGCCATGGCCCTCGGCCTGCTCGTCCTCATCACGATCGGCGGGTGGATCGGCGCGCGCCAGATCCGCTCGCCCGCGCAGGTCGCCGCCGACACCGCGGCGCCCAAGCCCTCGCCGATCACGATCCCCGTCGTCCGGCGCACGCTCGCGGCGAAGGTCATCGTCCGTGGGACCGTGCGCTTCGGCGCCCCGCAGGCCGTCGTGCTCGCGAACTCGCAGCTCAAGCAGGGCGGGACGGCGAGCGACATCGTGACCCGGGCGCCTCGCGCCCGGACCGAGCTCGGCCCCGGCGAGATCGCGATGACCGTCGACGGCCGGCCGGTGTTCGTCCTGCCCGGCACGATCCCGATGCACCGGGACCTCGGACCAGGCGCCCGGGGGCAGGACGTGCTCCAGCTCGAGCGCGCGCTCCTGCGCTTCGGGGCCTCCCCCGGCGCGGTCGACGGCCGCTACGACGCGGCGACCGCCGCGGCCGTCTCGACCTTCTACCTCCGCCGCGGCTGGGACCCCTTCGGCCCGACCGAGACGCAGCTCGACCAGCTGCATACGGCCGAGGCGACCGCCGCGCAGGCGCGCGACGCGCGCCTGCAGGCCGTCAACAACGTCGAGCAGGCGCAGCGCACCGCGCGGCCGGCAGATGTCGCCCAGGCCCGGATCGACACGAACGCCGCCCGCCAGGCGGTGAGCTCCGCGGCGCTGCGCGTCGCGACGGCGGAGGCCCGGCTCGCCGCCGCGCAGGCCGCGGCCGCGAACGCGACCTCCGGAGAGACCGTCGCCGGTGCCAACGGCCAGCGCGATATCGCCCAGGCCGACGCCGACGTCGTCGCGAAGCAGAACGCGCTCGCCGCCGCGCAGGAGGACGCCCGCCAGGCGGAAGCGAACCGCGTCACGCTGCCGGCCGACGCCACGCTGAGCGACCGCCTGGCGGCCGACACCGCCGCGCGGCTCGCGGCGCAGGGAGTGACGCAGGCGCAGGCCGACCTCGCGGCGTCGGTCGCGGCCGCCAACGCCATCCGCGTCAGCGCGGGGGCCGATGTCGCACGGGCGCACAACGACGGCGCGAAGCTCGTCCGCGACGTGAGCGTCGCCCAGGCGGAGCTCACCAGCGCGCAGTCGTCGCTCGTCGCCGGCCGGCGCCAGGTGCGGCTCGACGAGCTCAAGGCGCGGCTCCTCACGCGGCGCGTCGACACGGCCACCCTGCGCGCGATCGTCGCCTCGTCGGCCCAGGAGGAGCGGCGCACCCGCGGCGAGGTCGCGCGGCTCGCGCAGCGGATGGGCGTCCAGGTGCCGGCGAACGAGGTCCTCTTCTTCCCCAACCTCCCGGTCCGCGTCGACGCCGTGAAGGCCAAGCGGGGCAACACGGTCGCCGGGCGCGTCATGAACGTCACGAACTCCCGGCTCGCGATCGACTCGTCGCTGTCGGTCGCCGACGTCCGGCTCGTGCGCGTCGGCGACCCGGTCGTCATCGAGGACCAGGACCTCGGCGTCACCGCCCACGGACGCGTGACGCGGGTCTCCCGGACGCCCGGGACGAACGGCGTCGACCCGAGCCGGTTCTACCTCGCCGTCGTCCCGACCTCGAACCTGCCGTCGCTCGTCGGCGCCTCCGTGAAGCTCACGATCGCGGTCAAGAGCACGAACGGCGCGGTGCTGGCCGTCCCGGTGAGCGCGCTCTCGATCGGCGGCGACGGCCGGTCGCGCGTCCAGGTCCGGCACGGGGCCCGCATCGACCTCGTGCCCGTCGACCCGGGCCTCGCGGCCGAGGGCCTCGCCGAGGTGCGCCCGACGCGCGGCGGCCTGCGGCCCGGCGACCTCGTGGTCGTCGGCTCGCGCGACCCGGCGCTCGCGCCCGGCGGCGGGCCATGACCGCCGAGCCCGCGCCCGCCCCGCCCGAGCCCGCCGCCGGGCCCGTGCCCGCGCCCGCCCCGCCCGAGCCCGCCGCCGGGCCCGTGCCCGCGCCCGCCCCGCCCGAGCCCGCCGCCGGGCCCGGGCCCGCGCCCGTCGCCGACGCCGTGCCGACCGTCGAGTTGCGGCACATCTCGCGCGAGTTCGGCTCCGAGCCCCGCGTGCGGGCGCTGCGCGACGTCGACCTGACGATCGACCGCGGCTCGTCCGTGGCCATCGTCGGGGCCTCAGGCTCGGGGAAGTCGACGCTGCTCAATGTCCTCGGGTGCCTCGACCGTCCGACGAGTGGGACGTACCTCCTCGACGGGATCGACGTCTCGCACCTCGACGAACCCCGGCGCGCGGTCCTTCGGGCCGAGGTGATCGGCTTCGTCTTCCAGACGTTCAACCTGCTCGCGCACCGGTCGGTGCTTGACAACGTCATGCTCGCCGAGGTCTACCGCGGGGCCACGCGCCAGGGCCGCGCGGAGCGCGCCCTCGCCGCGCTCGCACGCGTGGGCATGCAGGACCGCGCCCGGTTCCTGCCGACGCGGCTGTCGGGCGGCGAGCAGCAGCGCGTCGCGATCGCCCGCGCGCTGATGGCCGACCACAGCCTGCTCCTGTGCGACGAGCCGACGGGCAACCTCGACTCTGCCAACACCGCCTCGGTGCTCGCGCTGTTCGACGAGCTGAGCGCGCTCGGCCTCACCCTCGTCATGGTCACCCACGAGGACCAGGTGGCCGCGCACGCGCAGCGGCGGGTGCGGATGGTCGACGGCGTCCTGACGGAGGAGACGTGAGCCCGCGGCCGAAGACCGGGCGCCGCCGGGGACGCGCCGTCGCGCCCGGCCCGCGGATGAGCCCGCGCGACCTCCTGAGCGAGGCGTTCGCGGGCCTTCTCGCCCGTCCCGCCCGGGTGCTCCTGACCGTGCTCGGAACCGTGATCGGCGTCGGCGCGCTCGTGGCGACACTCGGTCTGTCGAAGACGGCGAGCAACCAGATCGTCGGCCACTTCGACGCGCTCGAGGCGACCGACATCGTCGTCAGCCCCTCGGTGCGCGCGGGCGGGGCGCGCAGCGCGGTCCTGCCATGGGACGCCGAGGAGCGCCTGCGGCGCCTCAACGGCGTCGTCGCCGCCGGGACGCTCGCCGACGTCGACGTCCGCGGGGCGCTCGTACGGTCGGTGCCCATCAACGACCCGCTCGCGGCCGGTGCGACGCAGCTGCCGATGAAGGCCGCGTCGCCCGGCGTCTTCCAGGCCGTCCACGCCGAGCTGGCCGCAGGACGATTCTTCGACGCCGGCCACTCGCGGCGCGCCGACCGCGTCGTCGTCCTCGGCGTGAACGCCGCGCGGCGCGTCGGCATCTCGCGGGTGGACCAGGAGCCGGCGATCTTCATCGGCGACCGCCTCTACGTTGTCATCGGGATCCTCGCGGGCGTCCGCCGCCAGCCGACGCTGCTCGGCGCGGTGATCATGCCCGAGGGCACCGCCCGGCGGGAGTTCGGGCTGGCGGCGCCCGCGCTCGCGCAGGTCGAGACCCGCATCGGCGCCGTCGACCTCATCGCCCGCCAGGCGCCGTTGGCGCTCTCCCCGTCGAACCCGAAGCTCCTCAAGGTCGCCGCCCCGCCCGACCCGCGCGAACTGCGCGGCGAGGTCAAGAACGACCTGAACGCGCTGTTCCTGCTGCTCGGCGGCGTGTCGCTCCTCGTCGGCGCGATCGGGATCGCGAACGTCACGCTCGTCTCGGTCCTCGAGCGCGTCGGCGAGATCGGGCTGCGCCGCGCGCTCGGCGCCGGCCGCCAGCACATCGCCGGGCAGTTCCTCTTCGAGAGCACCGCGATGGGGCTGGCCGGCGGCGTGATCGGCGCGAGCGCCGGCACGCTCGTGATCGTCGCCGTGTCGGCGGCCAACACCTGGACGCCCGTCCTCGATCCGTGGGTGCCGCTCGGCGCGCCGCTCCTCGGCGCGCTCATCGGGCTGCTCTCCGGCACCTATCCCGCCCTCCGCGCCGCGGCCCTCGAGCCCGTCGAGGCGCTGCGCGCCGGCACATGAGGCCCACACCATGAAGGCACGACTGTCCGACCCGACCCTCTCCCGCGACCGGCGCCGCCGTGCTGCGGCGCGCTCCGCCGTCGCGCTCGCGCTCCTGGGCGGGGCGCTGCTGATCGCGGCATGCGGCGGCGACTCCGGCGCCGGAGGTTCCGCGGCGGCGACGCCCGCCGCGGCGACGTCCGCGTCGGGCGCGCAGAGCGGCGCGAGCGTCGAGGACCAACTCGGGTTCGACGAGGCCGGCATCCTGGCCCGCCAGAGCCGGGTCGAGGCCGCGATCGCGCAGTGCATGAAGAACGAGGGCTTCGACTACATCCCGATCGACCCGTTCGCGCAGCGCGCGGCGCTCGTCGGGTCGAGCCGCCTGAGCGACCAGGACTTCCTCAAGCAGTTCGGCTACGGGATCTCCACGCTCTGGGGGCGTGGCAATCCGCAGGCCGACCCCAACGAGCGTCTCCGGGCCACGCTCGGCCCCGCGGACCGGCGCGCCTACGACCGGGCCCTGTGGGGCGACAACAAGGGCGCGACGTTCGGCGAGGCGGTCGACAGCGGCCAGTTCGACCGCCTCGGCGGGTGCACGCTGAAGGCGACCGAGGCCGTCTTCGGCGGCGCCCAGGTCCTGACGCAGCTGCAGGGCAAGCTCGACGACCTCGACGACCGCATCAACGAGGACCGGCGCATGACCAAGGCGATCGCGAAGTGGTCGGACTGCATGGCGCAGGCCGGCTACCGCTACGAGGACCCGGACGAGATCGACGCCGACCTCTTCCGCCGCGCCGAGAAGATCGTCGGGCCGCTCCCGGGGCAGTTCGCGACCGGCCCGGCCGCGGGCGAGAAGCCGCGCCCGTACGACCGCGCCGCGCTGGCGACGCTCCAGCACGAGGAGATCGCGATCGCCGTGCGCGACAACGCCTGCGAGCTCAAGGAGATCGCGCCGGTCGAGTCGGTCGTCCGTCCGGAGTACGAGGCCCGGTTCCGCGAGCGCAACCGCGGTCTGATCAGCCAGATCCGGCCGGTGCGCTGAGCCGCCGCCCCGCGGGCCGCGGCCCCGCGCGCGGCCGCGGCCCCGCGCGCGGGTGCAGGGCAGGCACGGGCGCGGGGTCGCGCGGGCGGCTCCGGCGGGAGCCGGGCGATGCGTCTATGGCGCGACGGGGCCGGGGACGGCCGGCGGCGTCCGGCCGTAGACCCGCCGGCTCACCGTGTAGCCGCGCTTGTCGACGCGCAGCGCGCGCCGCCGTACGGCCGCCAGCTCGTCCGGGCCGAGCCGATCGATCCGCGTGAGCACGAGCACCTCCCGCTCACGGCCGCCGACGGGCGCCGCCCGGATCGGCCCGATCCCCGGCGCGTAGAACTTGTGCTGGTGGCCGTCGCCCGGCTCGTTGGGGTTCGTCTCGTCGGTCAGCAGGACGTGCGTGAAGCAGCGCAGCGGGACGCAGTCGCGCAGGCCCGTGCGCAGGACCTTCGCGCGGTCGGCGAACTCGATCGCCGGGGCGAAGCCCTGGCGGTAGCTCGGCGTCCCCGGGCGCGGCGCGGCGCGCATCATGATCCCGCCGCTCGCGCCGGCGATCCCCGCGATCCACGTGTCCGGGGCGCCCTCGACGCGGCCGTCGGACCACTCCTCGGGATACTCGCCGAGGTTCCATACGTTGCCGTCGTCATCCTGCGCCTGGAAGGCGAGCTCGCCCTCGAGCAGCCGGCCCTCGTTGATGTCGCGCTCCCAGATGACGACCGACCGCACGCCGTCGATGACCTTCGTGAGGTCCGTGATCGTCGTGATCACCTGGTGCGGCTCGCGGCCGTGCCCGCGGTTCGCGGCCCCCTCGAACACGTACTGGGTCCCGGGGCGCAGCGGTGTCCATGGGTTGTCGATCCGCGTCGGGTGGCTGAAGTTGCGGACGTCGAAATCGCGAGCGGTCGCGGGCGGCCCGCTAGGCGCGACGACGCGGGCGGCGGCCGGCCCGGTCGTCCCGGCGGCCGTCGACGACCCGCCGCCGCCGCTCCCGCCGCAGGCGGCCAAGCCGGCCGGGACGATCGCGGCGGCGAGGGCCGCTGCCGTGCACCGAAGGCGACGATGGCGCATGTGACTCCCCCCAAAGATGCCCGTCACCGTTTTTCGACACTATCGAACGTATACTGCCGAAAAACTGTTGTTTATAAGTCTCTTAGAGTAACGGCGTCACACACGCTTTTCAAGCCTCTCGCGCCGCGGCCGCGACGCCGTCCGGAAGGCGGCGCACCACGGGCGCGGGCGCCGCCGCCGGCAGCGCGAGCGAGAAGGCGCTGCCTCGTCCGGCCTCGCTCTCGACCCAGATGCGACCGCCGTGGGCCTCGACGATCTCGCGGCAGATGGCGAGCCCCAGGCCGCTCCCGCCGCTGGTGCGCCGCCGCGCCTCGTCGACGCGGAAGAAGCGGTCGAACACGTGGTCGAGGTCCTCCGGCGGGATGCCGGGGCCGGTGTCCGAGACGGTGACGCCGACCTCGGCGTCGCGCCGCCACGTGAGGACCGTGACCGCCCCGCCGGACGGCGTGTACTTGATCGCGTTCTCGATCAGGTTGACGAGCAGCTGGTCGACGCGCTGCGCGTCGGCGTCGACGAGATCGGGGCGGCCGGCCTCGAGCGCCTCGCGCTCCTCGAGCGCGAGCCCCTTCGCCGTGGCGGCGGGCGCGAGCGCACGGATCGTGGCCCGCACACGGTCCCGCAGCAGGAGCGGCGTCGTCAGGAGCTTGAGGTGACCCTCGTCGGCCTGCGCGAGCGTGAGCAGGTTGTCGACCGTCCGGCTCATCCGGTCGACCTCCTCGTGCACGCTCACGAGGACCCCACGCGCCGCCGGCGTGAGCTCGCCGCGCAGGCTCACGTCGAGCTCCGCGCGCATCACGGCGAGCGGCGAGCGGAGGTCGTGCGACGCGTCGGCGACGAGGCGCTGCTTCTCCTCGACGCCGTGCTGCAGGCGGTCGAGCATCGCGTTCAGCGTCACCGCCAGATGGGCGAGCTCGTCCGAGCCGCGGGGCACCGCGATCCGGCCGCCGAGCCGGTCGATCCCGATCTGCTCGGCCTTCGACGTCATCCGGTCGACCGGCCGCAGCGCCTTGCGCGCGAGCCACCAGCCGCCGGCGGCCGCCCCGGCGAGCGCGACGGGCACCGTGAAGAGCAGGAGCGTCAGGACCCGCTGCACGGACTCCTCGACGGGTTGGAACGGCTCCGCGACCGCGAGCACCTGCCGCTGGCCGAGGCGGTCGATCGGGCCGACGACGGCGCGGAAGCTCTCGCCCTCCTCGCCCAGCTTGACCGTGACGACCCGCGTATGGCCGGCGATTGCGTCGGCGCGGACCTCGGGGGACGCGATCAGGCTGTGCTCCACCTCGTCGCCCCAGGTGGCCAGCAGCCGTCCGCCGGAGTCGAACACCTGGTCGGCGCCGTCGCGCGGCAGCACCGTGTCGCTGTACGCGGCGAAGTCCTGCAGACCGCCGGCCGCGTACTGGCGGGCGAGCGGCCGCCAGGTGTGGCGCACGTCACGGTCGATCGTGGCGCGCATGTCGGCGCGGAACTGCAGGACCACGAACGCCCCGAGCCCCGCGATGATCGCCGTCAGCACCGCGATGTACCAGACCGTGAGCCGGGCGCGAATCGGGAGTCTCACCAGGGCTCCAGGACGAATCCCGAGCCGCGGACCGTGCGGATGAGCGCGCGTCCGAGCTTCTTGCGCAGGTAGCCGACGTAGACGTCGATGATGTTCGGCGAGCCCTCGTAGTCCGACCAGATCTCGTCGAGGAGCTCCGAGCGCGAGACGACCCGCCCGGGGTGGCGGGCGAGGAACACGAGGACGTCGTACTCCCGCGCCGTGAGCTCGATCTCCGCCCCGGCATGCGTGACGACGCGCGTGTCGGCATCGATCCGCAGGTCGCCGATGGCTATGACCGGCGGGCGCTCGATCGGCCCGCGGCGCAGCAGGGCGCGGAGCCGCGCGAGGAGCTCCCCGAAGTCGAATGGCTTGATGAGGTAGTCGTCGGCGCCGGCGTCGAGGCCGCGGATCCGGTCCGTGACGTCGGTTCGCGCGGTCAGCATCAGGACCGGCATCCATCGCCCCTCGCTCCGGAGCTGCCGGCACACGGTGAAGCCGTCGATTCCGGGCAGCATGAGGTCGAGCACGACGCCCTCGTAGTCGGTCGCCCGGGCCAGCTCCATCGCCAGGTCGCCGCTCTCGGCCGCGTCGACGACGTACCCCTCCCGCTCCAGGCCCAGCGTGAGGGCCCGGACGAGCTTGGTGTCGTCCTCGACGAGCAGGAGGCGCATCTCAGGATGGTCCACGAGGTCTGACCAGTAGGAAACCCGGACCGATCCTAGTTGAAAACGCACATACGCCGGGTGTACTCTAAGTAAGCTCTAAACGTCGAGCGGGCCCGGGGGGGTTCATCGAAGCACCGAAGTTGCACTGACAAGTCACAGTGCGATTTCACATTAACTTGCGGCCGCGTGCGTGAGCGCGCGGGACGGACGCCGCCCGCGTCCGTCAGTGCGCCCGCGCGGCCGCAGGCCATTTTCGGTACGTAAGCATCCGGACCGAGGGGGGACCGGCATGCCGCTGTGCGATCGTCGTGGGTCTGCCGAGATCGACCGAGGGTCGGGACGATGAGCGGCTTCATCGCGAGCATGCTCCGGTTCCGGGCGCTGGTCGTCGCGCTCGCCGCCGGGCTCCTCGTCGCAGGCGTCGCGGAGCTGCGCAAGGCGCCCGTGGACGTCCTCCCCGAGTTCTCGCAGCCCTCGGTCCAGGTGCAGACCGAGGCGCTCGGGCTCTCCGCCGCCGAGGTCGAGCAGCTCATGACCGTCCCGCTCGAGCAGGACCTGCTCAACGGCGTCAAGGGCGTCGACACCATCCGCTCCGACTCGATCCCGGGCCTGTCCTCGATCACGCTGCTGTTCGAGCGCGGCACGGACATCCTCCGCGCCCGCCAGCTCGTCTCCGAGCGCCTCTCGCAGCCGCACGCCTTCCCGACCGTCGGCAGCGCGCCGCAGATGATCCAGCCCGTTTCGTCGACGAGCCGGGTGATGATGATCACGCTCTCGTCCCGGCGGCTCACGCCCGTCGAGCTCTCGGTGCTCGCGCGCTGGACGGTGCGCCCGCGCCTCATGGGCATCCCCGGCGTGGCCAACGTCGCGATCTGGGGCCACCGCGACCGCCAGCTGCAGGTGCTGGTCGACCCCGCGCACCTGCGCGCGCGGCACGTCTCTCTCCTGAGCGTCGTCCGGACCGCGGGCAACGCCCAGCTCGTGTCGCCGCTCACGTTCCTCAACGCGTCGACCCCGGGCACCGGCGGCTTCCTGGACGGCCCGAACCAGCGGCTCGGCGTCCGCCACATCCTGCCCTTCGCGGGGCCGAGCGACCTCGGCCAGGTCCCGGTCGAGGGCAGCTCCGCCAAGCTGTCCGACGTCGCGACCGTCGTCGAGGACCATCCGCCGCTCATCGGCGACGCGGTCGCCGCCGGGGCCGCGCCCGACGACGCGCTCCAGCTCGTCGTCGAGAAGCTGCCGGGCACGAACACGCTCGCGCTCACGCGCCGCCTCGACGACGCCCTGCGCGAGATGGGGCCCGGCCTGGCCGGCGTGACGATCAACTCGAGCGCGTTCCGCCCCGCGAGCTTCATCGAGACCGCACTCGACCACCTCCGGCTGGCGGCGATCATCGCCGCCACGCTGGTGGCCCTCGTGCTGGCCGCGTTCCTCATGCAGTGGCGCGCGGTCGTGATCTGCCTGGTCGTGATCCCGCTCTCGCTCCTCACGGCGCTCCTGGTGCTCGACCTCACGGGCGCCACGATGAACGCGCTCGTCGTCGCGGGGCTGGTGGTAGCCCTCGGCGCCGTGATCGACGACGCCGTGGGCGGGGTGCAGGACATGGCGCGCGCGCTGCGCGCGGAGCGGGCCGCCGGGAGCGAGCGCTCGACCGGCCGCATCATCCTCGACTCGGCCGTCCGGACCCGCGGCGCCATGGGCTACGCGACGCTCATCGTCCTCCTGCTCATGATGCCGGTGTTCTTCACCGGGGGCCTGACCGGAGCGTTCCTGCACCCGCTCGCGGTGGCCTACGGCCTGGCGGTGATCGCTTCGCTGGTCGTCGCGCTCACCGTCACGCCGGCGCTCGGGCTGGTGCTGTACTCCCGGCCGCCGCGCGGCTCGGGGGAGCACGGCGCCGCACGCCGCGCCGCGGCGGCCACGACCGGCGCGCTCGCCCGCCTGTTCCGCAGCCCGCGGCCGGCGCTGATGACGCTCGCCGGCTTCGTCGTCGTCGGGCTCGCGGTGCTGCCGTTCCTCCACCAGACGCTGCGCCCGACGTTCAAGGACCGTGAGCTCGTCGTCCACTGGGATGCCACGCCGAGCACGTCGCTGCCCGAGATGCACCGGATCACGAGCCGCGCCGCGGCCGAGATCCGGGCGCTCCCGGGCGTGCGCGAGGTGGGCGGCCACGTCGGCCGCGCCATCACCTCGGACCAGGTGGCCGGCAGCGGCTCGGGCGAGATGTGGGTCACGATGGAGGGGTCCGCCGACTACGGGCGGACGCTCGCGGCCATCCGCGGGGTCGTCGCCGGCTATCCCGGCGTTCGGAGCAGCGTCCTCACCTACGAGGGCGACCGCATGAGCGGCGTCCTCGCGCGGGGCGACAACGGCCTGACGGTCCGCGTATACGGCCAGGACCTCGGCGTCCTCGGCCGCCAGGCCCAGACGGTGCGGCGCACCGTGGCGCAGGTCGACGGCGTGCGCGGCGCGCACGTCCGGCCGGTCCCCGTGCAGCCGACGATGCAGATCAAGGTGAACCTCGAGGCGGCACGGCGGCACGACATCAAGCCCGGCGACGTCCGGCGCGCCGCCGCGATCCTCGTGCAGGGCCTCGACGTCGGAGCCTTCTTCCAGGAGCAGAAGGTCTTCCAGGTCGTCGTGCGCGGCCGGCCGGAGCTGCGCCAGAGCATCGACACGGTGCGCAACCTGCGGATCGACGCGCCCGACGGCACCCAGGTGCGCCTCGGCGACGTCGCGACCGTGGCGGTCGCCCCGAACCCCGTCGACCTGCGCCACGACGCCGTCTCGCGCTACGTCGACATCCGCGCGGCCGTGAGCGGCCGCGGCATCGACGCCGTGCGCGCCGACGTCCGCGACCGGCTGCGGGCGATGCACCTCCCCCTCGACTACCACGCCGAGGTCGCGACGCCCTCGGCCGACGAGCAGTCGCCGCTGTCGGCGTTCCTCGCTCTCGCGGCGGCCGCGGCGGCCGGGATCTACCTGCTGCTCCAGGCGGCGTTCGGATCCTGGCGCCTCGCGTCGCTGGTGTTCGCGACGCTTCCGACGGCGCTGGTGGGCGGCCTGCTGGTGATCGTCGCCGGCGGCGGCGACCTGTCGCTCGGGGCGGCGTTCGGCCTGATGACCGTCCTCGGGATCGCCGTGCGCAGCGCGGTGATGCTCGTCCGGCACCTCCAGGAGCTCGAGGCGAACGCGTCGCTCGACGCCGCGCTCGTCGTGCGCGGGACGGCCGACCGCGCCGCGCCCGTCACACTGACGGCGCTCGTCACCGCGGCCGCGCTCCTGCCGTTCGCGGTGCTCGGCGACGTGGCCGGCAACGAGATCACCCACTCGACGGCGGTGGTCGTCATCGGCGGGCTCGTCACCTCGACGGTGCTGAGCCTCTTCGTGCTGCCCGCGCTCTACCTGCACCTGGCGCACGGCGCGGTCGCCGCGCGCGCCGAGCGCGCGGACTCCCCGGTGCCGGTGCGCGACCTCGACATGTTGCCCGGAATCTAGGACCCAGGGGGAAGCGATCATGATGCTCAGCAAGCGAACCGGGGCCGCCGTCGCGGCCGCCGCTCTCGCCGTGGCCGTCGCCGGCTGCGGCAAGGCGGAGACCTTCAACAACGAGGCGGCGAGCGACGAGGGGCCGTCGCGCCTGGAGCAGGTCAAGGGCAGCGACCTTCCGCGCGTCGTCCTGACCGCCAAGGCGGCCCAGCGCATCGGCATCGAGACCTCGGTCGTGCGCCACGCGGCCCGCCCGGCGCACAGCCGGCTGGGCACCCCCGCGGTCATCCCCTACGCGGCGGTCGTCTACGACGCCGAGGGCCACGCCTTCACGTACGTTACGCCGCGGGCGCTGACGTTCGAGCGGACGCCGATCCGCATCGTGCGCACCGACGGGCCGTTCGCCGTGATCAGCAAGGGGCCGCCCGCCGGCACCCCGGTCGTGACCGTCGGCGCCCAGGAGCTCCTGGGCGTCGAGTACGGCGTCGAAGAGGACTGAGCGAGGCCGGGGCACCCGATGCGCTGGATCGTCGGATCGAGCCTGAGGTTCCGCTTCCTGGTGGTGGCCGCCGCAGCCGCGCTCGTGTTCTTCGGCGGGCGCGAGCTCCAGGACGAGAAGGTGGACGTCTTCCCGGAGTTCGCGCCCACGCGCGTCGAGCTCCAGACGGCCTGCCTGGGATTGTCGGCGTCCGAGGTCGAGGAGCTCGTGACCGTGCCCCTCGAGGACGCCCTGAACGGCGTGCCCGGGGTCGACGTGATCCGCTCGGAGTCCGTCCCGCAGCTCTCCCACATCACGCTGCTGTTCAAGCGCGGCACGAACTTCCTCAAGGCCCGCCAGCTCGTCCAGGAGCACCTCAGCACGGTCGCGCCGACGCTCCCGACCTGGGCGGCCCCGCCGTTCATGATGCAGCCGGTCTCCGCGACGAGCCGGATCATGAAGATCGGGCTGTCGTCGAAGTCCCTCGGGCTGATGGACCTGTCGCTGACGACCTACTGGAAGATCCGTGCCCGATTGCTCCGCGTGCCGGGCGTCGCGAACGTCGCGATCTGGGGCGAGCGGCTCAAGGACATGGATGTCGAGGCCCGGCCGGACCGGCTGCGCGCGCACAACGTGTCGCTCGACCACCTCATGGAGGTCACCTCCCAGGCGCTCGACGCGGGCCTGCTCCAGTTCTCGCCGGGGGCGGTCATCGGCACCGGGGGGTTCCTCGAGACCCCGAACCAGCGGATCAGCGCACGCAGCGTGTCGCCGATCCGCAGCCCGCGCGACCTGGCCCAGGTGGCCGTCGCCCGGCGCGGCCACCACGAGCT
>Ga0207675_100003476_pt1 | contig 15389 bp, 11 predicted proteins | sample KBSSwiS42_FD_184305 | JGI IMG/M metagenome (GOLD analysis project Ga0207675, IMG submission 184305) | Switchgrass rhizosphere microbial communities from Kellogg Biological Station, Michigan, USA - KBS Switchgrass S4-2 (SPAdes) (version 2) | ecosystem: Host-associated > Plants > Roots >... | reverse complement strand
CGGATTCCGGATCGGTTGGATCGCGGCGGATCGCGCGATCGTGGAGCGCGTGGCCCGCGTCAAGAAGGCCGCGGACTTCGCGACCCCGGTGCCCCTGCAGGCCGCCGTGGCTGCGTTTCTGAGAGCCAACGGAGACCGGAAGCTGCGGCAGGCGCGCTCCGAGGAAGTCTCCCTGCGCGCGTCCGCGGCGAAGCAGGCCTTGCGCGAGCATTTGCCGGAAGTGTCCTGGTGGGGCGGAGCGGGCGCCAACCCGCTTTTCTGGCTGCATCTTCCGGACGGCGTGTCGGGCCGACGCGTGACCGAGGCCGCCGCGGCGCGGGGCGTCGGTGTGGCGGCGGGGGAGGACTTCGACCCGCGTGGAGAGGATCGCAGCAACGTGCGCCTGTCGGTCTCGCGCGTCGAGCGCAAAGACATCGAGCGCGGCATCGCGGCGCTCGCGCAGGCGGTTCGGGACGTGCAAACGAGATCGCGGTCGCGTGCCGCGCTGGCCGCGCCGGTGGTGTGAACCCGTCGATTGTCAATGGAGGATCCAGAAGTGACTAGCGAAGCGTTTCGTTTGAAGGTCGGGTTGGCGGAGATGCTCAAGGGCGGCGTCATCATGGACGTCGTCAACGCGGATCAGGCGAAGATCGCCGAAGACGCCGGCGCCGCGGCCGTCATGGCGCTCGAGCGCGTGCCGGCGGACATCCGGCGCGACGGGGGAGTGGCGCGCATGTCGCCGGTCTCGAAGATCCGCGAGATCCAGGAATCGGTCTCCATCCCGGTGATGGCCAAGTGCCGCATCGGACACCTCGCGGAAGCGCGCGTGCTCGAAGCGTTGAAGGTCGACTTCATCGACGAGTCCGAGGTGCTCACGCCCGCCGACGAGGAGAACCACGTCTACAAGCACGATTTCACGGTTCCGTTCGTCTGCGGCTGCCGCAACCTCGGCGAAGCGCTCCGTCGAATCGGGGAAGGCGCCGCGATGATCCGCACGAAAGGGGAGGCGGGCACCGGCGACATCGTGCACGCCGTCCGGCATCTGCGCGAAGTCCACCGCGAGATCAAGATGCTCACCCAGCTCACGAAGGACGAGCTCATGGCCGCGGCCAAGAAGCTGCAGGCGCCCTACGAGCTCGTCGTCGAAGTCGCCGAGAAGGGCAAGCTCCCCGTGCCCAACTTCGCCGCCGGCGGCGTGGCCACGCCGGCCGATGCGGCGCTCTGCATGCAGCTCGGGGCCGAGGCGATCTTCGTGGGCTCGGGGATTTTCAAGTCGGATGATCCGCAGCGCCGGGCGCGTGCGATCGTGCAGGCGACGACGCACTGGCGGGATGCCCACGCCCTGCTCGCGGCCGAGGAGTCGCTCGGGTCGGGCATGAAAGGCATCGAAGCCGCGAGCCTTCCCGAAGAGGCGCAGCTCCAGACGCGCGGATGGTGATGAAACCAGGAGGCAGGCGGCCGGAGGCGGGCGGCGGGGGAGTCGCCGTGCTCGCGCTCCAGGGCGACTTCGAGGCGCACCGCAAGGCGCTCGCCGAGATCGGAGTCGAGAGCTTCGAGGCGAAGCGGCCCTCGGACCTCGATCGCGCGGCCGGCCTCATCATTCCGGGAGGGGAGTCGACGACGCTCTGGAAGTTCTTCGAGGCCGAGCCGTGGGAAAACGCATTCCGCAACCTCGCGAAAAAAGGCCGGCCGATCCTCGGAACCTGCGCCGGAGCCATCGTGCTGGCGCGGGAAGTGACCAATCCGGAGCAGCGCGGCCTGGACCTCATCGACATCGCCGTGGCGCGTAACGCGTACGGCCGGCAGGTCGACTCCTTCCTCGGCGAGGTCGATGCGCCGGCGCTCGGAGGCGCGATGCCCGCCGTCTTCATCCGCGCTCCCCGGATCCGGGGGACGGGCCCCGGTGTCGAGATCCTCGCGACCCACCGCGGCGAGCCGGTGCTCGTGCGCCAGGGCAACGTGTCCGCGGCGACGTTCCATCCCGAGCTGACGTCGGACCGCCGGCTTCATCGTCTCCTCTTCGGCGCGGAAGCGGCTTTGGGACGATCTGACGCGGACGCAAACGCAAACGCCGAACGGGCGAGCGCCTGAATCCGCCCATGACTCTCGTCCGCATCGAAACTCGCGACGAGGTCGCACTCGTCACCATCGACCGCCCGAAGGCCAACGCCTTCTCGCCCGAGCTCGTCTCCGAGCTCTCCGCCGCGTTCGTCGAGGTCGAGACGGCTCGCGCGATCGTCCTCGGCTCGGCGCTCCCCGGGATCTTCTCGGCGGGCTGGGACCTGCCGCTCCTCGTCGACAGGGACCGGGCCACGATGGAGGAATTCGTCGGTGCTTACTGCGACCTCGTCCGGCAGATCTTCATCGCCGGACCTCCGGTCATTGCGGCGCTTCCCGGCCACGCCGTCGCGGGAGGTCTCATCGTCGCCATGGCGGCGGACGAGCGGATCGCGGCGGAAGGAAAGGCCAAATTCGGGCTCTCCGAAGTGATCCTCGGCGTCTCGGTGCCGCAGTGCCTGATGGAACCGTTCCGACACGTCCTGGGCGCGCGGCAGATGGAGCGGCTGGCGGTGACGGGGGAGAACCGGACGGTCGAGGAGGCCCTCGCGATCGGCCTGCTCGATCGCGTGGTGCCGGCGGCGGAGCTCGGCGAACGGGCGTTCGAGCGGGCGCGCGTGCTCGGCGGCCTCTCGGGTCCGGCCCACGCCGCGATCAAGCGGCGCTCGCGGGCGGCGGCGCTGGCGCGCTTCGACCAGGCGCGCGATCACGACCCCTTCCTGGATTTCTGGTTCTCCGAGGACGCGCGTTTCCGGATCCGCGACATGGTGGCCAGGCTCTCGAGCCGGGCGTGATTCCGGTCGACGAGATCCTCGAGGCCCTCGATCTTTCGCGGGCCCAGCCCGGGTCCGGGTTTCTCGAAGCGCTGTTCGTGCGCTTCAACGACCGGGTGCCCTTCGAGAACGCCTCGAAGATCGTCCGCGATGCGGAGGTGGCCGAGGAACCTGCGAAGCCACGCACGCCCGACGTTTTCTGGGCCGATCATCTCGAGCGGGGGACCGGCGGAACCTGCTTCGCCCGCGTCGCGGCTTTCGACGCGCTTCTGACGGAGCTCGGTTTCCGAACGCGGCGAGTCGTCGGCCAGGTCCGCAACCCCGGGGACCACGCGGCCCTCGTCGTCGAGACTCCGAAGGGAGAGACGATTGCCGACGTCGGCTTCCCGCTGCCCGTGCTCGTCCCCGCAACGCCCGGTCTCGTCGAGTCGGCGCTCGCCGGACTTCGGATCGAGACGGCCCGAAGCGGCGAGGGCCTCCAGGTGAGCTTCGAAGGCGGCGTGCCCGAAGGCCCGAGGACGTTCACCATCGGCACGGTCACAACCTCGCCCGAGGACTATCGCGAGCTGTGGCGGCGCACCTTTCGAAAGGGCGCTCCGTTTCTGCAGGAAGTGAACCTGCGGCGGGACCTCAGCCAGCGCGTGCTGGCCTTCGCGCGGGGCGAAGTCCGCGTCGACGATCGGCACTCGCGCCTCCGCGTTCCGCTGCCCGCGCCGCGCGCGTCGGCGCTGTCGGTCCTCTTCGGCGTGGACGAAACGCTGCTCGCACGGGCGCTTGCGATCGCTGGCGATCCGGCGCCCGCATCGCCGGAGACGGTGCTCACGTCGTATCTCGACACGAACGCCTCGCCGGCTGCGGCCTACGGCGCGATCGCGTCCCCGGAAGGGTACCGGCGGCTCTTACAGGGCGTCGCCGACATCGGTGATCTCGTTCCGACGTCCTCGGGATTCCGACTGTCGCTGACGCCGGGCTCCGGCGCGGCTCCCGAGACGCGCCTCGAGGACGAGGTGTCTCTCGATCCCGAGTCGCGCCGCGTCGCGGTGATCCGCCGGGCGGGAGCGTCGGCGCAGCGCTCGTCTTACCGCGCCCAGATGCGCGAGGGGCGGACCTATCTCATGCGCGAAACGATCCTTCCCGGGGCGCGCGAGGACCTCCTCCGCAACGACTCCCTCCGCGGCCGCTATGCCGCGAATCTCGCCGTGGACCTGCTGGCCTGGGGAAGGATGCTGTAAGACTGCTGCGAACGCCGTGAAATTCCGGCTCGGGCGAAGGATGCTCCAAGATTGCCACGGACGCCGTGAACTTGCTGACCTGGCGAGGGATGCGCCAAAAATTGCCGAGCGATTTTCGGAAGAAGTTGCGACCGAAACCCCGTTGACATCGTAGTAACACTCATGACCCTTGCCGGAGATTCTCCCGAGGCCCCCGTCTTGACGGAGGGCGTGGCCGCGGTTCCCGGCGGGGTGGCCGAGGCAAAGCCGTTTACGGCGCCGGCGCGGCCCCGGAAGACGTTCGATCGCTCGCTGGTCGAGGGACCGATCGGTCCGGCGGTCTGGAAGCTCGCCTGGCCGACCATGCTGCAGAACGTGATCGCGGGCCTGCAGGGAATCATCGATCACGTGATGGTCGGCCACTTCGTCGGCTACACGGCGAATGCCGCCATTGGCGTGAGCTGGCAGATCGTGATCGTCGTCATCGTCTTCGCGAGCTCCGTCTTCAGCGGGATGGGCGTGCTCATCGCGCGCTTCGCCGGCGCGAACCAGCCCGAGAAGGTCAATCGGGTCTTCTACCAGGCTTTCCTCACGGCGGTGGGGCTGTCCGTGACGCTGGGCGCGGCCGGCTGGATCTTCGCCCCGAGCCTGCTCGATCTGGTCCATGCCGCGCCCGAAGTCCAGATCCAGGCGCTGCCGTTTCTGCGGGCGATGCTCGTCGGCATCGTCGGCATGATGGTCTTCTTCCTGCTGAGCGGGGCCATGCGGGCCGCCGGAGACGCGCGCACGCCTCTGCGCCTCGGCGTCATGATGACGGCGCTCACGATCGTCTTCAACGTCATCCTGATTCCCCGGCTGGGCACCCTCGGCGCGGCGCTCGGCACGATCGCGAGCAGCACGATCGTCTCCGCCTACGGCCTCTGGCGGCTGACCAAGCCGGACGCGGTGATCCACCTCGAGCCCGGCATGCGCAAGGCGCCGGATCTCGCCGTCATTCGAGAGCTCTTCCGCTTCGGGCTGCCCACGGGCTTCCAGGGCATCGTCATGAACGTCGCCGGCGTGTTCCTGCTGCGGTTCATCGGATCGCTTCCGCAGAGCGCCGCGGCCCAGGCGGCCTATGCGGTGGCCTATACCGAGCTCTTCTCACTCATCACGTGGACGTCCGTCGGCCTGATGGGCGCCGCGGCCGCCATCGCGGGCCAGAACCTGGGCGCGGGCCGGCCCGACCGCGTCGTCGAGGGCGTGCGCGTCGCTTCGCGCATCGGGCTGGGCGGCGCGGCCGTCGTCGGCCTCCTGTTCTTCGCCGTGCCGAACGTGCTGCTCGGCATCTTCGGCATGGACGATCCGACGGCGCGCGCCCTGGGACAGCAGCTCCTCCGGTATCTCTCGGTCTCGGGACTCTTCATCACCGTGGCGCTGAGCTTCACGGGCGCCCTCCAGGGCACGGGCGACACCAAGGGGCCGCTCTACATCTCGATCGTGTCCCAGGTCGTGATCCCCCTCGGAATCTGCGCCGCGCTCCAGGCGACGGGCAGGCTGACCGCGGGAGGCATCTGGACGGCCATCGTCCTGGGACACATCACCCGCTGCGCGCTGAGCGTGGGGCGCTTTCGTCTCCAGCGCTGGCGCGGAATCGCGGTCGCGATTCCTTCCTGAAGGCGAGTGGTTTGGACTCTTAAAACCGGAAGGATCTCTCCGACTCGAGCAGCCGCAGGCGCGGCTCGTCGAGTCGGGCCACCTCGCGGCGGATGCGGGAGAGCGACGGCGGTTTCATGTGGTACAGGAACACGGGCACGCGCGCCGGCGCCTTCGCGAGCTCCGCGGGCAGCAGCTGCGGCGTGAGATGACACGACGCCCGGGCCACCGCCGCCTGGGAGTCCGAAAACGACACTTCGAGGAAGATCGCTTTCAGGTCGCGCGCGCGGCCGGCGTGCTCCCACAGCCGATGGGTCGGCATCGTATCGCCCGAGAAGAGCACCGAGCGTCCGGGCTTGGAGACGAAGTAGCCGTAGGCCGGCACGATGTGATCGACGGGCAGGGGAGTGAAGCGCACGGCGCCCGCCGCGAAGGGCCGGCCGACCGCCACGGGCCGGAACACGATCGTCGGCCGCCGCCGCGAGGGCAGGCGTGAAAAATCGGGCCACGCGGCATCGTTGAAGATGTGGCGAGAGAGCGTTCGCAGCACGGGCGCCGGAGCGATGATCTCCAGCGGCCGCTCCCGGCCGTAGACATTCTCGACCAGAAAAGGCAGCGAGGCCACGTGGTCGAGGTGCGCATGCGTGAGCACGACGCGGCGGAGACGGCGCTGCGCGGAGATGGGGAGCGCGTCGGTCAACGCGCCCGCGTCCAGCGCGGTCTCGCCGTCGATGACGAACGTCGTCATCCGATAGCCGGGCGCGGACCCTCCGTAGGGGCCCAGTACCCGTATCGCGAGTGATCGGCCGGAAGGCACGTTGCGGGGATTGTAAGGGAGTGCGGGGACAGGAGGCAGGAAGCGGAATCTCAGGAGGCGGGAAGCCGGAGGCCGGAGGCAGGAACGAAAGATGGGTCCGGCCTGGTCCTGCCTCCCGCCTACAGCCGCCTGCCTCCTGGTTTCAGAACTCCTGCCCGAGGTAGAAGAACAGCTTGAAGTTGGTCAGCTGTTTGTTGAAGTTCCACTGGCGTGCGACGTCGAAGTGCAGCGGCAGGCCGAGGAAGTTGGTCTGGAACCCGAATCCCCAGTCGGAGTATCCCCCCTGCGAGCCGTTGCAACCGAGAGGAGCGCCGCCGAAGATCGGATCGCCGTTGCCGCAGAGCGTGTAGTCGTCCCAGAACTGCCAGGGCTGGTTCTTGAGCTTGGCGCCGCCGACGTCGATGAACACCTTTCCGCGGATCTCCCGGATGCCGAGGAACGGCGTCGCGAGCAGGTCGATGAGCGGGAAGCGGAACTCGATGTTCAGGAACCCGGCCGTGTTGCCCACGATGCCGTAGACCGGGAACGTGCGCAACGTGTCGATGCCGCCGAAGGCCAGAACGTCCGGAAGGTTGCCATCGGCGCGGAACCCGTAGAGGCGGATCGCGAAGAGCGAGCGGCGCGTGACCTTGAAGTAGTGGCGCAGGTCCATCGTCGCGTCCCAGGTCAACGTGATGCCGTCCTGTCCAGGCAACTTCGTACCGCTGATGTAGGGCGACCAGGAGAGACCGATCGACAGCTTCCGGCCGGAGATCGGTCCGAACGACTCGTACTGCGTCGTGTCGCCGACGAGGCGCGTGCCGAGCGTCGCGTACCCGTTCGACGTCGGAATCCCGATGATCCCGCGGCCCTCGTCGGTCTCGACCCAGACCGGATACCCGTTGAAATCCCGGTCGTTGTAGCCGACTTCCCCTTCCAGCCGGTAGTAGCGATTGAAGGGGTAAGCCGCGAAGATGTTGCCTCCGATGTACTGGTAGTTGCTCTGCGTGCCGATCGTGCCGTCGGGATTGAGGACGTAGTAGTAGTTGCGGTTGTAGTAGCCGACGGCGCCCTTCTGCAGGCGTGAGCCGATGTCCGTGTAGGACAGGCTGCCGTTGGTGTAGCCGGATACCGTCCACAGGACGGCCTGCAACCGGCGGTCGCCGAGGTTGTCGCCGAAGGTCAGGATCGTGTTGGAGAGGAACTGGCCGTCGGAGGCGACGCCGGCCAGGATCTGAGCGTTCTCGAGGTAGAGCTTGCGGCTCGGCCTCTCGATCTTTTCGGGGTCGACCGAGACCTCGATCGAGGGCTGGAACGGAGCGATCGTGCTCGGCCCGGCCGGCGAGGGCGCGGGGTTGAGCTCCGCGAGCTTCCGGTACGGCTTCTTCGCGTCGGTGACGTAGAGCATGAACCGGCGCTTGTAGTAGGCCGAGAAGACCAGCCGCTCCGAACCGTCGCGGGCGGTCAGGATCGCCGGCGAGAAGCAGCCGCCGACGACGTTCGTGAACATGTTCGTCTCGCCGTTGGCCAGATCGACGGAGTAGACGTTGTAGACGCCGCCGTTGCGGTCCGAGGAGAAGAAGAGGCGTTTGCCGTCGGGGGAGACGGCGGCGTCCTCGTCGTTCGAGTCACCGTAGGTGACCTGTTCGCGCGAACCTTCGACTCCCGGGCGGATCCGGAAGATCTTCGCCGAGGTGCCCTGGACGCCCGAGTAGTAGATCCACTCGCCGTCCGGCGAGAACGTCGGCGCGAAGTCGAACGAGCGGTCCTGGGTGATGTTGACGATCGACTTGCTCTCGAAGTTGTAGGTGTAGATGTCGGCGTCGCCGCCCTTGACGGCGAGGAACGCGATCCGCTTGCCGTCGGGGGAGAAGGCCGGGTTGAGCTGCTGGTCGAGGCCGGGCATCGGGATCATCGTCTCGATCTTCCCGTCCAGGGCGTTGAGGAGCAGGAGCTCGCGGCCGCGCTCGCGCTTGACGAAGAACGCGAGCGAGTTGCCGTCGGGAGAGACGGCGAGGTCGACGCCTCCGACCGGGCCGGTCGTCAGCCACTGGGCGACGATGTACTCATAGTCGGTCTTGAAGCCCTTGGTCAGGTTCCGGTAGAGCTTGCGGTCCCGGGGCGAGAAGACCACGACGTTCGCGTCCTGTCCGAGCGTCGAGATCGCGGCGCCGAAGTCTCCGGAGGGGAAGGGGCGAACCGAGACCTCGGCCGAGCCCTCCTGCGAGAGGCGGACCTGGTCGCCGAAGTCGATCGGCTCGCCGCGCTCCGTCAGCATCTTCAGGAAACGCTGGCGCAGGTAGCGGCGGAAGCGGATGTCGAAGTCCTCGGCGTTGACCCCGTACGTGCGCTGGAGGACGCGGTCGATGTTCGGGCCGAGCTGTCCGCGATACTCGAAGACGAAGTCCCGCACGCCGTCCTTGCCCCACTCGGCCTCGATGAAGTCGAACACGGCGTGGCCGAAGCGGTACGCGAAGAAGCCGTAGATGCCCTGCTCGGCGATCTCGGGAACCTGGTCGGCGAGGACGGAGTCGCGGAGGACCATCACGTCCTTCGAGTCCTCGTCGGAGGCGAAGTAGGAGGCCATGCCTTCCGTCAGCCACTGCGGCGCGCCCGAGGTGTACGCCCGGATGAAGCTGCCGCCGAAGAAAATCTCGAACTGGAAGACGTGCGTGAGCTCGTGGGCGATGAGCTTCTGGAGCTCCTCGTCGGGCATGTCGATCGGCAGGACCATCCGGTTGCGCGTCGGCAGGGCGAAGGCGCCCACGCCTTCGGGAATGAACCCGGCGAGCGTGTTCGTCTGCTCGAATTCGGTGTGGGTCGCGTAATAGATGATGTTGATCGGCTTCGGAATCTGGAAGTTCAGGGACCGCGAGATCTCGTCGTAGGCGCTCTCGGCGAACGACGCGACCTTCTGCAGGGAGATCTGCTCCCGGTCGTGGAAGTAGATGAGGAAGTGCGTCGAGCGGTAAGTCTTCCACGTGAAGGTGTCGTAGGCGATCTTGTTGACGCCGAAGTACGTGTAGTACGGATCGACGAACTGGGCCGAGGCGGCGGCGGGGAGGAAGAGCCCTGCGGCGACGGCGACGGCAACCACAAGCACGACGACGGCGGACGACTTCTTCATTTATGTCCTCGGGGGAATCAGTTGGTGAAGATGTAGCGTTCGGCCTCGCGGTCACGGGCTACGAACGTGTTCAGGATCTGGCTCTCCAGCGAAAAGAGGTTTTCGAAGAGTCCCTGAAGCTCGTCGGCGCGGCGGCTTCCGGTCTGCCGGAAGTCCTTGAACTGGTCCTGGAGGAGCTTCTCGCCGGTGTGGCCGTCGAGGACCAGGAGCACGATGTCGAAGAGAAAGCCCGTCTGCTCGACGTAGACCTGGCGGTAGTACGTCCGGCCGTCGATCGGCGAGGTGTACTCCTCGGTCTTGTAGCCGGAACGGTCCTCGACCTTGAACTCGAGGCTTCCCGAGACCACGATCTCGGCGCCGGTCTGCGTGCCGACCGACGCCCAGAACTCCTGCGCCTTGGCGAGCTCCACGAGGTTCTGCGTCGGCAGCTTCAGATCCGGCGGCGTCTGGATGAGCTCGAAACGCGTCCTCTTCTCGAGCTGCTTTTTCAGGAAGCGCTGGAACTCGGCCTGGAGATCGACGTTGGCGAGGCGCTTGTCGCGACCCTTCTCCGCGTCGGTCACGATGATCATCGGCGCGAGCGCGATCCGCTCGTTGCCGCGGAGGGGCAGCTTCGCCTTCAGCGGGAGCCGCAGCCGCACCTGGTCGACGCCGGCGAAGGCCGGCATCGGTCCGAGGAAGAGGAGCAGAGCCGCCGCGGCGGCCCCGAGGCGGCGGAGGCGGAGGCGGCCGTCCGCGCTAAGGCGTGGGCGCACTGGCGGCCTTTCCGGTGGTCTTCGTGTAGGAGGTGTAGAACTCGGCGAAGCGCGCGTAGTTGCGCCGGATGTACTCGTTGTTGGGCTCGAGCTCCAGCGCCTTCTTGTATTCGACGAGCGCGCGCGCGAAATCGCCGTTGGCTTCCATCGCGACGGCGAGGTTGTTGTGGGCGCGGGCGTTCGACGGTTCTTTCGCGATCGCCTGCTCGAAGCGGAAGGCCGCTTCCCGCCAGTGGCCTTCCTTCGCGACGTCGGTGCCGAAGGCGAGCTGCGTCGATGAGCGTTCCGTGTGGGAGTACGACGTGCACGCGCTCGCGACAAGAAGTAGGGTGAGGACCCACGAGCCGCTTTTCCTCAAGCTGTCACCCGCCTCCCGCGTCGGGGTGGCTATTATAGGTTTGGCGTCGACGGAGGATCGGAGAATTGTCGCCTCTGGCTCGATGAATGATTACTTAAATCCGTGAGCCCGCATTCCCTGGATCGTCGCGCCGCGTTGTCGTGGGCGCGAGGCAGCGTGACCCCGCAAAAACTCTGGCCCCTGATCCGCGCGCGCGGAGGCGTGGAAGGCCTTTTGTCCTCCGAAGAGGAGGACCTGTCCGCATTTTTGGGCTCCCGGGACCGGGCCCGGGCGGTGCTCCGGGCCGGCGACGACGCCGAGGCCGAGCGCTGGGCGGCCCGGATCGAGCAGACGGGAATGCGCCTGGTGACGGCCTTCGATCCCGAATACCCGGAAGTCCTGCGGGAGATCCCCGACCCCCCGTTCCTCCTGTTCGCACTGGGCCGGCTCGAGCGGCTGCGCCTTCCGGTCGTCGCGATCGTGGGCTCGCGGGATGCCTCGCGCTATGGCCGGGACGTTGCCGGGAAGCTGGCGCAGGAGCTGTCGGCCGCGGGCGTGACGGTGGCTTCCGGCTTCGCGCGCGGCGTGGATGCCGCGGCGCACGAGGCCGCGCTCGGGGGCCACGGAGGAACGATCGCGGTCCTCGGATGCGGCATCGACGTGGAGTACCCGCGCGAGCACGGGCGGCTCAAAGAGCGCCTCGCTTCGGAACACCTCGTGCTCTCCGAGTACCCGCCGGGCACCGAGCCGCGGCCGCAGAATTTTCCGATCCGCAACCGCGTCATCGCCGGAATCTCGGCCGGCGTCGTCGTCGTCGAAGCCTCGCGCCGCTCGGGCTCTCTCATCACGGCCCGGCTCGCCGCCGACTTCGGGCGCGACGTGTTCGCCGTGCCGGGCTCGATCTTCGCGGAGACCTCCGCCGGCACGCACGCGCTCCTGAAGGACGGCGCGATCCTCTGCCGCGGCGCGGAGGACGTGCTCGCCGAGCTCTTTCCGTCGATCGGCATCCCGCAGCCCCAGCGGGTCGCCCCCGCAGTCCCGATCTCCGAGCTTTCGCCCGAGGCGAGGCGTATGCTCGAAGCGCTGTCCCGAGACGAGTCGCTTTCCGCGGAGGAGCTCGCGCAGGCGCTCGAGCTGCCCGCCGCGACGATCCTCGCCGGGCTCTTCGAGCTGGAAGCGGCCGGTCTCGCGCTTTCGCAGGATGGGAGGTATGGAGTGCGGAGACATTGAGTTGAAGTTGAGGGTTGAGAGTTGAGTGTTGAGCGTGGCATTAACCCTTAACTCTCAACTCTTAACGCTCAACTTCTGTCCCTCAGGAATAGAGATTTGTTTCGAGACATGAGCGACCCTCGGTTTGCTCTTTCTCCACCGTTGTGAGAGGTTCCCCGCCCCGTATGGCCAAGTCCATCGTCATCGTCGAGTCCCCCGCGAAGGCCAAGACCCTCGAGAAGTTCCTCGGCAAGGGCTTCAAGGTCATGGCCTCGTACGGCCACGTGCGGGATCTGCCGCGCAAGGGCCTGGGTGTCGATCGCGAGCACTCCTACGAGCCCACCTACGAGGTGCTCGCCGGAAAAGAGAAGACGATCAACGAGCTCAAGCGCGCCGCCAAGACCGCGGACGCGGTCTATCTCGCGGCCGACCCCGACCGCGAGGGCGAAGCGATCTCCTGGCACCTGCGCGAGACGCTGAAGCCCGGAGCCGGCAAGACGGTGTTCCGCCGGGTGCGGTTCAACGAGATCACCAAGAAGGCCGTGCTCGCGGCCATGGAGAACGCAGGCGAGATCGACGCCCGGCGCGTCGACGCGCAGCAGGCCCGGCGCATCATCGATCGCCTCGTGGGATACGAGGTCTCGGACCTGCTCTGGAAGAAGGTCTGGCGGGGTCTCTCCGCCGGCCGGGTCCAGACCGTCGCCCTCCGGATCATCTGCGAGCGCGAGAGCGAGATCGAAGCGTTCGTTCCGGTCGAATACTGGTCGGTCGACGCCCGGCTTTCGGGCAAAGTTCCGCCGGAGTTCACGGCGCGCCTCGCATCTTTCGACGGCGAGAAGCTCAAGTTCGACGGCACGGACCCGCGCCTTCCGGACGAAGCGGCGGCCACGCGCGTCGTCGAGGACGTCCGGAAGTCCGACTGGATCGTCTCGACGGTCGAGACCTCGGAGCGCCGGAAGAACCCGGCGCCGCCCTTCATCACCTCTCAGCTCCAGCAGGCGGCGGCGCGGCGCCTCAGCTTCGCCGTGCGGCGGACCATGCAGATCGCGCAGCGCCTCTACGAGGGCCGCGAGATACCGGGACGCGGCACCGTCGGTCTGATCACGTACATGCGCACGGACTCGACGCGCGTCTCCGACGACGCGCTGAAGGAGGTCCGGGCGCTCATCGGGACCCAATACGGTCCCGACTCGCTGCCCGAGTCGGCGCGCTACTTCAAGAGCCGGCGTGACACGCAGGACGCCCACGAGGCGATCCGGCCGACCTATCTCGACCTGCCGCCCGACGAGGTCGCCAAGTACGTCGCGGCCGACGAAGCGAAGCTCTACCGGATCATCTGGGAGCGTTTCGTCGCCTCGCAGATGTCGCCCGCGGTCTACGACACGACCTCGGCGGAGATCACGGCGGGCCGGGCGGTATACCGCGCCTCCGGCTCCACGCTCAAGTTCGCGGGATACCTGGCGGCCTACGGAGTCTCGGCCGACGAAGAGGATGAGGGCGACAAGGATTCCCCGAAGCTGCCGCCCCTGACGCAGGGGGAAAAGCTCAAGCTCGTCGAGGCTCTGCCCGAGAAGAAGGCGACGCAGCCGCCCCCGCGCTTCAACGAAGCCTCGCTCGTCAAGTTCCTCGAGGAGAACGGCATCGGGCGGCCCTCGACCTACGCCGAGATCCTCCGAAAGATCGAAGAGCGGCGCTACGTCCACCGCAAGGACCGGCGGTTCATCCCGACCGCGCTCGGGCGCACGGTCATCGAGCTGCTCATTCCGTATTTCGACGACTTTTTCGAGACCGCCTACACGGCGCGCATGGAGGAGGCCCTCGACGACGTCGAAGAGGGCAAGCTCTCCTGGACGAAGGCGCTCTCCGATTTCGACAAGACGTTCACGCGCGACCGCAATCGGGCGCTCGAAGGCATGCACTCGGGCAAGGCCGGGATCCCGCTGGCGCAGGCGAGGAAGCTCAAGCTCTCCGTCGTCCCCGCGATCGACGAGAAATGCCCGAACTGCGGCAAGAAGCTGAAGATCCGGATGGGGAAGAACGGCCTCTTCGTCGCATGCAGCGGGTACCCGACCTGCACGTTCACGCTGGATATCCCCGATCCCGAGGAAGACGCCGTGGACATGTCGGAGATCGAGAAGACGACGTGCGACGAGTGCGGCGAGCCGATGAAGGTGCGCCAGAGCCGGACGGGCTCGACGTTCCTCGGGTGCACGGCGTTTCCGAAATGCCGCAACGTCGTGAACATCGCCGTCGCGGGAGGCAAGGCCGAGGCGCGTCCCGACGAGCCGACCGGCCAGATCTGTCCGCGCTGCGGCCACGGCCTCGTGCGCCGCCACGGCCGCTACGGCGCGTACGTCTCCTGCTCGAACTACCCGGCCTGCAAGTACAAACCGCCCAAGCCCATCAAGGACACGGGAGTGAAGTGCCCCAAGGACGGCGGGGTCATCGCCGAGCGCCGCGGCCGTTTCCGGCCGTTCTATGGGTGCATCAACTATCCGAACTGCGATTTCTCGCTCTCGGTGCGGCCCATCCCCGAGAAGTGCCCGCAGTGCGGCAACGAGTACCTCCTCTTCCGCGAGCGCAAGTCCGGCAACGTCTTCGCGTGCGACAAGGCCGGCTGCGGGTTCGAGAAGCCCCCGGGCGAGCTGCCGCCGATCGTCGAGTACACCCCCGAGGCGCCGCCCGATCTGCCGGATCCCGTGGTCGTAGCCGCCGCCGCCAAAAAGGCCGCGAAGCCGCGCGCGAGGCGGGCGAAGGCGTAGAGACGTCAGCCGTCCCGGGAAGCAGAGCAACGGAGCGCTCTTCCGGCGTTAACTAAACCGTCATCCCGAGCGCTCGCGAGGGATCCCGTGACCGGCAGGCTTACGAGCCGTGCAGCTTGTCGAGTCCGGGATCCCTGGTCTCTGCGCTCATCGGGAGAACTCAGTGACGGGATCCCTCGTCGCTGCGCTCCTCGGGATGACTACTTGGCGATTGCTGGCGCAATCGCCGCAACGCCGCCGTCATCCCGAGCGCTAGCGAGGGATCCCGCGACCGGCAGGCTTACGAGCCGTGCGGCGAATCGAGAGCGGGATCCGCGGGATGATGCAAGAAACTCAGTGACGGGATCCCTCGTCGCTGCGCTCCTCGGGATGACTGTTTGGCGAACGCTGTTGCGTTCGCCGCACAGTCAATTCTCTCCGCCCGGAACGCCCGGAATGTTCAGGAACCGCCGGAACGGGTCCTTCCACGGGAATGCCTGTGCGTAGCGCCACAGTCGATCCGTCAGAGGAGGCTTGGCCGCGGGGTTCTTGAAGCATTCGGCGCAGCGGGGGAGCTGCGAGAAATCGTGTGTCCGGAAGCCTTCCTCGATCGTCGCGAGGAAGGGCGAGTTGGCGATCTCGGCGATCGATTTCTCACGCACGTTGCCGAGCTTCTGCGTGCCGTCGTAGTCGTAGCAGCAGTGCGTGACGTCGCCGTTGCAGAGGATGACGAACCACTGGTACGGCGTGCCCTGGAAGCAGCCGTAG
>Ga0207675_100003472_pt1 | contig 15398 bp, 14 predicted proteins | sample KBSSwiS42_FD_184305 | JGI IMG/M metagenome (GOLD analysis project Ga0207675, IMG submission 184305) | Switchgrass rhizosphere microbial communities from Kellogg Biological Station, Michigan, USA - KBS Switchgrass S4-2 (SPAdes) (version 2) | ecosystem: Host-associated > Plants > Roots >... | reverse complement strand
GCAGCTCCTGCGACCACTGTGCAGGGCCCGCCAACCGCAGGTGTGCCGGGCCCGGCAACCGCAGGGGGCGCTACTGCGCCGCCACCCAGGTCGGACCCGCACGCCAAGGAGCTGGTCGCTGGCTTGAAGGAGGCCGGCATGCCTATCGGCAAGGTGGTCTGCTACACGGAGGAGACTGACCCAAATGACCTCCTCGGCCGTCCAGGGGGTTACAAGGAGAAGTGTGACTGGCAGGACAGGCTGGAGAAGTCTGTAACCGACGACGTGGTCGGCGGCTCCTTCGAGGTGTTCGCAAGCCAGGAGGCAGCCATAGACAGGGCGGAGTACCTTAAGGCGTTCGCAGGCCAGGGGATGCTCTCGACGGGCTACACCTGGATCGTGCCTGAAGGTGGGGTCACCGTCTTGCGGATCGACAAGGAGCTAGGGAGCAAGTGGGCAGCGGAGTACAGGAAGACCGCTGCGCGGCTACTCGGCGAGCAACCCCCGATGCCGTAGCCACGGTCCACTCGGCTCGCCGAGGAGGTGAACCGTGTCCCCGCTATGCGGAGCCTGGTTAGGACTCGCCCAGTATCTTCGTTGAATAGCACGCTCGACCGCGTCCCCAAGAAGGTCCTCCCGAGCGCACCAATTTGGTGATCGCCCGGTGCAGCGGACTCCGGATTGCCGGGCCGGCGGGGCCTGGTCGGCACCGGGAGCTGGCCTTGCCCCCGAGCCAGCCCGACCGCCAAGGGGTGGAGGTCGGTGCTGGCTTCAGCCCCCCGATGCCCGAGCGTTCTTGGGCCCGCTGTTTTTTCACACATGCTGCCGTGGCACTTGAGCGCCACGGCCTGGACACGGCCCAAATGAGCGGCCGGCCAGCGTTTCCGCTGGCCAGCCGTCTGTACCGCTCAGATGTCGTAGTAGAGGTGGAACTCCCACGGGTGGGGGCGGAGGCGGACGGCGTCGACCTCGTGCTCGCGCTTGTAGGCGAGCCAGGTGTCGATCACGTCCTGGGTGAACACGCCGCCCTCGAGCAGGAACTCGTGGTCGGCCTCGAGCGCGGCCAGGGCGTCGTCGAGGGAACCGGGGACCTGGGGGATCTCGGCGAGCTCCTCGGGGGGCAGGTCGTACAGGTCCTTGTCCAGCGGCGCGGGCGGCTCGATCTTGTTGCGGACCCCGTCAAGGCCGGCCATCAGCATGGCCGCGAACGCCAGGTAGGGGTTGCAGGAGGGGTCGGGGACCCGGAACTCGACCCGCTTGGCCTTGGGGCTGCGCGAGTAGAGGGGGATGCGGGCCGCGGCCGAGCGGTTGCGCTGGGAGTAGACCAGGTTGACCGGGGCCTCGTAGCCGGGGACCAGCCGCCGGTAGGAGTTGGTGGTCGGGTTGGTGAAGGCGGTCAGGGCCGGGGCGTGGGCCAGCAGCCCGCCGATGTACCAGCGGCCCAGGTCGGACAGGCCGGCGTAGCCGGCCTCGTCGTAGAACAGCGGCACCCCGTCGGTCCACAGGCTCTGGTGGGTGTGCATGCCCGACCCGTTGTCCTGGAAGATCGGCTTGGGCATGAAGGTGACGGTCTTGCCGTGCTTGAGGGCCGTGTTCTTGATGATGTACTTGAACAGCATCAGCCGGTCGGCCGTCTCCAGCAGGGTGCCGAAGCGGATGTCGATCTCGGCCTGGCCGGCGGTGCCGACCTCGTGGTGCTGCACCTCGACGGGGATGCCGGCCGCCTCGAGCCCCAGGGCCATCTCCGAGCGCAGGTCCTGGTAGTGGTCGGTCGGCGGGACCGGGAAGTAGCCCTCCTTGTAGCGGGGCTTGTACCCGAGGTTGCGGCCGCCCTCCTCGGCGCCGGAGTTCCAGGCGCCCTCGACCGCGTCCACGTAGTAGTACGAGGAGTGCTGGTTCTGGTCGAAGCGGACCGAGTCGAAGATGTAGAACTCGGCCTCCGGCCCCCAGTAGGAGAGCTGGGCGATGCCGGAGCCCTCCAGGTACCGCTCGGCCTTGGCGGCCACGTGGCGGGGGTCGCGGGAGTAGGACTCGCCGGTGATCGGGTCCTTGACGAAGCAGTTGAGGATCAGGGTCGGGTGGGTCCGGAACGGGTCCAGGACCGCGGTGCCCGGGTCGGGGACCAGGATCATGTCCGACTCCTGGATCTCCTGGAACCCCCGGATCGAGGAGCCGTCGAACCCGAAGCCCTCGTCGAAGCTCTCCTCGGTCAGCTCGTGCGCGGGGACCGAGAAATGCTGCATCAGGCCGGGCAGGTCAGCGAAACGCAGGTCCACAATCTGGACCTCGTTGTCCCTGATCAGGTTGAGAACGTCTCCGGGGGAGTCCGTCACGGGTGGTGCCTCCTTCTCAAATGGGCAGACGAGGGCGACGCTAGCAACCGGCGTTTGCCGACCGGTTGCCTGTTTGTTTCGCCGGAGTAAACCAGACCTGCCGGTTCAGGTGCCCAGCGCGAAGTCGAACTTGCGGGCCTTCGGTGGGGCCAGGGAGGCGTCGAACCACTGCAGCACTGGCTGGCCGTGGGGGATGCTGGTGGCGTCGTCGACCGCCCTGGTCACGATGACCTCGTAGATCGTGGGAGGGCGGGGCTCGGCCGCCGAGCGGACCTGAGCGACACCGTCGGGCCCGGGCCGGGTCGCCCCGGCCAGCGTCCACCCCGCCCAGTTGCGCAGGAACACCAGGTACCGCTCGTGCCCGGCCACCGGGTCGAGCCCCTCCAGATCCACCACCGACAGCCAGGTACCCGGCCGGTACGACAGCCGCCCCCCCGGGCTGTGGACAGTCCCAAGCACCTGGCCCGGCTGCGGGCTACCCTCCCGTTCAGGGGCCCCGCCTTCGGGGGGTGGGGGTGACGGCTGCCCTGGCGGGACGGGTGGGAGTTGATACGACACCCTGTCGGGGGCGGCGAGGACGGCGGCGGCTTGGGCGGCGTGGCGGTCCTGGTCGAAGGCCTGGACGGCTCGGAACCCGAGCCAGCCGAGGGCGAGGACCAGGAGGACGGCGATGACCGGGCGGGTCACGGCTAGGCGTCGGCGGTGGCCCAGGCGGGGAGGCGGCCGCGCTGCTTGCGGACGGCCGCCTTGTGCATCTCGCCGGCGTGGTAGCTGGACCGGACCAGGGCGCCCGACTCGACATGGGCGAACCCGAGGCCCTCGGCGTGTGCCTTGAGGTCGGCGAACTCCTCGGGGGGGACGAACCGCTGCAGGTTCAGGTGGGCCTTGGTCGGCTGCAGGTACTGGGTGATGGTCAGCAGCTCGACCCCGACCGAGCGCAGGTCGGCCATGGTCTGGAGGACCTCGTCGCGCTCCTCGCCCATGCCGAGGATGAGGTTCGACTTGGTCGCGCAGCCCTGGGGGAGCCACGCCCTGGAGCGGGCCAGCAGCTCCAGCGACCCGGCGTAGGTGAACCCGGGCCGGATCCGCTTGTAGAGCCGGGGGACGGTCTCGACGTTGTGGCCCAGCACGTCCGGCTCGACGTCGGTGACCTGGCGCAGGGCCTCCGGCCTGCCGCGGAAGTCGGGGATCAGCACCTCGACCCCACACGAGGGCAGCAGGGCCCGCACCTGGCGGACCGACTCGGCGAACAGCCAGGCCCCGCCGTCCTCGAGGTCGTCGCGGGCCACCCCGGTGATGACGGCGAACCGCAGGCCCATGCGGCCGATGGCGTGGGCGACCCGGCGCGGCTCGTCGGTGTCGTAGCCCTCGGGCTTGCCGGAGTGGATCTGGCAGAACGGGCAGGCCCGGGTGCAGAGGTCCCCGCCGATCAGGAAGGTGGCCTCGCGGGCCTCCCAGCACTCGTAGATGTTGGGGCAGCCGGCCTGCTCGCACACCGTGTTCAGCTGCTCGTCGCGGACCAGGCCCTTGAGCTCGCGGTAGTTCGGGCCCTGGGACGCCTTCACCTTCAGCCAGGCCGGCTTGCGGGCGAAGGTGTCGTCGGTCGGCGGCGGGGCCGGGGTGCGGGGCAGGACCCCAAGGGTGCGGACCCCGGGCGGGATCACGGGCTCAGGCATGGACGGTCTCCGGGTCGTAGTCCTGCGCCGGCAGGTCCAGGGTAGCGGGGTCGACCAGGATCGGGGTGCGGTCGAGGCGCTCGGCCAGCTGGCGCTCGACCACCGGCAGGGCCTCGGCCACCGGGACCTCCCGCCCGAGCAGGCTGGACAGTGAGCAGGCGGCCTTGTCGGGCATGCCGCAGGGCACGATGGCGTTGAAGTAGGCCAGGTCGGTGGCGCAGTTGAGGGCGAAGCCGTGACTGGTGACCCCACGTGAGACCCGCATACCGATGGCGCCGAGCTTGGCCTCGCCGACCCAGACACCGGTCAGGTCGCCCCGCTCGCCCCGCGCGTCCAGCCCGAAGGCGGCGGCCACGTCGACCAGGGCCTGCTCGACCCGGCCGACGAACCGCCAGATGTCCGGGGTGGGGTCGAGCTGGGTGATCGGGTAGCCGACCAGCTGGCCCGGGCCGTGGTAGGTGACCTGGCCGCCGCGGTCGCTGCGCACCACCTCGGCCCCGTTGGCGGTCAGCCAGGCCGCGTCCGCGAGCACGTCGGCGTCGCTGCCGCGCTTGCCGATGGTGTAGACGTGCGGGTGCTCCAGCAGCAGGACCGTGTCGCGGATGTCGCCGGCCGCCCGCCGCTCGACCAGGGCCCGCTGCCAGGCCCAGGCCCGCCGGTAGGGCACGGTCCCGGCCCGGACGAGCCACAGCTCCCGATCCCGCATGGCGCTACTCCCGTTCCAGGTTCAGGTCGCCCTCGAAGTCGGCCGCCTCCAGGATCTCTTTGACCTTGACCAGGAAGCGGGCGGCGTCGGCGCCGTCGATGATGCGGTGGTCGTAGGTGAGGATGCCGTACATCATGTGGCGGATCACCACCACCTCGCCCAGCTCCGGGTCCTCGACCACCACCGGCCGCTTGACGATGGCAGGGGTGGCGAAGATGGCCGCGTTGGGCTGGTTGATGATCGGCGTGTCCCAGACCGCGCCCCGGCTGCCGGTGTTGGTCACCGAGATGGTCGAGCCGGACAGCTCGTCGGGGCCGATCTTGCCGTCGCGGGTGCGCAGGGCCACGTCGGCGATGGCCTTGGCCAGGCCGGCCAGGTTCAGGGACTCGGCGTGCTTGACCACGGGGACGAACAGGCCCTTGGGGGTGTCGACGGCCACGCCCAGGTGCACGTCCTGGTAGACGTGGAGGTTGCCGTCCTCGTCCATGGCCGAGTTGACGATCGGGTACTCCCTGATGGCGCCGATCAGGGCCAGGACGGCGAACGGCATGGGGGAGAGCGAGACGCCCTCGCGCTGCTTGAACTCCTCCTTGGCCCGCTCCCGCAGGCGCATGACCCTGGTCATGTCGATCTCGACGGCGCTGGTGAGCTGGGCGCTGGTCTGGAGCGAGGACACCATCCGCTCGGCGATCACCCGGCGCAGCCGGGTCGCGGGGACGACCTCCTCACGAAGGCCCTTGGCCAGGGGCACGGCCACCCGCGGCGGGGCCGAGGTGGCGGCCGCCGCCTTGCCCTTTGGCTCTCTGGCCTGGCCGCCGGAGGGGGCGGCCGGCGCCTGGCCGCGCTGCTGCACGTAGGCCTCGACGTCCTCGCGGCGCACCCGGCCACCGGAGCCGCTGCCCTGGACCTGGCTCAGGTCGACGTCGTGCTCGCGGGCCAGCCGCCGCACCAGCGGCGACACCCCGGCAGCGGCCTTGCCGTCGCCCTGACCGTTGCCCTCGGCCTTCTTCGGCCTGGGCTCGGCGGGCCGCTTGGGCTTCGAGCTCTCCGAGGCCTCGGCGGCCTGCTCGGCCTCGGCGCCGGCGCCTTCCTCGGCCGTGTCCTCCTTGGCCGGCGCCTTCTCCTCGGCGGTCTCGGCCTCGGCCGAGCTCCCGCCGCCGCCGATCACGGCCAGCTCGGCGCCGACCTCGACGGTCTCGTCGGCCTGGACCTTGATCGACTGGAGCACACCGGTGACCGGGGAGGGGACCTCGGTGTCGACCTTGTCGGTGGAGATCTCGAGCAGGGGCTCGTCGGCCTCGACCTGGTCGCCCTCCTGCTTGAGCCAGCGGGTGATGGTCCCCTCGGTGATCGACTCGCCCAGCTCGGGCATGGTCACCGTGGTCGTCCCGCCGTCGCTCGAGGCCTCCGCCTTCGGCTTCTCGTCCTCGCCGTCGCCCTCGGCCTTGGCCGCCTCCGACTCTCGCTCCTTCTCCGAGCCGGCCTCCTCGCTGCCCTCCTCAGCCTCGGCCGCCTCCTCGGCGGTGTCGCTGTCGGCCTCCGCGGACTCCTCGGCCTGGCCGCCCTCGTCGCCCTCCGCGTCCCCGCCGGCCTCGCCGTCCTGCTCGATGATGGCCAGCTCGGCACCGACCTCGACGGTCTCGTCAGCCTGCACCTTGATGGTCTTCAGGACCCCGGCGACGGGGGACGGGACCTCGGTGTCGACCTTGTCGGTCGACACCTCGAACAGGGGCTCGTCCGCCTCGACCCGGTCGCCCTCCTGCTTGATCCACCGGGTGATCGTGCCCTCGGTGATCGACTCGCCGAGCTCCGGCATCTTGACTGGTGTCGCCATGACCATCGTCTCCCGGGTCTGCTTGCCGGCTCAGAGCTGGTGGAAGCGGCGTCCGGCGAGGGTCATGTGGGCCTCGCCGACGGCTTCGGACAGGGTCGGGTGGGGGTGGATGAACTGGGCGACGTCGACCGGCAGGGCCTCCCAGTTGTAGATCAGCATCGCCTCGGCGACCAGGTCGGTGACCCGTGCCCCGACCAGGTGGATCCCGAGCACCGGGCCGTCCTTGGCGGCAACGACCTTGACCATGCCCCCCAGGCCGTGGATCAGGCCCTTGGCGGTGGCGTTGAACGGGAACTTGTTGACGACCACCTCGTGGCCCTGGTCCTTGGCCTGAGCCTCGGTCAGGCCGACCGACGCCACCTCGGGGGTGGAGAAGGTGACCCGCGGGATGCCCGCGTAGTCGATCGGCGGCGAGGGCTGGCCGGCGACCGTCTCGGCGATCAGGAAGCCCTCGGCGAAGGAGGCGTGGGCCAGGGCCAGCGACGGCGGCGGCAGCAGGTCGCCGACCGCGTACACGCCCTCGACGTCGGTCTCAAGGGTGTCCCAGCTCTTGGGGACGACGAAGCCGCGGTCCAGCTTGACCCCGATGTCCTCGTAGCCGAGGTCGCCCGAGACCGGGCCGCGGCCGGTGGCCACCAGCAGCAGCTCGGCCGACACCTCCGAGGTCCTGCCCTTGGCGTCGGTCACCGTCGCCGTGACCTGCTCGTCGGTGACCTTGGTGTCCTCCAGCCTGGTCTCGACCATCGAGGTGATGCCGCGCTTCTTGAACGCCCGGGCCAGCTCACGCTGGCTGTCGGCGTCCTCCAGCGGGACCAGGCCGGGTAGGACCTCGACGATGGTCACCTCGGCCCCCATGGACCGCCAGAACGACGCGAACTCGACCCCGACCGCGCCGGCACCGAGCACGATCACCGACTTGGGCAGGTGGTCGAGCTTCAGGGCGTGGTCGGAGTTGATCACCCGCTCGCCGTCGATCTCCAGGCCCGGGATCGACCTCGGCTGGGACCCGGTGGCCAGCACCAGGGCCCGGGACGCGGTCAGCTCCCCGGTCCCCTCGACCTGGACGGTCCGCGGGCCGGTGACCCGGCCCCGGCCGCGGACGATGGCGATGCCGTCCTTCTTCAGGTGACCCTCGAGGCCCTTGACGTTCTTGGTGACGATGTCCTCGCGGTTGGCCACTGTGGCCGAGTAGTCGATCGACTCGACCGTGGCCTTGATGCCCCAGCGCTCCGACGCCTCGTGGATACCGTCCATCACCTCGGCCGCGTGGAGCAGCGCCTTGGTTGGGATGCAGCCCCGGTTGAGGCAGGTGCCGCCGCAGCGGTCCTCCTTCTCGACCACGGCGACCTTGAGGCCGAGGCCGGCCGCGCGGATCGCGGCCGAGTACCCACCGGTCCCGCTCCCCAGGACGACGAGGTCGTAGGAGTTCTCCGCCATGGCCGTCGGCTCCTTCTCGATCAGGTATCCCGTGCCGAGTCTAGCGAGCGTCGAAGCCCCGCGCCCTGGAGTAGGCTCTAGAGAAGTTCGCGCCAAGGAGGACTGCGTCGTGAAGGTCTCGGAGGTCATGACCAAGGAGGTCGTCACCGTCGGCCCGCACTACAACGTGGCCGACGTGGCCAGCCTCATGGACGCCAAGGGCATTGGCTCGGTGATCGTCCTCGAGGAGGAGCGGGTGCTGGGCATCCTGACCGAGCGCGACATCCTCAAGGTCATCGGGGCCGGCGAGGAACCCAAGAACGTCGCCGCCCACGAGGCCCTCATCGGCGACCTGTACACCATCTCGCCCGACGCCTCGGTGGAGGACGCGGCCAATCAGATGACCCAGGCCAGGATCCGCCACCTGCCGGTGATCTCCAACGACCAGATCGTCGGGATCGTCTCCATCCGCGACGTCGTCCGCTGGAGTGTCCGGGAGATGGCCCAGGCGACCGAGCTGCCCCACATGGACGTCTCCCGCCAGGTCCTGTCGATCGTCCACCCGGTCGACTCCGCCGCCGGCAACCCCAGTTGAGCTTCCTCGACAACCTCCGCATCCGCCGCACCCGTGGCCGGCGGGTCGCCTCCATGGACCGGGAGGCGACCTCGGAGGACCTCGACGCCCTGCGCGAGTTCGCCCGCACCCGGGTCGGGGTCGAGTTCTTCGTCGAGCCCGAGACCATGGTCACCGACACCACCGCGGTCGCGGTGGCCGCCGACGGCGAGTGGACCCGCCGCCGGGTCGGCTCCCCCCAGGTGATCCGCCAGGTGGCCAAGCAGCTGCAGCTGCCCGTCTACGACGTCCAGATCGTCGGCTACCCGGAGCGGATGCGGGCCTACAACGCCCGGCTCAAGGCCAGCCGCTCCGACCGGATCCTTGGCGACGAGGCACCGCCGCCGGTCCGGACCTCCCGGCCCCCGGGCCGCACCCCCCGCCCACCTCGGGAGAGCCAGCCGTGACCGACGGACTTCGCCGCTCGCCGCTCGACGCCGTCCACCGGCGCCTCGGTGCCAAGATGGGCGCCTTCGCCGGCTGGGACATGCCGATCGAGTACAAGGGCACCCTGTCCGAGCACAAGGCCGTGCGCGAGTCGGTCGGGGTGTTCGACCTCTCCCACCTGGGCAAGGTCGAGGTCCGGGGCGAGGGCGCCCACGACGCCCTCCAGCACGCCCTCTCCAACGACCTGGACCGCCTGACCGAGCCGGGCGCGGCCCAGTACACCCTGTGCCTCACCGACGAGGGCACCATCGTCGACGACCTGATCGTGTACCGCGAGGCCGACGGCTACCTGCTGGTCCCTAACGCCGCCAACTGGCCCAAGGTGGCCGACGCCGTCCGCGAGTCCGACCCGGGCCGCACCGAGGTCACGCCCCGGCCCGACATCGCCGTGCTCGCCGTCCAGGGCCCCCGCGCCCCCGAGCTGGTCGGGGGCCTGTTCCCGGAGGCGGCCGACCTGCCCTACATGCACCTGGCCGCCACCACCTACGGGGGCGCCCCGGCGCGGGTGTGCCGCACCGGCTACACCGGCGAGCGCGGGTTCGAGCTGCTGGTCCCCGGCGAGGTCGCCCCTGCCCTGTGGGAGGAGCTGTTCGAGCGGGGCGCGACCTTCGAGGCCGCCCCGGTCGGGCTGGGCGGGCGCGACACCCTGCGGCTGGAGATGGGCTACGCCCTGCACGGCAACGACATCTCCACCGACACCGACCCGTTCGAGGCCCGCCTTGGCTGGGCCGTGGCCATGGACAAGGGCGACTTCCGGGGCCGCGAGGCCCTGGCCGCCCGCAAGGAGGCCGGGCCCAAGCGGCAGCTGGTCGGGCTTCTCTCCGCCGACCGGCTGATCCCGCGCCACGGCATGCCCGTGCTCGACGGCGACCGCCCGGTGGGCGAGGTCACCAGCGGCACCTTCTCGCCGACCCTGCGCCAGGGCATCGCCCTGGCCTACGTGCTCCCCGACGTCGCCGCCAAGGGCACCGACCTCCAGGTCGACGTCCGCGGCAAGCGCGGCCAGGTCACGGTCACCCGCCCGCCGTTCGTCCAGGCCTCGCCCAAGTAGGCGTGGCGACCGAGGCGGCCGAGGAGCTGGTGGTGCTCCTGGACGAGCAGCGGCGGCCGGCCGGGACCATGCCCAAGCGCCGGGTCCACGGCACCAACACCCCGCTGCACCTGGCGTTCTCGGTCTACCTGTTCGACTCGGGGGGCAGCTTCCTGGCCACCCGGCGGGCGCTGGGCAAGCGGACCTGGCCCGGGGTGTGGACCAACTCCTGCTGCGGCCACCCAGCCCCGGGCGAGGACCCGGCCGAGGCCGCCCGCCGCCGCCTCGGCCAGGAGCTCGGCCTGGCCCCGGCCCGCCTGGAGCTGGTCCTGCCTTCCTTCGCCTACCGGGCCGTGGCCGGCGACGGGATGGTCGAGAACGAGGTCTGCCCGGTCTTCTTCGCCCACCTCGACGGCGACCCCGAGCCGGCCCCCACCCCCGACCCCGAGGAGGTGGCCGAGTGGCGCTGGGTCCCCTGGGCGTCGTTCCGCACCCTGGCCGCCGCCGCCCCCTGGGCCCTCAGCCCGTGGGCGGTCGAGCAGGTCGGCCAGCTGCCCGTCTGATCCGCCTGGCTCTCGCCGCGACCCGGCCCTACGGCACCTCGGTGGTGGAGTCGGGGTCCAGGTCGTAGGTCTTGATGGCCTCGGCGACCTTCTCGCGGTCGAGGTCGCCGGTCAGGGCGAGCTCCTGGAGGACGGCCACGGCGATGTTCTCGGCGTCGATCTTGAAGTGGCGGCGCAGGGCCGGGCGGGTGTCGGAGCGGCCGAACCCGTCGGTGCCGAGGACCGTGTAGGGGCGCGGCACCCAGCGGGAGATCTGGTCGGGGACCAGCTTCATCCAGTCGCTGACGGCCACGATCGGCCCCTCGACCTCCTCGAAGGTCCGGGTCACCAACGGCTTGCGTGGCTCCTCGGTCGGGTGCAGGCGGTTCCACTCCTCACAGTCCAGGGCGTCCTGGCGCAGCCGCTGCCAGCCGGGGGCGCTCCAGACGTCGGCGGCGACGTCGAAGTCCTCGGCCAGCAGCCGGGCCGCCCCAAGGGCCAGCGGCATGGCGCTGCCTGAAGCCACGATCTGGGCCCGCAGGGCGTGGTCGCCCTCGGCGGCCTGGTAGCGGTAGAGGCCCTGGAGGACCTGCTGCTCATCCAGCCCCTCGGGCATGGGCGGCTGCACCGACGGCTCGTTGTACACCGTCAGGTAGTAGAAGAGGTCCTCGGCCTCGGGGCCGTACATGCGCCGCAGCGCGTCCTCGACGATCACCGGGATCTCGAAGGCGAAGCTGGGGTCGTAGGCCACACAGGCCGGGTTGGTCGTGGCCACCAGGGCGGAGTGGCCGTCCTGGTGCTGGAGGCCCTCGCCGTTCAGGGTGGTCCGACCGGCCGTGGCCCCGATCAGGAACCCGCGGCAGCGCTGGTCGGCGGCGCTCCACATGGAGTCGCCGGTCCGCTGGAACCCGAACATCGAGTAGAAGATGTAGAGCGGGATCATCGGCTCGCCGAAGGTGGCGTGGCTGGACCCGGCGGCCGAGAACGACCCCATGGCCCCGGCCTCGGTGATGCCCTCGTGCAGGATCTGGCCCTTGCGGTCCTCCTTGTAGGACAGGACCAGCTCGCGGTCGACCGCGTCGTACTGCATCCCCTTGGCCGAGTAGATCTTGAGGTTGGGGAAGAACGCGTCCATGCCGAAGGTCCGCGCCTCGTCGGGGATGATCGGCACGATCCGCTGGCCCACGTCCTTGTTGCGGAGCAGGTCCCGGATAAGGCGGACCAGGGCCATGGTGGTGGCGACCTCCTGCTTGCCCGAACCCTTCTTGAGCTGGGCGTACAGCTCCTTGGCGGGGAGGTCGAGCGGGCCCGAGCGGTCGACCCGGGCCGGGACCGGGCCGCCCAGGTCGCGGCGCCGCTCCAGCAGGTACTTGTGCAGGTCGGAGTCGTCGGGGGGCCGGTAGTAGGGCGGGTAGCCCTTCTCCAGGGCCTCGTCGGGCACGTCGATGCCGAGGCGGTCCCTGAAGGTGTTGAGGGTGCCGCGGACGAACTTCTTCATCTGGTGGGTGGCGTTGCGGGACTCGAACTCGCGGCCCAGCCCCCGGCCCTTGATGGTCTGGGCCAGGATCACCGTCGGCTGGCCCTGGTGGTCGAGGGCGGCCCGGTAGGCGGCGTGGACCTTGCGCAGGTCGTGGCCGCCCCGGTCGACGGCCAGGGCGACCACCTCGGCGTCGGACAGGCCGTCGATCAGCTGCCGCAGCCCCTTGGTGTCGAAGAGCTTCTCGCGGATGTAGGCCGGGCTCTCGGCGGCCAGGGTCTGGAACGCCCCGTCGGGGGTCGAGTTCAGCTTGGCCACCAGCTCGCCGGTCTCGTCCCGGGCCAGCAGGTCGTCCCAGAGCCGGCCCCAGACGACCTTGACGACGTTCCAGCCGGCCCCGCGGAACAGCGACTCCATCTCCTGGATGATCTTGCCGTTGCCGCGGACCGGGCCGTCCAGGCGCTGGAGGTTGCAGTTGAGCACGAAGGTCAGGTTGTCCAGGTTCTCCCGGCCGGCCACCGTCAGCGCGCCCTGGGCCTCGGGCTCGTCCATCTCGCCGTCGCCGACGAAGGCGTACACCCGCGACCCGGAGGTGTCGGCCAGCTCCCGGTTTTTTAGATATTGGTTGAAGCGGGCCTGGTAGATGGCGTTGAGCGGGCCGAGGCCCATGGAGACGGTCGGGAACTCCCAGAACTCGGGCATGAGCCGCGGGTGCGGGTAGGACGACAGGCCCTCGGGCTTGCTCTCCTGGCGGAAGGCGTCCAGGTTGGCCTCGGTGAGCCGGCCCTCAAGGAACGCCCTGGCGTAGACGCCGGGGGCGGAGTGGCCCTGGAAGTAGATCTGGTCGCCGGCGCCGCCCTCCTTGCCCCGGAAGAAGTGGTTGAAGCCGACCTCGAACAGCTCGGCCGCGGACGCGAACGAGGCCATGTGCCCGCCGACGCCCAGCTCGGGGCGGTTGGCCCGGGACACGATGGCGGCCGCGTTCCAGCGCACGATCGCCAGCAGCCGCCGCTCCAGCTCCTCGTCGCCCGGGTAGTCGGGCTCGGCCGAGGCCGGGATGCTGTTCACGTAGTCGGTGGAGGGCAGCGGGGGCAGGCCCACCTCCAGGGTGCCGGCGTGGCTGAGGACCTTGCGGAGCAGGAAGCGTGCCCGGGCCGGCCCCTCGCGCTCGACAACGTCGCTCAGCGAGTCAAGCCAGTCTCTGGTCTCGTCGGGGTCGGGGTCGGGGAGCTGGTCCAGCGCCCCGACCGCGGTGACCTTTTCGCGCTCCTCGCTCACCGTCGGCTCCCTGGGTCTGGGGGGTTTGTCGTCTCCGGCCCCCACATTAGTCGCCGTCGACGGCCACTACCATGACGGGCGTGATCGAGGTGCTGTGGCTGGGGATGCTGCTGGGAGTGGGGGCCGCGCTCTCGGTCGGGCCCATCTTCGTGGTCATCATCCAGCAGGCCGCCACCAGCGGGTTCGGGGCCGCGTTCCGGGTCATTCTCGGGTCGGCCACCGCCGACCTGGTGCTGCTGCTCCCGGCCCTGGCCTTCGCCTGGATCATCCGCTCGCTGGACCGGGGGGCGCTGTGGGTCGGGACCGTCGGCGCCCTGTTCCTGCTGTACCTGGCCTGGCAGGCCGGCCGCGACGCGGTCGCCCTGTGGCGGCGGGACCGCCAGCTCGAGGTCAGCCACCGCTGGGCCTTCTGGAAGGGCGTCACCGGCAACCTGGCCAACCCCCTCACCTGGACGTTCTGGCTGGCCACGGGCACCCCGGCGATGCTTGCGGCCCAGCGCGCCGGGGGCACGGCCGGGCTGGTGCTGTTCACCGCCGTCTGGTTCCTGGTCGCCTCGGGCCTCGAGGCGGTGATCGCCCTGGCCGTGGCCCGCTCCGGCCGGCGGGTCGGCCCCCGCGGCCAGGCCTGGCTCACCGGCATCTCGGCGGTGGCGTTCGTCTTCCTGGCCGCGACCCTGGTCGCCCGCGACGTCCTGCCGCAACTGGGCTAGGCGGCCTCCGGCCGGGCCCTGGCCGCGGCCAGCTGGGCCAGGACGACCCCGGCGACGACCAGGCCGGCCCCGGCCAGTTGGGCCGGGTTGAGGCGCTGGCCGAGCAGCAGCCAGGCGAAGGCGGCCGCGAACACCGGCTCGGCGGTGGCGGCGATCCCGGCGGTGGCGGCGCTGATCACCCGCACCGCCCCGACAGCCAGGGCGAACGGCAGCAGCGTGCCCAGCAGCCCGACCCCGAGCACGGCCCCGGCCACACCCGGGTCGGCCAGGAAGGCCAGCGGCCACGACCACCACGGCACGGCCAGCGACCAGATGGCCACCGCGACCAGGAACCCCCACAGCAGCGTGGTCGCCGGCTCGGCCCCCCGGCGGCCGGCCAGCTCGGCCGACAGCAGGTAGGCGGCGAACAGCACCGCCGAGGCCAGCCCGGCGGCCAGCCCGGGCAGGTCCAGGGCGCCCAGCCCCTCAAGGGCCCGGCTGACCAGCACGGCCCCGGCCAGCGACAGCCCGGCCGCCGCCCAGGCCAGCCGCCCCGGACCCCCGGTCGGCCGGGGGGCTAGGCTTGAGCCCCCCGGACCCCCGGTCGGCCGGGGGGCTCGGCTTGAGCCCCCCGGACCCCCGGCTCGGGTCCCTCGCAGCAGCAGGGTGGTCGTGGCCAGCAGGATCGCCGGCCCGGTGTACTGCAGGGCCACCGCGACCCCGACCGGCAGGTGGTCGATGGCCAGGTAGTAGGTGAGGTTGACGGCGGCCACACAAGCCCCGAACCCGGCCAGGGCCGGCCAGGTCCCCGGCGGCGGCCGCAGCAGGCCGGGCCGCCGCCAGGCCAGGAACGGGGCCAGCGCGACCAGCGCCACCGCGACCCGGGCCTCGGCCAGCCGCACCGGCGGCACCCCCCGCTCGAAGGCGTACTTGGCCAGCACCGCCGCCATCGCCCAGCAGGCCCCGGCCAGCACCACCCTGAGCAGAGCGCCGACCACCGCACCCCGGTCCGGCCGGGTCTCAGCACGCATCCCCCAACAGTAGGGGTCTGAGACCGCGGTTGGCTGGGAACAACAGGCCAAGCAGGCCGTCGAGCTGGAGGTAGGAAGGACCATGGCACGGACCTGGAGGCGGCGTCGGACCAGCACCCGGCGCAGGAGCGGGTACCGGCGGGGACAGTCGGGATCGACCCGCTGTTCTGGGTGGCGCTGGGGGTGGCGGTGCTGATCGCGCTGTTCGTGGTCGCCCGCTGAGCTCAGCTGGGGAGCAGGTGGCGGGCGACGATCGCCGGGGGCGGGGCGCCGGACGCGAGCAGGCAGTCATGGAAGCCGCGGAGGTCGCCGCCGACCTGGTCGCGGAGGGCGAGGATCTCGAGCTT
>Ga0207675_100003466_pt1 | contig 15420 bp, 15 predicted proteins | sample KBSSwiS42_FD_184305 | JGI IMG/M metagenome (GOLD analysis project Ga0207675, IMG submission 184305) | Switchgrass rhizosphere microbial communities from Kellogg Biological Station, Michigan, USA - KBS Switchgrass S4-2 (SPAdes) (version 2) | ecosystem: Host-associated > Plants > Roots >... | reverse complement strand
CGACATCGTGAAGGACCGGCTGCCCGGGGAGGTAGCCGAACTCGACCTGCGCGAACTCGACCGCTAGCGGCATGCGAGCGCAGCCTCGAGCTGGGTGAGGTTCCGGCGCATGAGCGAGAAGTAGTCGGCGCCCTGCTCCTCCTCGGACGGAGTCAGGCCTTCGATCGGGTCGAGCACCTTCGCCTTCGCACCGGCGTTCCGGGCGACGGTCTCGGCGAGCCTCGGCGAGACGAGCCGCTCGAAGAAGACCGTCGTAACGTGCTCGCGCCGGACGAGGTCGATGAGCTGCTGCAGCCGTCGCGGGCTCGGCTCGGCCTCGGGATCGATCCCCGTGATCGGGATCTGGTGCAGCCCGTAGCGCGCGGCGAGGTAGCCGAAGGCCGCGTGGCTCGTGACGAAGTCGCGGCGGGCGCAGCGCCGGAGGCCGGAGCGGTACTCGCGGTCGAGCGCGCCCAGGCGCCGGGCGAGCGCCGCGGCCCGGGCAGGCCTGCCGAGAGCGGTGCCGATCCGCTGGACGATCCTCGAGAACAGGACCGGGTCGAGCCAGACGTGCGGATCGGTCTTGCCGGCGTCCTCGCCGGCTCCGTGCTTCAGGTCGAGCCCGGCGAGCGCGTCAAGGCGCCTGCCGCTCGCGCCGTCGACCGCGTCCTGCACCGCCGGCTGGAAGTCGTGGGAGAGGTAGATGACGACGTCCGCGCCCTGGAGGCGGCCCACGGCGCGGGGCGTGAGCTCGACGTCGTGCGGCTCGGCCCCGGGCGGCGTCAGGTTCTCCACGTGCACCTTCGAGCCCCCGACGGCGGCCGCGGCGAAAGCAAGCGGATAGAAGGCGGCGACGACCGAGCGCTGCCCTTTGCCGGCACCGGAGCCGGCACAGCCGGCCGCGAGGAGCGCGAGAGCCGCCAGCGAGACGGGAACGATTCTCATCAGAAGGAAGACGATAACGGTTCTCGTCACCGTTATCATCCGCTCGATGAGTCGGACCGCCACACCCTGGTCGGAGCGCGCGCTCGCGGAGTTGCTTGCCGCCGGCTATCGGCGCGGGGCCGCCCGCCTCGCCGTCATCCGGTTCCTCGACGAGCAGCCGTGCTGTCTCGGCGCGCAACAGATCCACGACGAACTGCGGCGACACGGGACGCCGGTCGGCCTGGCGACCGTCTACCGAGTCCTCGACACGCTCGCCCAGAAGGGTCTCCTGCAACGGCTCGACCTCGGCGACGGCGTCACCCGCTTCGAGCCGGTGCGCACGGACGACGACCACCATCACCACCTCGTCTGCGACGGCTGCGGCAAGGTCGAGTCATTCGCGGACGAGCGCCTCGAGGCGGTTATCCGCGACGTCGAGGCGCGCAGCGGCTATGCGGTCGCGGCCCACGAGGTCGTCCTCCGCGGCGCCTGCACCGCCTGTCGCTGACTTGAGCTCGATGCCGCCGGAGCTGCGCGAGCGCCTCGACGAGGTGCTCCGCGACATCGGTTTCGGCCGGCTCGTCGGGGTCGAGGTGCTCGACTGGGAGCCAGGGCGCGCGCGGACGCGGCTCGTTCCGGGCGCCGAGCAGACGAACGTGCACGGCTTCGTCCACGGCGGCGCGCTCTTCGCCGTCGCCGACACCGCCTTCGAGGTCGCCTGCAACAGCTACGGCCGGGTCTGCGTCGGACTCGACGTCTCCGTCCACTATGCGGCGCCCGCTCGGCCGGGCGAAGCGCTCGTGGCCGAGGCCAGGGAGCTCAGCCGCTCGCGGCGCGTGGCCTCCTACCACGTCGAAGTCGCCGGCGAGGACGGCCGCCTGCGCTGCACGGCGCTGGCGGTCGCCTTCCGCACCGACCGCTGGCACCTCGGCGAGGAGGCGTGGCCCGCCGAGTGGCGAGAGGGCGTCTAGGCCGCGACCGGCGCGTCGGGCACCGGAGCCACGGCGTCCAGTAACCGCTCGAGCAGCTCGCGGTCGCCGTGGACGGAGACGCCGTCCCAGCGCCGCTCGATGAACAGGTAGTAGAAGCTCCGGGTCCCGGCCTCGAGCACGACGTCGGGGTCGTCGGCCGGCCCGGGGCGCGCTTCTCCATCAACAAGCGACGCGACCTCGTCGCCGACCCGGAACTCGATCGTTCCATCCGGCGCCACCGGCGCGAACACGGTGTCGAGCGCGCTCACGAGCCAGTCGGGCGCGAGCTCGTCGTCATCCTCCGGCGCACCGAGTGAGCGCACGCCCCAGAGGGCGAGCTCGCGGACGACGGCCTTGAGCCCGACCCCGTACGGCGTGAGCTCATAGACCTGCGCCGGTGTCGGCGGCGGTAGCTTGCGCTTGGCGATCACACCGCAGCCCTCGAGGTCCTTCAGCCGCGCGGCGAGCACGTTCGTGCCGATCCCCGGAAGCGCGCCGGCGAGATCCGTGTAGCGCTTGGGCCCGCTCAGCAGCTCGCGGACGATCAGCAGCGACCAGCGCTCACCGACCAACTCGAGCGCGTGTGCGATCGGGCAGTACTGGTCGTATCGCTTGGCCATGAGCGCAGTGTAGCGCGTCTGCTTGCTGTTTGGAAGAAGTAACTTGCTTTTTAAAAGTTCTTCCTGTTAGATTGCAAGCACCAACTAAAGCAAAGAAAGGAAACGGCGACATGGTGGCTTCAGATCGACGCAAATGGCTGGCCCTGGCGCTCCTGAGCGCCGTCCAGTTCATGGTGGTTCTGGACATCGCGATCGTGAACGTCGCGCTGCCCTCGATCAAGGACGACCTCGGGTTCTCGCAGGAGAACCTCCAGTGGGTGATCAGCGCCTACGCGCTGGTCTTCGGCGGCTTCCTGCTACTCGGCGGCCGCGCCGCGGACCTTCTCGGCCGCAAGCGGATCTTCCTCGGCGGCATCGTGATCTTCACGGTCGCCTCGTTCCTCGCCGGCATGGCCTGGTCGGAGGCGTCGCTGATCGGCGCGCGGGCCTTGCAGGGGCTCGGCGCGGCGATCATCTCGCCCGCCGCGCTCTCGATTCTCTCGGTCACCTTCCGCGAGGGGCGCGAGCGCAACATCGCCCTCGGCGTCTGGGGCGCGGTTGGAGGCGTCGGCGCTGCGGCCGGCGTGCTCCTGGGCGGTGTCCTGACTGAGACCCTCAGTTGGTCGTGGATCTTCTTCGTCAACGTGCCGGTCGGGGCGGCCGCGTTCGTGCTTGCTCCGCTGCTGCTCTCCGAGAGCCGCGACGCGACCGCGAAGTCGTTCGACGTACCGGGCGCGGTGCTCGTCACCGCCGGGCTCTCCTCGCTCGTCTACGCGATCACGCAGGCAGGCGAGCACGGCTGGCTCGCCGGACGGACGATCGGCTTCTTTGCAGCATCGCTCGTCCTGTTGATGGCGTTCGTCGGCTGGGAGGAGCGCCACCCCGAGCCGCTGATGCGCTTCGGGATTTTCCGGACCCGCACGGTGACCGGCGCGAACGTGGCCGGCTTCATCCTGGGCACGGCGATGTTCTCGATGTTCCTCATGCTGACGCTGTACATGCAGCAGGTGCTCGGCTACTCGGCGATGGAGACCGGCGTCGCCTACCTCGCCGTCGCCGGAACAGCGATCCTCTGGTCGGCGGTGGCCGCGCAGCTCGTCACGCGCGTCGGCGTCAAGCCGATCCTCACGATCGGAATGGCGGCCCTGACGGCCGGCCTGATCTTGTTCACCCAGGTCTCGGTCGGCGGCTCGTACGTGGCCGACTTGCTCCCGGGCTTCCTGCTGATCGGCCTCGGGATCGGCTTCGCCTTCGTCCCGATCTCGATCGCGGCGCTGGCAGGCGTGCAGCCCTCCGAGGCTGGGCTCGCCTCCGGGCTGATCAACACCTCGCAGCAGATCGGCGGGGCGCTTGGGATCGCGGCGCTCTCGACGATCGCGACGTCTCGCACCACTGATGCGCTCGCTGCCGGTACGGCCACGCCGTCCGCGCTGGTCGACGGTTTCACGGCGGCCTTCGTCGCTGGAGCCATCATCGCGGCGCTCGGCGTCGTCGCGGCTCTGACCCTGATCCGGCGCGAGGAACTCGCGGCGGCTCCCGAGGCAGAGCCGGCACTCGACCTGGCGGCCTGACCGTCGTAGCGGGGGGACCGCTTGGTCCCCCCGCCCTCCTCTCAGGGTCGGAGCAGGTAGAAGCGCCAGAAGTCGTTCTCGATCGGCAGCACCTCGCAGCTCGAGAAGCCCGCTTCCTCCGCGTACCGCCGCACGGTCGCCGGGCGGATGACGGTGCCGGTTCCGACGGCGCCCTCCCCCACCATTCCCACCGGCAGGCAGTGGAAGATGCTGAAGCCGTAGTACAGGCGCTCGGTCTCACCCGCGGGGGCGGTAAAGGACTCCTCGGTCCGCTCGTCGCCGATCAGCATCACGCCGCCGGCCGCCAGCAGCCCGCGCGCCGCGCGCAGGACCTCGACGGGGTACGACATGTCGTGGAGCGCCTCGAAGATCGTGACCAGGTCGTACCGCCCGGCGAGCCCCGCGTCGGCGGCGTCGCGGTCGCGGAACGACACCCGGTTCTCGACGCCGCTGCCCTCGAGGTTCTTGCGAGCGAACTCGATCGAGGCCGTGTCCGAGTCGATTCCGTCGACCAGCACCTTGGGGTACGCGCGCGCGATCTCGATGCTCGAGCGGCCCTGCCCGCACGCGACGTCGGCGACGCGGGCAGGTGGATCGGCGAGGAGCCGGTCGCGAATCTCGGGCACGCCTCCCAGCCACTCGCTGCCGAGCAGGTTCTCGAACAGCGGGCGCGTGAAGGCCGCCTGGGCCTCGTGGAGGTCCTCGCCGTAGTCGGCATAGGGCACCCCGTCGCCGGTTCGCATCGCCTCGAGCAGCGCGTCGATCGGCCGGATCGAGGCCAGGACCGCGCGCGCAATCGGCGCGATGTAGTTGAGGCTCGAGACGTCGAGAAGGGCCTCGTCGTGACCCTCGGGCAATCGGAACCGCCGTGAGCTGTCGTCGCCTCCCTCTGCGGCGAGGATGTCGCTCGCGGCCTGCTGCTCGAGCCACTCCCGTGCGTACCGCTCGTGGATGCCCGCGGCCGCGGCGAGCTCGGACGAGGTCAGCGGGCCCTTGTCGGCGAGCGCCCGGTAGAGCCCCAGCCTCTCCCCGATGTGGACCGAGAAGAGATCGAACGCCCCGATCGCGTCCAGGGACAGCCGCTCGACGAGCGCGTCGCGCCGTTCCGTGGCGTCAGCAGCACCTGCCATGCGAGAAACCTCCTGTCGACGCGGCGATCTTCGCGCCCTGCGCGCGGCGAAAGCAAGGGAGTAGGGTTCGCACCGATGGCGACGGAGCAGGTTCGCGACGTGACGGATGTCCGCTCGGAACGCGAGCGGCTCGTCCCGCGCGGCGTGGCCACGACGGATTTGGTGGTCTCACGCGCGGACGGAGCAACCGTGTGGGACGCGGAGGGCCGCGAGTACCTCGACTTCGCCGGTGGGATCGCGTGCCAGAACCTCGGACACAACCCCGAGGCCGTGGTCCGGGCGGTGCACGAGCAGGTCGACCGCTACCTGCACCAGTGCTTCATGGTCGGGATGTACGAGCCCTACGTCGAGGTCGCGCGCCGGCTGGACGAGCTTTGGCCCGGCGAGAGCCCCACCAAGACGATCCTCGTCAACTCGGGCGCAGAGGCGATCGAGAACGCGGTCAAGATCGCCCGCGCCGCGACGAAACGGCCCGGTGTTGTCGTCTTCGACCGCGCCTTCCACGGCCGCACGAACCTGACGATGGCGATGACCTCGAAACTCGTCTACAAGCAGGGCTTCGGGCCGCTCGCGCCCGAGGTCTATCGCGCGCCCGCTCCCTACCCGTACCGGGGCGTCTCGACCGAGGACGCGCTCGCCGGGCTCGAGCTCCTGTTCAAGCAGGACGTCGATCCGCAGAGCGTCGCGTGTGCCGTGCTCGAGACCGTCCAGGGCGAGGGCGGCTTCATCCCGATGCCGACGGAGTTCGTCCGTGCGCTCAAGGAGCTCTGCGAGCGCCACGGGATCCTCTACGTCGCCGACGAGGTGCAGTCCGGCTGCGGCCGCACCGGCCCGGTCTGGGCGATCGAGCACCACGGCGTCGAGCCCGACCTGATCGTCTCGGGCAAGACGCTCGGCGGCGGCCTCCCGCTTGCCGCGGTGACGGGCAAGGCCGACCTGATGGACGCCCCGCACCCGGGCGGACTCGGCGGCACCTTCGGCGGCAACCCCGTTTCCTGCGCGGCCGCCTGCGCGGTGCTGGACGCGTTCACCGAGCCCGGCTTCCGCGAGCGCGCCGACGAGGTCGGCCGACTCCTGCGTGACCGGCTCGAGCAGATCGCCTCGGCGGCGGCAACCGTCGGGGAGGTGCGCGGCCTTGGCCCGATGCTGGCGCTCGAGTTCGCCGAGCGCTCGCCCGACCAGGCGCGGGACGTGACCGTCGCGGCCCGCGAGCAGGGACTGCTGCTGCTCTCGTGCGGCCTCTACGGAAACGTGATCCGCCTGCTCCCGCCGCTGACCGCCACGGACGAGGAGCTCGAGCGCGGGCTCTCGATCCTCGAATCCTCGCTTGCCGCCGCTTCCGCTTCCGCCTGAGATCGACGAGTTCCTGCGGCTGCCCAACCCGGCGGTCGTGGCGTCGCTTCGCCCCGACGGGTCACCGCACACGGTCGCTACCTGGTACCTCTGGGACGGCGATCACGTCCTCCTGAACATGGACGAGAGCCGTCTCCGGCTGCGGTTCATGCGGCACGACCCGCGGGTCGCGCTGACCGCGCTCGGCCAGCACGAGTGGTACCGGCACGCGAGCCTGCTCGGCGAGGTCGCCGAGATCCGCGAGGACGAGGGCCTGGGGGACATCGACCGGCTCGCGCGCCACTACACGGGCCAGCCCTTCCGCAACCGAGAGCGGCGGCGGTTCAGCGCCCTCGTCGAGCCAAGCGCCTGGCACGCATGGAGCGGCTCAGGCGCCTGGCTCGGCGGTTCGGGCTAAGCCGGCTCGATCGCCGCATCGGCCCGCACCCGGAGCACCCTTGCGACCGGCTGCGGCAGGTACCAGTTCCAGCTTCCCATCAGCCGCATCACCGAGGGCACGAGCAGGATTCGGATCACCGTCGCGTCGAAGATGATCCCGGCGGCGAGCCCGATCCCGAACTGTTTGATGTCCACGCCCGGGCTGGACGAGAGCACGAAGAACGCGAACATCAGCACCAGGGCGGCGCTCGTGACGAGCTTCCCTGTCCGCGCCAGCCCGAGACTGATCGCGTGCGGCGTGTCGTGGGTCTCGTCGTAGATCTCGCGCATCCGGCTGAGCATGAAGACCTCGTAGTCCATCGAGAGCCCGTAGAGGAACGCGAAGATCATCAGCGGGATCCAGGGGATGATCGCCCCGGTCGCGGGCACGCCCCAGATCAGCTCGGAGCCGTGGCCCTGCTGGAAGATGAACACGATGATCCCGTAGGCCGCCACAAGTGAGATCAGGTTGAGGATCACCGCCTTCAGGGGCAGGACGATCGAGCGGAAGGCCCGCATCAGCAGAATGAACGTCAGCAGTACGACGAAGCCCAGCACGTAGGGGAAGTTCGAGTAGACCGAGGCGACGAAGTCGCGGTCTTCCCCCGCAACGCCGCCGAGGGTGGCATCGGTGCCCTTGAGCTCCGCGCGGACGCGCTTGATCGTGCCACGGGTGGCCTTCGCCGCGCCGTCGCTCGACGGAAAGGCCTCGATCAGGCTGTCGGAGCCCGAGCGCCACTCCGGCGGCGCCACGACTGCGTCGACTCCCTCCACCTTTCGCAGCGTCGCGACGATCGGCGCCCGATCGGCTCCGTCCTCGACGAGCACGACGAACGGCTTCATCACCCCGGCCGAGATGCCCGCGTCAGCCAGTGCGGTCCGGCCCTGGATCGCGCTGCCGGTGCCCGGGAAGTCCTTCGCCTGCGCCTCGCTCGGGTTCAGCTGGACGCCGTAGAAGACGAGCACCGCCACGATCGCGAGACCGGCCGCGGCCACCGGCACGGGCCGTCGCATGACGAAGTTGGCCCAGCGGCCCCATAGGCCGTCTTCCGGGTGGCCGCGGTCGACAAACCGCTTCGGGAGCAGCCGGAGGCTGTTGATCCGCGTCCCCAGCACGGCGAGCAGCGCCGGCAGTAGCGTGATCGCGGTGATCACCGAGACCGCCGGGATCAGCATCCCCCCGATCCCGATCGAGCGGATGAACGGCAGCGGCAGCACGAGCATCGAGAGCAGGCCGACGGCCACCGTCGAGCCCGAGACGATCACCGACCGGCCCGCATGGGTCATCGTCTCGACGAGCGCGGTCTCGACGTCCTCGCCCTCGCGTAGCTCGTCGCGGAAGCGGAAGATCATCAGTAGCGCGTAGTCGATCGCCACGCCGAGGCCGACCAGCGCGATCAGGAACTGGACGATGATCGAGACGTTGGTGATGTAGGTCAGGATCCAGACGAGCGTGAACGTGTTCAGGATCGACGCCATCGCGACCGCGAGCGGGATCAGCACCGCCGGAACCGTCCCGAACACGAAGAACAGGATCACGAGGCAACCGAGGCCTCCGATCAACGCTTCGGTGAGGACGCTCGGGCCGCCGTTGTCGCCGCCCGTCGACGCGTCGTAGAGTGGGTCGCGGCCTGTCAGGTAGGCCTGGACGCCGACCGGCGCACCCTCCTTCAACTTGGCCCGAACCTGCGGGATGTGCACCGACGAGCTGAAGGTCGGCGTGCCCGGCGGGTAGATCTCGGCGAACGTGGTGTGCCCGTCCTTCGAGACGTAGGCGTTGCTGTTGGTCGACCAGTACGACGAGACACGGGAGCCCGGGTTGACCTTCGCCGCGTCCGCGATCGCGTTCTGGATCCTCGGCCGGTTCCTGATGTCGCCGTTCGAGTGGAAGACGGCGACGAGCGGGGCCTGCTCCCCGGTCCCGAAGGCCTTCAGCGTGCGCTGGTTGGCCTCGTACGACGAGTAGCCGGGGATCGAGAAGCTCTCGAACCAGCGCTTGGAGACCTGGCCCGCGGAGAAGGCGCCGAACAACGTCAGCACGACCCAGGCCGAGATCACCCACCAGCGACGGCGCCTGATCGTGTGCGCGAGCCGGGCAAGCCGCGGCTCGTTCTCGGGTGCTTGGTTGACGTAGTTCATATCGCTCCTCTCGATCGGCGGCGGTCGTTCATCGAGTCCCTCGTGGAAAAGCCCCGAAATGCATCAGGGCTCGCTCCGCTGCACCATACGCATCGAGTTGCCCGAGGGGTCGCGGAAGCCCGCGTCGACCCCGTAGAGCTGCTCGGTCGGCTCCTGCTGAAACTCCACCCCGCGAGCCTTGAGCTCCTCGTAGCTGGCGCGGGCATCGTCGGTGGTGAAAAAGAGCCCGCCCGAGGCGCCCTTCGCCATCAGCGAGACGATCTGGTTGCGGGTCTCGTCGTCGAAGACCGGCGGCCCGGGAACGGCCATCAGCGTGATGGCTACGTTCTCCTGCCCCGGCACGCCGACGGTCAGCCAGCGGAAGTTGCCCATCTCGGGCACCGTCACGTCCTCGCGAAGCTCCAGGCCGAGCTTGTCGGTGTAGAAGGCGAGGGCCTCGTCCTGGTCGTGGACCCACACCTGCACGGTGGCCAGCTGCGTGAGCATGTCGATTCCTCCAGTTCGTTTGTACGACGGCGGCGGAGGTTAGCCGCGCCTCCCTCGGCTGTCTTCTCGAAAACTGCTCGACTGCGGCCGCGCCCAGGCGAGCTGCATGCAGGTCGGGATCGGGACCCGGCTCGCGGGTGAATACGCCTCTCGGTAGGCGGTCGGAGAGATTCCGTAGGCGCGCCCGAAGCTGGTCGTGAACGAGCCCACGCTCCGCAGCCCGACCGCAAGGCAGATGTCCGAGACCGAGCGGTCGGTGTTGCGCAGGAGCGCGGCGGCGCGCTCCAGCCTGCGTGTGAGCAGGTACTGGTGCGGCGTCTCGCCGAAGGCTCGCCGGAACTCGCGGCTGAAGTGCGCGGGAGAGAGGTGTGCGGCCTTCGCCAGGGCGGGGACGTCGAGCGCCTCGCGGTAACGGGCGTCGACGAGATCCTTCGCGCGCAAGAGGTGGCGCTCGAGGGGCAGTGGGGTCGGGGCGGGTTTTCGTACCCTCCCGTCGTGGCGCGACAGATCCTCCTCCTGCGCGGCATCAATATCGGCCCGCGCAACCGCATCTCCATGCCCGACCTCCGCGACGCGCTCGCGGACGCCGGCTTCGACGACGTCCACACCTACCTCCAGAGCGGCAACGCGGTCGTCTCGACCACCGCGACGCCGGCCGCGGTTCGGCGGAAGGTCGAGCGGCTGATCTCCGACCGGTTCGGTCTCGAGATCGCGGTCGTCGTCCGGACACGGGCTCAGCTCGCCGCCGTCGTCGACCGGAACCCGCTCGGCGATGTCGCCACCGACCCCAAGCGCTACCAGGTCAGCTTCCTCGACGGAAAGCTCAGCGCGGACGTCGTTCGCAAGCTCGAGGAGGTCGCCGCCCCCGCCGAGGAGCTCGTCGTCAGCGGCCGCGAGATCTTCGCCTGGCACCCGGCCGGAGTCGCCCGCTCGAAGCTGTGGACGATGCTCGCCGGGAAGGGTCTCGGCGTGACCGCGACCGCCCGGAACTGGACGACCGTCACGCAGCTGCTCGAGCTGGCGGGCGATTAGATGTACCTCCCCATGAAGCGCGAAACGACGATGGTGCTCATGGTCTTCCTTCCGTAGTCGAGAGTAAGACCGGGGCGCGGCGCGGAACTCATCGGATTCGGCCGCGCAAGTCGTTCACACGGCTCGAGGCCGGCCTCGCCGATGACTCCGCCGGCCCAGTGCCGTCTTCACAATGAAGCGAACAGAAGGAGGCACTCATGAGCAAGGTGACGGCGGACATCTCGATCTCGCTGGACGGGCTCGTCGCCGGAGCGAACCCGTCGCTCGAGCAGCCACTCGGCGAGGGCGGCGAGCAGCTGCACGAGTGGGTGCTCGGGCTGGAGGCCTGGCGGAGGGTGCACGGCCTCGAGGGAGGCGACACCACGGCCAGCAGCGAGCTCGTGGAGGAGTCCCTCGCGAGCACCGGCGCCTACCTGATGGGCAGGAAGATGTTCAGCGGCGGCGAGGGGCCGTGGGAAGACGACCCGAACGCCGGCGGCTGGTGGGGCGAAGACCTGCCCTTCGTCGGCCCCGTGTTCGTGCTCACCCACCACCCGCGGGAGCCGCTCACGAGCAAGGGCAAGACGATGACGTTCGTCACCGACGGCCTTGACGCCGCGCTCGCGCAGGCTCGAGAGGCTGCCGGCAAGAAGGACGTCGCGGTGGCCGGGGGAGCGGACGTCATCCAGCAGGTGCTCGCGGCGGGCGAGCTCGACGAGCTGCAGGTCAACGTCGCCCCGGTGCTGCTCGGAGACGGGACGCGGCTCTTCGACGGCGCGGCCCCGCAGGCCCTCGAGCTCGTCCGGGTCGTCGATGCGCCCGGCATTACGCACCTGAAGTACCGCGTCGCGCGCTGACCACACGACGCCTGGAGGCCCTAGGCTGTACGCGTGGGCTCGGCCACCTTCGACGACAGCGTCGCCCGGATCGGCAGCGAGACGACCGTTCGCGGCCTCCTCGGAGGCACGTGCCGTGAGCTCGTCGAGCTGCTGGACGCGACGGCCTGCGCGGTGTCCCGGGTGGTCGGCGACCTGCTCGTCGGGCTCGACGAGTACACGCTCGCGAGCCGGCCGCTCGAGCATGGTCACGAGTTCCTGATCCCGGACTACCCGCTCACGCGCGAGGTGGTCGAGTTGGGCGAGCCGCGTCGCGTCTCGCGGCTCGATCCCGACGCCGAGCGCACAGAGACCGCTCTCCTCGAGAAGCTCGGCTACGACACCCTCCTGATGGTGTGCCTCCCGTCCGCCGGGGAGTGCTGGGGCCTGATCGAGGTCTACGGCGACGAACGGGGCTTCGACGACGAGCAGATCGAGATCGCCCGTCGCGTCGCCCGGATCGCGGGAGAGCGGCTGAACCAGCTCGACTCCCGGCACTAGTTGCTAGCTTGGCCGTGTGCCGGACGCTTCCGCCCAGGAGCGCTACGAGGTGGTGTGCCCTCACTGCAAGAAGCCCTTCGAGGGCGAGTTGATGGCGGCCGCCGCGCCCCCGTGGACACGGGGCTTCAAGTGCCCTCACTGCCGCCTGTTCGTGCCGTTCGAGCGGGCGGACGGCGAGCCTCGCACAGCAGCCGCAGACTGACCGGCATCCCTCGTTCAAGGGATAGCCGGGCCCTGCCGATAGCGCTCGTGTGGCAGTCGACGTACCCGTCCCGCGGCCGGACGCGTTCGCGCGCGTTGCCGCCGTTCCAGCGCGGCTCGTCTTGGCCGGGATCGTCGCGGTCAGCTTCGCCCTCCGGTTCGCCGCGGCCCTCGGCCACAGCACGCCGCTGTACTTCCCGGACGAGTACATCTATTCCGCGATCTCGCGGTCGCTCGCCGAGCACGGGCGCCCGCTGATCCGGGGCAGCTCGGCGCACTTTCCGGCCATGGTGGAGCCGCTGCTGGCGGCGCCCTTCTGGCTCACGCACGACCCGGAGCTCGCCTATCGCCTCACGCAGGCCGAGAACGCGCTCGCGATGTCGCTCGCCGCGATCCCGATGTACCTCCTGCTGCGACGGCTGGGCGGCGGACCCTGGGCCGGCCTCGCCGCGGCCGCCTTGACCGTCGCCTCGCCGGATCTGTTCTTCTCCTCGTTCGTCCTCGCGGACGCAATCGCCTACCCGCTCGTGCTGGGCGCCGTCTACCTCGGCGTGTGCGCGCTCTCTCGGCCGGGCCGCGGCGCCCAGCTCGGCTTCGCGGGGCTGGCGGTGCTCGCGACCTTCACGAGGATCCAGTACGTCTTCCTGCCGCTCGTCTTCGTCGGAGCGGCTCTGGTGGTGGAGCGTGGCTCGGTGCGCTCGGTCTGGCGGCGCTTCCGCCTCTCGCTCCTGCTCTACGGCGCCCCGATCGCCTTCGCGGCGGTGCTCGGGCCGCGGCGGCTCCTCGGCTACTACTCGGGGGTTGCCGACCTCCACGTCCGGCCCGGGGCGATCGTCCACTGGGTCGGCACGGACTCGATGCTGCTCGCCTACGCGGCCGGCTTCGCGCTCGTGCCCGCCGCTCTCGTGGGTTTGGCGTTCGCGCTCTGGCGCCCTCGTTCCCGCGAGGAATGCGGTCTCGCGGCGATCTCGGTCGGGCTCCTGCTCGGCCTGTTCGCCGAGGCGGCCCTCTACGCCACCAACGGCTCGGATCGCTTCCAGGAGCGCTACCTGATGATCCTCCTCCCGCTCGTCTTCCCGGCCTTCTGGCTCTGGTACCGGCGCGGCCGCCCTGCGCCGCGAGCGGTTGCGCTCATCGCGCTCGTGCTGTTGGTGCTCTCTGCCCGCGTGCCCCTGTCCGGATACACGGTCAGTGACGCCAAGCAGGACTCGCCCTTCCTGCTCGGGATCTTCCGGCTCGAGAAGGCGGTCGGGATCGGCGACGGCTCCCTCGCGGTGGCGCTCGCCGCCGCTGCACTGGCGTGCATCGCCGCGGCCGCCGCCTTCCGCGCGCGTCTCGCCTATGTCGCGGTGGCCGCCACGCTCGTCGCCTCGTCCGCGGTCTCGATCGCCGCGGTTTCCTTCGACCACGTCGTCGTGCGGTCGGTTCGCACCACCCTCCTGCCGCCCGACGCCCGCTGGATCGACCACGCCGAGCTCGGGCAGACGACCTTGATCCAGACGCCGGCCACGCCTCACGCGCGCGCGCACGAGCAGCTGTTCTGGAACCGCTCGCTCGGGCGCGTGCTCTTCCTGGACGACGCCTCGCCGATCGACGCCTTCGGCTCGCCGCGTGTGCGGGTGGCCGCGGACGGGCGGCTCGTCTCGGGTGGGCAGACGCTGCGCGGGCCCCTCGCGATCTCGAACTACGCCGTCCGGGCGCGCCTCGCCAACGCTGTAGCGGTCGCACGAGGTGCCGGCTACGAGCTCTGGCGCCCACTCGGGACGCCGAGGATGGCGATGTTCGTCGGCGGCCTCTACCAGGACGGCTGGCTCGCGAACGGCGGCCACATCACGCTCTGGCCGGCGAGCGACGGCCGCGTCGAAGGGACGCTCAGGCTTCCGCTCTCGCTCCCGCGGGACACCCGTCGAACGGTGCTCCAGCTCCGAGGCCCCGGCGTCACCCGCCGCGTCTCGGTCAAGCCCGGGCACACGAGAGTCGTCGAGCTACGGGTCTCGCACCGCGGCCCGTGGACGCTGAACTTCCACACGAACCATCCCGGCTACCTGCAGCCGGACGACCGTCCGATCAGCGTTCAGGCGCTGTTGCCGACCTTCAGCGGCAGCTTCTGCGGAACGGCGCCTCCGGGCGCGCTCGCCTAGGCGGGCTGCATGAACATCCAGCGGTGTCCCTCGAGGTCGGCCGCGGAGTAGAGCCGGCCGAAGGGGAGATCCTCGGGCTCACGCAGGATCGTTGCACCCGCCGCCCGCGCCCGCTCGTAGTGCGTGTCGAGGTTCGCTACCTCGACGTGCACGCCGTCGACCACCCACGGCGTCGCCAGCCAGCGCGCGGCCTGTTCGCACTCCTGAGCGTGCCGCTTCGGGCTGCGGTAGTCCGGCCCCGGCCAGCCGAGCATCACGGTGGCGCCGTCCAGCGATAGCTCGGCGTGCGTGACGCGGCCCTCGCCGTCGGCATAGCGCTCACCCGATTCCTGGAAGCCGAACGCCTTGCCCAGCCAGTCGACAGCAGCAGCGACATCCTCGTAGGAGATCATCGGAGTGGCCAGGCGATCGGATGGCATCAGGCCGATTCTAAGGTCGCTTCGCTAGGCCGCCGGAGCCGGGCTTCGCCCGGCGGGAGGCTCACCGCGACAACGCCGTTCGCGGAAAGCGACGAGCTGTCGGCATGTGACCCGCTAGACCCCCGGGAACCTGGCGAAAGGAGGGGTCTCACAGGGGAACCAGGGGTTCCCCTGTGCTCCTTCCCCTGTGCTCCTTCCGCTGTGCTCCTATACGCAGTCTTTGAGGCCTTGGGCCTCGGGCAGCGATTCGAGCTTCTTCAGCGTGTTGTTCTCGATCTGACGAATGCGCTCACGTGTGACGCCGAACGCCCGGCCGACCTCCTCGAGCGTGCACGGCTGTTGCCCCTGGAGGCCGAAGCGAAGCTCGATCACCTTGCGGTCTCGCTCCGGGAGCGAGGCGAGAGCGTTCTCGATGTCCTCGCGCCGCAGGGAAACCTGGGCGGTGTCGAACGGCGACTCCGCCTGCTCGTCCTGGACGAAGTCTCCGAGCTCGGATTCCTCTTCCTCGCCGATCGGCTTCTCGAGCGACACCGGATGCTGGGCCATCCGCAGGATGTCGCGCACCTCGGCGGTCGTCATCTCGAGCTCATGCGCGATCTCGTCGGGGCGCGGCTCGCGCCCGAGGCGCTGGACGAGCTGGCGCTCGATGTGCACGACCTTGTTCAGCTTCTCGACCATGTGCACCGGGATGCGGATCGTCCGC
>Ga0207675_100003463_pt1 | contig 15427 bp, 14 predicted proteins | sample KBSSwiS42_FD_184305 | JGI IMG/M metagenome (GOLD analysis project Ga0207675, IMG submission 184305) | Switchgrass rhizosphere microbial communities from Kellogg Biological Station, Michigan, USA - KBS Switchgrass S4-2 (SPAdes) (version 2) | ecosystem: Host-associated > Plants > Roots >... | reverse complement strand
GTTGCGCACGTCCAACCTGGAGGCCGAGGCGGAGGCCTCTCCCGAGGTCGCGGCCGAGCTGCACCACGCGATCGCGAGCAAGTGAGCACAATGAGTGCCATGACAGAGCCGAGTACGGCGATGGCGCGAGCCGACCTCCTCGGCGGGCTCGAGCAGGAGGTCGGTGTGATGATCCGCCGGATCCGGCGGGTCATCGGCGAGCGAGCCAGGTCCGTGCACCCAGACCTGCAGTCGTCGTCGTACCTGATGCTGACCTGGCTCAACCAGCACGGCGCCCAGCGGGCGTCGGCGATGGCAGAGGCGTTCGGGATCGACAAGGGCGCGATCAGCCGCCAGGTCCAGCAGCTGGTGGACCTCGGCTTCGTCGAGCGCACCCGCGACCCGGCCGACGGACGGGCGATGATGCTGGGCGTCACCGACGAGGGCCGGAGCCGGCTCACCGACACCTCTCTGCAGCGCCGCAAGCTGCTGGACGAGCGGCTGTCCGGCTGGAGCGACGACGAGCTGGCCGCGTTCGTGACCGCGCTCGGCCGCTACAACCGGACCCTGGACGCCTGACCTCAGCGCAGCCAGACACCCGCGTTGGCGGGCAGGCTTCCGTCGAGGTCCTCGGTGGCGACCACGACGCCGCCGCCGGGGAGCTCGATCGCGTCGTCGCCGCAGTTGACGACGACCGTGACCGGGCCGCGCCGGAACGCCAGCACGTCGTCGCCGAGGTCGAGCCACGCGATGTCGTCGTCCCAGCCCTCCCCGAGCATGGCGGTGCGCGCCGCCAGGGCGGTCCGGTAGAACGCCAGCGTCGAGTGCGGGTCGGCCCGCTGCGCCGCGACCGAGAGCGAGGCCCAGTCGGGTGGCTGCGGCAGCCAGGGCTGCGCGACGCCCGGTCCGAACGCGTACGGCGGGGCGTCGCCGGCCCACGGCATCGGCACCCGGCAGCCGTCGCGGCCCTCGCCACGGCCGTGCAGGTACTCGGGGTCCTGACGGTGCTCGCCGGGGACGTCGACCTGCTCGAGTCCGAGCTCCTCGCCCTGGTAGAGGTACGACGAGCCGGGCAGCGCCAGCATCGCCAGCGTGGCGGCCCGGGCGCGTGACCGGCCAGTGGCGCCGCCGCCGTAGCGGGTGGGGTGCCGGACCACGTCGTGGTTCGACAGCACCCAGGTCGCCCGCGCGCGCACCTGGGCCAGTGAGCTGAGCGTGGTGTCGATCGCCTCGTGGAACGACGTGGCCGACCACTCCGCGAGCAGCCAGTGGAAGTTGAACGTCTGCTGGAGCTCATCGGGTCTCACGAAGAGCGCCGTGCGCTCGGGCGTCGGGCACCAGGCCTCACCGACGGCCATCCGGTCGCCGTCGTACCCGTCCAGGATCTGCCGCCAGCGCCGGAACACGTCGTGGCCCTCGGGCTGCTCCCACATCGGGCTGCCCAGAAGGTCGCCCTCCAGGTGGCGCAGCGGGTCGAGCACGTCGGGCAGCCCCTGCTCCTTGAACAGCGCATGCGCCACGTCGATCCGGAACCCGTCGACTCCGCGGTCGAGCCAGAACCGCAGCGTCTTCTCGAAGTCCGCGGGGACCTCGGGGTTGCGCCAGTTGAGGTCGGGCTGGGTGACGTCGAAGAGGTGGAGGTACCACTCGCCGTCGGGCACCCGCTCCCAGGCCGGGCCGCCGAACACGGAGAGCCAGTTGTTGGGCGGCTCCGCCCCGTCGGGACCACGCCCGGGCCGGAACACGTAGCGGTCGCGCTCGGGGCTGCCCGGCGCCGACTCCAGTGCCTCCTGGAACCACAGGTGCTCGCTGGAGGTGTGGTTGGGCACGATGTCGGCGAGCAGCTTCAGTCCGCGGGCGTGGGCCTCGTGGATGAGGGTGTCGAAGTCGTCGAGGGTGCCGTACGCCGGCTCGACGTCGCGGAAGTCGATCACGTCGTAGCCGTGGTCGTTCTGCGGCGAGGGGTAGAACGGGTTGAGCCACAGCGCGTCGACGCCGAGGTCGACGAGGTGGCCGAGGTGCTCGGTGATCCCCTGGAGGTCACCCTTCCCGTCACCGTCGGAGTCGGCGAAGCTGCGGATGTAGAGCTGGTAGCAGACGGCGTCGCGCCACCACGGGCTCGTCACGCGTTCTCCCCGTTGAGCAGCTGGTTGAAGACGTCGGGGTCGACGGCGACCCAGACGTGTTCCGCGCGGCCGACGATCCGGCCGTCGGGGTCGTAGAGCGTGCTGGCCGTGAACGTCTTGCGGCCCTGCTGGCCGAGCGCCTGGCCCATCACGACGTGGGGCTCGCCGACCAGGGGCAGGTCGTCGACGACGGCGGTCATCCGGCCGAGCACCATCAGCCGCTCGCCGAGGTCGCCGGCCCAGCCGCCGATGCAGTCGAGGGCGGCCCAGGTCGCGGCCAGGCAGGCACGCTGGCCCGGCTCGTCGTACTCGTGGTAGTCCGCGGCGACGTCCGGAGCGGGAGTCCAGGGTGCGGCGACGATGGTGCGTCCCTCGGCGGTCGGGGTGACCGGGCCGGGGAAGATGCGCAGGCCGTCGGTCCGGTCGACACCGCAGGCGAAGCAGGTGGGGAACGGGTGCGAGGTGTGTCCGGGGTAGCGCACGGACGCGGCCGACGCCTCGTCGTACGGCACCGGGGCGACGGCCGAGATCTCGGGCGGCACGACCTGCGCCCGTGCGATCACCGCGCCCCCGAACGTGAGCGACGCGGAGTCGGGCTCCTCGCGCGTGACGTGGAGGGGTACGTCGAGGGGCGCCGGCTGGCGCAGCGACACGGCGACCGCGATCTCGGTGCGGTCGCCCGGGATGGTGTGGTCGGCGCGGAGCTCGTGGGCCAGCAGCCCGCTGACGTAGCCGCCGTTACCGGAGCGGGCGGGTCCGTTGTAGCGGGCCGGCACGATCACCTGGTCGGCCAGGGCGGTGCTCATGGAACTCCTCGGGGGGCGGACGGGTCCCCAGCATTTCACCAGCATCAGGGGGGTCGGCAACAATGGGTGGGTGAGCGACCTGATCGACACCACCGAGATGTACCTCCGCACCATCTACGAGCTGGTCGAGGAGGGCATCGTCCCGCTCCGGGCGCGCATCGCGGAGCGGCTGCACCAGAGTGGTCCGACGGTCAGCCAGACGGTCGCGCGGATGGAGCGTGACGGCCTGGTCACGGTCGAGGGAGACCGCCACCTGCACCTCACCGACGAGGGGCACGGCATGGCCACCCGCGTGATGCGAAAGCACCGGCTGGCCGAGCGGCTGCTCACGGACGTGATCGGCCTCGAGTGGGAGCTGGTCCACGAGGAGGCGTGCCGCTGGGAGCACGTGATGTCGGAGAGCGTCGAGCGCCGGCTGATCGAGCTGCTCGGGCATCCGACGGAGTCGCCGTACGGCAACCCGATCCCGGGTCTAGGCGAGCTGGGCGACAGCCGCGACGGCGAGGAGTTCATGGATGGAGTCGAGCCGCTGCTGGCGATCGCGACCGCCACCGACCCGGTGCGGGTCCGGGTGCGTCGGATCTCCGAGGAGATGCAGAAGGACGAGTCGTTGATGCGGGCGCTCCGCCGCGTCGGCGCGCTGCCCGGTGCCGTGGTCAGCGCCGTCGGCAGCGGGGAGGGCATCCTGGTCGGTGCCGCGGGGGAGACCGCCGAGGTGTTGCCGGAGGCGGCCGAGCACATCTTTGTGAAGCGGGTCTGAGTGGTTGCGCGCGGTGCGGAATTCCCAAGGTATCTAGGAGTTCTTCGGCCGCGCCCAAGGCGGGCGTCGCCAGCCCTGCGACCTCCCAATCTCTTCTGACGCCTCCAGGGGCATACACACCATGGGAAGCGTCAGAAGAGATTGGGAAGTGTAGAAAGGATTGGGAAGTTCGGTCAGAACGACTAGATACCTTGGGAATTCTGCGACACGAGTGACACCGCCCCCTCAAACCCAGCCACCAACCCGCTCAGGAACTCGCTGCAGCCCTCATCGACCTTGTACGTCGCGAGGTCGTCGCCGCGGGTCACGCCGCGGTTGACGATGACAACCGGCATCCCGGCCTTGGCCGCGTAGCGGACGAACCTCAGACCGGACATCACGGCCAGCGACGACCCGGCCACCAGCAGCGCGTCGGCGGCGTCGAGGGCGGTGTGCACCCGGGCGACGCGGTCCTTGGGGACGTTCTCGCCGAAGAAGACCACGTCGGGCTTGAGTCGCCCGCCGCAGGCGTCGCAGACGGGGACGACGAAGCCGGCGGTCTCCTCCAGGGCCACGTCGCCGTCGGGGCGGGCGAGCACCTCGCCGTGCCGGCGGACCCAGCCCGGGTTGAGGGCGCTCATCTGCTCCTGCACCTTCGCCCGACCGGTCACGCGACGGCAGTCGATGCACACGACGTCCGAGATCCGGCCGTGCAGCGCGACGACGGCTTGGGACCCGGCCCGCTCGTGCAGCCCGTCCACGTTCTGGGTGACCAGCAGCCCGACCCGGCCGAGCGCCTCCAGCCGGGCGAGGGCACGGTGGCCGTCGTTGGGCTCGGCCCGGCGCATCCGCGACCAGCCGACGTGGGCCCGACCCCAGTAGCGCTGCTGCGACGCGGGACCCGAGACGAACTCCTGGTACGTCATCGGCATCCGCACCGGTGCGCCCGGCCCGCGGTAGTCGGGGATGCCCGAGTCCGTCGAGAGCCCGGCCCCCGTGAGCACCACCAGCCGCCCGGATAGCGCCTCGGACAGGGTCATGCGTAGCGGGCCTCGGACCGGGCCCGGCGCTTGGCCGCCTCGACGTCGCGGTCCTTCGGCGGCGCGCTCGTGGTCAGCGAGGCCAGCAGCTTGCGGGTCGCCGCGGCGACCTCCAGCACCGCCGCGTCGAACGCCGCCTGGTTGGCCTGGCTCGGCTTCGTCGTACCGCTGATCTTGCGGACGTACTGCACCGCCGCGGCGTGCATCTCGTCGCGCGTCGCGGGAGGCTCGAAGTTGTGGAGGGGACGGATGTTCCGGCACATGCTCCGAGCGTACGACGCGCGGCGGAATCTCAGCCCGGCAGGATGGTCGCGCTCGGCCCGGCCACCAGCAGCACCCGGCCGTGCGGCAACGGGAGCACCCGGGCGACCTCCCACGGCTCGACCCCCGGGCGGATGCTGGTCGTGACGGACAGGTGACCGGACGCGTCGGCCGCGATCCGGGACAGCCGGAACGTGTCGCCCTCTGTGTAGTCCTGCACCTGCGTCCAGCCCACCCCCGCGCCGTCGGGTCCCGGGACCCAGGTGAAGCCGCGCGGGTCGTCGGGCGCCGCCAGGTCGCTCTGCCCGCCGTACGCGTAGCGGTCCACCCGCACCGGGTGCGCGAGGTCGGAGACGTCGAAGACCGAGACCTGCGCGCCCCGTGCGCGGCCCTGGCTGGTGGCGTCGATCCCGACCCCCAGCAGCCGGTCGTGCCCGATCGGGTGCAGGTAGCCGGAGAAGCCCGGGATCTTGAGCTCGCCGCGCAGCCGCGGGTGGTCCGGGTCGGAGAGGTCCACCGTGTAGAGCGGATCCATCTGCCGGAAGGTGACCACCACCGCCAGGTCGTCGAACCAGCGCACCGACTTGATCTGCTCGCCCCGTCCCAACCCGTCCACGCGCCCGGACTCGACCAGCCGGTCGCCGTCCCGGGCCATCGTGACGATCGCGTTGGCGCCGCTGCGGTCGGCGCCGTCGTCAGTGGCGACCGTCGACCCGGTCTCGATCGCGAGCCGCAGGTGCCCGTCGTGCTCGTCCATCGACCAGCGGTCCTTCAGCACACCTCGCACGCTGCCGCTCGCGGTGTACGCCGCGCCCAGACCACGCAGGTCGAACTCGTGCACGTCGGTGCGGGCGATGGGCTGGACAGGCCCGCCGACGAACCGGGAGCCCAGCCGGCCGGTCAGGCTCGTCGAGTACTCCGTGGTCGCGACGTACAGCCGCTCGGTCGAGGAGTAGACCGTGTCACCTCCGGCGGTCACGGCCACGGTCGACCGATCGTCGGGGGTGTCGACGTCGAACCCGACCACCGCGATCGTGCCGGCGCCCGAGCCGTGCCGCGGGTGCAGCACCTCGTCGCAGCCGACCAGCCGCTCGCGCTCCGCGGAGCCGGTGCCGACCGTCGGCAGCCAGTCGTCGAGGGTGCTCGCCCTCACCAGCGCCCGGTTCCTAGCGAGCGCGCCCGTCCTGTCGGTGCCCGAAGAGGGGTACACGAAGCGCAGGGCAGGTCCCGGGGTCTGCGTGACCAGCCGGATCGTGTCGCCGTACTGCCGGGCGGAGAGCACCGTGCCGGAGAAGGTCCGGTCCGTCACCAGGGTCGGCCGGCCGGGGTCGGAGACGTCGAGCACGAGGACGCGGCTCTGCGACACCGAGGGCCCGGCCCGGCGGATGCCCCAGCTCTCGTCCACCGGGCCCCCGAAGGTGCGCACACCGGTCGCGGTGACCACGACCCGGTCGCCGACGAGCATCACCTCGGCGTCGAAGATCGAGTCCGGGAGAGGGTAGGAGCCGAGCGTCCGCGGCTGGCCGCCGGTCACGTCGCTCAGCAGCACGCTGTGCCCGACCACGCGCACCAGCACGGTGCCGTCGGTCTTGGCCCGGTCGGGCTCGTCGACCCCTGCCTCCTGCGTGTTGGTGCCGGTCTCCGAGGTGCCCACGGCGACGTCGGTCCCCGATGACGGTGTTGACGACCGTGATGTCGACCTCAGCTCGGACATCCCGGCCGCGCTGTCCTCCATCGCGTAGTAGACCGGCTGGTCGCCGTCCCAGCCATAGGCGCCGACGCGGCGCAGGCCTTCCGCGCGGTACCACGAGAGCAGCTCGTCACAGGAGTCGAACGGCGTCAGCCCGGCACGTGCGCTCGCCGACGGGCCTCCCATGCCGACGACGATCGCGGCGCTCGCGGTGAACACCCCCGACGCCACCAGCAGCCCCACTCCCGCCGCGGCCAGGCCGCCCCCTGCGCTGAGCTTCGTGACCTTCCTCATGGTGCTCCGACGCAGCCCGGGCTGGGATGGTTCCCCTCGGATTGGCAGAGTGGAGCCCGTGACCGAGACTCCCCGCGACCAGCGCCCCTACGACCTCGTCGTGCTAGGGGCCACCGGATTCACCGGCCGGCTCACCGCGGAGTACCTCGCGCGGCACGCTCCCGACGGGTGCCGGTGGGCTCTGGCCGGACGCAACCGCGGACGGCTGGAGGAGGTGCGCACCAACCTCACCACCATCGATCCCGGGCTGGCCGAGCTCCCGCTCCTCGAGGCCGACTCCGCCAACGGCGACTCGCTGGCCGACCTGGCCCGCTCCACGCGGGTCGTGATCAGCGCGGTGGGCCCCTACCTGCTGTACGGCGGCCCGCTGGTGGCCGCGTGCGCCGACGCCGGCACCGACTACGTCGACCTCACCGGCGAGCCGGAGTTCGTCGACAGCATGTACCTCGAGCACCACGACCGGGCCGTCGCGACCGGCGCCCGGATCGTCCATGCCTGCGGCTTCGACTCGGTCCCGCACGACCTGGGTGCGCGTTTCACGGTGCTCCAGCTGCCCGAGGGACAGCCCGTGACGCTGCGCGGCGTCGTACGGGCCGGGGGCCAGTTCTCGGGCGGCACGTTCCACTCCGCGATGAACGCCTTCTCGCGTGCACGTCAGATGCGCGGCGCGATGCAGGCCCGCCGGAAGCAGGAGGACCCCCCGGCCGGCGGTCGCAAGGCGCGCGCCGTGGCGGGCAAGCCACACCGTGATCGCGAGCTCGGCTACTGGCTGCTGCCGCTGCCCACCATCGACCCGTTCGTGGTCACGCGGTCCGCTGCCGCCCTGGAGCGATACGGCCCCGACTTCCGCTACTCCCACTACGCCGGCTTCACGTCCCTGCCCTACGTCGCCGGCACAGCCGCCGGCGCCGGCGTGATGATGGTGGCCGCCCAGGTGCCGCCGCTGCGCAAGGCCCTGATGTCGCGGGTCAAGGCCGGTGATGGACCGTCGGAGCCTCGCCGTGAGAAGTCCTGGTTCACCGTCGACTTCGTCGGTCAGGCCGGGGGCACGACGCTCCACACCCGGGTCTCCGGCGGTGACCCCTACACCGAGTCGGCCACCATGCTGGCGGAGTCGGGCCTGTGCCTGGCCCTCGACGACAACCCGACGACGTCCGGGCAGGTCACCACCGCGGTCGCGATGGGGGAGCACCTGACCCGGCGCCTGCTCGACGCCGGGATCAGGTTCGACGTGCGCTGACCCCGAGCGTCACCCGGCCAGATGCGTCTGGCTGAGCACCAGCGGGTGATCGGAGATCTTGCGGTCCTTGGTCGACCAGTCGACGGAGTACGTCAGGAACCGGGTCTGGCCCGCACCGAAGATCCAGTCGATTCCGAGCGTGGCCGGCGGCGCGCAGGTCATGCTCGGGACGCTCTGCGGCGCGAGCATCAGCTTGCCGGCGGTCAGCGGGCAGAACGCCTTCTCCCGGTCGTTCAGGTCACCGGTGAGGAACACCGGCCGGCCGGTGCCGCGCAGCTTGATCACCAGGTTGCGCTCGGCCTGGATCGCCAGGGCGCGGTACTTCTCCTGGAGCGGGTACCTGCTGGTGTTCGCCGGGTTGTGCACGTTGATGAACCATGCGGTGTGCCCCGTCGACCTCTCCCGCAGCAGGATGTACGGCATCTTGCGGATGCTTCCGTTGAAGTAGGTCACGTCGAACCGGTGGGCCTCGACCAGCGCGAAGGACGAGAGGCGCCAGACGATGGAGTTCTCCGTGTCGACGTCGCGCTTGGCCGGGTAGACGCCGTAGCGGTTGCCGGCGAGGTTCTGGAACATCTCGTGCTGCGGCTTCTGGAACTCCTGCAGCCCCACCACGTCGACGCCGTTGTCGTCGAGCGCCTTGATCGCCTTCGGGAGGCGCGTCTCATAGCCGGGGTAGCGGCTGGCGGCGTCACCGCCGGGCTTGGTGTGGCTGGCGCCGAGCACGTTGAAGGTGCCGAGCCGGAAGCCGCGGTTGCCGAACAGCGTGGTGACGGGGACCTTCTGGCCGACGTACGTGTCGAGGAACCGCGACGGGTTGTAGACCGTGCGCCCGGCGTCGTTGCGCACCTGGAAGCCGAGCTGGCACCGTTTCGCCCGGCCCTCGTCGCCGACGATGCCGAGTGGTTGCCCGGCCTGGACGATCTGGTCGTCACCCACGTCGACGCGGCGGAGGTAGGCGTAGTAGGTGGTGAGCCGGTACCTGGTGGTGAACACCTTCACCAGGCTCCTGCCCGCCCACCTGGCGTCGGTGCGGATCCGCACCGTGCCAGGGGTCGCGGCCCTGACCACGCTGCCGCAAGCGGCGTTGATCTCGGTGCCGGGGTGGCGCCGGGCCACGTAGCTGCGGGTGTCGACCGGGTTGGCGGACAGGGCCACCGGGAACGTCACGTTGGGCGGCGAGGTCGGCCGGTCCTCCGGGAGCCTGATCGCGTGGGCGGCCGCTGCCGGGAGGACCAGGGCGCCCGCGACAACGGACACGGCCAGCGTCTGAACCAGCCGCAGACGGGGACGGCGGGGTGAGGGAATCCGAGTGCGCATGTCCGGCGTGCCTCCTTGTCAGCGACCGAATTGTCGGCTAGTGACAGCAGGGAGTATGCAGGAAAACTGAGCACTTGTGTGACTGGAGTGAAAACGAGAGAAAGTTTCAGCCGTGTCGTTCCAGAGGAACAGGCCGTGGCTGAGGTATGCGCTGACCCGTCGCAGATGGTGGCTCCCGGGCGCTGACCCGTCGCAGACGACCCCGGTCGAGCACCCAGGCGTTAGGCCTCTCGGGCCTGCCACTCTCGGAACGCGTCGACGGTGGTGGGCAGGGTCAGGAATATGCGGTCCTCGCCGATCCGCTCAAGGAAGCCGGTGGGGGCGAGCTCGTCCCGTAGGTCTTGCTTGACTCTGGCCAAGGCCACGACAAGGCCGCGATCCGTCAGTTCCCTGCGCAAGTCCTCGAGCACGTCCACGGCAGTGATGTCGACCTCGACGATTGCCTCGGTGTTCAGGACGAACCACTCCACGGGTCCACCGGTTTGTTCGACCGCTGCCAGAGCGCGGCGGCGGAAGTCCTCGGCGTTGGCGAAGAACAGCGGAGAGTCGTACCGGTAGACCAATAGACCGGCCACCGGCTCGGCGGTGGGGTAGTCGTCGACGTCGTGCATCCCTGCCAGGCCCGGCACGTATCCCTCGATCGCGTCGTGAGGCCGCGCCACGCGACGGAGCAGGTCAAGGACGGAGAGACCGATCGCGACCAACACTCCTTCCAGGACGCCCACCACGAGCACGGACGCGGTCGTCCCCGCGGCCAGGAGGAACTCACTACGGCGGAACCTGGCGAAGCGGACGAACTCGCCAACGTCCACCAAGCGCGTGGCGGCGTACACGACGACCGCCCCGAGGGCCGCCAGAGGGAACGACGCGAGCAGCGGTCTCGCGAAGACGAGGGCACCGACAGTGCACACGACCGTGACGAGGCCGGCGAGCTGGGTTCGACCGCCGATGGCGTCACCGATCGCGGTGCGACTGCCGCTGCTGCTGACCGGGAAACCGTGTAGGAGCCCAGAACCCAGGTTCGCTGCTCCTAGGGCGAGCAGCTCCTGCTTGGCGTCGACGCGCTCTTCGTGCCGGGACGCAAACGCTCGGCCGGTCAAGATGTTGTCGGTGTACCCCACGAAGGCGACGCCGAGCGCTGGGCCGAGGAGGACGAGAACGTCGTGGGGGCTGACATCGGGAAACCCGGGCGTGGGTATCCCGGCCGGAATCACGCCGACCAGCTGGACGCCGCGGTCATCGAGGTCGAACACCCACACCGCGACGGTGGCCCCCAGCATGCCCAGCAAGGCGATGGGCGCCCTGGGGAACTTCAGGGCCGCCAGCAGCATGGCCGTCAGAGTGACGAGTCCGAGAACCAGCGTCGCAGCATTAGCCTCCGTGACATGTCGGGCGGCGTAGCCGAGCTCGGTCAGGAAGCCCTCCCCCTGCACCTCGATGCCGAGGAGCTTGCCGAACTGCGAGACGACCATGATGCCGGCGATCCCCGCCAGGTAGCCGATGAGCACCGGCCGCGACAGCAGATCTGCTAGCGCGGCGAGCCGTGCTATCCAGCCGATCAGGCAGAAGCCGGCCACCACGAACGCGAGCGCCGAAGCCATCGCCGCCGGGCTGGTGGCCGCGGTCGTCACGGAGCCGAGCGCAGCGGCCGTCATCAGCGCGGTCGTCGACTCTGGTCCCACGGACAGCCGCTGAGAGGACCCGAGGACGGCGTACACCATGAGGGCACCGATGGCAGCCCACAACCCCGTGACTGCGGGCAGGCCCGCAAGCTCGGCGTAGGCCATCACCTGGGGGACCAGGTAGGCAGTGACGGTGACGCCGGCCAGCAGGTCACCACGCAACCAGCCGCGCTCGTATCGCCGTACCCAGCCCACCGCCGGAACGCGGACGTCCATCACCCCACGTTAGGGGGCGCCTCGGGCATGGAACCCCTCATGCGTGAGCTCGCGACTCGCTGACGTAGTTCCTCCAACGATGCGATGCGGTCTCGTCGAGTCGTGCGGGGGGAGGGCCTCCGCCGTGCGGGATGCCAACCTGGGTTCTTCAGCTCGTGGCCTGGCGCAGCGACAGCAGGGCCGTTACGGCGGCGGCCACCGGTGGAGCAACCAGGACGCCGAGCGGGATCCGTTGTGGGTCGGCTCGTCAGGCGCCAGATCGCAATCGCGCTGGTTGCGGCCCAGATCGTGGTGACCGCCGTGACCGGTGACTCGAGCATCGCGCAGCGGGCCCGTACCTCACCTTCCCGCAGGCGAACACCTGATGTCATGACACCCCTCCGGAGACGGAAGGTCCGGACGCGGTCGGTGAGTGCTCGGCTCCGAGGCGGGCGACTACCCGAAGCCGTCCGCCCAGGACCACGAGGAGCATCCCGATACCGACGTAGAGCGGGTGGAAGAAGCTCAGGTCGCGGATGAACGCCATCTCCACGAGGATCCACGCGACCAACAGCAGACCCACCCTGACTGCGGCGGTCGCGACCCGGTCGTCGTCCCGCAGCGAGAGAGCGGCGAGCATGGCGTTCGGCACCGCAACACACATGAGAAGAGCGATCCCGCCGACGAGAGGGCTTCCCCATGGCAGTCGAGCCGTGACCTCAGGCTCCAGGCTCAGGGCACCGAGCGACATGGACGCGGCACCCGCTGCAGCAGTGACGGCGTTCAGCAGGACCAACGCGGTGATCCAGCGCCTGGTTCCTCGCCCAACGGGTGCCCCATTCGTCCTCATCGCGCTCCTCCTCTCACCCCTTCCTCAAGCGTGTGCGTGCTGAGCGTGCGTGGGCAGGGCCTTACGTCCCTGGTGGCGTGGACACTTGTTGACTTGCCGCCGAGAGGCCGTGGTCTGCGTCGCCGAGCAGGACGGTGAGCAGGTCGCGCATCGACACCACGCCGGCGAGGCGGGTCCCCCTCATCACCGGAAGGTGCCGGATCTGCGACTCGTCCATGGCCTGCGCCGCCTCCAGCACGGTCGCCTCGTCCTCCACTGTCACTAGGTCAATGACCATGACATCCCCGGCGCTCAGATGCGCCAGATCGGCGCCGGCTGCCACGTGGGGAATCACGTCGCGTTCGGAAATCATGCCCACGAGCCGACCTGCTGCGAGGACGAGGACCACTCCTATCTCATCGGCCGCAAGCTCCTCCACCACCTCGGCGAGGGTCGCCCCGTCGTCGACAGTCGCGACTGGCCAGGACATCACCTTCGCGACAGGGTCACCGCAATGCGACCTATTGATCATGGCGCCGTACATCTGAGGTTCCTTTCGCAGTGATGGATCTTCCTCCGTCTGCTGCCAGCGTTGGCTGCCCGCGCGGGTCACGGCGAGAGTCGAACGTCCTCGATCCAGGTACCGGGCGGCCCTCGCTGATGACACGTCCACGTCCACTCGTAGCGAATGAGGCACTGGATGCTGTCCGCGCGGGGCGCCCGAGTCGTGTCGGGCGTGCCGTCGCCTTTCGACGCGGCACCGGGGTCCCGACCAAGGTCCCCCAATCCATGACCTGCAGCCCTGACCGCCGGCCCGCTCTGCGAGAAGGCTGGTGTCGTCCACCAGAGAGATCGAGGAGGTCGTCATGACCACCGTTCACCGCCACAGCTCCGAGACGCGCGCCGACGGGAGTCCCGGCACAGCCCGCAGCTCCCCGGTCGGAGCCGTCGCCCGTTACAGCGCCGCAGCTGTTCGACTCAGCATGGGCTGGGTCTTCCTGTGGGCGTTCTTCGACAAGACATTCGGGCTCGGCCACGAGACCGCGAGCAAGGATGCCTGGACCAACGGAGGCAGCCCCACCAAGGGCTTCCTCGCGTTCGCAGCCACGGGACCGTTCAAGGACTTCTACAACGGCGTCGCCGGCCAGGCCTGGGCCGACTGGCTCTTCATGATCGGTCTGCTCTGCATCGGCACGGCGCTCGTGCTCGGCATCGCGATGCGCGCAGCGGCAGCGGCGGGCGTGCTGATGCTGGTCCTCATGTGGACGGTCGTGCTGCCCCCAGCGAACAACCCCTTCATGGACGACCATCTGATCTACGCGATGGTCCTGGTCCTGATCACCGCCCTCGGGGCAGGTCACACCTGGGGTCTCGGCCGGACGTGGGAAAGCCTCGCCCTGGTGCGCCGTACCCCCTGGCTCCGCTGAGCCACACCCCGGCCGGGCCCGGAGGAGGGAGCAGTACCCAGGCGGGCTCCGAGGGGAAGCCCGCAAGGAGAGCAAATCCCCGAGTCGGGCTGCGCTTGGGAGCCCGGCTCGGTTCGGTGTGTGGACGGTGAGGTCCGGACACGCGTCAGGAAGAGGGGTCCGCTGAGAGCCGCGGCGCGGTCAGGCTCGGGTCCAACTTCCTGGCCGGTACTGACCGAGGACCTAGGTGACACGTGCCAGGGACCAAAGGCCCGGGTCGGAGATGAAGTTGGGCCGTGGCGCGCGTAGATCGCCGCGGGGAAGAGTGCACGCATGGGTGCTGAAACCTCGGTCATCGCGGGATTCGACGGAAGCGTGGGCGCAGAGCATGCGCTGGCATGGGCAGCCGATCACGCCGAGGCGGTGCATCGCCCGCTGCGGGTCTGCATCGCCCGGGGCGACCTGTACCGAGTCTCGAGATGGGCGGATGAGTGGACCGCCGGCCTGGCCCAGGAGTGGGCGGACCAGGCACGACGTCTGCTCGAGGTCCGCGAAGCCGACATCGAGGTCGAGATCGCGGACGGGAACGCGGCTCCGGTCCTGATCGACCGCTCGACCCCGGAGTCCCTGGTCGTCGTCGGCAGCCGCGGGCGTGGTGTCTTCGACGCGATCCCGGTCGGCTCTGTCGCCCAGCACGTGACGCGACATGCGGGCGGTCCGGTGGTCGTGGTCAGGCAGACGGAAACGCCGTCGAGCAGGAGGGTCGTCGTGGGCGCAGACGACTTGCCTGAGGGTCTCGCCGCGGTTGACTGGGCAGCCGACTTCGCAGCTGCCCGAAGCATGGACCTGTGCGTCGTGCACTCCCCGGATCCGCCCGTGCCCCTCTCCGGTCCCGACGCCGCGGGGCTGCTTGAGCGCTTCCCACTGTTGCGGGAGCGGGAGTTGAGGATTGGCGAACGCATCGAGGGGGTGCGAGCAGGTCACTCGGGTCTGACTGTCGACATCGAGATGTCGATGGACGACCCGCGTGCGGCGCTCAGACACGCGTCGCAGGACGCCGCCCTCATAGTCGTTGGGGCCCGCGGCCGCGGCGCGTTCGCTGGCATGCTGCTGGGTTCGGTGGGAGCAAGTCTCGTGGCCCATGCCGGCTGCCCAGTGGCCATCATCCGGTGACGGACCCAGAACGGCCCGAGTCCCAGACCACTGGGCATTTGGACCCTGTGCGCGGCTTCGGCCCGACACACACACTGAAGACAACGATCAGAGGAGGAACGATGAACGAGACTCGCGCAAGCAACAGGCAGGGCGTCGTGGTTGTCGGCACCGACGGCTCGAAGAGTTCGGTGCATGTCTCCACGTGGCGCATCGCGGCTTCGGGATCGCCCGCCGCACGCAGGCAGCGAACGAGCACCACGTGGGAGTTCTCGTCGTACGGGTTGAGTCGGACGAGCTCCGCGGCGTGATGTGCGGCATCGGCGGCCCGGCCGCGCGCCAGCAGAGCGAGCGCCGCCTCATGAAGAACGCCGCTCGTCATCCCCGCGATGTGACGGCGCTCGTTCTCGAGCCACATCTCGAAGCCGGGGCTGGAGGGAAAACCCAGCCCGCCCAGCAACTCGTGGCCGAGACCGGGAAGCGCGATGGCCTCTATCCAAGAGCCGCGGCTGAGGACGTCGACGTCGAGGAAGGTTCCCGGCGGCAGCGTCAGGCGGAGTGGATCCCCACCGATCTCGGCGTGCTCGCCCAGCAAGCGGCGCAGACCCGACAGCGTCCAGCGCAGCGTTGCGAGTGGATCGTCGGCCTCAGGGAACAGCAGGCTCGCC
>Ga0207675_100003462_pt1 | contig 15430 bp, 14 predicted proteins | sample KBSSwiS42_FD_184305 | JGI IMG/M metagenome (GOLD analysis project Ga0207675, IMG submission 184305) | Switchgrass rhizosphere microbial communities from Kellogg Biological Station, Michigan, USA - KBS Switchgrass S4-2 (SPAdes) (version 2) | ecosystem: Host-associated > Plants > Roots >... | reverse complement strand
CCTCTACGCGGGCTACAACCTCGCAGCGACTGTGGCCAGCATCCCCGCAGGCCATGCCACCGATCGCCGCGGCGGGGTGGTCGTCCTGCTCGCCGGCGTGCTGGTCTTCCTCGGAACGTTCTGCGGCTTCGCTCTTACCGGCTCGAGCGTCGCGCTCCTGGCGGTGCTGTTCGCCGCGGCGGGCGTGGGAATCGGCCTGGCCGAGACGGCCGAGCACGCAGCGGTCGCGACACTGGCGCCGCCCGAGCTGCGCGGCTCCGCCTTCGGCGCCCTGGCCGCGGTGCAGAGCTTCGGCAACCTGGCGGCCTCGGCGATCGCGGGCGCGCTCTGGACGCTCGTGTCGCCGCGCGCCGCGTTCCTCTACCTGGCGTGCTGGATGCTCGTGAGCGCGACTGCGCTCGTCAGCGTCCGACGGCGGCCTGGCGGCGCCGAGCGAGCGTGTCGAGCGTAACCGCTGCGAGCAGGATCAGGCCGGTCGTGACGTACTTCACCCAGTCGGCGGAGCCCACGAGGTCGGTGCCGTTGCTGATCATCCCGATGATCAGGCCGCCGTAGAGCGCGCCGACGACCTTTCCCCGGCCGCCGAAGAGGCTGACGCCGCCGATGACGGCGGCGGAGATCGCGTCGAGCAGGATCGTCCCGCCGCCGAACGTCAGGTCGACCGAGTTGAGGCGCGAGGCGAAGATGACGCCGCCGAGGGCGGCGCACGAGCTGCAGATGACGAAGCAGAGGATCCGGATCAGCTTGACGTTGATCCCGGAGCGCCTCGCCGCCTCGGCGCTGCCGCCGACCGCGTAGACGTGGCGGCCGAAGGTGGTTCGGCCGGCGATGTACGAGAAGAGTACGACGACGAAGAGGACGATCAGGCCGACGAGCGGGACGCCGCGGTAGTGGTTGCACACCGCGACGGCGGTGAAGGCGAGGCCGCCGTAGAAGAGCACCCGGAGAACGGCGAGCGCGACGTTGCCGGTGGGCAGGCCGGCGCGCCGCCGGCTCAGATACCCCCCCAGGGTCGCGAGCGCGAGGCCTCCGGTGAAGACCGCCGCGACGATCCAGCCCGTGTTCTTGGTCAGGACGTAGTTCGCGACGTCGTTCACCTGATGGTCTTGGATCCCGATGACGCCTTGGGTGCCGAGCAGGTTGATGATCATCCCCTGCGCCACGAGCAGGCCTGCGAGGGTGACGACGAACGACGGGACGCCGAGGAAGGCGATGAACGACCCCTGTATCAGGCCGATCGCTGCTCCGACCCCGATCGCGAGCCCGATCGCGACGAGGCCCGGGTAGTCGTGGCTCGAGCCCGCCATCTGGAACTCCGCGACGGTGACACTGGCGATGCCGCTCACGTAGCCGACGGAGAGGTCGATCTCGCCGATCAGGAGCACGAAGACCACGCCGATCGCGATCACTGTCGTGCCGGCCATTTGGCCGATCAGGTTCGAGAAGTTGACCGCGGTGAAGAAGATGCTCGTCTTCGCGGTGAAGAACAGTGTGATCGCGACGATCCCGACGAGCACCGGCAGGAAGCCGACGTCGCCGCCCCTCAGGGCCTCCCAACGCGCCCGAGCGATCGCGGCGAGGCTGCCGTCTTCGACTGCGGCCGCCTGGACTTCCGCGGGCGCGGCGGAGCTCACGCGGATGCCTCGGCGGCCGGCATGCCGGCCGTGATCGCCTCGACGATCTCTCGCTCGTTCGTCTTGTCGCGCTCGTAGACGCCGACGTTCCGGCCGAGCCGGAGGACGGTGATCCGGTTGGCGACCTCGAAGACGTCGATCAGGTTGTGCGAGACCAGCACGACGGCGAGCCCCTGTTCGGCGAGGCGCTTGACGAGGTCGAGCACCTGGCGGGTCTGGGCGACGCCGAGCGCCGCGGTCGGCTCGTCGAGGAAGACGACGCGGTTGTTCCACATCACCGCACGGGCGACGGCGACCGACTGCCGCTGGCCGCCGGAGAGTGTCGCCACCGGCTGGCGGACGGAGCGGATCGTGGTCACGGCGAGCGACTTGAGCGTCTCGGTCGTCCGTTGTTCCATCGGCGCCTCGCGCAGCCGGTAGAGGGGATCGTGCTCCTCCCGGCCGAGGAACATGTTCTGGACGACGTCGAGGTTGTCGCAGAGCGCGAGATCCTGGTAGACGATCTCGATCCCGAGCTTCGCAGCGTCCTTCGGCCCGTGGATCGAGACACGCTTGCCGTCGAAGTAGACGTCACCGTCGTCGATCGAGTAGATCCCGGCAATGCACTTGATCAGGGTCGACTTTCCTGCGCCGTTGTCGCCGACGAGGGCCATCACCTCGCCGTCGCGAACCTCGAAGTCGACCCCGCGCAATGCCTCGACAGAGCCAAAGCTCTTGGAGACTCCGCGGAGTTCGAGCGTCGTGGCCGTCGCCGTCTCGGACATTCGGACGGTTTGTATCACGGTCGGGGCGCCCGCCGGGCGCCCCGACCGTGAGTCAGCCTCTTACTTGCAGAACTTCTTGAACTCGCCGACGCAGACCTGGCTCCTCTTGAGGAACCCGTCCGTGAAGAGGAGCTTGTAGTTCTTCTTCGTGACCCAGACCGGGGTCAGCAGGATCGACTTCGTCCCGCTGATCTTCCCGTTGACGCCCGGGACCTTCTTGTGCTTGAGGATCGCGATGGCCGCAGCAGCAGCAGCAGCAGCCTCCTTCTTGACCGACTTGTAGACCGTGCCGGTCTGCCAGCCGGCGAGGATGAACTGGACGCCGGTCGGCGTCGCGTCCTGGCCGGTCAGCGGGATCGGCTTCAGGCCATGGGCCTTGAGCGAGGAGACCACGGCGCCGGCGAGGCCGTCGTTGGCCGCGATCTCGGCGTCGATGTGGTTCCCGTTGCGGGCGAGCATCTGGTCGAAGATCTGGCGGCCCTTGATCGGGTCCCAGTCCGTGTACTGGTCGTCGCCCTGGGCCTTCTTGAACGTGCCATTGTTGTAGAGCGGGTTCAGCACCGAGTTGTAGCCCTGCCTGAACAGGTGGGCGTTGTTGTCGGTGATTCCGCCGTTCAGCCTGCCGACGACCGGGTGCTTACTGTATTTCCCGTTCGCCTTCAGCGCTGCGACGAGCCCGGTGCCCATCAGCCTGCCGACCCGCACGTTGTCGAACGACACGTAGTAGGCGGCCTTGCTGCCCACGACCAGGCGGTCGTAGTCGATTACCTTGGCGCCCTGGCTGACGGCCAGGTTGGTGATCGCCTTGCCAGAGGCAGCGTTCAGCTGGTCGAGCAGGATCACCTTCGCGCCCTTCGCGAGGCACTGCTGCGCCTGCGACTTCTGCTTCTGCGGATCGTTCAGTGCGTTCAGCACCTGGGCGGGCACGTTCGCCTTCTTGAACGCGGCCTTCAGATAGGGAGCATCGAAGAGGGTGTAGCGCGTCGAGGACTTCGTGTCCGGAAGCAGCGCACACGCCTGGATCTTCGAGGCGGATTTCTTCGCCGGCGAGCTGCTGCGCGCCGACGCTCCTGCGGCGATGAGCCCGACCAGTATGACCCCGGTCACTGCGGCTATCGCCAAGCGGCTTGGATTCTTCACGTGCGACTCCTTTACTTGCTGTTGGAGAACGTTGCTACCACGTTTCAGACGCCAGGACAACCAGGAAGTTCGCGATTGCAGGTGATTGACTAGCCCGCGTGAGGGTCGCCGACCTGCTGCCGCGCGAGCTCGAGCGCTTCGAGCGCGAGCATCCGCGTTCCCGTGAGCTGGCTTCCCGGGCCTCGGGCTCGCTCCTCTCCGGGGTCCCGATGCCCTGGATGATCCGCTGGCCGGGCGCGTTCCCGGTCTTCGCGGCCGAGGCCGAGGGTGCACGGTTCCGGGACGTCGACGGGCACGAGTACGTCGACTTCTGCCTCGGCGACACGGCCGCGATGACCGGCCATTCGCCGGAGCCGACGGCGCGCGCGCTCGCCGAGCAGGCGCGGCGCGGGATCACGTTGATGCTGCCGAGTGAGGACGCGATCTGGGTCGGCGAGGAGCTGGCGAGGCGCTTCGGCCTGCCGCGCTGGCAATTCGCGCTCACAGCCACGGATGCGAACCGCTTCGCGATCCGCCTCGCCCGCGAGCTGACGAAGCGGCCGAAGATCCTCGTCTTCAACTGGTGCTACCACGGCACCGTCGACGAGACGTTCGCCACGCTCGAGGACGGCTCGGTCACATCGCGGGAGGGCAACGTCGGCGCGCCCGTGCCGCTCGCCGAGACCACGCGCGTGGTCGAGTGGAACGACGCCGAGGCGCTGGAGGCCGAGCTCGCCCGCGGCGACGTCGCCTGCGTTCTCGCCGAGCCCGCCCTGACAAACATCGGGATCGTGCTCGCCGAGCCGGGCTTCCACGACGCGTTGCGGGCCGCGACGCGTCGCCACGGCACGCTCCTGATCATCGACGAGACCCATACCATCTGCGCTGGCCCCGGTGGATACACCGGGGCATACGGTCTCGAGCCCGACCTGCTCACGATCGGCAAGCCGATCGCCGGCGGCGTCCCGGCTGCCGCGTACGGGTTCTCGCCCGAGGTCGCCGGTCGCCTCGAGGAGCTGATGCCGCGCGACGAGCGGGCCGATGTCGGCGGGATCGGCGGCACCGTCGCCGCCAACGTTCTCTCGCTCGCGGCGACCCGGGCAACGCTGGCGGAGGTCCTCACCGACGAGGCGTTCGAGCGGATGATCGCCCTCGGTGAGCGCTTCGAGGCGGGCGTCGCGGAGGCGATCGAGCGCCACGATCTCCCCTGGCACGTGACGCGGCTCGGCTGCCGGGTCGAGTACCTCTTCCGTCCCGAGCGGCCCCGGAACGGGAGTGAGGCAGCGGCCGGCGGCGACGCCGAGCTCGACCGTTTCATCCACCTCTACGCGCTCAACCGAGGCATCCTGCTGACGCCGTTCCACAACATGGCGCTGATGTCGCCGGCGACGACCGAGGCCGACGTCGACTTGCACACGGCAGTCTTCGACGAGGCGGCGGCCGAGCTCTCTTCGCCTGCCGCCGCCTAGTCGGCGGGAAGCCGCAGCACACGGTCGGCCAGCGCGCGGCTCTGCTCCACGAGCTCCGCGTTCGGCAGCTCGCTGCCCTCGACAAAGCGGACTGCCTCCGCGTCGGTGCGGCCCCCCGCGAGCTGGCGCTCCAGCAACCGCGCTCGCAGGAGCTCGCGCGGCGCGTCGAGGTACCAGACGAGATCGAGGATCGGCCTCACCTCCGACCACAACGGCCGCGAGAGAAGAAGGTAGTTGCCCTCGGTGATGACGAGCTTCGCGCGCGGGGTGATCTCGATTGCTTCCGCTGTCGGCGCGTCCAGCTCTCGGTGGAACTCCGGCCACCACAGCGTCGCCCTCGGCTCCTCGCGCACCCGGCGAAGGTGGTGCAGGAACCCCTCGACGTCGAAGGTCTCTGGCGCACCCTTGACCGCCCGTAGCCCGAGTGCGTCGAGCGTCGAGTTCGTTAGGTGGAATCCGTCCATCGGCGCGACGACCGCGAAGCCGCCACCGCGTCGGTCGGCAACAGATCTCGCCAATGCGCCGGCCAGCCTGGTCTTTCCCGCGGCGGGAGGGCCCGTGATGCCGAGCATGAGGCGCTCCGAGGTCGAGTCGACGGCGGAGAGCAGATCGTCGGCCAGGCGCCCTACTCGCTGCTCGAAGTGGCCCAGAGGTTGATCCCGCTCTCGGTGGCGTAGCGGTCGATCTCCTCGAGCTCATCGGGGCTGAACCCGAGGTTGTCGAGGGCCGCCACGTTCGCTTCGAGCTGCTCGACGCTGCTCGCACCGACGAGCGCCGAGGTCACCCGCGGGTCGCGAAGCACCCAAGCCACGGCCATCTGGGCGAGGGACTGGCCTCTCCGCTTCGCGATCTCGTTCAGCGCCCGGATCTTCTCGAGCGCCTCGGGCGTGAGCAGGTCCGGTGAGAGCGTCCCCGGCCGGCTCGCGCGGGAGCCCTCGGGCACGCCGCCGAGGTACTTGTCGCTCAGCATGCCCTGCGCGAGTGGCGAGAACACGATGCAGCCGATGCCGAGCTCGCCGAGGGTGTGGAGCAGCTCCGGCTCGATCCAGCGGTTGAGCATCGAATAGGACGGCTGATGGATCACGCACGGCGTGCCGAGCTCTCGCAGGATTCCCGCCGCCTCACGGGTCTTCTCCGCCGAGTAGGAAGAGATGCCGACGTAGAGCGCCTTCCCCTGCCGCACCGCCGCGTCGAGCGCGCCCATCGTCTCCTCGAGCGGCGTTTCCGGGTCGAAGCGGTGCGAGTAGAAGAGATCGACGTAGTCGAGCCTCATCCGGCCCAGGCTCTGGTCGAGGCTCGAGAGCAGGTACTTGCGCGAGCCCCACTCGCCATAGGGTCCCGGCCACATGTCGTACCCCGCCTTGGTCGAGATCACGAGCTCGTCGCGGTACGGGGCAAGGTCGAACGCAAGCATGCGCCCGAAGTTCTCCTCGGCCGACCCGTAGGGCGGCCCGTAGTTGTTGGCGAGATCGAAATGGGTGATCCCGAGATCGAATCCGCGTCGCACGATCGCCCTTCCGCGCTCGAACGGGAAGTCGTAGCCGAAGTTGTTCCAGAGGCCGAGCGAGATCGCCGGGAGCAGCAGGCCGCTACGCCCGGAGCGGTTGTAGAGCATGTGCTCGTAGCGGTCCGGGGCGGGGACGTAGGTCATGAGACGCTCCCTTGGCTCGTAGGTGTGGGTAGGTCGACCGTGCCGGCGCGCGCGGCCGACCGGTAGAGCGCATCGATCGTGCGCGCCTGGCCGAGCGCGTCCTCCCGCCCGAGCAGCGGAGCCGCCTCACCCCTGATCGCAGCGCAGAGGTCTTCGAGCTCGAGCCGGTACGAGTTCGCCCGCTCGATCGGGATCGTCTGCGCCGTGCCTTCCCCGAGTAGCTCGATGCCCGGGGAGCGGACGTGCCAGGGATCGCCCACGACGAGGCTTCCCTCCTCGCCCACGACCTCGAGGGCGGCGCGATCGGGCGCGACGAAGCTGCAGTCGAACTGCGCGAGCACGTCCTGGGCGCAGCGAAGGGTGCCGGCAAAGCACACGTCCACGCCGCTGTCGCCGACGGTCTGCTCTCCATGGACGCGTTCCGGCTCGCCCGCCAGCAGGCGAATCGCGTTGACGCAGTAGCAGCCGACGTCCATCAGCGCGCCGCCGTCGAGCTCTGGGTCGAAGCGTGCGTCGCCGGGCCCATGGACGGACGCGAGCTGGAAGCCGAAGGCAGCCCGCACCAGCCGCAATCGCCCGACAGCCCCCTCGTTGGCCAGCGCGGCCAGCCTCTTCGTCTGCGGATGGTGTCGCCACATGAACGCCTCCGAGAGGACGAGTCTCTTTGAGTCGGCAAGGTCGAAGGCCCGCTGGACCTCGTCCGGTCGTCGCGAGAACGGCTTCTCGCAGAGCACGTGCTTCCCCGCCTCGAGCGCCCGCATCGTCCACTCGACGTGCAGGGAGTTCGGCAGCGAGACGTAGACGGCGTCCAGGTCGGCGTCTTCGAGGAGCGCCTGGTAGCTGCCGTACGCCTTCGGGAGCCCGTGATCCCGGGCGTAGGTCTCGGCCCTCCGCGCGTCACGGCTCGCGACCGCGACCGCCTCTGCGTCGTCGGTCTCGGCTATTCCCTCGAGCACCCGGAGATTGATGCGCGCTGTGGAGAGCAGTCCCCACCTGATCACTGCGACTCCCTGGGTGTGTCCCTCACGAGGGTCCGATCGAGCTCGCTCTTGGTTGCGCCCGTCATGATCGCCACCGCCTCCGGCATCGTGTGGGTGTGCGGAGTCACGACGGCCACGCGCCGGCCGAGCCTCATGATTTGGATGCGGTCGGCGAGCTCGAAGACGTGGGGCATGTCGTGGCTGATCAGGATCACCGGCAGGCCCCGATCGCGGACGCGCCGGATCAGATCGAGCACCTGGCGCGTCTCCTTGACCCCGAGGGCAGCGGTCGGCTCGTCCATGATCGCCAGCCGCTGGGCCCACTTCGCGGCTCGCGCAACGGCGACGCCCTGCCGCTGGCCGCCGGAGAGGTTCTCGACGGGCTGCGCCATCGACTGGACCCCGATCTTGAGGTCTGCGAAGTGTCGAGCCGCCTCGCGCCGCATCGCTCGCTTGTCCAGGATGCGAAGCGCAAGACCGAGCGGTCCGCGGCGCCGCGCCTCTCTCCCGAGGAAGATGTTGGAGGCGATGTCCAGCGCCGGTGCGACCGCGAGATCCTGATAAACCGTCTCGATCCCGGCCCGGCGCGCGTCGCGCGGGGAGCGGAAGTGCACCTGCTTCCCGTCGAGCCGGATCTCGCCCTCGTCCGGCTGGAGAGCTCCCGAGAGGGCCTTGATCAGCGTCGACTTGCCGGCCCCGTTGTCTCCGATGATCGCGAGGATCTCGTCGGGGAAGAGGTCGAAGTCGGCTCCGTCCAGCGCGACGACCTGGCCATAGCGCTTGACTAGTCCATGCGCCTCGAAGATCGGCTGTCGCCCGCTCACAACCGCCTCCGGTGGGTCAGCTGGTCGACCGCGACGGCGAGGATGACGAGGATTCCCGTGACGAGGTACTGGTAGATCACCTCGACGCCGATCAGGGTCAGGCCGTTGCGGAAGACGCCGACGATCACGGCTCCGATCAGCGTCCCGATCACGGTTCCCCGCCCGCCGAAGAGGCTGGTCCCGCCGAGGACCACGGCCGTGATCGCGTCGAGGTTCTCTGTCGTCTGGCCTGCGTTCGGATCGCCTAGCTCGGTGCGGCCCACGAGCAGCAGCGCGGCGATGCCGTAGGTGAGGCCCGCGAGCGTGTACACGCTGAACAGGACGCGCCTGGTGTTGATGCCTGTCAGCCGTGCAGCCTCGGGGTTGTCGCCGACGGCGTAAACGTGGCGACCCCAGGCCGTCTGGCTCAGGCCGAACCAGGCCAGCGCGTACAGGACGAGCATCATGACGACGCCGTACGTGAAGTCGGCTCCGCCGAGTGTGAACGTTCGACCGAAGAAGAGGAGCTCGCTCGGAAGCCCCGAGAAGGTGAGGTCGTTAGAGACGATGTGGGTTAAGGCGAACGCGATGTTCAGCGTGCCGAGCGTCACGATGAACGCCGGTAGCCGCAGGCCCGCGACGAGGCTGCCGTTCAGCATGCCGAAGCCCACACAGGCCAGGATGCCGAGGAGCAATGCCTGGAGCGGCGGCACGCCGCTGGCAACGGCCAGCTTCGTCATCACTATCTGGCCGAACGCCATCACGGTTCCGCACGAGAGGTCGATCCCGGCCGTGAGGATCACGAACGTCTGGCCGATCGCCAGCACCCCGACGACCATCACCTGCTGAAGCACCAGCGAGAGGTTCTGCGTCTGCAGGAAGCGGTCGCTCTTCAAGGAGAAGAACGCCATGGTCAGCAGCAGCGCGATCAGGGGGCCGACCGCCGGTGCGGTCGCGATCCTGCGGAGGAGCTGGAGCGGCGTCGCCCGGGGCTGCTCGGCTGAGGTCGTGTCGACTGTGCTCACTCGGCTGGAATCGAAGCGATCCTAGACCCGCCCAGCGCCCCCCGCGACCGGAGCGGGGTGCTCCGGTCGCGAGGTTCGTTGAGGTCTCTTTTCTAGCCCCAGCAGTTGGCTAGGCCGTAGGCGACGGTCTTGGACTTGACGCCTGCCACGGCCTTCTTCGCGATCAGGTTGACGCCGGTGTCCGTGTAGCCCTTGGCCTTCTTGCCGGTCTTCGCGTACGTGACGACCGCCTTCACGCCGAGTGCCGCCATCTTCAGCGGGTACTGCTGAGAGGTCGCGTCGATGATCCCGGCCTTGACGTTGCGGACGCCTGCACAGCCGCCGTCGACCGAGACGACCGTGACGCCGTTTTGCTTCTTGCCGGCGTTCTTCAGGGCGTTCCAGGCGCCGGCCGCGCTCGGCTCGTTGATCGTGTAGACGACGTTGATGTTGGGGTTCTTCTGCAGGCAGTTCTCCATCGCGGTCTGAGAGGGGGCCGTCTGCCCTTCCCCGTTGCCGACGCAGGCGATCAGCTTGCTGCTGCCCTTGATGCCGAAACCCTTCAGGAAGCCGTTATGCCGAAGGGCGCCCACCGAGGAGCCCGCGTGCTCGTCGAGCATCGCGATCGTGACGCTCTTGCCCTTGGTCGCCGCGCGGGCGTACTTCCCGATCAGGACGCCTGCGTTGAAGTTGTTCGTGGCGAACAGGGCGTTGGTCGCGCTCTTTGGGGTGGTCGGAGAGTCGAGGGCGATGACGAGCACGCCTGCCTTGCGTGCCTTCGCAATCGCGCCGTTCTCGGCCTTGCCGTCGGCGACCGTGATCAGGATGCCTTTCACTCCCTGAGTGGTCATGTTCTCGATCGCCGTGATCTGCCCGGCGTTGTCGGAGCTACTCTTGCCGGCGGCATACTTCAGGTCGGCGCCGAGCTTCTTCGCCTGAGCCTGCGCTCCCTGTTTCATCTTGACGAAGAACGGGTTCGTCACGTCCTTCGTGATCAGCCCGACCTTGATCTTGGCGGCTTTCGAACCGGTCGTGGCCGACGCTGCCGCCACGATGGCTGCCGTGCCCCCGACGAGAACGAGCAGAGCCAGCGTCACTCGGAAGGTGCGGCGCCTGGAACTCGATCGAGGACGTCCGTGCGGATGACCCATGACGTGCTCCCTTCACTTGCCCCCGGTTGCGGGTGGTGGTTTAGTTACCGATAACACGTTCGGACGGCCGAAGTCAAGCCAGATGAGGCACGAAATGACGCAGATGCGGCGAACTCCTGTGGTACCGATACCAAGGCGTCGATGAGCACGACCTCGGCAAACGTGACGATCAAGGACGTCGCCCGCCTCTCCGGCGTCTCCGCCATGACCGTCTCGCGCGTGATCAACGAGAGCCAGCGCGTGCGACCGGAGACGCGCAGGCGGGTCGAGCAGGCGATCGCCGAGCTCGGCTACGTGCCGAGCCGGCTCGCCCGGGGGCTGAGCCGGCGCCGTACCGGGACTCTCGCGGTGATCGTCCCCGATGTAGCGAACCCGTTTTTCACGATGGTCGTACGCGCCGCCGAGGAGGTTGCCCGCCGCGGTGGGTATCGGGTCATCCTCTGCGACACCCGTGCGGACCTCGGGGTTGAGCGCGACGTCGTCGAGGAGTTGATCGCACACCGGGTCGAAGGGATCGTGATCGCCCCGGTCAGCAACCGCTCGGCGACGCACCTGCGACGCATGGACAGCTTCGGAGTCCCCTGCGTGCTGGTCGACCGCACGCTGCCGGGAGTCGACACCGACGCCGTCGTCGGCGACAGCGTCGGAGGAGCACGGCGCCTGGTCGAGCACCTGATCTCGCTCGGTCACCGGCGTGTCGGGTTGATAGTCGAGTCGGATGAGGTCTCGACCGCCCGTGACCGTCGGCGAGGCTACGAGGAGGCGTTGGCCGCGGCGGGCATTCCGCTCGACCCTGCGCTCATCGTGGAGACGGCCGTCGACCCGGACGGGGGCGCAGAGGGCATGGGGCGATTGCTCGAGCGCGACCCGCGGCCGACCGCCGTCTTCACCGTCAACAACCTCGTCGCCCTCGGCGCCATCGAGGCCGTACGCGAGTCCGGGCTCGAGGTCCCAGACGACGTCGCGCTCGTCTGCTTCGACGACATCGAGTACGCCTCCCGCCTCTATCCGTTCCTTACCGTGCTCCAGCAGCCTGCAGAGACGTTCGGGACGGTGGCCACGCAGCTCCTGCTCGAACGCATCCACGGGCGCGGCCCGGCTCGCCGGAACGTGGTCGTGCTCCCCGGGGAGTTCATCGTCCGCAAGTCGTGCGGCGCCTCGACTCGCGCGGAGCAGCCGTGAGCGTCTACGGCGGGGTCGAGACCGGGGGCTCGAAGTGGGAATGCGCGCTCGGGACGGGCCCGGACGACATGCGCGCCACCGAGACGGTACCGACGACGACGCCGCGTGAGACGATCGACCGCGTCGTGGCGTTCTTCGAGCGCGAGGGCCCGGTCGACGCGATCGGGATCGGCTCGTTCGGCCCGCTCGACGGAAAGGTCGCCTCGCCGACCTGGGGGCACATCACGACGACGCCGAAGCCGGGCTGGGCCCACACCGACGTGGGCCAGGAGATCCGCCGGCGCCTGTCGGTCCCCGTCGTCTTCGACACGGACGTCAACGCCGCGGCATTGGGCGAGCACTTGTGGGGCGCGGCCCAGGGCCTCGACACCTTCTGCTACATCACGGTCGGTACCGGGATCGGCGGCGGCGGGATGGCTGGCGGGAGGCTGCTCCACGGCCTGGTGCATCCGGAGTTCGGGCATATGCGCATCCCGCACGATCGCGAGGCCGATCCCTTTCCGGGTGTCTGCCCGTACCACGGTGACTGCTGGGAGGGGCTCGCGTCCGGCCGGGCGATCGAGGCGCGCTGGGGCCGCTCGCCGGTCGAGCTCACCGACGACGAGGCGGTCTGGGCGCTCGAGGCCCGATACCTCGCACTCGGGCTCGTGTGCGTGATTTGCGTTCTCTCACCGGAGAGGATCGTGCTCGGCGGCGGCGTGATGAGCGAGTGGGGCTTGCTACCCCTCATCCATCGCGAGGTGAGCAGCCTGATGAACGGATACCTGGACGACGCCTCGGTTGGAGACGGTATCGCCGACTACGTGACCTTGCCCAGGCTCGGCTCTCGCTCGGGCGTACTGGGCGGGATCGCGCTTGCCCAGACGCAGCCCGGTAGCGTTCGCCGAGTGGGGTGAGTACGTGAGCCGATTGGGGCCGCGGGGTCGTCTACCGGATCCAGGCACACGGCCGCAGCTAGCCGGCCGCCGCGAAGTTTGGGTCTTGTCGTCGGCAGGCGTATCCTCGGCTGTGGGCGCTTCTTTACAGATCGGAGCCGGGCTGGCTACTACCGCCGCTGTCGCACCGCTCGGCCGACGCAACGTCGGCCTTCGACCCAACCTGCTCGCGCTCGGAGCAATCGCGGTCGTCGGGTGTGCGCTTCCCATCCGCACGGCCGTGATCGCGTCCACCACCAACGACGTCGACCTGGTGCAGGTCGCGCTGCTCGACTGGATCACCATCCCGTTCGTCCTGGCCGGTCTGGTCGCCTGGTGGCGGCGCCCCGACAGCCGCCTCGGCCCCCTCATGATCGCGGGCGGGTTCGCGAGTGGCCTCTCGGCCCTGCAGCTGACCCACGTCGACGCGCTCTACACCATCGGCGCGGTGTTCGACATCCTGCCGGCGGCCTTCTTCCTCCACGTCTGCCTGGCCTTCCCGGACGGCCGGTTGAGGTCGAGATTCGAGCAGGTGCTGGTGGTCACGGCGTATTCGGCCGCGATCGGGCTTCAGCTGGTCAAGATTGCGCTTGGCGCGTTCGGGACGAACAGCCTGATCGCGCTCGGGTCCTGGCCGAGCGCGGCGGCAGACGTGCAGCACGTTCAGCTGCTCACGATCAGCGCGACGTGCCTGGCGGGCGCCTTCGTCCTCGTCCACCGTCGCCGACACGCTGGTCGCCTGCGTCGCCACTCCCTCGAGCTGGTGATCAGCTCGTTCGCGATCGGCCTCGTCATGATCGCCGCCCTCTTCGTCGACGGAGACCTGGACGGGCCGGCGTTCCAGCAGCTCCAGCGGGCAACGCTGATCGTGATCGGGCTCTCGCCGATCGCCTTCCTCGTCGGCCTCCTCGACGAGCGTCTCGGGCGCTCTGCCGTAGGAGACCTCATGCTCGAGCTGCGCGGCGAACCGCCGCCTCGGCAGCTCCGCGAAGCGCTCGCCCGTGCGCTGAAGGATCCCAGCTTGACGCTCGCCTACTGGCTGCCGGACTTTCACACCTACGTCGACCTGGACGGGAACCCGATGGAGCTTCCGCAGGACGGCGAGCGAACGGCGACCGTGCTCGAGCGAAACGGCGTCCCGTTTGCCGCACTCATCCACGACCAGGCTCTGGACGACGAGCCGGAGCTGCTCGAGTCCGTGGGAGCCGCGGCCGGGATCTCGCTCGAGAACGGCCGGCTACAGGCCGAGCTTCGGGCGCGACTCGTCGAGCTCAAGGGCTCGCGCATCCGCGTGATCGAGGCCGGGCAGAAGGAACGTCAGCGCCTGGAACGCAACCTCCACGACGGAGCGCAACAACGGCTGATTGCGCTCTCGCTCCAGCTCAGTCTCCTGGAGCAGCGGCTGGAGGCCGAGCCGGAGATCCGAGCCGAGCTCGACCAGGCGAGACACGAGATCGCCCTGTCGCTCGAGGAGCTTCGCGATGTGGCCCGCGGCATCCACCCCGCGGTCCTGACGGGACACGGCCTGAAGGTGGCGCTCGAGTCGCTGGCCGCCCGGGCGCCGTTTCCCGTCCGGCTCATGGTCGACCTCGACCAGCGGCTTCCGGAGAGGGTCGAGGTGGCGGCGTACTACGTCGTCTCCGAGAGCCTCACGAACATCGGCAAGCACGCCGAGGCCCGGGACGCGAGCATTCGGGTCGCGAGGACCGACTCGAGACTCGTGGTCGAGGTCGTCGACGACGGCATCGGCGGCGCCGATACCGAAGGCGGGTCGGGGATCCGCGGGCTAGCGGACCGGGTCGAGGCCCTGGGTGGCCGCCTCCGCATCTGGACGCCACGCGGCGGCGGCACGCGCGTGGAAGCGGAGATCCCGTGCGCGTAGCGATCGCCGAGGACAGCGTGCTCCTGCGTGAGGGCCTCGCGCGCCTGTTGGACGACGCCGGCTTCGAGGTGGTCGCTCAGTGCGAGAACGCCGACGACCTCCTGCTCAAGGTGCGCAGCTACTCGCCCGACGTCGCGATCGTCGACATCCGGCTGCCGCCGACGCACAACGACGAGGGCCTGCGCGCGGCGCTCGAGATCCGCTCGAAGCATCCATCGGTCGGCGTGCTCGTCCTCTCCCAGTACGTCGAGCTCGGGCTCGCGCTGAAGCTGCTCGCGGACTCGGCGGAGGGGGTCGGCTACCTGCTCAAGGACCGGATCAGCGACGTGGACGAGTTCGTCGGCGCGCTCCGTCGGGTGGCCGACGGCGGCTCGGCCCTAGATCCGATCATCGTCTCGACGCTCGTCTCGCGTCAGCGGCCGGACGACCCGCTGTCGCAGTTGACGCCGCGAGAGCGGGAGGTGCTCGAGCTGATGGCCTCGGGAGCGTCGAACCAGGGGATCGCGAACGCCCTCGTGATCACCGTAAGGGCCGTCGAGAAGTACGTCTCCAGCATCTTCGGGAAGCTCGGGCTGCCGTCGACGGGCAGCGAGTCGCGGCGGGTGCTCGCCGTCCTCACCTTCCTGCGCTCCTGACGCGCGGCGCAACGAAAGACACCAGAAACCCGCCCCCCTGAGCACCAGTCTCCCGTCTTCTCCGCCCCGACCGCCCCTGCGAGCTTGAGCGGGACCCCGTAGGCGAGAGGAGCCGCATGAAGACACGAGTCATCCAGGACGAGCCCGAACCCAGCAAGCATCACAAGAAGAACCCCGCCGACCTGGCCTCGGCGCAGATGCAGAAGGCGATGAACGTCGCCGGCCGGATGGGCCACTGGAGC
>Ga0207675_100003461_pt1 | contig 15434 bp, 12 predicted proteins | sample KBSSwiS42_FD_184305 | JGI IMG/M metagenome (GOLD analysis project Ga0207675, IMG submission 184305) | Switchgrass rhizosphere microbial communities from Kellogg Biological Station, Michigan, USA - KBS Switchgrass S4-2 (SPAdes) (version 2) | ecosystem: Host-associated > Plants > Roots >... | reverse complement strand
AGCGAAGTAATGCTTTGTCACGAATTTGAAAGAAAACTAACTGATTACCTCGATGCGGCTTTGCCGGTCGAGGAACACCGCGCCTTTTCCGAACACACCTTGCGCTGTCCCGTCTGCCACGATCTGCTGGCTGACGTGAAGAACGCAATCGTCGCTTGCTCGTCTTCTGAAGCTCCGCCAGCGGGCGCTGGCCTTGAGGCGCGAATTCTGATGAAGACGATGCCCGAGACCGCGATCACCTGTGAACAATTCGAAGAGTATCTTACGGATTATCTCGACGGCGTTTTGTTGGCGCCGTTGTATCACCGTTGGGAGCGGCACGCGGCGTTGTGCGTTGAATGCAGCGACCTTCCTGGTCAGGTCGTGCGCAGCATCGGCGCGGTCTACACATATGCCCAGGATGAACTTCCCGTTCCGGCTGGTCTCGAAGCGCGAATTCTACAAGGGACGATCGGAAATGTGCTGCCGCAGCAAGTCCGAGCGCCTTGGTCATCACGAATTGTCGAATGGCTCCGAGGCGCACTCGATCCAATCGTATCGCCGCAACTCGCATCAGTCGCAACAATGTTGCTGGTTTCCGTCTTTGTACTGACGAACACGGTTTCAACCGATGGTTCGGTGAGCGGAATCTATCGCGCCGGTTTCCAACTGGCCGAGCGTACCGCTGACAGTGCAACGAAAGGATCAGAGAAGGGTGTCAAGCAATTTGCCGGCAGCGTGAACAAACTGGTCGGCGGCGAAGACAGCCAGAACAACAATGCGAACCAAAACCAGAATAGCTCAAATCAAAACAGCGCGACGCCGGGCTCGCAAGGCAGCGACTCGCAAAGTAAAGGCGATTCGAAAAAGCGCTGAACGTTCGACCGCTTTTCGACGTACGACAAACGCGACGACGACATAACGAACCGATGACTTGTAATTACCACCCGAAGAATCCTGCGATGACGCAATGCAGCAATTGCGCGCGGCCTTTGTGCACCGCGTGCGATCATCGCATTCGCGGATTTGCGTTCTGTCAGGACTGCATTGTCGCCGGCGTCGATGCTTTACGCTTCCGGCAATCGCAACCGACTGGGCAGCAGGTCATTCGTCGCAAGACCTCGCCTTTCATCGCCACATTTCTTTCGCTCTTTGTTCCGGGGCTGGGGGCGGCTTACAACGGTCAGACTTCGAAAGCGATCGTTCACTTCGCAATCTTCGCCAGTTTTTTCCAAATGGCCGTGGTCACTGATGGCGTCGCCTTCTTTGTATTAGGGGTAGGCGGCACGTGGCTCTTTGCTGCGGTTGATGCCTGCCGTACAGCGCAGTTAACGCGCGCGGGCCTGGCACCGGATGCGGAAGAGGACGCGATCACGCGCCAGTTGTATGGCAATCCTTTGGCCTGGGGAATTACGTTGTTTGCGCTAGGTGGGATTTTTCTGGCGCACACAGTCCTGGGATTTCAATTTCCGGTGAAACGCGCTTTGCCCGTCGCGCTCGTTGTTCTCGGCGCTTACATTTTATACGACTATTTGAAACGGCATCGTCGTCGCGAGGAGCTGCGTTTGTTCGACGTGAGCAATCCACCGCCGTCAGTCGTCGTTACGAGTCAGTTCGCGCGTTCGGCTTATGACGGTGGCGACTTTCCGACCCGTCTGCAGCAGCGGCAGATTGGTTCAGCAAGATTGAAATAGATGACAGTTTCGGCAACTAGCATTCTCGTTTGACTGCTCAGTGCCCACTGCTTACTAACATATGCTCGGCTTCATCTCAGCAATATCTCGCGGTGGCGCAATCGTCGGTCTGATCCTTTTGATCGTCGCGCTTCTCAAGCAGTTGATCGTTGCAGTGGGACTCCTCGTCGCGATCATTAAGCTCGCCATCATTGTTATTTTTGTCGCAGTCTTGATCATGATCGCTTACGCAATCTATCGCGATCACAAGAAACACAAAGCCGAAGTTTAACGGCCACCTCACAATTCCAATCCAATACGTTGTCTTTGCGCGCTCCAGCTCAGAGGGCTGCGCATCCTTGTGTAAAATCGAGGCAACCCATCAGTCGCCACCCCTGACGCGAGCCCCCGCGTAAATCATTGCGCAATTGATCAAGGACGCTTGATGTAGACAGGCTGCTAGCCTGTTCCAAGCTCCGAGAGGCGCGAACAGGCTGGCACCTGTTCAACATTTCATGGAGGAGGTAACGTAGTGGAAAAACAATCCAAATTGTCTCAAGCCCTCGGACTGTGTCTAATTCTCAGTGCCGTTCTGCTCGGCACCACAGGGTGGGCCGGTCAGGAAAGTGACCGCGCTAAATGTCAGAAAGACTGCGAAGTGCAATACCAGGCTTGTAAAAAGCCGCTAAATGCAAACCAAGCGGCGTGCAGCACCGCGTTTGCCGCGTGCAAAGCCGCATGCAAAGACGTTAAACCACATCCATCACCAACTGCGACCGTGTCACCTTCGCCGGATGAGCCAACCGGAACGCCTTCGCCGACGCCCGAAGGGACACCCAGCACAACTCCATCCCCAACACCGATGGAGCCTACGCCCACTCCGTCACCCCGGTAACACCGTCAACGTCAAAAGAGTCGAAACGAGCAGCCAGATCATCTTTGGCTGCTCTTTTTGTCAGCATTCAACACTCGGCAATTCGCACACACTCAACGTGAGCGGCTTCACCGAACCCGCTCTCGGTTTGCCTTCCATTCCCTCGTATGATAGGGTTTCGCGCTCTGGCAGCATCCAGGATCCGCGAGCTGAGTCTAGACGCCACGTTTACCCGGCGATTCAGCAAGCGCACATCGGCCGCCAGTCTCAAGCAGGGTTCGATTCTTCGGCAGGGTTCTTAATTTTAAGGCCTCGCAAAATTTAGGTTTTTCAGTCGCCCTCGTCGGCGTCTGTTACTTCAGCGGTCGCCAAGCGGCCCCGATTTGCAAAAGCTTGGCGCTCGACAGGAGCAGAATGAATGACTAGAGACGACCGTTTCTACGCTTTTATCGTTGCACGTACCTCCCGTTCCAGAGCACATATTCGGCGGATTTGCGTTCATAAACGCTGGCTGCGAGCCGCAGCAGTCGCCTTGGTGGTGATGGCTGTAGCATTGCTGTATGGATTCTACGGGCTGACTCAACAGGCAGCGCATCTGCGCATTGAGCGCGAGAATGCACGACTGCGAGAGCAGAACGCCAAGCAGCAACAGGAACTACAAAATCTGAACAATCGAGTGAATGCGGTAGAGGACACCTCGCGCAAATTGGCTGAGGAGGCTGGTATTTCGGCGCAGCCCGACCAACCCGCACCGCGTGGTCAGGGTGGGCCTGCGCATCCAGTCGATAGCGCGGCAGCTTTGGCAGTACTCGAATCAAAGACCGCCAAGCTCGAACGTCAGATGTGGATTTATCAGGACATGGTTCGCGGTCACGGCGCGATTCCTTCGCTTTGGCCGGTCATAGGAGCGCTCGAAGGCGGCATGGGCGGACGGCACAATCCGTTCACTGGTCGTGGCTGGGAATATCATGAAGGCCAGGACATTGACGCTGCTTACGGCACGCCCGTCGAGGCTGCGGCTAGCGGTCGCGTCATCATCGCCGGCCGACAGCGCGGTTATGGGAACGTCGTCTATGTCGATCACGGCGCCGGCTTGAGCACGCGCTATGGCCACTTGTCGCAAATCAACGTTACCATCGGCCAGACCGTGACGCGCGGGCAGACCATTGGCTTAGTTGGCTCGACGGGCCGTTCGACAGGTCCGCACCTGCACTACGAGGTTCGCATTAACAATCAGCCGGTCGATCCGAAGCGTTACCTTCCCGGGGCCGCAAATTAACAATTCTTCACAGGGGCTTTGCGAGATTTCAGCTTCGAATCGCGCAAAGCTTCTGCTAACATCCTACCCCTCCAGACGTTAACTAAATCAAAGGAAAACTGTCGATGATCTCCAAATACCCGCGCGCACTTGCGCTTGTGCTTTCGACGTTGCTGTTCGCGAGCGTGATTCCCGTTTCGGTGCTCGGTGACGAAGGTATGTTCCTTCCCGACACTTTGAATCAGCTTCCGCTAGCGAAACTCAAACAGCGCGGTTTGAAAATTCCGATCACCGACATTTACAACCCAACTGGGCCAAGTATTAAAGACGCAGTCGTTCGCGTCGGCTTCGGATCCGGCTACGGCACCGGAGAATTTGTTTCGCCAGAAGGGCTGGTGCTGACGAACCACCACGTTGCATTCGACGGATTGGTCGGCGCGTCGGATGCAACCAAGGACTACGGCACGATGGGCTACACCGCGAAGTCTCGCGGTGAAGAGTTACCGCTGAGCGGTTACACGATCACTATCACCCAGGACTTGAAAGACGTCACCGCGGACGTGCTGGCGGGGGTCAGCGACGACACGCCACCCGCCCAGCGCGCGGCATCAATTCAATCGAAATCGAGCGCGATTGAAACAGCGAACACAAAACCGGCAGACGGAATCACGGCGCGAGTCATGCCGATGAATGAAGGCCTGACGTACTACTTGTTCACCTATTTCGTGCTGCAAGACGTACGCGTCGTGTATGCGCCGCCAAAGAACATCGGCTTCTTCGGCGGGGATCCCGACAACTTTGAATGGCCTCGTCACGACGGCGACTTCACCTTCTTGCGCGCATACGCTCGTCCTGACGGAAAGCCCGCGGACTACTCGAACAACAACGTGCCTTACAAGCCGAAGAAGTTTCTGTCGCTATCGATGGGCGGCGTCAAAGACAACGAGTTCGTGATGGTGATGGGTTATCCAGGTTCGACGCGTCGTTATCGCGAGAGTTATTCCGTCGCTTACAACCAGGACATATTTCTTCCCTTCTCAGTCGAGATGCAGCAGAAGCAGATCGAAGTGCTGACCAACATGGGGCGCATGAATCCCGGACTACGCGTGAAGCTTCAGTCGGTGATTTTCGGCATCTCGAACGAGCTGAAGAACAACGAAGGATCAGTGCTGGCAATGCGACGTGCGAACATCGTCGACGATAAACGAGCGCAGGAAACGGAGTTCACCAAGTGGATCGGGCAGAATCCTGACCGGCAAAAGAAATACGGCGACGTGCTCCCTGCGCTCGCCAAGGCGTATGAGGAACTGGCGAAGACGCAGCCCCGCGATCGCATCATCCAGGAAATTGCGACGTTGAGCGACGTGTTTGAAATTGCCGGTCTCGTCAGCAGTTTCGCCGCGAGCAAAGAAAGGCCGGAAGCAGAGCGGAATCCGAATCTCGCGGCGGTGGTACTGCGGGCGCGCGCGGCTTTACCGGAAATTTTTGAGCAGCGGAACGTCACGCTCGAGCGTGAGATGCTCGCTTTCTTCCTCCGCAAAGCTGCCGAGCTTCCCGCCAACCAGAAGATTGACGCCATCGAAAAGCGCTTCGGAAATCTGAAGGACGAAGCTCGCATTCGCGCCGAGGAAGACTTCGCGCGCGCGGTCGTTGACAGCAAAAATCTCGCAACCGCTGAAGCTTTCTCGGCTTTGTTCGAAAAGACGCCGGCGCAATTGCGTGAGATGAATGAACCTTTGATCGACTTCGCGTCTGAGATCGCTGCGGTGAATAGCGACATCGCGCCGCGCACGCGCGCTTTTAATGCGAGTGTCGCCAAGTGGCGGCCACTACTCGTGCAAGGCATGAGCGAAATGCACGGCAGCAAGCCATACCCCGACGCAAACACGACGCTGCGTTTCACGTATGGTGAAGTCAAAGGCTATGTCCCGCATGACGCGGCGGTTTATCAATCTTTCACGCATCTCGCCGGCGTGATTGAGAAAGATACCGGCCGTGAACCATTTGATGTCCCGTCGAAATTGAAAGACCTGTTCCGCGCGAAGGATTTCGGCTCCTATTCCGATGGCCCGGACGTGCCCGTCGACTTTCTTTCGACCACCGACATTATCGGCGGCAATTCCGGTTCGCCGATTTTGAACGGCCGCGGCGAACAGGTCGGCATCGTGTTCGACGGAAACTACGAAGGGCTCGGCAACGACTTCTTCTACAATGATCCCAAGGGCCGCACGATTTCGGTGGACATTCGGTACGTGCTGTTTGTCACCGATAAATTCGGCGGCGCGGGCTACATTTTGAAGGAGCTGGACCTCAAGAATCCGCCGGCGGCCTTGCGAAAAGCGGCATAAACTCAACCTTTTCAGCAGGAAAGCCGAAAAATTTGTTCTTGACAGCCGAAAACGCCATCCGTTAGGATGCGCCGACGTTTCAATCAATGCGGGCCCCGGGATTTACACCTGCCTACCGCATTTCGATTTGCAAGCGCTAAAGCTGAAATGAGTTTGTTGTTAGGAAGTTGCGCCCGTCGATCGCCCTCTGCGCGGTCTCGCGGGCGCTTTGTCGCTAGTGTGTTTCCGTGTAGCGCCCCAAATGTAAGCGCGTCCGGCTCACAGCATTAACCTGTTGGACTGCAGCGCAAACACTTCAGTCTCCGCTGCCGCGCCAATTTTGCCGAATCGTTAGGAGGATTCGTTTGTATGTCTAGAATAACCGGTAAGGTCAAGTGGTTTAACAACTCGAAGGGCTATGGCTTTATTGAACAGCCAGGTTCTTCGGACATCTTTGTGCACTACAGCGCCATTCAGGGCGACGGCTTCAAGACTCTCGAAGAGGGTCAGGAAGTCGAGTTCGAAGTGACGCAGGGCCCCAAAGGACCACAGGCTGAAAAAGTCACAAAGGCGTAACGGTCTCCCCGGCTTGCTTTCAAGCAAAGCCACTAGACCGCTTCCGGTCATCCGGAACGCGCAAGAAGAAAGGCGATCTCGGAAACGAGATCGCCTTTTGATTTGTACGTCAGGCTGCCAGCCTGACGGGCACAGGCTTGCAGCCTGTGCTACTCGGCCTTTGCCTTGAAACTCACGTGCCCGCCTTCAACATCAACTGAGAAGACCATTCGATCGGTTCCAATCTTTTCTTTCAACGCTTCAGTTCGTTCGACTACCAGTCGATGAAACTTCGCGAACGACAAGTCCTGTCCGGCTTCGCCACACGCACGCTTCGCATCCATCAGCGCGTCGTACACGCCTTTGATCGTCTGGACATCGTGCCGAACGTCGGCGCACGCAAACTTCGACGCCTGAAAGGGTTTCGCTTTCTCCTGTGCGTCCTTCGCCGCGCGATGTGCGCTAAAGGCGTCGCGTCCTTCTTCGCGATCTTTCAGAGTGCGTCGCCACACTTCGCGAAAACCGTTGTAGCGCGTCGCCAGCGTATTGTAGTGGAAGCGCTGCGCAAAGTTCAGTGATCGATCGTCGCCGAGTCGCTTTAAATGAGATTCCACGCGCAACTTTGTGTCGTACGGAGCGCGCTTCGAACCGCCGTTGAAGTAGATGTCGTACTCGATCTTCAGACGACGAATATCTTCTTCCAGGCGGGCCAGACGGTCCTCTATCGTAACCACGTCAACGGCTGTGTTCTTGGCACGCTCGCGACGTCCGGCCGCAAGCCTCGCCAATTTGTTGTTATTAGTCGGCACCTGGGGTCTCCCTTGGCAGAGCGGCGCAAGCGGGGGCGCCACTGATTCGAGTGTAGGAGTCCGCCTGAAACGCTGTCAATAACTTCTTTCACCCCGGATTGCCTGATTCGCGCGAATCAGCATATTCTTCGGATTCGTTAATATGCCTAGAGCCGACGCCAAATCAGCAAATAAGGGCATTCTTCGTTCCCTACCTTCGATCGATGCATTGTTGAGGACTCAGACCGGCACCTCACTCCGGGCAGCACTCGGAACCGATCAAGCTACGCGCGTCGCGCGTGAAGTTGTCGATCAATTGCGCGCACAGATTCTCACTGCTGATATTGACACTTCCAACGACGACGGCCTGTTGAAAAGAGCGGAAGGCATGCTGTCTTCGCGCCATCAACAGCAGACTGCCACGGGGGTTCATCGAATCATCAACGCCACCGGCGTAATCCTCCATACAAATCTTGGACGAGCGCCTTTGTCCAAGGCCGCAGGAGAGGCGCTCGCAGAAGTTTCTGCATACTGCAATTTGGAGTTCGATCTGAATTCCGGGGGCCGTGGTCGTCGCGGCGCGCGCGCGGAGGATCTGCTCGCAATGTTGACTGGGACTGAAGCCGCACTCGTCGTCAACAACTGCGCCGCCGCCGCCTTGCTGGTGTTGTCGGTACTGGCGCGTGAAGGCGAAACAATTGTTTCGCGCGGCGAACTGGTCGAGATCGGTGGTGACTTTCGCGTGCCTGAGGTGATGGCCCAATCGGGCACGCAGATGATCGAAGTCGGCACGACGAATCGGACGAAACTCGGCGACTATCAGAAAGCCATCACGGACAACACGCGCCTGATCATGCGCGTCCACACATCAAACTATCGCATTGTTGGCTTTACGAAGTGTCCGACATTAGCAGAACTGGCGACGCTCGCGCATGACAACGGACTCTTGCTTTACGAAGATGCCGGTTCAGGTGCGCTGATTGATTTCACTCAGTATGGAATTAGCGACGAGCCGGTCATTCGCGAATCATTCGAAGCCGGCGCAGACGTAATTTCATTCAGCGGGGATAAATTGCTGGGTGGCCCACAAGCCGGCTTGCTGGTTGGGCGCGCGGAAGTGATCGAGCGTTTGCGCAAGCATTCGTTCTATCGTGCTCTACGGGCTGACAAGCTTAGACTGGCTGCGTTGGAAGCAACACTGGATTCGTATGCGCGGGCCGCCAGCGCAAACGAAATCCCGACGCACCAAATGATGGCCGCTTCGTACGAAGAGATTAGCGTGCGCGCGGAAAACTTCATCGCACGGGCAAACCGAGATCAATCCAAAGAATTGCAACTTCAGATGATCGACGGTGAATCGGCTATCGGCGGCGGCGCCGCTCCAACCTCGCGGCTGCGGACGGCGCTAATTTCACTCTCACACACCAACTTCAGTCCGAACGAAATCGAAGTGCGATTGCGACGCCACGATCCGGCGGTGATTGCCAGGATCGAAAACGACCGAGTGGTCGTCGATTTGCGAACCGTGCTCGACACTGATGAAGCCGACCTGCTATCCGCGATCCGCGCTCTCGACGGCAGCGAGTGACCTTGACGCTCTTTCGACAACTCGCAAATTCAGCGTTTTCGCGCGATTTCTCGACGATCTTCGGAACCCACAAACAACGCTTGCTAGTGTATAATCCTGTTGACGTGACCCGGCTGCGCGCGTCCCTCTATTAGACATCAACTCCTCACCGTTCCGAATTGAAGACATTCACCTGGAGATCTCTGATCGTTTCCGTCGGTCTGGCTCTATTGGCGGGCGTATTTACGTGTGCCGTTTGGCGCGCCGGTCTGATCGATTCAATTGCCGCTGCGTTTGTCGTTAATGTTGCGCGTGGCGACGCGCCGCTCCAAGCACCACAGACATGGCTGGCACTTCTGCTGATCGTAACAATTAGCACGTGCGCCGGTTTCTTCGTGGGTCGGGTTGGCGCTCGCCGCTCGTTCCTCATTCTTGGATTTGGATTCCTCGCGATGTGCGCTGCCAGTCTGCTCGGCTCGCGCTATTTGAAACTCGATATCCTATTCGCGCCGATGGCACTGGGATCGACGCTTTCTGTCCTGCTGGTCCAGCTTCATCGACTCTGGCTGATCGATACGTTACTGACAGAGAGAGTGAACGAGACCGTTTCGCGGACTGATGCGCTGGACGCAACCATTGCGGAGAATCGGCTGACGAGCGGTCTCAGGTTGTTGCAAACCGTTCTGCCCTTGGAAGAGGCAATCGTGTTTCAACCCGACGAAGGCGGCACGCTCGTACCCTGCGCGCGTCTGCGAGCACAGTCAAACGGCGCTGTGCAAGCTGCGCGTAATTCCGTCTGGCGCAGGCTGGTGAATCTTTGCGATAGGGCGGCGAAGGCGAATGAGATTGCCGTCGCGCCGATCGGCGAAATCGACGCCCTTGAAAATGTGGCAATACCACTACAGCACGCCGGCCGCACCGTCGGCACGCTCCTGCTACGACAAAATGAAAGTTTCGATCAGAGCGATCGCCGGCTGCTTTTTGCTGTCGGGAGTCAACTCGCGCGCGATCTTCAGCGCGAAGATGCGCAGCGAAAGAAATTCGACAGCAACTTGCCCGCGTTTGTTTCGTCTCGGACTTCCGACCATCGCCTGCACGCATTCGATTTGATCAGCGGCGTGTTGACCGAACACAAGTTCGGCGCACAGGTCCTGGCCGAAGCAGCGGATGGTTACGCGATTGCGTATCTCGACGGAACGTTGGCTTATGCAAATCCGGCGATGTTATGGGCCGCGGGCATTAATAATCATGACCTGCAGAAAACCGATCTGTTCGGTTTGCTGGAACGGTTCAAGTCGGGAGTCTTTGACGACCCCGCCCTTGCGGTCCGTCGCGTTCTGCAATCCAGCGAACCCTACGAGCGCGAGCTGAAGTTTGCAGATCGAAATCAGACCCTGGAGCTCCGTATCGGACTCGCGCAAGAGCGGAATAGCTACAGATCAAATGGCAACGGTTCACATGGAAAGCCGCTTTGTTTGGCGATTCGGGTGCGCGACGTCACGCGCATGAAGGAGTTTGAAAAGCTGAAGAGCGACATGATTTCGCTGATGTCGCACGAGCTGCGCACGCCGCTCACGAGCATTAATGGATTCGCGGAGTTGCTTCTAATCGACGACAAGATTCCGGCAGAATCACGTGAGTTTCTGCAAATAATTTCGAACGAGTCGCAGCGCATGTCCCGAATGATCGATACATTCCTGACAGTCGCTCAACTCGAACGCGGCGACAAACAAGAGGTCACCAAGATCGCGCTAAGGCTGGATGAAGTAGTCGGCGAGACTGTCAATGTTATGCAACCCGTCGCGAAGAAGAAGCGCATCAGATTGGTTGAAGAAAACGGTGGCGCTATCCCGCCTGTGTCTGCTGACAAGAGCCTGATGACCCAAGCACTGACGAAGTTGATTGACAACGCTGTCAGATACAGTCCCGAGCGCACGACGGTTACAGTTTCAACTGTGCTGGAAGCTGAGACGGTGCGCATCGTTGTTGAAGACAGAGGTTACGGCGTGCCGCCTGATTCGCTGGATCGTATCTGGGAAAAGTTTTATCGGGTCGCGCGCGACGGTCAGGAGAAAGATGAAGAATCAACCGGCCTCGGCCTGTCGTTTGTGAAGGAAGTCGTTGAGCAGCACGGCGGTTCGGTTTTTGTTGAATCTAAGGTCGGTCGCGGATCGAAATTTAGTTTTGCGCTGCCGAGACTTTAATAAGTGATGAGTAATGAGTGATCAGTGATGAATGAGAGAGATTTTTACTCACTCATCACTCATCACTTAATTGTTGTCACTTATTAATCGTCCCTCGACAATTCTCCGCGCCACACGTGCAACGCTTCGAATCCGGATGCAGCGTCTGTTCGTAATCGATTGTGATTTCGTCACCCGACTTGATGTCGCGCAGAGCGAAGAATAGAACGTGCCCGTACAACGTCCTCATAAAGGCGTTCGGTTGGCATGAATGATTGATGTAATGAGTACCGTTGCCGCCCCGCGCGCCGTCTAAGCTCCAGCGTCCGTCGATGTCACAAATCCGTAGGACTCGACGATTGCGCGCACGCTTCTGTGCTTCGAGGTCTGAGATTCTCTCGCCCGTGTACTCGGCGATCTTCCTTCGGCGTTTGAAGGGGATATTTGCGAAGCAACCTTGGCCGTTGATCTTGGACTTGCCGATGGTGAGGCCGGGCGCAAGTTTCATTAAGGCATATTGTGTCAGAAGCCCGCGCGTCAGCAAGGGCGCCTAACTCGGCTTGCCCTCCCTAACGGTCGGGCTTCTGACACTCAGTCTTCAGTCACTCCTCTGTGGCGACACGTAACGCACAAACTTCAACTCAGCCAGCGCCGCCAGTTTGTCGATTGGCAAACGGCCTATGACCATCTTCGCCGTCTTCGGATCGAGAACTACTTCGAATCCGAGTTTCTTCAACTCGGCCATGGTAGCGTCTGATTTTTCGGTCAGAAAGATTTGAATCTCAGCTTTACCATCACGGACGAATTTGGCTTCATCCGACAGCGCACCAGCTTTCGGAGCCTTCAACCAATCGATGACCTTGAGAATAGACGGATGCAACTTAGTCTGCATGTCCGCGCGCTTCTGCTCTTCGGGTGAGAGGACGCGCACTGTATCTGCGTCGCTACCATCGATCATGGCGATGCCTTTATTGGCGGATGGTTTTGGCGGCGGAGCGGGTGTGGGGCTCACGATGTTTCCGGTGCCCGCGCCTGGACTGACAGTTGTGCCGCCAGCGTTGCGGCCTTGGCCGATGCCATAACCTCCGCCGCCACCACCGCCACGAACGCGTTGGGTCTTCGCCGCTGACGCGGATCTCGCGGCAGATATAACATATGCAAAGTTCTGCGACGCGCCGCCGCTGGGTCTCTGCTCTTCGCCGAACACCGCCTGTCGATTCACGCCTTCGGGCACCTCCACCGGCACATCGATACGGCGCGGCTGACCACCGTCGGTGACGATCATCTCTTCGACCGCCACGAACGAGGTGAACTGCGTCATGATTCGGTAATCGAGTCCGAGTTGAGTAATCGCCTGCTTCAAGTCTTCCTTCATCGTGCCCTGTTGGGCGCCGTTCATGTCCTGACCCATTAAGTCGTCGACGCGGGTCCGGGCCCACAATGTCGCCAGCACGTCATGCTGCTCAGTCGACGAAAAATCCACGGGAATCTCACGCACGAAGTCACGGCCAGACATCTTGCCTCTTAACCGAATCACGCCTTTGCCGTTTCCCGCGTAACGTCCCTCTAAGATTACCGGCTTGGCGCTGAACAAGTCTGGAATCGTTTTCGGATAAACGTCGCTGACCGGCATTCCATTCCAGTCGATGGACAGATCGGTCAGAAGCGGATTGCGCACCCGCTCGTGAAACCGTTTCGCCGCGGCTGAGCCATCGTCATTCAACCCAACGTATTCAACCTCGCCGCGCCCGTATTTCGCCATGTTGTCTAACAGGAAACGATTAACGCTGCTGCCAATGCCGAACGAGAAGACGCGCGCATTCGGGTGCTTCTGCACTTCTCCGATGATTTCCATGTCGTTGCCGACGTAACCGTCGGTCATGAAGCAAACAATGCGCACGTGGTCCTGCTTGTCGGAAGGATCCATTGAAGCCTTGATGGCCTTCATCATTTCCGTCCCGCCACCGCCTTCGCGTGTGTCGAGAAATTTCTGCGCCTTCTCGAGATTCTCTTTCGTCGCCGGTACCGGCTCGGGAAACAGGATGTGCTCGTCGCCCGCGAATGTGATCAGATTGAAGGTGTCGTACGGATAGAGATTGTCGAGCGCAAGCTTCATCGTTTCTTTCGCTTTTTCAATCGGAAAGCCCGACATCGAACCGGACGTGTCGAGCACAAACACGAGTTCCTTCGGCGTGACGTCTTCAACCGTGACGCGCTCGGGCGGCTGCAGAATCAACGTGAAAAAGCCGCTGTGACCGGTCGAGTGCGTCAGCAGCGCGTCGTTAATCTTCTTTCCGGCGACGTCGTAGCGCAGGATGAAATCTTTGTTTGGAATAGTTTCTTGATCTTTCAGACTTATGTGCGCGTGGCGAATGTCTGGTTGCTCAAGCAGCACCTCATGCGTCTTCGCGTTGAGCCCATCGATTGGCACACCCGCGTCCAACGTCACGTCGATCGAAATGTCGTGCCCAGCGCGCATACCAACAGGAGGCGGTTTGGGCGTGATCCGCGAAGCATCAGGTACACGATCAGTGTCGGGAGCAAAACCATTTCCTTGCGCGCCAGTCGCGTTCCCGGGCACATAGCGAGGACCGACCACCATTGGGAAAACGAATTCGTACGAACCATCTTCGTATTTCAGCGTTTCCACGTAGCTGATTGTGATTTTGATTTGTTCGCCGGGAAGGATGTTCGCGACGGACTGGGTGAAAATGTTTGGCCGTTCCTGCTCGAGCAAGCTCGCCGTCTGTCCGTTGTTCTTCGCGGCCTCATAAACCGCCTGCGCCTCTTCGCGCCGCAGAATTTTTCCGCGGACGATGCGGTCGCCAACGAGCATCGTCATGTCGTCAACCGCGGCGTTCTGTGGCAGAGGGAATGTATAGACCGCTTCGATCTTTTCCTTGAACGGATTTTCGAACTCTTGCGTAACCGTAACGCGCGACAAAAAGCCGCTGATTTGCGCTTTCACGTCCGTGTGCTTGAGCGGACAGACCGCTTTCACTTTCCCATTCGGATCGACGGTCTGAAGTGTCCCTTGGGTGATCTGATTCTCGCTCTGCGCTGAGACGACTGTCTCCGGCGTCCTCAGCCAACTGACTCCAAACAACGCGGCTGTCGAAATAGAGATGATGAAAAGCGATCTGAAGAGATTTACGCGCATAGGTCTGCTCCTCGGAAGCTACGTCGGAACACGCCCGCCGACGGGCATTAGTTCCTGATTTTGATTTACTGGTTAGAGACCGAACTGCGTCTCTTGTTCCCAATCACAGAAATAGAACGTGAACAGCGGGGAGACCTTGCAGGAAATCTGTTGCGTAGATGCCGGCGCAAACCACCGAGATGGCTCAACAGATTCAATTAGTTATTACGAGAGAAGCGAAAAAGGTTACGAAGAAAAATAAAATTCCGTAGATTCCGCGGATTTTAAAGAAATAACGGAGAACACAAAGACAGTAAGGAGAAGGCAGAAAGCAAACTCAAAGTCCAAAACCCTAAGACCAAAGACCCTACTTAATCCGCGTAATCTGCGGATTAGCTCTTCAGCTTGAACGTCCGCGCGATCTGGTCGGTCTGATTGCGAATGCGCGCGAGCTTGTCGCGCATACCTGTAAAACGCAGGGCGTAGATGGTGTGGTCGCCGGATTGCAAATAATAGGTGCGACCGGCCATCGGCTTTCCGGCTTGCGTGAATTCGAAGGCCATCGTGAAGCCGCTCAAGCGGCCGGCGAAGCGCTCGCCCTTGCCGTCGATGTAGCCGGGCCGAAAATGCTCTTTCTGTTCCTGGTCCTGCCGCGCGAACTCTTCGACGGTTTGTCCATCAGGAAGAGTCTCTTTGCGAATGCGCAGGTAGCCGTCATTGCGATCGTTGTAAATGAACTCAGCATGTTGATGGACCTCGTCGGGCTCATCGATCAGACGCCACATCGGCGACGGAAACTCCACCTGGTAGTCGACCTTGCCGCTGGAATAAGTGTGGTCCTGCAGAATTGGGGACGGTCGCGGCGTGGCAGACACAAAGACCGCCAGGAAAAGGAAGCTGATGAAAACAAGAAATGATCGCACGGTCGGTCTCTCCAGTGTGAAGTTAGTGGTTTTTCGAATATCTCAGATGCCAAATTCGCCGAGGTTTGTTGTCTCAGTTCCAGGTGTCGGGTACGGGGTGTCGGGTACCGGGTGTCTGGTGTCAGGTGCTGTATAGGTGCGATCCAGATACCTGAGACGCGTTACCTG
>Ga0207675_100003456_pt1 | contig 15442 bp, 8 predicted proteins | sample KBSSwiS42_FD_184305 | JGI IMG/M metagenome (GOLD analysis project Ga0207675, IMG submission 184305) | Switchgrass rhizosphere microbial communities from Kellogg Biological Station, Michigan, USA - KBS Switchgrass S4-2 (SPAdes) (version 2) | ecosystem: Host-associated > Plants > Roots >... | reverse complement strand
GCCGCGGTTTGCCGACGTCAGAGACACGGCCGCGATGCCGGAGCGATCGTCGCCGCGCCGCAATTCATAGGTGCGGGCAAAATGGTCGAGCGCGCGACCCCGTTCGCCTTGCGCCAGCCAGAGAAAGCCGAGTGCGCGATGGCTGCCGTAGTGCTCCGGCTCGATGGCGCAGGCGCGGCTGTAGCCCTGGATGGCGTCATGCGTGCGGCCGCTCGCTTCGAGCGCGGCCGCGCGATTGTAATGCGCGGAGGCGTAGCGCGGCTCGGCGGCGATCGCCGCGTCGAAATGACTGATCGCGGCCGCGTGCTTGCCCTGCGCGGCGGCGAGGACGCCGAGGTTGTGGGCGATGGCGCCGTGGCCGGGCGTCATGCGCAGCGCCGCGCGATACGATCGCTCCGCCTCGTCGAGCCGGCCCGACTTGTGCAGGGCGATCGCGTCCGCGACCAGCTTCTGGAACTCGCTTGCTGCCAGTGCGTCCATGGTCCGGTGACCGGGTGCCGCGAGATGTCGACGGCAAGCCGCCGCCGGCTCGCCGCGGCGCGCGCGCTGCCAACTCTATTGCACCGGAACGCACGCGAAAACGGCCTGCCACAAGGATATATGGGCGATATATGGCTGGCCTATCGGCAGCGGACAAGCGCTCCGACACGACGACCGCCGTCTCAGGTCGGTGAGCAGACCTCGCCTTGCACCACCGCTTCATTCTCGCGCTTGACTTTGGTGCGGTTGAGATAGTGCTCGAGCACGAACAGCCGCAGCGCCGAGGACAGATTTCCGTTCTGGCGCCGCGTATCGATCCGGTGCACGAGCTTGGCCATCGGCATATCGAACCCGGCGGCGATCTGTTTCAGTGCCTGCCAGAACTCATCCTCGAGGCTCACGCTGGTCTTCATGCCGGCGATGATGATCGAGCGCTTGAGGATCAGCGATTTCATGCCGGCGCGGTTCGATTTCATGGCGGCGCGGTTCACGGCTGTGACGCCTTCGCCATGACGTTCGGGAGCCCCCGGATTGAAGCGGCAAGCCGGCCGTGTCTGATGGTCCAATCATCTCGCGATCGACCAGCGGTCGCGACCCGCGCACATCCAACAATCATCCCACCCTCCACCTCGGTTGAGCGGAGGACATGCCTCCCGCTGGACTGGAGAGCAGACATGGAAAGGCGGTGGCGCGCTGTGATCCCGATCACAAAAACGGCGATTGTCCGCGAGCCGGAGAGGAGAATCGAATGCGGGCGAGCGGCAACGGCGGTCTGATCCCTCCCGACGCGCCCCCCGGGCTTGCCCGGGTCGCGACTTAATCTTGCGCAAGTCGGGCAGGCCCGACTTGCGTTGGGGGAGGGCTGGGGAGGGGGATCGTAGTTGATGCGAAAGGTCACGGTCTAGAAAATAGCTTTTGTTATTTCAGATAGTTATATGGCTTACGTGAAGAGCCTTTGTGCGCAGACTGCATATGGATGGCACCCTTATGGGGGGATTATAACCTTGACAAAGCAGCCCTCGCAGTAGAACTACAGCCGCCCCATGTGATTTGCGGGGCTGGCGCGCCCGAGGATTCTGTCAGGCAGTTTTTACGTAGATACGTTGGCGCGTATCACGCAGCGGAAGAATTGGACGAACCGGACTTCGATAATTGCTGCACGGTGGGCGAGCTAACCTATCGATCTTGAGGGAAGAACCGTCTCAGACGCCTTTTTGAAATTCACGTTCAGGGTTGCGAGATCGTCCCGAAGTTTTTCAAGGTCTGGGATTGTGAACACAGGAAGGATGTTCTGCCCAGTAACGAGTTTTCCTTTGTTCGCGCGAGCTTCTTCGAACATCTGTCTGAGGGCCTTTATCCCCGCCCTATGTTCTAGGATAAACATATGGGGAGGCGGGCAGTTGGGAGACCCATTTGGCATCCAGATTGGCTGGCCGCGGGCAAAATGGCTGCGTAGTTCTTCCAACCTTTTTAGTTCGGTGATCGTCTGGTCTACAGCGGATATGACGGCTGCATCGCCCTTGGACAATGCTAAACAGAGTTTGCGCCAATGCTTCCGGCGGTGTTCGAATCGATGATCGATCAAGATCGTCAGTATATGTAGCTACTGTCTGCCGCATCTTCAGATCGAATCGCCCAATGTCACTGTAAGGACGTTGATCGAGTTCTCCCTACTCGATCATAATTCGACCGATTAAGTAGGCGACATAATCTTCTGGATCGAGCGTTTTGGGATTGATCGACATGAGCCGCCCAAAGCAAGAGAAAGAACCAGAACTGCATTCCGACGCATGGGCTCGCTTCGAGCGCGCCGTAGATGTGGTGGCAAAGAGTCCGCCGCAGCATAGAACCAAAGCGACAAAACGGCCCAGGAAACGGGGCAAAACCAAGCGAAGTAAGGCGGATGAGTGCTAAGCCTTCCTTTGTTGACCTAATTGTTGATATGCATCTGCCACCAGTATTTCGATCTCGCCTAGAAGATACTCTACGCGATCTGCAAGCTCAGCCCCCACATGGTCACCCATGCTTGGGTCAACGCCGGGGAAGGTTTCACTTAACAGCTGCGTTCGCGCGTTTTCGCGCATTTCTCTCATCTTCTCTGCGGGTACCTGAGCGGTGAGGTAGACTGCTTTTCCCATGTTGATGAGCAAATATTCGATTGCCGTTAGGCGAATTTCGAGATCAAGTTGTTCCTTATCGACCATGTTAGCTCACTCCACTTAGACGGGCTTGCGCGATCTCCAATAGTGGACACGTTTCATTTTCGGGCGCCTCTTCTCGCGCCAGCCTAGGAAGCGTTGAGCTTGGTGCTTAATGCGCTTCGATTTGGTTTTGCTTGTGAGGCCGTCGATAGGTGCGGCGCTTGCCTTTGATGCCCGCCGCCGCGAGTTCTGCGCGCATCAGATCGGTGTAACCAAGGGCCGTGCGGGTGTTGTAGCGGAAGTCAAATTCCGCGAGATAGCGATGCAAGTGCTTCTCTTTGCAATGCTGGTACACACCCTCCATCCCGCGCTTAAAGATTGAGAAATGGCCTTCGACCGTGTTGGTCGTGATCTTGACCTGCGAAAGCTCGCCAGTGTGCCAAGAGAAGTCGCGGCGCACGTATTCTTTGTTGGTGTGGTTGACCGCTTCGTGGTTGTCGAAAGTGTCGCCTAGCAATTTGTACCAAGAGGCTTCGTCGGTCATGACGAAAGTCTCGGTTTGGATGTTGGCGCGGATGATCGGAAGCAGGACGGCGGTTGTGGTGCCTTCCACATGGAAGGTGCGGACATTGCCGCCGCGCTGTACCAGCGCGAGCACGGTGTTGCGCCACTGTTGGCCGTAGCCCTGATAGGTGTGCTTCGGAGCGCCTTCGAGCTTGCCGATAACGGTTTCATCGACTTCGACCACTTCGCCAGCGCCGCCCATCGGGGCAAGGCCACCGTTGCGCAGGGCTTCATGCAGGCGATGCATCATGAACCAGGCCGACTTGTAGCTGATGCCCAAGGAGCGATGGACCTGATGGGCGGAAACGCCCTTCTTCGAGGCCGTCAGGAGGAACAGCGCGGCAAGCCACTTCGTGAGCGGGATTTTGCTGCGCTCGAATACGGTCTTGACGGTGACGGTGAACTGCTCACGGCACTCGTTGCACTGGTACAGGCCGGGACGGTGCTTGCCGCCTTCCAGCTTGGTCACATGTTCTTCGGTAACGCCGCAATGCGGACAGACAGGGCCTTGCGGCCAAACCCGAGCTTCGAGCCACTTACGGGCTTTGGTCTCGTCGGAAAAGATCGGGTTCTGAAGGTTAGACATGGCACGGCGTCCTTTCTGCTACCATTCTACCTATGGAACCTGCTTTGTCAAGGTTATAATGCGCCCCCCTTAAGTCTCTGCCGTCAGCACTCATGGGACAGATTGGGGCGGGTTGAGGAAGGGAGGATTTCTGGCTCATCTCGGCGCAAGGCAAGTTGCGCTGGATCGGGCTGGACGACGAAGCTGCGCGGCCGACGCACAATTTGTTTGTTCCCGGCGGCAATGTGCTCACCGCCGACTCCGTCGGCTCAGGGGGAGAGACCAGGCACCAACATTACAATGAGTTCGGAGCCGGCAAGCTGGATAGCGTATATTTCCAGAGTATACCGACCGATGAAGCGAAGCGTGCTGGCTATTTTCTCCGGAGGTTGGATGCGGCTCTCGCCACGCTTGAATAGACACAGGCCGACCGACAGAACGCCGAGGCCCAAAATAACGACAGCTAAATGAATTGGCGAAAACGAGAACTCCTTTTGCTCCTGCCAGACGAAGACGACCGCAGCGACCAAGCAGGCCAGAAGCCGCATCAGGCCGGCGGTCTGGGTCGCAGCCAGCGCGGACGCTGACGAGTGTTGAGTTTCGCCGCTGCTGCCGACGACGGATATGCCATCGACATATTGGCGCTGGCATAAGCCGAACAGCGCCCACAGCCACCCCTCCGCGCCGTAGTCGACGATCTTCGCCGCTATCGGCAGTACAACGAGGAATGTGGAGACGAGGAGGACGAAGGCAGCCCACCCGTGACGTTGCAAAAGCATCTGCACATAGGGACGTGCAAGGCGGATGAGTGCGAGACTCAAAAGAATGTTCGGTGCCACCCAGGTCCAATCGGCGTTCGAGCTTTCGAGCAGAGTCAGAATGACGCCGATCCATATCCAGTGAAACGGGACGGTCCGGTTCTGCGAGTATCCCACAAGAAAGAAAAACGGCGGAGCTGCAAAGCGTCCGAGAACGCTCCACCACTGCTCGTCGTCCATGAAGAAAAAGCCAAAATGACCAGCCGACACGCAGATGATTGCGACGGTCTTCAGCCAGTCGGTGTTGTCAACCGGGCGAGGCGGGGTTCTCGAACGGGTGGAGTCGTGCATTCCCGCGCTATCTTGTGACACTTGCAGGCTCCACGGGGCTTCCCTCGTAGATGGCTGTCGGCAGATGCATCTCCTTGAGGACCAGTGACAACGGCAAGAGCGTCGTGCCCCGCTCGATCACCGCGCCGCCCATCACCGTGGCGCCAAAGCAGACGGTGCAGCCGTCCTCCACTCGCGTTCTCTTCACCTTCAGCACCATGTTCTCGAAGGTGTGAAGCTGCAGAACGCCGTCAACAACACAGTCGTTGCCAAAGGTCACCGCGTTCCAGTCGGAGCACTGCATCGGCTGCACCAGGATTGTCCGGTCCCCGATCTGACATCCCATCCATCGCAGAATGGAATTCGACAGGATAGTCCCGGCGCAGAACCAGAGAGCGCCTCTGCACCAGACAAAAAAGCAGTCCTGTACGAAGAAGTAGGCGAAGTGCCGCCAGGACCAGAACTGCGCCGAATCATCGGCACCCCATTTGCCGCCGACCAGGGACTTCTTCGTCGCGACGCAGATCAGAACCAGGCTGACTTCCGTGAACAACAAAGCAATCGCCGCAATGGCCAGCGGGTGTACGCCGGCTCGCAACAAACAGATGTACAGGATCGCGAAGATCAGCCCTTCGGTGATGGGCAGAATACCGATCGTGAAGAAATCAAACAGGAAGATGCGGGTCAAGAAGAGGGGAAAATCCGGACGTCGTTGGGTTTTGTTCGCCGCCTCAAACGAGGCGCTCGCGAATTTCACCGCCGGGTTTCCCGCTACCGTGATGGGCTCGCCTGGCCGCGACCGCATCTGTCGCCGGAATTGTATGTCACTGGCTGCAGTGGAGACGCCGACGAGGAAGTTGGACGGGAAATGACCGTATTCCGCCACGCAGTTGTTGCCGCTGAAGAAATTCCGGGGCATGTCGAGCTGACGTAGCTTGATATGTTCGGCGCCATAATCGAGCATGTTGGTGAAACAGCCATTGGACCAGAAGACTTGGGAGTCAGCACTGGCAAGCTCCGGGACGAGATTGAACATGAGGTCGCACTCCGACGCACCCACGCGCGGGAAGCGCATGCCGGCGAGCGCTCGCAGGTACTGCCCGGTGATGGTCCAGGTCCACTGTCTCTGGATGCGGTCCATTAGATATTTTCTGTACATGAGGAGAGCTGCCCTGAACCCGCGCGAAGGGTAGAGGCCCGGCGAAGCAGCCGTGCAGCGGATGAAGAGGCATTCCAGCAGAGCGGTCACGGTGAGGGTGAGCCCGGTGGTGATGAACGCGTAGAGGCTCAGGTGCCAGAGTATCTCCCAGAGCGGCGTCACTCTGAAGTAGTCACCGGAAAGCTCAGCGTCCGCGGCGGGTATCAGGCCGCTTGCGAACCACAGGATCGCAGCGGTGGGGACCACAATGAGCCAAAAGGATATGAAGATCTGCATTGCGATGTTGAGCGCTTCCAGCAACCAAATCGGAGACGCGTACTGGCAATATCCCGCTGTGCGCCTGAGCTCCGTGCAGCGACCGCTGAGGCGCGCGGGAGCTCCTTCCCACATCTCGTGAGAACCCACGCTGGCGAGAATGGAGGTGAACGGAGTGATCCAACTCCCCGGGCCAACAGTCACATCGTTGGCGATGGCGGCTCGCATTCCGATCTTGCACCCGCTTGCGAGGCGAACAGGGCCGACATGCAGGGACTGTCCCGACCAGCTCGTGGTTTGAATGTACGCTCCGGTCTGGATGGCGACATTGTCGTCGATGGAGATCAAATCCAGCGGCCCGGACAGGTGAGCATCGTGCGCGCACTGAAGGTTGTCGCCCACGCTGGCGCCAAGCTGCCGCAACACGAATGCCATGAGCGCCGCGCTGCGGTACAGCGTACGCAGCGTGAGAAGCACCATGTTCTGCTGCCGTCCGATACACCAGATCCGCAGATGCATTCTGCTCCACTTGGGATACACGCCCGGGGCCACATTGTTCCTGTAGATGTCACCGCCCATGAAGAATTTTATCGTCATGACCCAGAGCAGGCCGGCGAAGGGCGTGACCAGGCCGAGCAAGTACAGGAAGAGGCCGGCGATGATAAACTCCCACAGGGTGGCGGTCGTGAAAAAGGTTCCGACGTCGGCGAGGTCCAGGGCGACGAGAACGACCACTAAGCCCGGGGAATACAAAAATATTGCGAAGAGGACCTGCAGGGCGGTGAAGTATCCCACGGGGAGTACCTCCGCCGCGACCTGATCGTGCTCGACGCTGTCCTCACAGCATCTCACCGGGCCGGCAGCAACCTTGGAGGTCCGCCGGAGCGCTCGCGGGCGCCTCGCCACTTTTCGCGCAGTGTTGCAGTCACTCAGGAGCGCCCGGACAGGCACCTCCCATCCCGAAGCTTGTAGTTGCTGCGCCAAGCGCGCGATGAGGATTGAATGGGCACCAGCCTCAAGGAACCCATCATCCAATCCCAACTGCGTCTCGAACACGGCCCTGCAGATCGCCAATACTTCCTCATTCTCAGGGTCCAGACCCGCATCGGCATCAGGCGGCTCGACTTCTCCTTCCCCCGTGTCCCGCGCGCTGACCAGTGTCTCCCTCCGGGCGTCCTCCGCTTTCGGCTCGGCGCTTCTCAGCAGATGAGATAGGTTTGGCAACGACTTCCGGTCGATCTTGCCCGAGACCGGGTTCATGACGAATTTTTCTACAAGTAAGATCCGTGTCGGGACCGACGGCTCTGGAAGTTGTTTGGCAAGCGCCGCCGTCACCCGGGCAGCCCACGCCGCGGGCGCTCGAGCGACCACCGAGATCTCTCCTTCGCAGACCGAAGGCGCCGCGACAAAGGCGACAAGCGCCTCGTTCTGATAGTCTACAACCGCGGTCTCGATCTCGCTGAACTGCGTCTGGAGAATGTCCTCAACGGCCTGTGCCTCGACGCGATGCCCGCGCACTTTGAGCTGCGAGTCGATTCGGCCGAGGAGGTGTACGCGCTGTGTTTGAATGTCGATTTTGCATTTATCGCTGGTGCGGTAGAGGCGGCCGAACTGAGGATGCGCGATGAATTTTTCGGCCGTGAGCTCCGGCAAGTTGCGGTACCCGCGCGCGACGTGCACCCCTCCGATACAGAGCTCTCCAACCTCTCCGTGAGGTAATGGGCGCAGTTCATCAACCGCGAGGATGACGTAGGTGACGTTGGCGAACGGCGGCCCGATGGTGACGGGCTCCCCCGGCCGCAAACTCTGGCGGCTGGTATCGGTACTCGCCTCCGTGGGACCGTAGGTGTTGATGATCTGTCGTCGGCCCCGGGTCCAGGGCTCCACGAGCGCGCTAGGAAAGGCTTCGCCAGCCGGCACGATGTAGCGGCAAATCGGATAGGGAAGATCCACTTCGGGGGCAGCTGTGAGGGTGGTGAGCAGGACGGGCGGACAGAACAGTACCGTGACCTCGGCTTCGCGGAGGACGCGGACGAGGTCCGGGCCGGACCGGATTTGATCTTTGGTCAGCAAGACCACGGCGCAGCCAGACACCCAGGCGCTGAACATCTCGGAAATGCTGCCGTCGTAACCCAGCGACGAAGTGAGCGAGGTCGCATCCATGCCTGGCATGAGATCGAAGTAATCGGCGTAGCTCAGGGCGAGGTTGACATAGCCTGCGTGCGGGCACTCCACCCCCTTGGGCATCCCGGTGGTTCCGCTCGTGTAAAAGATGGTCGCAAGGCGCTGCGTGGGGTCGTCCAGCCAGGTTGGCGGTTCTCTTCGCGGCATCGTGTCCGGCAACGTCATGACATCCAGCGTCGGCAAGTCGCGAAATTTGTCTTGCCCGCGCGTGACAATGACTACCGGCTGTGCGTCATTCAGCATGTGGGTGACGAGGGCTTCGGGCAACGTGGTATCGAGAAAAAGCACGGTACCGCCCGCCTTAAGGATGCCGAGATGCGAGGCCACGATTTGCCAGTTGTCCTGCGACATGGCCACGGCAACGACCTGATCGGGTCCCGTGAGATAGGTGGAAAGGGCCGCGGCCACGTTTTCTGCCCGTGCGTCGAGCTCAGCGAAGGTCAGGGACTCTCCGGTGTAGGGAATCTGCAAGGCCGTGAGATGCGGAAACTTCTCGGCAGAGCGGCTGAAGACCTCTGTGAGCCAGCGGATTCCCTTCTGATGCGGCACGTTCAGGAATTGGCGGTCGTCAAAGACGTCGGTCAAACTGTACGGGCAAGTGTCCGCTTGTGGCACCTTTTCCGCCGCCCAAAGGTATCGTCGCCAAGCCGCATAGGTCAGCACCAGGAAAAACGCGACGGCGGTCGCTACGAAAATGAGCATGTCGATGTCCGTCATCAGAGCTTTTGAGACAGCGAGGAGTGCAGACTAAGAGAGTCTCTGGCTCTTTTGGTTGAGGACGTTACGCGGCATGCCGTTGGAGTTGCAAGCGGCGTTGAGCGATAGTCTGGCGTTTGATCTTTTCTCTCTGCAGCAGGATTGTCTGGGATGCCGCAGCGTTCTCTGCCTCAAGGCGGCTCTTCGACCTGAACGGCGAGACGAACAAGGCCAGGCAGAGGCAGAATAGCGCGATCATCGTCGCCGACGCTAGGCGATTCGCTCACGTGATCAACACGGATGGAGTTCTCAGTACCTGCAAGGGGGGCCATGACAGGCTGCGCGGGGCTTCCTTCATAAGTCGCAGTGGTCATGATCATCTCTTTGAGGACCAGCGACAACGGCAGAATCGTCGTGTCCGGCTCGATGACCGAGCCGCCCATCACCGTTGCGCCAAAGGCAACGGTGCTACCGTCCTGGATGTGCGTTCGCTTCACCTTCAGCGTCATGTTTTCGAAGGTGTGAAACTGCAGGAAGCCGTCGACGACACAGTCATTGCCGAAGCTGACCGCGTTCCAGTCAGAGCACTGCATGGGCTGGGTCACGAGTGTGCCGCGGCCAATATGGCACCCCATCCACCGCAGGATGGAATTCGCTAGGACAGTGTCGGCGAAAAACGCAAGCGGTCCCCGGCACCAGACGAAGAAGCAGTCCTGCGCGAAGAAGTAGGCGAAGTGGCGCCAGGACCAGAACGGGGTCGCGTGATTAGTCCCCCATTTGCTGCCGACGAGACCCTTTTTGATCGCCACGCTGAGCAGAACCAGTGCGACTTCCACCAGGACCAGCGCAAGCACCACGCTGGCGATGGGGTGTCCGCCTAGTCGCAGCAGACAAACAGCCAGGATCGCGAAGATCATCACCTCAGCAATGCGCAGCGTGCCAATACTAAAAAAGTCAAACAGGAAGAGGCGCGTGAGGAAGAGGGGGAAGCTTGGCAGCCTATGGGTGTCATTCTCCGTCTCGAATGACGCGCTCGCAAATTTCACGGGCGGGTTGCCAGCCACCGTGATCGGCTCGCCAGGCCGCGACCGCATCTGTCGTCGAAACTGGATTTCGCTGCCGGGCGTTGAGACGCCTAGCAGAAAATTGGACGGGAAGTTCCCGTGCTCTGCCACGCAATTATTCCCGCCGAAGAAATTTCGGGGCATGTCGAGGCATCGCAGCGTGAGGTGCTCGGCACCGCGATCGAGCATGTTCGTGAAGCATCCATTGGAGAGGAACACCTTGGCGTCGGCGGTAGCGACTTCTGGAATGAGGTTGAACATGACGTCGCATTCGGAGGCGCCAATGCGCGGGAAGTGCATGCCGGCAAGCGCGCGCAGATACTGTCCCGTAATCGTCCAGGTCCACCATCGCTGGATGGCGTTCAATCTGTTCATTCGATACAGGAGGAGAGCGCCCTTCAGACCGCACGAGGGGTACAGCCCCGGCGAAGCGGCCGTCCAGCGAATGAACAGGCAGCTCAGCGTAGAGGTTACCACGACCGCGACCCAGGTCGTGATGAACGTGTAGAGGGCCACGCCCGACACGATCTCGAAGAGCGGCGTCACCCTGAAATAATCGCGCGCAAGGTCAGCGCCGTCAGCGAAGATGATATCGCGGGCGAGCCACAGGATGGCGGCGGTGGGGGCCGCAATGAGGCAGAAGGAGAGGAAAACCTGCATGAGTACGTTGAGCGTCTCCAATAGCCAGATGGGATGCGCGTACCGGCAGGTGACCGCCGTGCGCTTCAACTGCGTACAGCGGCCGCTCAGCCGCGCGGGAGCGCCTTCCCACATCTCGTGCTCGCCCACGTCGGTGAGGATGGGGGTGAACGAAGTGATCCAGGTGCCGCGGCCTACCGTCACATTGTTGGCAATAGCGGCCCGCATCCCGATCTTGCAGCCGCGCTCGAGGCGAACAGGGCCGACGTGGAGATACTGCCCTGACCATCTGGTCGTCTGGATATAGGCGCCGGTCTGAATGGCGACATCATCGTCTATGGAGATCAAGTCCAGCGGCCCGGACAGCGCCGCATCGGGCGCGCACTGCAGGTTCTTGCCCACGGTTGCGCCGAGCTGCCGCAACGCGAATGCCATCAGCGGCGCGCTGCGATACATCGTCGCCAACGGCTGGAGCACCATCTGCTCCAGCCGACCGATGCACCAGATCCGCAGATGCGTCTTGCTCCACTTGGGGTAAATGCCCGGCGTCACGTTGTTCCTGTAGACGTCACCTCCCAGGATGAGCTTGATCGTCATGACCCAGAACAGGCTGGCGAAGGGCATGACGAGCCCGACGAAGTACAGCGCGAAGGCCGCGACGACGAACTCCGGGAAGCTGCTGGTCGTGAAGAATGCCTCCACGTCAATCAAGGTGAGCGCGCCGACGAAGGCCACGAGGAGCGGCGAATACAGGAGAGTCGCGAAGAGGACCTGCAGAGTGGTGAAGTATCGGATGGAGAGCACCTCTGCCGCGCCCTCGTCGCGCTTGGCGCGGGTCTCGCTGAATTTCACAGGAGCGGCAGACGCCTTGGAGGCCTGCTCGAGCGTGCGCGGGCGGTTGGCGACCTTCCGCACTGTGTTGCAGTCACCGAGCAGCGCCCTGACCGGCACCATCCATCCTGCAGCTTGCAGTTTCTGCGCCAGGCGAGCGATGAGGATCGAGTGCCCGCCGGCCTCGGTGAATCCATCGTCCAATCCGAGCGGCGTGTCGAACAGGGCGCGGCAGATCGCCAGCACCTCCTCGCACTCGGGACTCGTGTCTTCGCAAGCGGACAGTTCGGCAACCTCTTGCCCTTTGTCCGACGCATTGGCAGGCGGGTCTTGACGAGCGTATTTCGCTTGCGGCTCGGCGCTTCTCAGGAAATGAGCCAGATTTGGCAGGCACTCCCTGTCGATCTTTCCCGAGACCGGCTTCATGACGAATGTCTCGACAAGGAAGATCCTCGTCGGGACCGAAGGCGCCGGAAGCTTCTGGGCGAGCGTCGCCGTCACGCGCGCAGCCCACTTCGCGGGCGCTGGAGCAACCACCGATATCGCGCCTTCGCAGACCGAAGGCGCGACCACGAATGCAACGAGAGTCTCGTTCTGGTGATCCAGAACAGCAGCCTCGATTTCACCGAACTCGGTCTGGAGGATATCCTCCACGGCCTGCGCCTCAACGCGATGTCCGCGCACTTTGAGCTGCGCGTCGATCCGGCCGAGGAAGTGTACGCGCTGCGTTTGGATATCGATTTTGCATTTATCCCCCGTGCGGTAGAGGCGGCCGAACTGAGGGTGTGCGATGAACTTCTGGTCGGTCTGCCCCGGCAAGTTGCGGTAACCGCGGGCAACGTGGACGCCGCCGATGCAGAGCTCTCCAATTTCCCCGTGGGGCAGCGGTTTGAGTTGATCGATCTCGAGGATGACGTAGGTGACATTGGCGAACGGCGAGCCGATGGTGATGGGCTCACCCGGCCGCAAGCTCTGGCGGCTCGTGTCGGTGCTCGCCTCGGTAGGACCGTAGGTGTTGATGATCTGCCGTCGGCCCCGCGTCCAAGGTCCCACCAGCGCGCCGGGGAAGGCTTCGCCCGCCGGCACGATGTAGCGGCAAAGCGGGTAGGGGAGATCCACCTCCGGGGCCGATGTCAGGGTGGTGAGCAGCACTGGAGGACAGAAGAGGACCGTAACCTCGGCTTCGCGGAGGACGGGGACGAGGTCCGGACCGGACCGGACCTGCTCCTTGGTCAACATGACCACGGCACAGCCCGAAACCCAGGCGCTGTACATCTCGGAGATACTGCCATCGTAACCCAGCGACGACGTGAGCGAAGTCGCGTCCATACCCGGAAGAAGGTCGAAGTAATCCGCATAGCTCAGGGCCAGGTTGACATAGCCTGCGTGCGGGCACTCCACCCCCTTGGGCATCCCGGTGGTTCCGCTGGTGTAAAAGATGGTCGCAAGGCGATGTGTGGGGTCGTCGAGCCAAGCCGGCGCGTTCCTTCGCGGCGTCTTCTCCGACAATGTCAGGACGTCGAGCGTCGGCAGGTCGCGGAACTTGTCTTGCCCCCGCGTGAGGATGATGACCGGCTCCGCATCGTTGAGCATGTGGGTGATCAATGCGTCGGGCAATGTGGTGTCGAGAAACATCACCGTGCCGCCAGCCCTGAGAATGCCGAGGTGACAGGCGACGATCTGCCAGTTGTCCTGCGACATCGCCACGGCCACGATCTGGTCAGGGCCGTTGAGGAAGGGAGAAAGGGCCGCGGCCACGGCTTCCGCCCGCACGTCGAGCTCGGCAAAGGTCAGCGATTCCCCGGTGTGAGGAATCTGTAACGCCGTGAGATGCGGATATTTCTCGGCGGACCGGCTGAAAATCTCCGTGAGCCACCGCACCCCTCTCTGATGCGGCACGTTAACAAACGGGCGGTCGCCGAAGACATCGGTCAGGCTGCAGGGACAATTATCCGCCTGCGGGACTTTCTGCGCCGCCCAGATGTATCGCCTCCAAGCCAGAAACGTCAGCGCAAGGAAGCCAGCGATGACGATTGCAAGAATGGCTGCCAAAACCCGCCCTCACATTTTTATACGCTCGGACCATTGCATCAAGGCGTTCGAAACTCGACCTCGAGGTCAATGGTGCCCGTTCTTGAGCAGGATGCTGAAACAGCGAACTCAGTCGAAATAACGCTGGAGCGGTCCCGTTCTGCGGACGTCCAACGTCACGCAATGAGCCCCGCCGCCAAGAAGTTTGGAGTGCCGCAACTGGAGAGGGATGACATCGAGACCTTCCTTCTCCAGAAGCCGCATCAGAGAAGGCTGACTTCGATCGACTACGACCAAATTCGGATTGACGCTGAACACATTCATGTCGATCCAGTCACTGCCAATGCACTTGGACAAATAGTCGGCGTCGTATCTGTCGGTGTTCTCCATCGGCGGGCTGTAGATAACTTTCCACTGCTTCAAAATCTTGGGCAGGGTGTCATCATTGAGACGCGCGGGATTGACGAGAACCAATCCGGGCCGTAGGGCCACCAGGGTCGAGTCGATATGGCTGCCGAAATAGACGTCCTTGAGGAAGTGGACACGATACTGCTCGCCCAAAATCGATTGCAGCCAATGTCCGCCCAGTTCGTTACCCGTGGCGCTGACCAGATAGATCAAATCCCGGCCGAACCGCAGGACGTTTGCCGCATCAAAAGCCGGCTCATCGTTGCGGGGCGTGGGCTTGTCGAGGTCGACGCCCTCGAAGAGCGAATCCAACAGCATGGGTTTGGGGGCGCTGTACCACTTTGCGCCTGACTTCATATAGTCCATCAGCAATGTGCGATAGCTGAATGTCTCCTGCGCGCGGCTGCGGATGACGTTCGGCGTTTCTATGATTTGGTCGCCGATGACCAGCAGAATATCGCGGGGGCAATAATTGTAGTATCCCTGAGACTCCCAATGGATCGTTGAAAATCCGGCGTCGTGCGGCCATGTCTGAGGACGTCTGACGACGACGCCCAAGCCTTCCAGGATTCTCGCGAACTCGTTCAGATCCTCTTCCGTCTCTTCAATCACCTGTTGCGGAAAGGGACCGCGGGGAATTTCGGCCAGTGAACGGTCAGGAAATTCTGCGACCTGGGTGCTGCGGTCCGGCGTCGGGAATCGCGCGTTCAGCGGATTGCCTACGATGACTTCTTCCAGTTGATCCCACTCATTGCAACTCCACACCCTTGACATTTGTAACATGTCTCCTCGCTGCTCTGAGCCGACAATGACTGGCCCTATGTGCTCTGGGCCACGTCGGCTGGAGCGCTTCCCGCTCGAATAACTTGACGTTCCCTCGATTCGAAAACCCTACACCGTCTTCACCGTCGCGCGGAATTGCCGAAGAAGTCTGCGCGCCCGTTGCCGCGTCGGACGTCCTGACGGCCTCGAGGACAAAGTTGCCGACCGCAACAATGTCCTTCACCGGGGTCATTAAGGCAGCGCGGAGTGCAGATTGGGAGAGGCTCTGTCTCGTTTGGTTAACGACGTTGCGCGGTTTGCCCTGTCGGCCGCGACCGAGGTAGACGTCGGCCGAGATCAGGTTAGCTGCTTGGCGGCGTCGGATGGGTGTAGGCTGCCGCAAAGGCCTCGACCTGAGTTCCCAGGTCGCCGGGCAGATTGTAGTTCTCCGGCAGGATGCGGTCTATCAGCGGCGGGTGCCAGCGTTCGATCTTGCCCTGGGTCATCGGATGATATGGAGCCCCGCGCGCACAAGGTCCAGGTCGTGGGCGTCCGGCCATTTCGGCGAGGTCGTC
>Ga0207675_100003455_pt1 | contig 15442 bp, 10 predicted proteins | sample KBSSwiS42_FD_184305 | JGI IMG/M metagenome (GOLD analysis project Ga0207675, IMG submission 184305) | Switchgrass rhizosphere microbial communities from Kellogg Biological Station, Michigan, USA - KBS Switchgrass S4-2 (SPAdes) (version 2) | ecosystem: Host-associated > Plants > Roots >... | reverse complement strand
CGGTCGCGCGCTGAAGAACAACCGCGACCTGCGCATCGCCACGCTCAACGTCGAGGCGGCGCGCGCGCAGTACCGTATCCGGCAGGCCGACCTCGTGCCCGCCATCGATGCGGTGGGGCAAGCGAACAACTCGCGAACTCCCGCGTCGCTGTCGCAGACGGGGGAGAGCACGCTGGCGCGCTCGTATTCCGCCGGGCTCGGCGTTTCCGCGTTCGAGCTCGACCTGTTCGGCCGCGCAGCTGTCGCTGGTATCGGAGGTGGCGAACGCCTGGCTCACGCTGATCGCCGATCGCGAGCTGCTGCAGCTGGCGAGCGAGACCCGCGACAGCCAGCGCAAGTCATACGACCTCACGAAATTGCGCTTCGACCAGGGCGTGTCCAGCGAAGTCGATCTGCATCGCGCCGAGTCGACCTGGCGCGAGGCTGAAGTCGACATCGCGCAGCAGACGCGGCGCGTCGCCGTGGACCGCAATGCGCTCGCCTTGCTCATCGGTGAAGCCCTGCCTGCCGGGACGGCCAGTGGCACGCAAGCCATCGAGGCGCAGACTTTTGCGCAACCATTGCCCGCCGGCCTGCCCGCGGAATTGCTCACGCGCCGTCCCGACGTGCGCGCCGCCGAGCACGCGCTGCGCGCCGCCAATGCCAACATCGGCGCGGCGCGCGCCGCGTTCTTTCCGAGCATCGAGCTCACCGGTTTCTACGGGAACGCCAGCACGGACCTGTCGTCGCTGTTCCAGGCCGGGCAGACGAGCTGGAGCTTCGTTCCCCAGGTGCGTTTGCCCATCTTCTCCGGCGGCGCCAACAAGGCCTCGCTGGATCTCGCCAATGTGCGCAAGCACATCGAGATCGCGCGCTACGAACAATCCATCCAGGTGGCGTTCCGCGAAGTGGCCGACGGGCTGATCGCGCGCACCACCTTCGAAGACCAGGTGCGCGCCCAGGAGGCCCTGACCCACGCCGCCGAGGCCAGTTTCCGCCTGGCGGACATCCGCTACCGCGGCGGGGTGGACAGCTACCTGGGAACGCTGATCGCGCAACGGGACATGTACGACGCGCAGCGCGCGCTCATCGTGACCCGGCTCGCGGGAGCCATCAGTTCGGTACAGCTCTACCAGGCGCTCGGGGGCGGCTGGAAACAGTAGTAGTTACTTACCGAAAGTGCGTCAGATCGGAACCGGCGCACGGCTCGCCGCTTTCCGCTTCTACGGCGCAGTCGTCTGCGGCAGACTCGGGCGCATGGGGCCCTGGAAGTACGCACTGCTGGTGGGCATAGGTCTTGGCTGCGCAGCCGCAGCGGCGGAACGATCGGCCGACGAAAAAAAACCGGTGCCACAGGACGACGCGGCCGCTTTCGGCGCCCTGGAATCCGTCCGCACCGCAGGTATCTCATCCGACGGCAAGCGACTGGTATTTGTCGGCGCCGGCAGCCCTGACGGTACGGTGGCGGCGGTGCTCGACCTCGAGTCCGGCGTCGCGCGGCAGATCGCGCGTGCCGACGGCAATCCCTTCAGTTTCATGAGCTGCGACTGGTCCGCCGGCGACCGAATCGTCTGCAGCCTCTTCGGCCAGGAAGAATTCTCGACCGTGCCGGTGCCGTTGTTCCGCACGCTGGCCATGGACGCCGATGGCAAGAACCAGCTGTACCTCGGTCAGAAAGACACGATGGAACAGATCGGCATGCGCCTCAGTGACGGCAAGGTGGTCGACTGGCTGAAAGGGGATGACGGCGCCGTTCTGATGACGCGCAGTTACATGCCCGAGCAGACCACGGGCAAACTCCTGGCGCGCAAACTGGAAGGCCTGGGCGTGGACCTCATCGACACGCGCACCGGCAAGGTCATGCAGCAGCTGGAGCGGCCAGGCAGGGACGTCGTCGAATACCTGTCGGATGGGGCGGGAAACATCCGCATCATGACGACGAACCAGACGATCGAGCAGCTGAACACCCGGGGATCACGTCCATCGATCGACTCGAGTTTTTCGACGGGCGCCCGCAGCCTCGTCCGCGGGGGCGCCGGGACAGCTGCACCCACTGCTCCAGTTCCCCCGGACGGGGCGACACGCAATCCTCCTGTTGCCACTGGCCGCATGATGCTTCCCACGCTCCGCACCGACGTTCGCCAGGGCAAGAGCTTCCAGAGCGGCGTCAACAAGCATTTCTATCGGCTGCCGAACGATCGTTTCTGGCGGCCGCTGGGAAGTTATACCTTCGACGGCAGCACGGGCGGGGGCGGGCGCGGCATGACGCCGCTGGCAGTGGATCCCGTCACCAATTCGGTCTACGTGCTCGAGATGCTGGACGGCCGCAACGCGCTGTACCGCATCACCCTCGACGGTTCGATGGAACGCGAGCTGGTGTTCGCCAGCAAGGAAGTCGACGTCGATGGCGTGGTGCGCGTGGGGCGGGCCGGCCGCGTGATCGGCGCGAGCTACAGCACCGACCGCCGCGTGGTCGAGTACTTCGATCCCGACTACAAGAAGATCCACGCCATGCTCGAGCGCGCGCTGCCGAAGACGCCGCTGATCGAATTCATGAGCGCGAGTGCCGGCGAGCAGAAACTCGTGATCCGCGCCGGCGGCGACGTGGAGCCGGGCAACTGGTACGTCTACGATCGTGCCAGCAAGTCGCTGGGCCTGGTGAGCCCCGAACGTCCGGCGCTGATCGGCATAGCGCTGTCGCCGGTCAAGTCGATCACCTATCCGGCCGCGGATGGCACGCCGATACCGGCTTATCTCACGCTGCCGCCCGGAGTCGACGATCCGAAGAACCTGCCGGCCATCGTCATGCCCCACGGCGGGCCGGACGACCGCGACCGCTGGGGTTTCCAGTGGCAGGCGCAGTACTTCGCGCACCGCGGCTTCGTGGTGTTGCAGCCTAACTTCCGCGGCTCGGCAGGATATGGCGAAGACTGGTTCGCCAACAACGGATTCCGCGGCTGGCAGGTCGCGGTCGGGGACGTGTGCGACGGCGCGCGCTGGCTGGCGTCGCAGGGCCTGGCCGATGCCTCCAAGATTGCCGTGTTCGGCTGGTCCTATGGCGGTTACGCCGCGCTGCAGGCCAATGTCGTGGACGCCGATCTGTTCAAGGCCGTGGTCGCGGTCGCACCGATCAGCGACTTTGCGCTGCTGAAGAGTCGCAGCCACGTGTTTTCGAATGCCAACGTCCAGGCGGATTACATCGGCAGCGGGCCACACATCAAGGCCGGTTCGCCGGCGCAGAATCCGCAGCCCTTCAAGGCACCGGTGCTGCTGTTCCACGGCGATGCCGACCTGAACGTCGACGTGAGCCAGTCGCGCGTCATGGATCGCGAACTGCGCCAGGCCGGCAAGTCGAGCAAGCTGATCGTCTATCGGGGACTTGCGCACGACTTGTACGATGGCGCCGCGCGCGCCGACATGCTGCGCCAGTCGGATGAATTCCTGCGGGCCAGCCTGAAACTCGGCGGCGAATAGCGGGGAATCGGAGTCGCGGCAGCTGGACCGGATCCATTCGCGGTCCAGCAGCCACTCCTTTATATGGCGCGGGCAGTTAGGCAAACTACCGCGCCATGAAATACCTGAACCCCCTGCTTTTCGCGGCGCTGTCAGGCGTCTTCGCGGCTGCGCCCGTCATGTCGTTCGCCCAGGCTAAGGGCGCCATCCAGGACGACGCCGACGCCTTCGGCATGCTGGAAGCAATCTACGACGTCGAGTTGAGCGCGGACGGCAAGAAGCTGGTTTACGTGGGGTCCGGCGGCGGTGCCAGTTCCATGGCGGTGGTCATCGACCGGGATACCGGCGTCGTCACGCAGGCCACTCGCGGCGACGGCAAGCCGATCAACATCTCGAGTTGCAACTGGTCCGCGGCGGACCGGATCGTCTGCAGCCTCCAGGGTCTGGAACGCTTCCGCAGCTCGCTCTTCCGGATGAAGCGCACGGTCGCGATGGACATCGATGGCAAGAATCAGGTCTTCCTCGGCCAGAAGGACAGCCTGGACCAGGAGGCGAAGCGCCTTTCGGATGGCTGGGTCCTCGATTGGCTGAATGGCATTGACGGCAAGATCCTCATGGCACGCACCAATGTGCGCGAGGCCACCACCGGGCGGCTCACGGCACGTAATGCCAATGGCATCAGCGCGGACCTGATCGACACGCGTACCGGCAGCTTCACTTCGGTGGAGCGGCCGGGAGAAACCACCTCGGACTTCACCACCGACGGACTCGGTCACGTGCGCATCATTTCCTCGTATGCGGTCAGCGCGGGATACCAGAGTGGCGTGACCACACATGCCTATCGGCTGCCGAATTCCACCGAACTGCGCCCGCTGGGCAGTTACAGCGCGGATCGCAAGGGCGGTGGACGCGGCACGGGAATCTGGCCGCTGGCCGTGGATCCGCGCGACAACGCTGCCTATGTGCTCGAAAATCTCGATGGCCGTGACGCTTTGTACAAGGTCACTCTCGATGAATCGCTGAAGCGCGAGCTGGTGTTCGCCTCGAATGAAGTGGACGTCGACAGCGTGATGACGATCGGGCGCAACGGGCGGGTCATCGGTGCGACCTACACGACCGACCGCACGCGGGTTCATTACTTCGATCCCGACTACCAGAAAATCCACGACATGCTGTCGCGTGCGATCCCGAAGACGCCGTTGATCTACTTCGTCAGCGCCAGCGCCGACGAGCAGGTGCTGGTGGTGAATGCCAGCGCCGACAATGATCCGGGAAGCTGGTATCTCTACGATCGCGCCAGGAAGTCGCTGGGACTGATCGCGCCCGCGCGTCCGGCGCTGAAAGGCAAGACGCTGTCGACGGTCAAGGCGACCAGTTACCCCGCCGCCGACGGCACCCAGATCCCGGTCTATGTGACTTTGCCGCCCGGCGTGACCGAAGCGAAAAACCTGCCCGCCGTCGTCATGCCGCACGGTGGCCCGGGGGCACGAGACTCGTGGGGCTTCGACTGGCTGGCGCAGTTTTACGCGCAGCGCGGCTACGTGGTGGTGCAGCCCAACTTTCGCGGCTCGAATGGTTACGGTGACGCCTGGTTCTCGAGCAACGGATTTCGCGACTGGAAGACCGCCATCGGCGACGTGTGTGACGCGGGGCGCTGGCTGGTGAAGCAGGGCATGGCCGATGCATCGAAACTCGCCATCGTCGGCTGGTCGTATGGCGGTTACGCAGCCTTGCAGTCGAATGTGCTCGACCCCGACCTGTTCAAGGCCGTGGTCGCCATCGCGCCGGTGGCCGATCTCGAACTGCTCAAGACCCAGAACGCGCTGGTCTACTCCAACGCGTTCGTCGCCTCCGACTGGATCGGCAGCGGCCCGCACATCAAGGAAGGTTCGCCGGCGCAGAATGCCAAGGTGTTCAAGGCGCCGGTGCTCATGTTCCAGGGCGACATCGACGTCAACGTGGACATCGCACAACCGCGGCTGATGGACCGGGAACTGCGCAAAGCCGGCAAGTCGAGCGAGCTGATCGTGTACGAGGGCCTGGAGCACAACCTGGCCGACAGCACCGTGCGTGCCGACATGTTGCGCAAGTCGGATGCCTTCCTGCGCAAGAACCTGAAGCTCTGAGTGGTGTCAGGCGGGGAAAACAGGGAAAACTCACGACGCGGCGGATAACCTCACGCCCAAACGCGCATCAGTTTTCCCTGTTTTCCCCGCCTGACACCACTAATAACCCAGCGCCAGGCCGGTATTGCGGCGCGGATCGATCGCGCCGTAGAACTTCCTGCCAGCGACCGGCGCGCCCTTGAGTGATGGCGCGCCGATGAGAATCGCGGCGACGTGATTCTCGGGTTGCGGCACGGTGAGCTTGTGTCCCATGGACGTGAGGATGGCCACGGTATCCGGGCTCAGGGCGCGCGCCTCCACGAACGTCGATTCCGGCATCCATTGCTGGTGAATGCGTGGCGCGTCGACGGCTTCCTGGAGGTCCATGTCGAAGTCGATGACGTTCAGCATGGTGTGGATCACGGCCGTGATGATGCGGCTGCCGCCGGGCGTGCCGAGGATCATCCACGGCTTGCCCTCGCGCAGCACGATGGTCGGCGTCATCGAGCTCAGCGGCCGCTTGCCCGGTTCGATCCGGTTGGCCTCGTCCTGCACGAGCCCATACATGTTGGGTACACCCGGCTTGGCCGTGAAATCGTCCATCTCGTCGTTCAGCAGCACGCCGGTCCCCGCCACGGTGACGCGCGCGCCAAACCAGTCGTTGAGCGTGTAGGTCACGGCGACCGCGTTGCCGAATCTGTCGGCGATGGAGTAGTGCGTGGTGTGGGTGCCTTCCCGGGTTTCGACGCCCGGACGCAGGCTCGCCGAGTCGCCGGCGCGGCGCGGGTCGATGCGGCCGCGGATTTTTTCCGCGTACTTCTTGTCGAGCAGCTGCGCCAGCGGATTGGCCACGAAGTCCGGGTCGCCGAGCAGGTGATTGCGATCCACGTACGCATGGCGCATGGCTTCGATCTCGACGTGAACGGCGCGCGCCGAGCCCCAGCCGTATTCTGCGAGTGGATAACCCTCGAGCACGTTCAGCATTTCGCACAGCACCAGGCCACCCGAGCTCGGCGGCGGCGCGGAGACGATGCGCAGGCCGCGGTAGTCGCATTCGAGCGGGGCGAGCTCGCGCACCTTGTAAGCATCGAGGTCGGCGTGCGACAGGATGCCACCGCCGGCCCTGCTGGCGGCGATCAGGGCATTCGCGGTCTCACCCTTGTAGAACCCGTCGGCGCCGCGCGCCGAAATCTTGCGCAGGGTGCGCGCCAGGTCGCGCTGGACCAGGCGTGCTCCTGCCGTCCTGGTGTTGCCGGCATCGAGGAAGATCGCCGCCGAGGGCGCATCCTTGCGGAAGTCTTCGGTCGCTTCACCCAGGATGTCCACGTCGCCCTGCTCGAGCAGGAATCCCTGCTCGGCGAGCCGGATCGCCGGCGCGATCAGTTTCTCGCGCGGCAGGGTGCCGTACTTCGTGCGCGCGTATTCGAGGCCCGCGACCGTGGCGGGTACCGCGACGGCCAGGTATCCGCGCGTGCTGAGTTCCGCGACCACGTTACCCTGTTTGTCGAGGAACATGCCTGCCGTGGCGGCGCGCGGCGCGGTCTCGCGGAAGTCGATGAAGGTCCGGCGGCCGTCGGCGAGCTGCAGGGTCACGAAGCCGCCGCCGCCGAGATTGCCGGCGGCCGGATACACCACGGCGAGCGCATATCCCACCGCCACGGCCGCATCGATGGCATTGCCGCCTTGTTTGAGGACATCGACGCCGACGCGCGTCGCGAGAGCCTGCGCCGTGACCACCATGCCGTTTTCGGCGCTCACCGGCGCGGCGGAGGCGCCTTGCACGCTGCGCGTGAAGCAGAGCAGCAAGGCGAGCAGCGGTATCGCATGGGTCATTCGCATGTATGAAGTCTCCCGTGACGTGTCCTGAAACTGCAAACATGATGGCGTCGATAACGATTCGTCCAGCGGACGCATGGACTGAAGGGGATCGTCCGAGTTACGGCTCCCGCAGCGGGTGACCCTGGCAGATGCGGCGCAGAAAGCGCGGGAAATCGAGCTGCAGGATTTCCTGCAGCCGATCCGCGACAGCCTCGAGATCGGTGTCGATCGAGGTCGGTGGTGCGCGGCGAGAAGCGAACATCAGCACATTGAGCTCGCCGCTGACCGACACCAGGCGCGCATGCTCGCCGAACTCAGCGGCCGCCTGCCGCAACAGGGCGCTGTAGCGGTCGACCTTGCCCCACAGATTGACGACCGCGACGCCGCGCCCCGTCAGCCGGCGCGCCATGGCGCGGCAGAACTTCGGATCGGTGAAGGAGATGGCAACGCCATCCGCGTCGAAGGCATCGACCAGCAGCACATCGGTCTCGCCATCCATGGAGTCGAGAAAACGCGCGCCGTCGTCGTGGACGACGCGAAAGCGCGCGTCGTCGCGCGGAATCAGGAACTCATCGCGCATCGCGATCACCTCCGCGTCAATCTCCACGGCCGTGATGCGCGTCTTCGGCAGGTGCCGGTAACAGAATTTCGCCAGCGATCCGCCGCCCAGACCCAGCATGACGATGTGACGTGGATTGGGATTCAACAGCAGGAAGGCCATCATCTTGCGCGTGTAGGCCGCGATCAGCCTGTCTGGCTCGAGCAACGACATTGCGCTCTGCGTCGCCTCATGCGTGAAATGCAGCCGACGTTCGTAGGGAGTCTCGAACATGTAAGGTCGCGTCATCCCGACGCGATCGGCTCGAACGAGGAGCGCGTCCGCGGCTTCTTCACCGCGCCGTCGCAGTACACGCACGTACCCGGACTCGCACCTCCACGGGCTCGGGATCTCGATGACTTCCGGCGGCGGAAACCGGGTCATCGGTTCGGCCGCGGAGAGCTGATGGCAGTGAGGATTCCGGCGAGTATCCGCACCGGGCTTGGCGGGCAACCGGGCACAGCGACGTCGACGGGGATGACGTTCGAGACGCGGCCCGCGCTCGCGTAGTTCTCGCCGAAGATTCCGCCCGTGCACCCGCAATCGCCGATGGCGACCACCAGCTTCGGATCCGGAGTCGCCTCGTGGGTACGACGCAGCGCCGTCTCCATGTGACGCGAGACCGGCCCGGTGACCAGCAGCAGGTCCGCGTGCCGCGGGCTCGCGACGAAGCGGATGCCGAGACCCTCGATGTTGTACACGGGATTGCCCAGCGCATGGATTTCCAGCTCGCATCCATTGCACGACCCGGCGTCGACGTGCCGGATGCAGAGCGCCCGTCCGAGAATGTCGAGGATCTTCTTTTGCAGGACGTCCTGCAGGCGCAGCGTTTCGTCCGCGGGCGGGGCCGTTTCCGTGACGATGCCGGTCCGGCAGATGGTGGCAATGGTCTTCAACATGCGAGGGCCTAGAGATCGTGTCCGCTGTAGGAGAGGTTGAACGACTTGTTGATGAGCGGAAAGTCGGGAACGATGTTGCCGATGATGGCGTGCTCGAGCACCGGCCAGTTCTGCCACGACGGATCGTGCGGGTGGCAGCGCCGGATCGCGCCGCCCGCCGACGTTGCGAGCGCAATCATCACCGGTCCGCGCCAGCCTTCGATCAGGCCGATGCCCATGCCAACCGCCGTCGGCGCAGGGAAGACACTGCGCGAGGCGCCGGCGGGAATGCGATGCGCGATGGCGCCGATCAGCCTGAGGGATTCCTGCAACTCGTCGAATCGCACCACGACACGCGCCATGACGTCGCCGTCTTCGCTCGAAGCCATGCGCGGAGTCAATTCGTCGTAGGGACTCGAGGGCAGGTCGACACGCAGGTCATGCGCCTGGCCGCTGGCGCGGCCGGCCAGGCCGCAAAGACCGAGGCGCGCGGCGAGCTCCGCTGTCACCGTTCCGGCGCCGGCGAAACGGTCGCGCACGCCGGCATGCTCGTCGTAGATCGCGCGCAGATTCCCGGCTTCGTCGCCGACGTCGGCGGCGCAGGTCGCGAGTGTGGCAATCGCCTCGTTGGCGGTGCTGTCGGCGACACCGCCGGGCACCACGTAGTCGAGCAGGTAACGTTGCCCGAGGGCGGCGGCGGTCGCGCGCAACCACTGTTCCTTCAGCCGCGAGAATTGCGCCAGGCCGAAGGCGAATCCCGCGTCGTTGCCGAGTGCGCCGAGATCGCCGAGGTGGTTTGCCACACGTTCACATTCCAGTGCGAGCGCGCGCAGCCATGCCGCGCGCGCCGGAATCGTTTCGCCGGCGATCGCCTCGTAAGCCTGGCAGTAGGCCCACGAGTAGGCCACCGCGGAATCGCCCGAGACGCGCGCGGCGAGGCGATGCCCTTCATCGGCCCTCAGGCCCGTGAAGCGCTGCTCGATTCCCTTGTGCACGTAGCCGAGCCGCGCCTCGAGTTTGAGGACCTTTTCACCCACCACCGAGAAGCGGAAATGGCCGGGCTCGATGATTCCGGCGTGCACCGGGCCGACCGGGATTTCGTGCACACCTTCTCCCGCGACGCGCACGAACGCGTACTGGTCCGGGCCGGCGGCCGGCGGCGAAGCGGGCACTTCCGGCGAGCCGAGCGGCAGATAACCCTCGGGCCACGCCGCATGGCGCAGCCAGGGACGCTGGTCGAAATCCCGGGCGCGGACCCCGCACAGGTCGGCCGCGGCACGCTGCATGCGGCCGGCGGCGGGAAACAGCTCGGCGAGGCTGGCATAGGTCGAGTGAGGCCCGCGCAGCTCCAGTGCGACCAACAGCACGGTGGGCTCGGCGATCAGCATCGCGTACACGGTGACCGGCTGCGTGGCTTCCGCCCAGAGCGCGACCAACCGGCCGCCGCGAGCCGCGAAGTCCTGCGCGCACTCGTGCCAGCTGTCGAAGGTCACCTTCAGGTAGCGCAGTCCCGGCGCGCCCGGCAGTTGCGTGGATTGTTCCAGCCAGCGACGCAACGGCATGTCACTGCCCCGCGATCAGCCGCGCCGCGAGTCGGAACCAGTCGGCGAGGTAAGGAGGGATGAACAGTCCGAATGCAAGGACCATCGCGAGATGCGCGAACACCGGCACCAGGGCCGGCGGATGCGGCAGCCGCTTCGCCGTCGTTTCACCGAATACCATCGGCTGGACGCGGCGAAAGATGGCGGCGAATGCCACGCCCAGTGCCAGGAGCAGGATGGGAGTGGCCCAGGGCTGCTCGCGCATCGCGGTGGTGAGAATCAGGAATTCACTGGCGAATACGCCGAACGGCGGCACGCCGAGAATCGCCAGCGAACCGAGCATCAATCCCCAGCCGACTGTCGGGCTGACCGTGATCAAACCGCGGATCTGGTCCATCACCTGCGTGCCGGCCTTCTGTGCCGCGTGGCCGACCGCGAAGAAGATGGCCGACTTGGTGAGCGAATGCACCGTCATGTGCAGCAATGCGGCGAAGTTCGCCACGGGACCGCCCATGCCGAACGCGAACGTGATGATCCCCATGTGCTCGATCGACGAGTAGGCGAACAGCCGCTTGATGTCGCGCTGTCGCCAGAGAAAAAACGCCGCGAGCACCACCGATACGATGCCGAATCCCATGAGCATCTGTGACGGCAACGCTGAATGCAGCGCGCCCTCGACCAGCACCTTGCAACGGACCACCGCATAGATGGCCACGTTCAGCAGCAGACCGGAGAGCACCGCCGAGATCGGCGTCGGGCCCTCGGCGTGGGCATCCGGAAGCCAGTTGTGCAGCGGCGCCAGTCCCACCTTGGTGCCGTATCCGACCAGCAGGAACACGAACGCCAGACTCAGCACGGTGGGCTCGAGCTGATCCTTCACGGTGTTGAGATTCGTCCAGAGCAGCGCTGCCATGCCCTCGGCGCCGAGAATTTTCTCCGACGCGAAGTACAGCAGGATGGTGCCGAACAACGCCTGCGCGATGCCCACGCCGCAGAGGATGAAGTACTTCCAGCCGGCTTCGAGGCTGGCAGGAGTGCGGTACAAGGTCACCAGCAGCACCGTCGAAAGCGTCGCCGCTTCCATCGACACCCACATGAGGCCCATGTTGTTGGTGGTGAGCGCGACCAGCATCGCGGCGATGAACAGCTGGTACATGCTGTGGAACAAGCGCAGCTGCGCCGGACCGACGCGGCGGTGCTCGCGTTCGATGCGCATGTACGGACGCGAGAACATGGAGGTGGTCAGGCTCACGAAAGAGGTGAGCGCCACCAGGAAGACATTGAATGGATCGATGAAGAACTGCGCTTCGACCGCGGTCAGTGTGCCCTGGCCGATGACCCGCACGGTGAGCGCGCAGGCGGCGGCGAAGGTGGCGAGGCTGACCAGTACATTGGCTTCGGGCGCCCAGGAGCGCGCGCCGCAGACGCCGAGCAGCACGGCGCCGCCGAGCGGCATGGCAAGCAGCAGCAGGATTTCCACGCTACTTGTCCTCCCGCAGGTTTTCCAGGTGATGCAGGTCGAGGCTGTCGAACTGCTCGCGGATCTGGAAGAAGAACACGCCGAGCACCAGCATCGCGACCAGGATGTCGAGCGCCACGCCGAGCTCGACGATCATGGGCATGCCGTAGGTCGCGCTCATCGCGCCGAAGAACAGGCCGTTTTCCATCGACAGGAAGCCGACCACCTGCGACATCGCCTTGCGGCGCGTGATCATCGTGAGAAAGGCGAGCAGCACCACGGCGATCGCGATGCCGATGGAGCTGCGCGTGGTGGTCGTGGCCAGCGCGGCGATCGGCTGCGCCAGCCCGAAGGCGAAGATCACGATCAGCAGCCCGACCAGCATGGTGCCGGCGATGTTGAGCAACGGCTCGCTGTCCCAGTAGACGCCGAGGCGGCGAATCAGGCGATGCAGCAGCCAGGGCAGGAACATCGCCTTGAGCAGCAGGGTCAGGGTGCCCGAGACGTACAGATGCCCCTGGCCGGTGCGCCAGGCCAGCAGCAGAGTTGCGGCCCCCAGCAGCAGTCCCTGCAACGCCAGCAGGTTGACCATGGTCACGACACGCCGTTGCGACAACATGGAGAATGAGGTCAGCAGCAACAACGCGGCGAAGGTATTCAACAGCTGCAGGTCGAAAGCGAGCGCGTTCATCAGGACCCCAGCAGGAGGTGCACCAGCAGGCCGAGCACCGCGAACAGGAAAGCGGTCGCGAGGAATTCGGGGGCGCGGAAGATGCGCAGTTTGGCCGAGACCGTCTCGATCATGGCGAGCAGGAAGCCGGCGACCGCCAGCTTGAGCGTCAGCAACGGCAGGACGACGAACAGCTCGGCGGGTCCCGGAGCTCCGCCCGTGGCGACTCCCCATGGCAGGAACAGCGCGAAGCCGATACACGCGTAGTTGAGCAGCTTGAGAGCTGCCGACCACTCCATCAGGGCGAGATGCCGCGCCGAATACTCGAGCAGCATCGCCTCGTGGATCATCGTGAGTTCGAGATGGGTGGCCGGATTGTCGACCGGGATGCGCGCATTCTCCGCGAGCAGCACCAGCAGGAAGGCGACGCCAGTGAACGCCAGGCTGGGATACAGCGCGAGCGCGCGCGTCGCGAGGCCCTCCGAAATCACCGGCAGCGCGGTGCTCGCCGAGATCAGCGAGGCGAGGAAGATCACCATCAGCAGTGCCGGCTCGGCGAGAAAGCCGACCAGCATCTCGCGGCGTGCGCCCAGTGTTCCGAATGCCGTGCCCACGTCCATGGCGGCCAGGGACATGAAGACGCGCGCCGTCGCGAACAGCCCGACGAGCGCGATGGCGTCGGCGGCGTTCGAGAACGGCAGCCGCGTGCCGAAGGATGGAATGATGGCCGCCGCGCACACCATGGTGCCGAAGATCACGTAGGGTGCGAGCCGGAACAGCGGCGAGGCGTCGAACGCCATTACCGCATCCTTGTGGAACAGCTTGCGAATCGTCCGGTAGGGCTGCAGCACGCTCGGCGCGGACTTGTTCTGCAGCCATGCGCGGCATTGATTGATCCAGCCGACGAACAGCGGCGCGGTCAGCAGCGCGCCGATCACCTGGAGGAACTGCGTGAGCCAGTGCAGCGCACTCACAGGACGAATACCAGCAGCAGGATCAGCGTGGCGAAGCTGAACAGCAGGTAGGTTGCGATACGGCCCTGCTGCAGCCATGCGACGGCTTCGGCAACGCGCTGCACCGCGCGGCCCAGCGGCAGGTACAATGCACGCCACAGGCGATCGCCGACCACCACCTGGTAGTGCGGCTCGCGGTCGAACGGCGTCGGCAATTCGCGCTGCATTGCGAAGAATGGCATGAAGATGTGGCGAATCGGCTGGCCGAAGCCCTCGGCGGTGTCCTGCATGCGCGCATCGAGTCGCGCAAACCCGCAATCCCACGGCGGACCTCGCCGCACGCGGCGGTGATACACCAGGTTGACGGCCCACAATGTGATGGCGACCGTGCCAACGATGGCCAGCAGAAATACCAGCGGCGCATAGGCAGCTTCGCGCGCCGGCACCGGCACGAAGTGCCACCAGCTGGATGGCGGCGTCTCGGGCTGGAAGCCCAGATGCGCGGGGACCAGTCCCAGCATTCCGACCACCTGCGAGGGCAGGAAGCCGAGCGTCACGCAGCCGAGGGCCAGCCACGCCATGCCGACACGTTCCTGCCAGCCGGCATCGCGGGCCTTGGCCAATCCCGCCTCACGCGGCTGACCCAGGAATATCACGCCGAAGAACTTGACCATGACGTACGCCGCCAGCGCGGCCGCCAGCGTCACCACCGCGGCGCCCAGCGGCAGCAACATGTTGACGAAGGTGTGCGGGACTTGGTGCGCGGAAAGAAATGCCTGCAGCAGCAGCCACTCGGACACGAAGCCATTCAGTGGCGGCAGGCCCGCGATCGACAGCACGCCGATCAAAGTGAGCCAGGCGACCCAGGGCATCCTGTGGATCAGTCCGCCGAGCCGGCCGAGGTTGCGCTGGCCGGTGGCGTGCAGCACGGAGCCGGTGCCGAGGAACAGCAGGCTTTTCATGAACGCGTGATTGACGGCGTGGTACAGCACGGCGATCAGCGCCAGCGCGGCGAGCGCGTTCATTCCAACGCCGCGAAATACGATCGCCAGGCCCACGCCGGTGAAGAGAATGCCGACGTTCTCGATCGACGAGAATGCGAGCAGGCGTTTCATGTCGGTTTGCGCTGCCGCGAACACCACACCGTAGATCGCGGTGAACAGGCCGACGGCGAGGGGGATGAGACCCCACCACCACACCGGCGTGCCGAGCAGATCGAACGCAACGCGCAGCATTCCATACAACGCGGTCTTCAGCATGACGCCGCTCATCAGCGCGGATACCGGCGACGGCGCGGCCGGGTGCGCCTCGGGCAACCATACGTGCAGCGGCACCAGCCCCGCCTTCGCGCCGAATCCGAACAGCGCCAGACAGAAGGCGACCGTTGCCCAGGTGCCGTGCAACTGCGCGCCGCGCATCGCATCGAAGGTGAACTGCCAGCTGCCTCCCTGCATGACTCCGAATGCCAGCAGGATGGCGATCGCACCGAGATGCGCGATCAACAGGTAGATGAATCCCGCGCTGCGGATCTCCGGAATGCGGTGCTGGGTGGTGACCAGGAAATAGGAGGACAGCGCCATGGTTTCCCAGGACACCATGAAGGCATACGCGTCGTCGGCAAGCAGCACGAAGCCCATGCTCGCGAGGAAGAAGTGGTACTGGAGGCAGAGCAGGCCGGGCGCCGTTCCGTCGCCGGCGCGGAAATAACCGGCGCCGAACAGCGAAATGCCCGCCGAGGCGGAGCCGAGCAGGAACAGGAAAACGTCGCTGAGCGGATCGCGCCGCAGATGAAACGGCAGGTCGGGCAGCCCGATCGGCAATACCAGCTGGGCGGCGGGGCTGGCGATGCCGAGCAGTGCCACGGCGGCCAGCGCAACGCCGATGAGGGCACCCAGGGGAAATAGCAGGCGACGCACGAGTTTGATGCTGGATGGCCGCGCGAGGCCGAACACGCCGATGCAGCCCCACGCGGCGAGCAGCCAAACAGA
>Ga0207675_100003452_pt1 | contig 15447 bp, 13 predicted proteins | sample KBSSwiS42_FD_184305 | JGI IMG/M metagenome (GOLD analysis project Ga0207675, IMG submission 184305) | Switchgrass rhizosphere microbial communities from Kellogg Biological Station, Michigan, USA - KBS Switchgrass S4-2 (SPAdes) (version 2) | ecosystem: Host-associated > Plants > Roots >... | reverse complement strand
GACCTGCCTGCACGGCAAGCTGTGGCGTGCCGCACGTCTGGTCAGCTTCTACGGTCCGCTGGCGACCTGGACCGATGCCCGCACGGGCCCCGATTCCATCGAGTCCTTGCGCAAGGCGCTGATGACGACCGATCCCATCATCCTCACGCGCGACCCTGCCGAACCCAGCGCTGCGGTGAACATCCGAGGAAACGCCTCTGGCATCGCCACAGGTCCGCTCATCGGCGGCAATTTGACCATCGTCGAGACCGGTCTCGGCACCGGTGATTTCCCGAGCCTCGAGGGTGCCATCTTTCTGTTCGAAGACACCGGTGAAGCGCCGTACAGCTATGACCGAATGCTCACCCAGCTCCTGCGCAGCGGCGCGCTGGACGAGATCGCCGGAGTCGCGATCGGACAGTTCGACTTGGCGAATGGCGCTGCGGGCGAGTGGACGGCGGCACAGGCCGTTTCCGACCGCTGCCAGGACCTCGGTGTGCCGGTGCTCGGCGGTCTACGCATCGGCCACGGCAAGGGGCAGCTCACGGTGCCGCTCGGTGCGCGCGCGACCATCGATACGACCGCTGGAACTCTGACGGTGGAGCCGGGCGTGTCGTAGCGTCCCGGCACGACCTCGGCTCTTGCCGCAGCGCATGAGAAGCTAGTTGGAATCGTTGGCAGCGGCTCCGCCGTGACCTCGGGGCGCAGCCGGCTCGTTGCTCGGCAAACGCCCGGGCAGACCGGGACATTTCATGGCATAGTCTGTTGCATGCTCGGAGTCAGGAGCAGGTCCGACCTGGAGGTCGCGCGTGAGTTCGCGTCCGAGCTGGCTGCCTCGTTGCCTCTGAACTTGCTGAGGGTGTCCTTGTTCGGGAGTCGCGCGCGGGGCGACCACCGTGTCCGATCGGATTTCGACCTGATGATTCTCCTCCGTGATGCCGACCGAGCGTCGCGAGCGAGGATTCATGCCGCGGCCGTCGAGTGGGAGCTCGCTTACAACATCGACCTCTCGGCGAAGATCTTGGCGTATGCTGAGTTCTCGCGATTGCGTACGGGCCCCGAGCTGTTCTGGCAGCATTTTGATCGCGACGAGTTGGTACTATGGCGGACGCTCTCCACGCCCGTGTGAGCGCTGCCTTCCGTCGTGCACGCGACAAACTCGTGGTCGCGGCTCGAGTGCTGGACGCGGGCTTCCCCGCAGATAGTGTCTCCCCCGCGTACTATGCCTGTTTCCACGCCGCAGAGGCCGCGCTGGCCGTAGAGGGAGATGCTCCGCGGACGCACGAAGGTTTGAAGTCTCTCTTCGGTCTTCGTTTCGTCCAATCCGGGCGGTTGCCTGCACAATTGGCCTCGACGTTGCGCGCACTCAAAGACGAGCGGGAGAACGGCGACTACTCGGTGTTCCCAGCCATCACCGAAGAGGATGCCCAGTCGGCCATCGCGGATGCCGTGGCATTCGTCGGCGCAGTGGCGGTCTTTCTCGAGGGCCAGGGCTTCGTGACGCGCGACTGAAGCCTGGACCCTGACCCGAGGATGCGGTGACGCTCCCGACGAACCAGACAGGCCACCTGGCGCATCCAGCCGCTGGGAGCCAGCGCCGGCGCCAGAGCCCGGACGGCGGGCATTCCTGGGGTCGATCGCTGCGCTCGGTAGCGAGCCCTTTCGGTCATCTGGTGCCGGCGAGAGCGCGGGCGGGGCTCTCGTCAGGAGCGGCAGAGCGGCCAGAGGAGAAACCATTTTCGCAAATGATTCGGATATTTATCTCATCATCTCGAATGTATTACCGCCGACTCGGGAGAATCCCTCGGGCAAATTCTCGGCAAAAAAAAGCGCGGGCGGCGCGGCCTTCACGGGGCCAGTTCCGGTGCAGAGATTCGAACTCCGATTCAGGGATTCAAAGTCCCTTGTCCTACCCTTAGACGACACCGGAAGACGGGGACGAGCTTAGCAAAAGGGCCCGCCTGACAAGGCGATTACTGGCCCACCCTGTAGTGGGCAACCCCCTGTAATGGGCAACCCTGGCCGAGGTCAACGTGCCGTTAGCGTCCCGAGGTGCCCGCTCAGCGGGTGCCGGCTCGCTAAGTGCCGAAGGTCCCACCCGAGGTGTGCGAAGTACGCTCCGAAGTAAGAGTGTGGACCAGATCGGTCACTTCGCTCACGGCAGCGGGCGGGGTGTGGGGGAAAATGCCGTGGCCGAGGTTGAAGATGTGGCCCGGCGCCGTGCCTGCCGCGGCGAGCACGGCGCGCACGCCGGCGTGCAGGCGCTCGCGCGGGGCGCTGAGCAGGTTCGGGTCGAGGTTGCCCTGGATCGCGACGCCGTTGCCGAGCCGGGCGCGGACGACGTCGAGCGGGATGCGCCAGTCGGCGCCGATCACGCTGCCGCCCGTTTCGAGCTGTAGCTCGAGCAGGGTGCTGGTGTCGGTGCCGAAGTGGATCACCGGCACGCCCGTGGGCTCGAGGGCGGCGAACACGGGGCGGAGATAGGGCTGAATGAACTCGCGATAGTCGGCCGGCGAGAGCTGCCCCACCCAGGAGTCGAAGACCTGGACGGCCTGCGCGCCCGCCTCGATCTGCGCGAGCAGAAAGCGCCGCACGACCTCGGAGAGCTTGGTCATGAGCTGCCCCCAGAGCTCGGGCTCTCCGTACATGAACGACTTGGTCTTGCTGAACTGTGAGCTCTTGCCGCCTTCGATCAGGTAGCTGGCGAGCGTGAACGGAGCGCCGGCAAAGCCGATCAGGGGCGTCTTGCCGTCGAGCTCGCGGCGGATGCTGGTGACGGCCTCGAGCACGTAGGCGAGGTCCTCTCGCGGCTCAATCACGCGCAGCTTTTCGACGCCCTTGCGATCGCGCACCGGCTCGAAGAAGCGCGGCCCCTCCCCTGCTGCAAACTCGAAGGGCGCGCCCATCGGCTCGAGCGGCAGCAGGATGTCCGCGAACAGGATGGCCGCGTCCACTTTGTGCGCACGCACGGGCTGGAGCGTGACCTCGGTCGCCAGATCGGGCTGCTTGCAAATCTCGAGCAGCGTGTGCCGCTCACGCAGCTTGCGATACTCCGGCATGTAGCGCCCGGCCTGGCGCATGAACCACACCGGCGTCGCGTCCACCGATTCGCGCCGGCAGGCGCGCAAGAATCTGTCCCACATCCCGGGCTGCTCTTCCGAACTCGCGGCTCTCGTCGAAACTCGGTTCGCGCGGGCGCCGAGGCGCCTAGCGAATGCCTGCTGAAGCTTCTACACGCGTCGGGGCGAACTCGGCTTCTCTGGCGGCACTCTGTCCCGAGCTCGCGACGGCGCTGCCCGTGCCTTCTGGCTGAGCACGCTGGCTGCTGCTCTTGTCGCCCATCTCATGCGTCGAGGGGTCGTACTTCGAAGGGCACTTCGCAAAAATCTTGCTGGCTTGCAGGTGGCCGTCCGCGGCGAGGCGGCCCTCCGCCGTGACCTCGACGCCCTCCTTGTCGCGGAAGGTGTCCGGCACGATGCACAGCGGGTAGCGCACCTCGAGCGCCTCGCCGGTTTTTTCGTGCAGCGTGCGCATCATGAAGCGGTACTCGCAGGGCGAATCGCGCCGCACCAGCGATCCGGCGACGAGCGCGCCTTGCACGCGCACCAGACGATCACCAAATTGCGCCCCCTGGGCCTTGATCTCGTCCACGCGGTACGAGTAGGCGACCGCCTCTTGCCCGCCGGCGAACACGATCGCCAGGATGCCGCCCATCAGCGCGAGCAGCGCGCCGAGCAGACCCCAGCGCATCTTGCCCGGAGCTTGTGCGGCCTCTACCGCAGGCGCGCGCCGCTGCGCGTCTGCCACGACGGGCCGCGCTTCGTCCGTGGCGCTGGCCTGCGCCGAACCGGCACCGCCGTCCCCGGCTGTGGGGAGAGAGCGTTCGGGATGGGCAGCATCTGCGTCCCGGACAGCCTGCTCGAGTTCGTCGTCTATGCGGCTCATGGTGCTTTCATCCTAGCCCCGACCCCTGTCGGGATCCAGCATCAGTGCTGGGGTTCCAGCGAAAACAGTCGAGGTTACCGGGCGTTGCGGCCACGCCGCCCGCCAGCGATTTTTCCACTCGGGGCAGCCCGTTCGGGCCCGGCGAGCCTGCGGCAACGTTCAGCCGGGATCGCATTGGAGCTTGTGGCGTCACGCAGGCCGCGGCAAGTCGGCAAAGTGGCTTTCCAGCACTCCCCCGTCGATCTCGATCGCGCCCTGGCGCGGGCAGCGGGCCAGTGGGTGGGTTGGCGCAGCCGCCTGCGCTCAGAGCCCGGGCCCGAAGGGGACGACGATGACGTGCTCGAGCAATTTCGCCCGCTAACCGGGTTATCGCTCTTTCGAGAGCTGCGCGACCTGCCCGAGCACGATCCGCTGCGCGAGCCTTTGCAGCGCTGGGTGTATCGCCTCGCCGAGCAGCGCATCAACGGCGAGACGCTGACGCGGCTCGAGCGCGAACGGCGCCGCAAGCGCGAGATCCCAGACGCACCGGGACGGGCCTCGGTGAGCATCGCCCGGTTGCTCGCCGGTTGTCTCGAGGACGCGCCGCGGCGAGAGCAGTGGATGCGGCTATTCCTGGAGCAGGCGCCCGTCCTGTCTGCGATCAGCGTCGAGCTCTGGCAAAGGCGGCGCGAGATCGCGCGGCGCATGGGCCTGGCGTCGCCGGCGGAGATCGAGTCCGCGCTGCAGCCAGCCGCAGCGCCTGCTGCGCTGCCCGCGCCGGGGGCAGCTCCCGCCGCTGTCGCCAGCGGCCCGGCGCCGGACGCGGCGCCCGAGCTCGCGCGCCGCCTGTCGGACGCGCTGCGGGAGCGTTTTCGCGAGCTGGGAGCCAGTTCGCCCGCGGCGCTGATCGACACGGCGATCGGGCGCGACGTGGGCGGCAATTGGCCCGGGCGGCTCTCGCCGCAGCGGCTCGCCGACTACTTCCGCCCAGGGGATCTGCTGCGCTCGCTCGATCTGCGGCTGGACCCGTTGCCGAATGCGCTCGGGGCGGCCAGCTTTTGTCGCGCGCTGGGCGTGCTCGGCGCAGCCTGGCTCGAAGCGCTCGCTCCGCGCGACCAGCCCTTCGTGGTGGCGCACGATCCCTATGGCGCCAAGCGGCACGAGGCGGCCGCGCTGTTCACGCTCTTGCCGCTGAACGCGCAGTTCTTGATGCGCCAGCTGGAGGTGCCGCGCTCGGCGCTGCCGGACGTGCAGCGCCAGCTGGCGCAGCTCTGGCTCATCGATCTCGGTCAAGCCGCGTTCCGCCTCCGGCTGCGGCCCTACGCGCTCGAGAGCGAGCGCGCCTTTCGCGAGGCGTCGAGCGAGCTCGCGCATCGCGATCTGCAGCTGTCGCTGCCTCCCGCACTGGCGGGCGCGCTGTTTCAGCTCGACATCGAAGACGAGCAACGGCTGCTCGGACGGCTGCTCGCTGCGGATCGCGACCGCGAGCTCACCGAGGTGCACGACGAGGACTGGTTCCGCAATCCGCGAGCCATCGAGCAGCTGCGCGCCGAGGCACATCGACCGCCGGCAGTGCGGGTCGAGCTGGCGCGCGCCGAGGCGGCGCTGCTCGGGGTGACGAGGCGACTGGACAAGCTCCTGCGCTGAGCGAGGGCAGGCGTGTCCCTCGAGCTAGAGTGCCACGCACAAGAGCCACAGCACGCCGATGGCCCGAGCGACGGCCGCGCCGCTGGTGACGGCGAAGCCCACCAGCAGCACGCGCGTGAAGCGGTTGCGAAACCAGTCCTTTAGCGACGCCACCTGGCTCAGCCCCTCCCTGTCGGCGAGCGTGGGGCGCCGCAGCAGGGCCTCCACGTAGGCTGCTACCCGCCCCGCCTCCGCTCGCGGCAAGAACGCGAGCAACAACGACGAGAGCGGCGCCACGAGCAGCGTGAGCAGCCGAGCCCGCGCGAACAGCGCCGGCACCAGCACACAGACCGCATGGATCACCACCAGACCGAACAGCATGCGCCGCAGCTCCGCGAAGCCCGCGGCGTAGCCGTGATAGAGCGCTGCCAGACCGAGCAACGGCAGCACCCAGCTCGAGACGCGCCGCCGCCAGCCGGGCGGAGGGATCTGACTCAATGCGTCGCGATCGACCGGCGTGTTCAGGTAGGTGACCATGCCGCTGACGTGGCCCGCTCCCACCACGGCGACCACGCACTTGCCGGGCGCCTCGCGCACGGCGCTCATCAGGAAACGATCCCGTTCGTCGATCAGCGGCCGCTGCAGGCGCGGCATCACCTCGGCGAACTCGCGCACCAGCTCGTTGATGGTGTCGCGATCCTTGAGCGCCTCCACCTGCTCTTTCGTGATCTCTCCGCCCGCAAACAGCGAGCCGACCAGCGTACCGATGAGCTGCACGCAATCCCACACGCTGAGCGCCGCCCAGGTGCGCTTGAGCGTCGCCTGAATGTCGCGATCGACGAGCAGCAGGCGCGCTCCCACGAGCGCGGCCTCGTCGATGGCCGCGAGCATTTCGGCACCGGGCCGCACTCCGAGCTTTTCCCCGAGCCGGCGCTGGTAGCTGGTGAGCACCAGGCTGCTCAACACAAACAGCACGCGGCGCTCACGGATCACCTCGAAGATGTCGAGACTTCGCCAGCGCTTCGGATCCACCAGCGCCTGATGCCGCGTGGCGTCGAGCTCCACGCATACCGTGTCCGGGGTCAGATCCCGGAACACCCGGCCCACGTCGTCGACGCTGCGCTGCGACACGTGGGCTGTCCCCACGAGATACAGGTCGCGACCCTCGTAGCTGAGGCGTGTCACGCAATCTAGCGAAGCAACACTCATCCTGGACCCCCGAAGTACTCGTGGGGCCGAGCCGGCGCAAGCGGCGCTTGCGGTCAGACCGCGCGGGTCAGACACTCGCCGCCGTGACGCTCTCCGGACGCAGCGCGATCGATGCCACCCCGAGCCACCTGGCAGCGGCCCTGTCGAGCCTGCCTCGGCAAGATCCCGAGGCCGTGGATCTGACGCTGTCGAATCCGACGCAGGCGGAGCTGTCTTACGCCGCCTACCAACCGAGCAGTTTCGCTGCTCTGCCGGAGCAGCTCGCCTACGACCCCGATCCCCTGGGTGAGCGCGCGGCGCGAGAAGCCATCAGCGCGCATTGGCCGAGCTCGCGCGCGCGGCCCACGCCGGAGCAGTTGCTGCTGCTGCCGAGCAGCAGCGAAGCGTATCACTATTTGTTCTTGCTGCTGTGCGACGCGGGCGACGAGGTGCTCGCCCCGGAGCCGAGCTACCCGCTCTTGACGCATCTGGCCAGTCACGCGGGCATCACGCTCCGGCCCTATCGGCTCGCCTACGACGGCGCCTGGCACATCGATCTCGATTCGGTGCGCCGCGCGCGAGGACCGAAGACACGTGCGCTGGTCTTGATCAGTCCGAACAACCCCACCGGATCGTACACCAGCCAGGTCGAGCTGGAGCGTCTGGCGGAGCTCGGGCTGCCGCTCGTCAGCGACGAGGTATTTGCACACTACGGCCACGAGCCACGGCCCGAACGCCCTGCGAGCGCCTTTGCGGCGACCGGTGCGCTCACGTTCTGCATCGACGGCTTGTCCAAATCTGCGGGCCTGCCGCAGCTCAAGCTGAGCTGGGTGGGCGCGAGCGGCCCTGACGGCCTGGTAAAGGAAGCGCTGCAGCGCTTGGCCTGGATCGCTGACACGTATCTGTCCGTGGCCACGCCCGTGCAGCGCGCGCTGCCGAGCTTGCTGGAGCGCGCGCCGGCTTTTCGCGCCGAGCTCCGCGCCCGGCTGCGCGACAATCGGCAAGTGCTGGAGCGCTGCCTGGCTGGATCGGCTGCGACACTGCTCGCGAGCGAGGGCGGCTGGTATGCGGTGGTGCGCCTGCCGGATCTGGCGGAGGAGGATGCCTGGGTGCTCGGGCTCCTGGCACGCAAGGTCGCGACGCACCCCGGCTACTTCTACGATTTCGCCGAGCGCTCGCCGCACCTGGTGCTCAGCCTGCTGCCGCCGCCGGCAGCCTTTGGCCGCGGCGCACAGCTGCTGCGACGCGAAGTGGACCGCCGGGCGCACGGCGGCTGAGCGCAAAGCACCGGGCTCGCGCCCGCGCCAGCTCGCGCTACTTGGGCGGCGGCTCGTCCTTTGGCTTCTGCTCGCTCGGCGAGAGCGCGTGCTCGACCTTGTCCCCCGCCTTGTCCAGGCCGCCGCCGGCCTTGTCGAGCGTCTGGTTCAGCTCGCGGCCGAGCTCTGCGATGCGCTGATCCAGATCCTGCTTGGCCTTCTGCCACTGCGCACTGCTGTCCGCCTTGAGCTGTGCCACCTGCTGGCGCGTGTCGTTCAGCTCGGCCTCTAGCTTCTGGCGGGAGCCGTCGACACTGTTCTGCGCCTTGGCCTTCAAGGCGTTGATCGAGACCGTCAGCTCTTGCAGCTTGGCGTCAGCCTGGGTCTTGAAGTCCCCCACCTCGCGATCGAGGGATTGCTTGGCGTCCGATGCGGTCTCGCGAGCACGATCGCGCACCTCGCGGCTATCTTGCTCGATGCCGTCGACGGTGCGTTGGCAGCCGAGCGCGCCCAACAGGAGCAGGGCCTTCGCGAGCAGGCTCTTCATGGGCAGGCTCTTCGCGAGCAAGCTCTTCGCGAGCACGGACGGGTTGCATGCGACGCAGCGATCCATGCGGCGCAGCTTAGCAGCTGAAGAGCCTGGCGCGCCACTGGCCGACCGCGCGGCGGGCCGGATCAGCGGTGTGCCACCACGGATGCCACGTAGCCGGCGAGCAGGCCCATCGTCGCGAGCCAGAGCAAGCCCACCCAAAACCAGGCGCGCAGCGAGGGACCCGCAGGTCGCCGCTGCAGCACGTCGACCGAGGGCGGCGCGACGGCGACCACTGGCGCGGCCGGTTCGGCGGCGGGTAATTGACGGCTCAGAGCAAGCGGCTGAGCGCAGGTTTCCCCCGCGCTCGAACAGACCTGCTCGACGAGAGAGGGCCCGCTGCCGGGCGCGTTCGCCTCGCGGCACGCCTCGTCCACGCTCGGCAGCGTGGGTTCGGGCACGCACAGCGTGGCCACGGCGCTGATGCCTTGCACCACCTCGGCGATCTCTTGATGGGTCGCGAGGTGCGCCTCATCGATCAGCTGCAGGCGCGCGAGCAGACCACGACAGTCTTGCGGGCGCAGCGAGACGTCGAGGTTCATGGCCTGCACCGCCAGCTCGAACAGCGGCAGCGCCCACTCGGCGTCTGCCGGCAAGGTCAAGGGAGGAGCCCCCAGGCGCAACCGGGCATGGCTGGCCTTCGCCGAGCGCGCCGTCGAGCGCCGGCGCGCCGCGTCGGGCCGAGCCGCAGGGCTCGCCAGGGTTGCGGGCAGATCGCCTTGCAAGTCGTCGCCAGCCGGGCCGGGCGCGGCACGAGGCGGCGCCACAGATTCCTCGAACAGGCGTCGCCCTGCGAGCGCTTCCCACGCCAGCACGCCCAGGCTGAAGATGTCGGCGCGATGATCGCCCGCGCCATCGGCCACCGAGAGCTCCGGCGCCAGGTACGCGAGCTCGAGCTCGCCGGGGTCAGAGTGGGGTTTCTTGGCAGCCCGCACGTCGACGCGCGCCACGCCGTCGAGCCCAATCACCACTGTGGACGGCGTGACCCGAAGGTGCGAGTGCGCCGCCATCAGCCGCGGATTTTCATGCAGCCAGGCGAGCGAGAGCGTGAGATCCACGAGCAGCCGCACGCGCACTTCCAGGCGCAGGTGCTCGAGCACGCCGGTCTCGTAGAAGGCGCCCAGGGCCAGCCCGCGATCGGCGTGGCCACCCAACGTGAGCTCGCCCGAGCCGGGCGTCGCGGGTACCGCCAACATCGCCAACTGCCCGCTACGCCCCGTGCGCGGCCGGCGCTGCGAGTCCGCCGCTTTGCCGCGAGATGTAACTTGTTTGTGCATGGCCCCGCCGATCTGAACGGCAGCAGCCGACCGCCCTGGAGTCGTTGCCAGAAGCGAGCGCCGCTGCCGCGAGCGCGCCGCGGACAGTCGTGTAACATGATGGTGCAACACTGGACCGCTTGCGAGCGGGAGTGTTCCAGCACGCGCTGACTGTACCGCGCGCACACGCCGCGCGGTTGCCGAGCCATCACCCCGGGGTGTGGCGGCAAGCGCGCCGCCCGCGGCGTCGCGCGGCCGCCGTTGCGCCGGCGGCGAGCATCAGCAGCGGCCACTCGCCGGCGCCCCGAGCGCGCCGGGCGAACCCGCTGGGCCCAATCGCGCAGGAGCGCTCGCTGCCGTCCGCAGGATCGAGCAGCGGCGAGGGCGTGCGCTCGGACGCGGACGGCGAGGCAGGCGGCGACGAGGCGATCACGAGCTTGGCGACCGAGTCCACGTCGCCCGCGCGGCACGCCGTTTCGGAGGTGCAGATCGCCTGCGGAGGGCAGTAGTGCCCGAGCAGGTCGCAACACTGCGAGCCCGCCGGCGCGCAGCCGCCTGCGCACGGGACGTCGTAGCCGCTGCAAGCACTGCGACCGACGTTGGCACACTCGGCGGGCGAAGCGGCACAGCTGCCGTCCCCGCAGCAGAACGGCGTGTAGGCACTGCAGCAGCCCTCGGCCAGCATGGGGCAACACTGCTCGGAGTTGAGGCAACAGCCGCCGTTGTCGCAGGCGGCGTAGGCGCTCGGACACACCTGGGCGCGCGCCGGGGCGCCCCAGGTGCTGGCCACGACGAGGCAGAGGGCCAGCCCGATCCGGGCGGCACGGTTCGGCATCCTGTGTGCTGGCATCATCCTCTCGTCCACGTTCCCTCGGGGCTCAGAAAAACACCGCGCCCAGACCGAAGCTGAGCAGCGTGGGCAAATCCCCGACGTACGGCAGCCAGGTGATGGCGACACGCAACCCTGGCACGCGCCCGTTGCGGCTGGGCGCGATGCGCCCCCAGTCGAGCGTCATGCGCAAGCCGGCGGGATGGAACTGCCCGGTCGCGTCGAAGTCGGTGCTGCCGAAGAAGCGCACATAGGTCGGTACCCAGGCTACCCCCACCACCACCCCTGACCAGGGAGCACCAGCGCTCTCGGGGCTCCAGTGACCGCTCGCAAAGTGTGCGCCGAGGATCAGCGAGGTCTGGTTCTCGAGGAACCTGGTCCGGTACTCCGGGCCTTCCTTCCAGGAGATGGAGTAGAGCGAGTCTCCCAGACCCAGCTCGAGCTCCGTCCAGCGCGAGCCGGTGCTCGATCCGAGCCAGGTCGGAGCGCGAAAATGCAGGGACAGCGACGCCGCACCGCCCCAGCCTTCTCCAGTATACCAAACCCCGCCGTTGGCGACCGTGTAGTGCTTGAACAGCGAAACTCCCTCGGCACGTAGATCCCAGCCGAGCGAGAGATCGGCCCAGGTGTCTTCGCTGGCGCGCACCGCTTCGCTGGCGCGCTCGTCCGCGCAGCAGGGGGCGAGCAGCGCGGCGCTCGGCTCCGGCTTGCCGGCGGCCGCCAGCGCTTCTGCCGCACTCTCGACGCGTGCCACCGAGCGCCAGGGAATGGTGCGCACGCCTTCGACGCCGAGCAACAGTACGTAGTTGTCGGGCTCGACGCGCAGCAGTGTGCCGCGCAAGCGCGTGCCATCGCGCAACCAGACGCTGTCGGCCAGGCCCGGACGTGGACCCGGCTCGGGGCGAGCGCTGGCGCGGCGAGCTGCGCCCGAAGGGGCACGCGCCGGCGGCGCGGCAGCGGGGGCGGCTGGCTTGGCCTCGGCAGAGCGGGGCGCCCGCGCCGGGCTCGCAGGCGCTGGTGTCTGGGCCCGGGCGAGCGCGGGCGTCAGCCAGACGAGCCCAGCCGCCAGCCAGACGAACGTCGCCGCCAGCCGGGCAGAGCGCGAGCGCCGGCGGCCTGTGCGACGCTGTCTCAGCGTGGGAGCGCGATCACGTTGCACGGCGCGGGGTTCTCCGGGTGAAGCTCGATGCTGGCCTGCTCGAACGGCTGCGAGACGATGCCCGTGTCCGCCGAGCGCTCGGGGGCGCCGAGCGGCGCGCCCAGGGCCTCGGCCCCACCGAGAGCGTAATAGGCTACCCACAGCCGGCCGCAGACCTCCGAGGCGCGATCCGTGCCCAGCGGCGCGTCGCCCAGGGACTCACAGCCCCAGTCGCGATCGGGCACGGAGCTCTGATACAGCGACGGCCCGGGCGTGAGATCGAGACTCGGGCGGTTCCAGCGCCATTGCACATAGTGCTCGATGGTCTCGAAGCTGTAGCCCTGCGCCGCCAGGCCGTCGATGATCTCCGGCAACACGTCGCGCGTCGCGCTGTGCGTGTCGTGCATGAGCACCACCATGCCGGCGCCGGTGAGCGTGGGAATGGCGCCCACCACGGCCTGCTTGACCCGCTCTTTCTTCAGTTCGAAGCTGGGGGCACCCGGGGTGGGCGTCGGCAAGCTGGTGCGGGAGTAGGCCTCCCCGACCGCCCAGTCCGTCGCGTCCCCCGAGGTGACGGTCCACAGGATGTTCAGACCGTGGCCAGAGATGCGTTGCGACGCCCGCAGCGGCTGCATGCCGGCGATCCCGGTAAACCAGGGTGAGCCGTAGGGCGGACGAAATAGCGTGAGCAGCTCTGGTTTGCCCCCCGCGCGCAGCAGCGCGCGGTTCACGAGCAGCTCGTTCTCATCGATCTCGCTCGCGATCTGCGCAGTGCTGATGTGCGCGAGATCGATGTGATTGACCGTGTGATTGGCGATCTGATGGCCCTCGTCGAGCTCGCGCTTGAGCACGTCGCGGAACACCACCGTGTTGCCACTCTCGTCCTGATAGGTGGCGTCCAGCCCCAGGTCGCCCTTGAGCTGCTTGGCGGTGACGAAGAACGTGGCTTTCACGCCCTTGTCCCTCAGGATATCGAGGAAGGTATTCGTCCACTCCGACGGACCGTCATCGAACGTCAAGTAGGCCACGCGGGGCGGCAGCGCGTTCCGCGCGCCCGGGTAACCCACACCGAGCGGACGCAGCGACGAATACGTGTCAACGCCGGCCGCGGTCGCTGGAGCCGGGTTCTCACTGCCTTCGAGCGTGCTGCTGCCGCCGACGCTGCCAGCCCCGCCGCTGCCCGAGAGGCCGTTGCCGTCAGCCATGTCGACGCCGTCACCCGCGACGAGAGCGGGCTGCGACGGCGTTTGCAGGGGACCGCAGCGCGCCCCCGGCGGCAGATCGACCTGGAGGGTCGCCTGTGGCGGCGGGAGCGACGCCTTCACACTGGGAGTGAGCTTGGGCCCCGAGCAGCCCAGGGCCAGTACCAGCGCGGCGCTTCGCTGTAACACGGCGCTTCGCTTTCGCATGCGGGCCTCCATCACTGGCTCGGGCTCCCTGCGCGCAGCCGAACCTGGAACTGAGCATTGTCCGAGCGCAACCCTACCGGGCCCGCGAGCGCGGCGGCGGCCGCAGGCAACCGACCGCGCCAGACGCTCACGCCGTCCACCTGCACTTCGAGCTCGGCGCCGGCTGGCGTGGGCTCGAGCACGGCCGCGCGCAGCACGTGACGCTCCCCGACCCGAAGTGGCCCGAGCTCACGGGCTCGATCGGGCTCGAGATTCAGATAGCCGCGGTCGGCGCACTCGCTGTGCTGGTGTTGGCCTGGGTTGCTCTTCAACGACACCACGAGCCGCTGCACCGGCTCGATGCGCCACATCACGTACAGCAAATTGCAGCTGTCCTGCGCGTGCAGCTCCAGCCCGATCTGGCGGCGCAGCTCACCGGAGCCGAGCGGCGCAGCGCTGCCCGTCGGCCCGAGATACACGAACTCCAGCTCGAGCGACGCGCGCGACTGCTGCCCGACCCAGGCGCGCAGCAGGGGCGAGCGGATCAGGAATCGATCGGCGTCTCGAGCAGCCCCCGCGGCAGCTCCCGGCTCGGGTTCGAGGCGCCCCGAGGTGACGACGAGCTCTCGCGCCAGCACCGGAGCCAAGCCCGCTCGGGTCGCACGCTCCGGAGCACGGGACGCGGCGACGGCCAGCCGGGGCTCACCTGCCGCGCAGGCGCCCGCCAGCACTACCCCGAGCAGGCTAACGCCGAACATTGTCATGCGGGCTCCGAGCCGTACGCCGAAACCACTGGGAGCGCGGCGGGATGATCTTGCGTTGCCGATTCTTGGAGGTGAAGCCCTCGAAGCCGCTGGACGTCCAGGGTGTCTCGCGCCAGCCGAACCAGAATTTGCCGAACGGCACGTCGCCGACCAGCACCGAGCGCAGCATCAGCAAGAACGCCCGGCGCAGTCGGTACGAGATCGCGATGCGCGTCGAGCCGCCGCGAATCAACGTCGTCTCGGGAGCGAAGCCGGTGACGTTGCCGAACAAGAACACGTCGTGCACGTAGCCCACGGCCGCCGGCACCCAGCGGAACCAGATCGTGTAAAATGGCACCAGGGGTAGCGCGTAGCACAGGCGCCAGTACTGCATCTCGCCGTTCATCAGCAAGGTGACGAGCGTGAGCATGGCGGCCGTGACCACTTGCGTGAAGTACGCGAGCACGATCAACGTGAGCGTGCGCGAGTCGAAGAAGAACGCCGGCAGGAGCAGGTACGCCACCACACCGACCAGCAGCGAGCGCAACATGGACAGCTTGACGATCAGCGCCGGCAGCCCGAGATGCCAGTGGTAGCCGAGGGCGCGCCAGAAGCGCCCGGTGAGCTCGATGCGCGAGGTGTTCCAGCGACGGCGTTGCTTGAACAACGCCTTGATCGTGGTGGGAGAGGACGTGTACACACGCGCCTCGGGCTCGTACTTGATCGCTCGATCGAGCAGCAGCCCACGCAGCATGTACACGAGGGCATGCCAGGGCGTGCGCGGCGGGTCGAAGCTGAAGCGCCCGAGCTCAGCGTCCGAGCGACCAGGCACATAGCGCACCAGGCTGGCCGCGTAGGCCGTCACCGTATCGTCGGTGTCCCCCGCGACCAGCTCCGGCAGGGGCGCCGCGCGGCTGCCGGAGAACTGGGGCGCCTGGACCCCGATCCACCAGCGCAACCAGTGCGACCTGCGCAACGTGCGCAGGTAGCCCATGAAGCGCGGGATCTCGAGGAAGATGGACGTCCAGGTGCAGTAGAACGCGCCCGGCACGCCCGTCACGGGCAGCCAGCGCAGGTTGTAGCGACCGACGTTGGACACGTAGTAGTCGCGCGCCACCTGTAGATTGAGCTGACCCGAGACCGTGAAGAAATGGCCCCAGCCACGCCAGAAGTCGTCGCCGCGCACGTACAGGCCGCCCGCGACCGCGCGCGCCGGCGCTCCGGTGATGGGGTTCCTCTGTTGCAGGCGATGTACGATGCGCTCGAGCGAACGCGGGCCGAGATCCGCGTCGGCATCCGTGCTCACATACACCTGCGGGAAGGTGGCATGCTTGCCCTCGCGCACCAGCCGCTTGACGAACTCCAGGGCGTGGTCGATCGCCATCGGCTTGCTGCGCCGGTCCGCGGTGCCTGTGACATAGAGCCAGGTGTGATCGTTCCAGCGCCGGCTCTGCCCCCAGGCCTCGAGCTGCGCGTACAGCGCCGGTGCAGCGGCGGTGCCGTCGATGGACAGCACGATCAACAGGTGGCC